>Ga0307372_10000715_pt1 | contig 58205 bp, 48 predicted proteins | sample OX1MG_FD_202533 | JGI IMG/M metagenome (GOLD analysis project Ga0307372, IMG submission 202533) | Soil microbial communities from Risofladan, Vaasa, Finland - OX-1 | ecosystem: Environmental > Terrestrial > Soil > Coastal area > Acid sulfate soil | place: Finland: Risofladan, Vaasa | collected...
TCTCGCGCGGGCGGCTCTGCCCGAAAGGCGCGGCGACCAAGCAACTGGTGACGCACGCCGGCCGGCGGACCACGGTGCTGTACCGCCGCCCGTTCGGTACCGAGTGGGAGCCGCTGGACCTGGACCGCGCGATGGACATGATCGCCGAGCGGGTCGTGGCGGCGAGGGCGCGGACCTGGCAGGAATCCGCGGCCGGCGGGCGGGTCGCGCGCACCACGGGTATCGCCAGCCTCGGCGGTGCGACGCTCGACAACGAGGAAAACTACCTCATCAAGAAGCTGTGGACCGCGGTCGGCGCGATCTCGATCGAGAACCAGGCGCGGATTTGACACTCCGCCACCGTCCCCGGTCTGGGGACTAGCTTCGGCCGCGGCGGCGCCACGACGTTCCCGCGCGACCTGATCAACTCCGACTGCATCGTCATCTGCGGCTCGAACATGGCCGAGTGCCACCCGGTCGCCTTCCAGTGGGTGGTGCAGGCCAAGCAGCGCGGTGCGCAGGTGATCCACGTCGACCCGCGGTTCACCCGGACCAGCGCGCTGGCGAGCATGCACGTGCCGACCAGGGCAGGCGGTGACATCGTCTTCCTCGGCGCGCTGATCAACCACGTGCTGTCCGGTGGCCACGAGTTCCGTGAGTACGTGACTGCCTACACCAACGCCGCCGACATCCTGCCCGAGGACTTCACCGACGCCGAGGACGGCGACGGACTGTTCTCCGGCTACGATCCGGCCACCCGCAGCTACGACAACGCGAGCTGGCAGCCGACGGGGGAGCGGGACGAGACGCTGTCCCATCCGCGGTGCGTGTTCCAGGTGCTCAAGCGGCACTTCGCCAGGTACACCCCCGAACTGGTCGAGCGGGTCTGCGGGATCGGAGCTGAACAGTTCGCGGCAGTCGCCGACCAGCTCGTCACCAACAGCGGGCGGGACCGGACCACCGCCTGGGTCTACGCCGTCGGCTGGACCCAGCACACCACCGGCGTCCAGCACATCAGGGCCGCCTCGATCCTGCAGCTCCTGCTCGGCAACATGGGCAGGCCGGGCGGCGGCATCATGGCACTGCGCGGGCACGCCAATATCCAGGGGGCGACCGACATCCCGACCCTGTTCCACCTGCTCGGCGGTTACCTGCCGATGCCAGGGCCGGACGAGTCGATGGATGAGTTCCTGGCCAAGATTCCCGATACCGGCTTCTGGGGCAACAAGCGCTCGTACCTGGTGAGCCTGCTGAAGGCGTGGTTCGGCGCGGCGGCCACCGCGGAGAACGACTTCTGCTTCGGTCACCTGCCGCGGATCACCGGCGATCACGGCACCTACCGCACGGTACTCGACATGATCGAGGGCAAGGTCAAGGGCTACTTCCTGCTTGGCGAGAACCCAGCCGTCGGGTCGGCAGGAGCCCGGCTGCAGCGGCTAGCCCTGGCCAAGCTCGACTGGCTCGTGGTCAAGGACCTGACCATGATCGAGAGTGCCGTGTTCTGGAAGGACTCGCCGGAGATCGCCACCGGTGAGCTGGTCACCGACCAGATCGGGACCGAGGTGTTCTTCCTGCCCGCCGCCGCCCACGTAGAAAAGGACGGCAGCTTCACCAACACCCAGCGGTTGCTCCAATGGCATTTCAAGGCGCTCGACCCGCCCGGCGAGGCTCGCAGCGACCTGTGGTTCATCTACCACCTCGGCAAGCGGATCAGGGCGCTGCTGGCCGGATCGGCCGATCCCGCCGACCAGCCGGTGCTCGACCTGACCTGGAACTATCCCGAGGAAGGACCGCACGCGGAGCCGTCGGCAGAAGCCGTGCTCGCAGAGATCAACGGGACCGGCGAGGACGGGCAGCCGCTCAGCGGGTTCGGTCAGCTCGCCAGCGACGGTTCGACCTCCTGCGGCAGCTGGATCCTGGCCGGCTGCTATGCGGGCGGCGTCAACCAGACCGCGCGCCGCAAACCCTGGCAGGAGCAGTCCTGGGTGGCACCCGAATGGGGGTGGGCCTGGCCTGCCAACCGGCGGATGCTGTACAACCGGGCGTCGGCGGACCCGGACGGGGTGCCGTGGAGCCAGGCCAAGGCCTACGTCTGGTTCGACCGGGAAGTCGGCCAGTGGACCGGGCACGACGTGCCGGACTTCGAGCTGACCAAGGCACCCGGATACCGGCCTGAGCCAGGAGCACGCGGGCCCGCGGCGCTGGGCGGCGCCGATCCGTTCATCATGCAGCGCGATGGCAAGGGCGCGCTGTTCGTGCCGAGCGGCCTCGCCGACGGGCCGCTGCCGGCGCACTACGAGGCGGCGGAGTCCCCGTTGCGCAACACCGTGTACCGGCAGGACGGCAGCCCGGTCTCGGTGCTGTACGCCGACCGGGACGCGACCAAGGGCCAGCTTGCCGGGCACGCGGCCACGTTCCCGTACGTCGTCACCACCTACCGGCTCACCGAGCATCACACGGCGGGGTCGATGAGCCGGAACCTGTCCAGGCTTGCCGAGTTGCAGCCGGAGATGTTCTGTGAGGTCTCGCCGGCCCTTGCCGCCGAGCGCGGGCTGGTCAACGGGGGCTGGGCGACGATCATCACGGCCCGGTCCGCGATCGAGGCGCGGGTGCTCGTCACCCGGCGGCTGCGGCCGCTGCGGATCCCCGGCGAGGGAGTGATCCACCAGATCGGCCTGCCGTACCACTGGGGCAGTGAGGGCCTGGTGACCGGCGACTCGGCGAACGACCTGCTGCCGATCGCGCTCGACCCGAACGTCTTCATCCAGGAGAGCAAGGCGGCGACCTGCGACATCCGGCCAGGACGGCGGCCGCGCGGCGCCGCGCTGCGCGACCTGGTCGGGCGGTACCGCCGCGAGGCCGGGCTGGACCCCAGCACGGGGGGATCGGAGCCGGCCGGATGACGAGTTCGGCGAACCGGCTGTACGGGCGGCTGGACGACGTATCGGGCGACGCTGGTTACCGCGCTCACCCGCAGCGGGTCGGCTTCTTCACCGACACCAGCGTGTGCATCGGCTGCAAGGCGTGCGAGGTCGCCTGCAAGGAGTGGAACGGTCTGCCGGAGCCAGGACCCGGCGACCTCGCGCTGCTCGGCATGTCCTACGACAACACCGGCGCGCTGGGCGCGGACAGCTGGCGCCATGTCGCGTTCGTCGAGCAGGAAGTTCCGGCCAGCATCGGCCCGCTGGTCGCGGGCCCCGACGGCAGCCTGACGCTCAATCTCGGCCAGGACGGTGCTGGCCAGGACGGTGCTGGCCAGGACGGTGCTGGCCAGGACGGTGCTGGCCAGGACGGTGCTGGCCAGGACGCGGCAGGCTCGGGCAGTTCCGCGACGGCGACTCGATGGCTGATGTCCTCCGACGTCTGCAAGCACTGCACGCACGCGGCCTGCCTGGACGTATGCCCGACTGGCGCGCTCGTGCGGACCGAGTTCGGCACGGTCATCGTGCAGCCGGATGTCTGCAATGGCTGCGCGTACTGCGTGTCGGCCTGCCCGTTCGGCGTGATCGACCGGCGCGAGGACGACGGCCGGGCTTGGAAGTGCACGATGTGCTACGACCGGCTGCGCGGCGGCCTGGAGCCTGCCTGCGCCAAGGCGTGCCCGACCGACTCGATCCAGTTCGGGCCGCTCGACGAACTGCGAGCGACGGCGCAGGCCCGGCTTGCCGAGCTGCACGAGGCCGGGGTGAGCCAGGCCAGGCTGTACGGTGCCGACGCAGACGACGGCATCGGCGGAGCCGGCGCGTTCTTCCTGCTGCTTGACCGGCCAGAGGTGTACGGGCTGCCACCTGACCCGGTCGTGACGACCAGGGACCTTCCGGCCATGTGGCGCTGGGCCGGGCTGGCCGCCGGGGTTGTCGCGGCGGGCGTCGCCGTAGCGTTCACGGGAAGGCGGAGATGACCGAGCAGCCGCAGGTGCCGCCGGCACAGTTCCAGTCGTACTACGGCCGGCCGATACTCAAGGTCACCCGGTGGCGCGAGCCGCACCTGCCCGCCTACCTGTTCCTCGGCGAGCTGTCCGGAGCGACCGCGGTGCTCGGTGCCCTGGCTGCCGCGACCGGACGGCCACGCCTGGCGCGGGCGGGGCGGTTGTTCGCCGCGACGGCCGCATACGCCGGAGCGGGCTTCCTTACCGCCGAGCTCGGGCGGCCCGAGCGGTTCGCCAACATGCTCAGGGTGGCCAAGCCGACCTCTCCGATGAGCATGGGGTCCTGGATACTGGCGGCCCACAGCGGTCTGGTGACGGCCGCCGCGGCCAGCGAGGTGACCGGCCGGCTCGGCCGGACCGGGGCGGTGGCCGGCGCGGCCGCCGCGCTCACCGGGCCGCTGCTCGCCACCTATCCTGGCGTGCTGCTCGCCAACACCGCTGTCCCGGCCTGGCATAGCGGTTACCGGGAGTTGCCGCTGCTGTTCGCCGGCGGTGCGCTTACCTCAGCCGGGGCCGCCGGGCTCGCCGCTGTCGCCCTCGGGAGCTCGCCGGCCGAGTCTGGCCCGGCCCAGCGGCTCGCCCTGGTCGGCGCCGCCGTGGAAAGCGTGGCCGGGTTCGGTCTGGAGCACGGACTCGGAGTAGCGGGCGAGCCTTACCGCGAAGGCGACGGCGGCCGGCTGCTGCGCGCCGCCAGGGCGATGACGCTGACCGGGGCGGTCGCGGCCGTAGCCGCCCGGCGCAGCCGGACCGCCGCTGCTACCGCCGCCGCGCTGCTGGTCGGCGGCGGGCTGTGCGCCAAGTTCGCTGTGCTGCGCGCCGGTGTCAACTCGGCGGCTGACCCGAAATACGTGCTGGCCACGCAGGCCGGCCAGGCGACCGGCCCGGCCGGCCGCAGCTAGCTGCGATCCGCAGGACCGTTGTCTGCTATGCGGTTGTGCAGCACTATGGCGTGATGGTCCCGGCGACGAACGAGCGCGACAGCCAGCACCCCGGCCAGCACCCCGGCCAGTTCCGCGGCAGGCCCAAATCCAGCTACCACCATGGCGACCTGCCCAACGCGCTGACCGATGCGGCGACCGAGATGGCCAGGGCAGGCGGCCCGGACGCGGTCGTGCTGCGGGCTGCCGCACGTTCGGCCGGTGTATCCGCGGCGGCCGCTTACCGGCATTTCGCCGACCACGGCGAACTGCTCCAGGCGGTACGGCGGCGAGCGCTCGACGCACTGGCCGCGGCGATGCGGAACAGCCTGGACACGGGCGACCCGCTGCCTGATCCGGCGCGGGAGTCGGTGCGACGGCTGCGTGCGCTCGGCCGCGGCTACCTCGACTTCGCGCTGCGCGATCCCGGGCTGTTCCGCACCGCGTTCTGCCGTCCGGAGGAGCCGGTCACCGACGTCGCCGCCGTGATGTCGGCGCACGGGCCCTTCGCGCTGCTCAGCGGCGTGCTCGACGAACTGGTGGCGCACGGGGTGCTTGACCAGGACCGGCGGCCGGGCGCGGAGATACCGGCGTGGTCAGCCGTGCACGGCCTTGCGACGCTCCTGCTGGACGGGCCGCTCGCGTTGCTTACCGAAACGGAGCAGGTCAGTGCCATCGAGCGGACTGGCGATTTCGTGCTGAACGGCATCACCGGGCGTTCGCGGGGCTGACGCACTCCAAATGTTGACAGTGTTCACTTCCTGAGGCAGTATGGGTATGTCAACAACGTACGCATATGGGCGGGGAGGCGGCCGAGATGATTGACACTCACCTGATCAACCTCGCGCTTGCGATCTTAGGGCTAGGGGCCGCGACCGTGGTGCTGATCGGCGCGGCGATCATCGGGATCGCGGCAGTTATTCGGCAGCGGGCACTGGCTCGCCGGCCGGCCGGGCCGGGCGCATCAGCAACAGGCGCGGCGGTTGCCGGCGGAGCTGTCACAGGCGCACGGCGGCCCGCGCGGCGCGAGCCGGAGGTGCGCGAGCCCGCGCTACGGTAACCGGGTCCGGTCGCGGGCGAGCAGCGCCCCGCTGCTCTTGAGCACGGCGTCGGCCCGGGCGAGCAGTGCCTCGACCGGGCTCGACAGCCCCGGGGCAGCCGTCGGCCGGCCGCGCTGGCTCCGCCAGGCACGCCACGCCCCGGCGACCAGCACGGCATAGCTGACCAGTCCGCCGACGACGAACAGGTTCCAGCTGAGCAACTGCCATCCGTGCAGGTTCGTGGCCTCGGTACCCCGCGGTTGTACGAACCAGCCGATCAGCCCCCGGCTGGGGACGAAGGCGTCAGGGCCGCTGTACTTCGCCGTCCACGAGCCGAAGACCACTGCGGTCACCAGCGCGGCGGTCAGGTAGGCCCACCGGTCGCGGCCGAAGGCAGTCATGGCCAGTCCAGCCAGCATCGCCAGCATCGGGACGATCCATACCCAGTGGTGGTCCCAGCTGATCGGGGAGACCAGCACGCTGGTGATCCCGACGAGCACCCAGCCGGGCACGGCCTTGCCTGCCCGGTTCAGTGCCGCCCCTGCGGCGACGCCGCCGAGCGCGACGACGACGGCGACCGGCAGCCAGAACGGCTCGGCGTAGACGCCACCGCCGACCTGGCGGGCGATCATGCCGAGTAGCGACTGGTTGACCAGGGAGTCCACCCCGCCGGTCCGGCCGGGGCGGATGAAGTAGCCGGTCAGCCAGTAGGACGCGGACGGCCCGGGCAGCACGACGAAGCCGATGGCGAAGGTCGCGGCGAAGGTGGCCGTGGCGACTGCCGCCTGCCGGAACCGGCCCGCGAGCAGCAGGTACGGGATGAAGAGCAGCGGGACCAGCTTGATCCCTGCTGCGATGCCGATGCCGACCCCCTTCCAGCGGCGGCGGTCATCGCGCGTCAGGTCCCAGACGACCAGCAGCAGCAAGAGCGGCTCGATCTGGCCGAGGAACAAGGACTTCACGACCGGCTCGGTCCACAGTGCCACGGCGCCCACTGCCAGGGCGGCAGCCGCCCGGCTAGCCCCGCGCCGCCCCAGCGCACCGAGCGTCAGCCAGGCGGTAACCGGGACGGACACCAGGCTCGCGATCGTCATCACCCAGCGCAGCACGGCCCACGGCAGAAACGATCCGCCCGCGAAGACCACTGCGGCGAATGGGGTGTAGGTGAACTTGATCGTGCGGGAGAGTTCCCAGATGTACAGGTACGAGGGCAGTTGCCTGGTGATCAGGCCGGCGTCGTTATACACGTTCAGGTCGAACCAGGCGAGCAGTCCGCCGCGGTGCGCTGCCACGTCGGTGAGGTAGGCGGCCAGCGCCGCGCAGAAGACGAGCACCGCGCCGATCAGGAAAAGGCGAGCCGGCTGGTCGTTGACCTCTGCCTGATCCGGTTCAGCCTTTGTCAGCACTCCTGATCCTCCTTAGTCACCCGTGCCCCGGCTCCCGATCGCGAGCCGGGGCACGGGACGCCCGCCGCGCCCCGGACCCCGGCCTGATCAGTAATACGACCGGCGGCTTCGACTAGTGCCCGGCGACCGCCAGCCGCAGAGAATCTGCGCACCCGCACGCGGGCCCGGCTGACGGCGGCAAGAGCCGGACCGGCCCTGGATCAGCAAAGACGTACGGGCCGCCCGATGAGCATGCCCAGATTAGCGGTCCGGGTAACTGAAGGTACTGGTCACACTACTTTGAGTATGGACTCTGTCCGCGGCACGAGCTCGCCGATGACGGTGCCCCCGGCGACCTCTCCGGCCACTAGCAGCCCGCCGGAGGTCTGGGCGTCGGCAAGCATCAGCAGTACCTCTTCTGGCAGGCCGCCGAAGTCAGCCTGCGGCCGGACCCAGTCCAGGTTCCTCCGGCTGCCTCCGGGGATGTGGCCTGACTTCAGCGCCTGGTGGGTCCCGTCGATGTACGGCACCGCCCGGTGCTCGATGACCACACTGACGCCGCTGGCCCTGGCCAGCTTGAACGCGTGGCCGAGCAGGCCGAACCCGGTCACGTCGGTCGCGCAGCGCAGGCCGGCCGCCAGTGCCGCCCGGCTCGCGGTCGCGTTGAGTGTCGTCATCACCTCGATCGCCGCCTCGCTGACCTTCCCTGTGGCCTTGTGCCAGGAGTTCAGGATGCCGGTGCCGAGCGGCTTGGTCAGCGAGAGCGGCAGGCCCGGTTGGCCGGCATCGATCCGGAGCAGCCTGGCCGGGTCGGCCAGGCCGGTGACCGCCATCCCGTATTTCGGCTCGGGGTCGTCGATGCTGTGGCCGCCGGCGACGTGACAGCCCGCCTGCGTGGCGATCTCGAGCCCGCCGCGCAGCACCTGAGCGGCGAGATCGGCGCTGAGCACTTCCCTCGGCCAGCCGAGCAGGTTCAGCGCCACGAGTGGCTCACCGCCGACGGCATAGACGTCGGACAGCGCGTTGGCGGCCGCGATCCGGCCGAAGGTGACGGCGTCATCGACCACCGGCGTGAAGAAGTCCGCCGTGGCCACCACCGCCCGGGTCGGGCTGATCTGGATGACCGCCGCGTCGTCGCCGTGCTCGACTCCGATCAGCAGGTCGGCGGGCCGGGAATCGGGTATCAGGCGGGCAACGGCGTCCTCAAGCTCGCCGGGCGGGATCTTGCAGGCGCAGCCGCCGCCTCGGGCGTACTGGGTGAGCCGGATCGGTGCTGACATCTCCATGTTCTCGAACTGTAGTCAGTGTTCTCGAACTGTAGTCAGTCGTGGCTTGCGCCTGCGGCGTCTCGCATGGTGGCATATCGGCCAGGCAGTAGCGCTTAACGGAGGAAATCACGTGACGAGTTCAGTCCTGGACGACCGAGCCGCGATCGAGGCTGAGGTAGCGAATATCACGACCTGCGATCTGCTGAAGGCGACCGCGGCGAGCTACGGTGATCTGCCCGCCTATTCCGATCGCGATGGCGATGCCGACTGGCAGACCCTGAACTGGCGCGAGTTCCGTGAGAGCGTATTGCGGCTCGCCGCCGGGCTGGTCCAGCTTGGCCTGGCACCAGGGGAGCGGGTCGCCCTGATGCTGCCGAACCGACTGGAGCACGTGCTCGCCGACCAGGCCGCCGTGCACGCGGGCGGGGTGCCTGTCACCTTCTACGCCACGCTCGCGGCCGATCAGGTCAAGTACGTGGCCAGCGACTGTGCCGTGCGCTTCGCGATCATCGACGGTGCCGCCGAACTCGCCAGGTGGGAGCCGCTGCTGGCCGAACTGCCCGGGCTGACCAAGGTCATCGTGCGCGACGCGGCGGTATGCCCCTCCGACGATCTGCACCTGAGCTGGGCGGACTTCGCAGCCCTCGGCGCCGAGGCGGCGGGGACCGATACGGCCGCCGAGGTCAGCCGCCGGGTCGATGCGCTACAGCCGTCCGACGCGGCCACGCTGCTCTACACCTCAGGAACGACGGGCAACCCCAAAGGCGTCGTCATCACGCACGGCAGCGTGCTCTACGAGTGCACCACCGCGCGGATGTCCGGCAGCACGATGATGCACGTGCGCTGGGTCTCCTACCTGCCGCTGGCACACATCGCCGAGCGGATGTTCACCCTTTACCTGGCCAGCTACAGCGCGGGCCACACGTATTTCTGCCACAACACGGCGGACCTGGTCAGGACGGTCGGCGGGGTGAAGCCGACGGCGTTCTTCGGGGTGCCGCGGGTCTGGGAGAAGATCCAGGCCGGCATCCAGGCGCTGCTGGCGGCCGAGCCGGACGAGGCGAAGCGCGCCGCGGTCGCCGCCGCGATGGACACCGGGCGCCGCTACGTGGAGAGCTGCCAGTTCGGCAACGTCACCGCCGACGAGCTCGCGGCCGAGTTCGCCGCCGCCGACGCTGCCGTGCTCACGCCGATCAAGGGCCTGCTCGGCCTGGACCAGGCTGTCAACGTGGTGAGCGCGGCCGCTCCGCTGCCGCCCGAAGTCGGTGCCTTCTTCGCCGGTCTCGGCATGAAGATCCTCGACGTCTACGGCATGACCGAGACCACGGGCGCGTTCACCACGAACACGCCGACCGCCTTCCGGCTCGGGACCGTGGGACGGCCGGTTCCCGGAATCGAAGTCAAGGTCGCCGACGACGGCGAGATCCTGGCCAGGGGCCCGCTGAACACGCCGGGCTACCTGAACCTGCCGAGCCAGACCGCGGCGCTGCTCGACCAGGACGGCTGGCTGCACACCGGCGATATCGGCACGATCGACGCGGACGGTTTCGTCTCGGTCGTGGACCGGAAGAAGGAGCTGATCATCACCTCCGGCGGGGAGAACGTCTCCCCGGCGGCGGTGGAGAACGTGCTGGTCGCCAACCCGCTGATCGGCCAGGCGCTTGCCTTCGGCGACCGGCGCAAGTTCGTGGTGGCACTGCTGACCCTGGACGGCGAGGTCGCCCCGGCCTGGGCGAAGGCCCGCGGGATCGCAGCGACCTCGCTGGCCGAGCTTGCCGAGCACCCGGTGGTGATCGAGGCCGTCGGGGCTGCCGTGGCGGAGGCGAACCGGCAGTTGGCCCGGGTGCAGCAGGTCAAGCGCTGGCGGCTGCTGCCTGTGGAGTGGACGGCCGAGAGCGAGGAGCTGACGCCCACGTTCAAGCTCAAGCGCAGGGTCATCCATCAGAAGTACGCCGACGTCATCGACCAGATCTACGCCGAGGCTGACGCCGAGGCCGGCTGACCGGGCGCGGCGGTAGGGGCCTGGGTGGCGGTAGGGTCTGGTCCGGAGGCGTCTGGGTACCTGGTGGTCCCCCCGGTCTTCAAAACCGGCGGACGGCGCGCTGCGTCGTCGGCGGGTTCGATTCCCGTCCGCCTCCGCTGACGAAGGCAGTTCCCGCCCGGCTCAGTCCGCCTCCCACGGAGGTTTACTGGTCGGCGTCGCGGTCGACGCGGACTGGTCCTGAGCCGGCGGGTCCTGGCTGGCCGTCGGCTGGCCGCCGGAATCGGCATATCCGGTCTGGCCGGCTTCAGTGGCTGCGTACTGGTCAGGCGGGAACGGACTCGGGTACTGCGGCGGGAACTGGTCGCTCGGGAACTGCGAGGCCGGGAACTGCGAGGCCGGGTACTGCGACTGATCGGGCGAGTACTGAGGCGGCGTCAGCGAGTAGGTCTGCACGTCCTGGCCCTGGCCTGGCTGGTAGCCGCTGTAGGCCAGTGCGCCAGCTCCAGGGTCGGCCAGGTCCGTCCCGAATCTGGCGTAGTCCTTGTAGGCGGTGAGCGAGAACCGACCGAGCGCGAGCGCGGCGAAGAACACGATCAGCGCGCCGGCCAGCGTGTAGAACGTGAGGGTAGTGCTCAGCTCCTTGGAGCTGACCTGGCTGACCGGGGCACCGGGTGTGGCCGAGTGCAGCGCGAGGCTGGCCGGCAGCAACCGGACTACCGTCGCCCCGGCGACCAGCCAGAACCCGGCTAGCGCGGCGACAACGGCGCAGCACCCGCCGAGCCAGCGGCTCCTGGTGATCAGGACGACCAGGCCGGCGGCCAGCACCACGACGCCTGGCAGGACCGACAGGTAGAACCTGCCCGAGGTGAGCGTCAGCGTGCGGCCAGGCGCGTACCCGTAGCCGAAGTACGGGCCGACGAAGGGCGCTATGCCAGCCCAGATGCCGAGCAGGACGAGCACCAGCCCGCTCACGCTGCCCCTGCTCCGAGATGTCCGCACCGTACTGGCCATATCAGCCCCCCTACCGGCTACCTAAACTGATCACTAAGCCTGGCACATTAGCCCGCACTACGGGCAACTTGGGATCACCTCAGGGTAACCGTGTCGTGCGGGCAGGCGGTATGGTCGACGGTCGTGGAGGATGCCCGCAGGCTGGTGCCGCGGACCGACGTGATCCTGGCCGATCCGCGGCTGGCGGCAGCCGAGCACAGGCTCGGCCGGTCACTCGTGCGCGAGGCCGTGCACCTGGCGCAGCAGCAGGCCAGAGCCGGACAGATCGAGCCGGCCGGGGTAGCCGACGCCGCGGTCGCCGCGCTGCCGCCGCTGGCCGCGGCCCTGACCCCGGTGCTCAACGCCACCGGGGTGCTGCTGCACACTAACCTGGGCCGCGCGCCGCTGTCGGCTGCCGCGCGAGCCGCGGCCGGCGCCGCGGCTGGCTACACCGATCTGGAATTCGACCTGGCGACCGGGAGCAGAGGGCGCCGGGGGGCGGCGATGCTGGGCGCGCTGGCCCGTGCCGTTCCGGACGCGCAGGCCGTGCACGTGGTGAACAACAACGCGGCCGCGCTCGTCCTGGTCGCGACGGCACTGGCGGCCGGCCGGGAGATCGTGCTCAGCCGGGGCGAGCTGATCGAGATCGGTGCCGGATTCAGGCTGCCCGAGCTGCTCGCGAGCACCGGCGCGGTGATCCGCGAAGTGGGCAGCACGAACCGGACCAGTGTCGCGGACTATGCCGCCGCGATCGGCCCGCGCACCGGGTTCGTGCTGAAGGTGCACCCGTCGAACTACCGGGTCGAAGGCTTCACCGCGAGCACCGGAATCGCCGAGCTGGCCGGTCTCGGCGTCCCGGTGGTCGGCGACATCGGTTCGGGCTTGCTCGCCCCGCATCCGGCGCTGCCCGACGAGCCGGACGCCGCGACCTGGCTGCGAGCCGGCGCAGCCCTGGTGACCGCCAGCGGCGACAAGCTGCTCGGCGGCCCGCAGGCTGGGCTGCTGCTCGGCCGGGCCGACCTGGTCACCAAGCTCGCCAGGCACCCGCTGGCCAGAGCGCTGCGGGTGGACAAGCTGACCGTCGCGGCCATGGAAGCGACCCTGGCCGGCCCGGCCGCACCGGTGCTGCAAGCACTGGCCGCCGACCCGGTAGCAATCGCCGGGCGGGCCCGACGGCTCGCTGCCGCGCTCACCGCGCACGGTCTGGACGCGTGCCCCGTCGCCAGCCAGGCCGCCGTCGGCGGCGGCGGTGCCCCCGGCGTGCTGCTCGCCAGCACCGCGGTCAGCGTGCCCGCGGCTTTCGCCGGGCCGCTGCGGTCCGGCGAGCAGGTACGCACCGGAGCGCATCCGGCCGTGGTCGGCCGGATCGCCGAAGGCCGCTTGCTGCTCGACTTGTACGCCGTCGAGCCTGCCGACGACCCGGTACTGGCCGCCGCGGTCCTGGCCGCGGCACCGGCGGCCGCCAGCGGCGGCCAGGCGGGCTGACCGCATGCAGGTCATCGCCACCGCCGGGCACGTGGACCATGGCAAGTCCGCGCTGCTGCGCGCGCTCACCGGGATGGAACCCGACCGCTGGGCCGAAGAACGGCGCCGGGGCATGACAATCGACCTCGGCTACGCCTGGATGCGGCTGCCGTCGGGGGAGCGGATCGCCTTCGTCGACGTGCCCGGCCACGCCAGGTTCGTGCCGAACATGCTGGCCGGCGTCGGCCCGGTCCCTGCGGTGCTCTTCGTGGTGGCGGCCGACGGCGGCTGGATGCCGCAGTCGGCCGAGCACCTGGCCGCGATCGACGCGCTCGGAATCTGCCGTGGTCTGCTCGCGGTCACCCGCGCTGACCTGGCCGATCCCGGCCCGGCGCTGGCGCGGGCCGGCGCGGTCATCGCCAGGTCGAGCCTGGGCGAGGTCCCGGCGGTCGCGGTGAGCGCGGTCACCGGGGCCGGGCTTGACGACCTGGTGGCCGCCCTCGGGGCGCTCGCCGCCAGCTTGCCGGGTCCGGACCGGCAAGCGCCGGTGCGGATCTGGGTGGACCGGGCGTTCAGCATCACCGGCAGCGGAACCGTGGTGACCGGGACGCTGCCGGCCGGCACCGTCGGCCGGGGCGACGAGCTGCTGGTCACGCCGGGGCTGCGGCCCGCCAGGGTGCGTGGCCTGCAGTCGCTCGGCGAGAACGTCGCGGAACTGTCCGGCGTGGCCCGCGCCGCGCTGAACCTGCGTGGTGTCGACCGGGCCGACCTGGCCAGGGGCATGGCCCTGGTGCGGCCCGGCCGGTGGACTCTGACCAGCGCGGTCGACGTGCGGACCAGCGGCGCCCGGCTGCCCAGGATGGTCACGGTGCACATCGGTTCGGCGCGGACTCCGGCCACGGTCAGGATGTTCGGTGCGCGGCTGGCCAGGCTGACGCTCCGCGACCCGCTGCCGCTGCACGTCGCCGACCGGTTGCTGCTGCGCGACCCCGGCGACGCGGGCACGCACGGGTCAGGAGGCAGAGCTGCCGACTCCGGCACGACCGCCGAAGTCGAGCCGGCCGGCTGGCCCGGCCTGTTCGGAGCCGTGGTGCTCGACGTCCGCCCGCCGCCGCTGAACCGCCGCGGGGCCGCGGCGGCGGCAGCCGCCGAGCTGTCGTCCTGGCCGGACCGGCCCACGGCAGCCCACCTGGTGACGCGGCACAAGTTGCTCAGGGTCGCCGACCTCGCCGCGATGGGGCTCGACGATACCCAAGCACAGGTCGCGCTCCCCGGGGTGGCGGCCGGCTGGACGGCCGATCCGGATCACTGGGCCAGCCTGGGCGCGGCCCTCACCCGCGCCGTGACCAGGCACGCGGCGGAGAACCCGCTCGCTCCCGGCATGTCGGCCGACGCGGCAAGGACCGCGCTCGGGCTGCCCGACCGGCGGCTGCTCGCGGCCCTGGTCGCGCCGCCGCTGACCCTCGCTGCTGGCGTGATCACGGCCGGCCTGGCCGGCGGGCTCCCGGCCGGGCTGCCTGAAGCACTGGCGAAGCCGGTCGCGGACGTGCTCGCCGATCTGGCCGCCAGCCCGTTCAGCGCGCCCCAGGCCAGCCGTCTGGCGGAACTTGGCCTGGATAGCCGGGGGCTGGCGGCCGCGGCACGGCACGGCGCGCTGCTGCGGCTCGCCGACCAGATCGTGCTCGCCCCCGGAGCCGCCGAGCGGGCCGGGCGGATCCTGGCCGGGCTGCCGCAGCCGTTCACCGCCGCGCAGGCACGTGCCGTCCTGAACACCACCCGCAGGACCTTGATCCCGCTGCTGCGGTACCTCGACCAGGCCCGGATTACCCGGCGGCTGGCCGACGACCGCAGGGAGATCCGCCAGCCTTAGCTGCCGCGTGCGAACCTGGCGACGCTCCAGGCGGCAGCTTCGGGCGGCGGTTTGTCCGCCGAGATCCACCGGGCTATCGCCATCCCGGTGGCCGGGGCGTTCAGTATCCCGGTACGGAAGTGCCCCGAAGTCAGCCAGGCGTTGGCGATGCCAGGCACCCGGTCGATGACCGGCCTGCCGTCCGGATGCCTGGGCCGGAAGCAGCACCACTGGTGCGAGACCCCGACTCCGCGCAGTCCCGGCAGCGCGGCTCGCAGCCCGCCCATGATCGTCTCGACGACCTCCTCGCGCACGGCCGGGCTCTCGTCACCGTAGTCGAACGTGCCGCCCGCCAGCAGCCTGCCGTCCTCCAGCGGCGTCGCGACCGGCGCTACCGTACACGGCAGGAACACCCTGGCCGGCTCGGTCACCACCAGGTGCCCCTTGACCCGGTCAGCCGGGACGTCAAGCTCGAGGCCGTCGATGACCGGCGGCTGTCCGGTGGCGAATACGACGACGCCCGGGCTGATGTCGCCAGCCGAGGTGGTCACCGACTCGATCCGGTCACGGCGCACGATCACGGCGGTGGCGGCGACGCCGGTGCCCACGGCGGGCAGGCCGTCGGCCAAGCCGACCAGCGCCCGCAGCGGGTTGATCCTGGCCTGATGCCGGATCAGCGCGCCGCCCAGCCGCCAGGCGAGCCCGGGCACGAGCGCCGCTACCTTGGCCGCGTCGAGCCACTCCACGTTCGGCGGCTGGTGCGCGGCCAGGCCGCCGGGATCGGGCGCCAGCCCGATCCAGTCGAGCTCGATCAGGCCAAGGCCGCCCGGCGTGACCTGGTCCAGGTACCGCCAGCGCTGCAGGCTGGCGCGCTCGAGGTCGACGAAGGTCTCCGGGTCACTCCACTGATGCGGCTCGGGTATCAGCAGGCCGGTGGCGCCGCCGGTGGCGCCTGCCCCGAGCCGGCCGGCCTCGATCAGCTGCACCGAGCCAAGCCCCGCCTCATGCACCGCGGCGGCGACCGCCACGCCGAGTATCCCGCCGCCGACGACGAGCACGTCGGGACGCGGATCGGCGATGACGCCGAAACCGCGGCCCAGCATCTCCCGCTGCTCGCTGGTGAGTTGCTCGCGCCAGATCGCGCCTGCCACGGTCATGTGCCCATCCTCGCTGATCTGATCCGGCACCGATCTGATCCGGCACCGATCTGATCCGGCACCGAGCACCCGCCGCGCCGGCTCGGGAACGAATCGGCGGCTACTGTGATTGTTGTTGACTACGGGTACCGTCCGTGGCGAATGACACGGTGCCCGCCGTGCGGTATGCCGGGCAGTAGGCTGGACCAGCATGGCAGTTACCCCGCTGCCAGAGACGGAGGTGGGTCGTGCTCGCAGACTCATACGGCCGCACCGCCACCGATCTTCGCGTGTCGCTCACCGACCGGTGCAACTTGCGGTGCAGCTACTGCATGCCGCCGGAAGGCCTCGACTGGCTGCCCGCCCCTGACCAGCTCACCGACGAGGAATTGATCAGGCTGCTCGGCATCGCCGTGCGGCGACTCGGTATCACCGAGGTCAGGTTCACCGGCGGCGAGCCGCTGCTGCGGCGGGGCCTGGCCGGCATCGTCGCGGCGACCGCGGCCCTGGAGCCGCGCCCCGAGATCTCGCTGACCACCAACGGCATCGGGCTCAGCAGGCTGGCCGGGCTGTTGCACGACGCCGGCCTGGACCGGATCAACGTCTCGCTGGACACGCTGAACCCGCAGACCTTCGTCACGCTGGCCAAGCGGGACAGGCTTGCCGATGTCCTGGCCGGCCTCGCGGCCGCGGCCCAGACCGGGCTGGCACCGGTCAAGGTCAATGCGGTCCTCATGCGCGGCGTGAATGACGACGAGGCCGTGGACTTGCTGCAGTACTGCCTCGACAACGGTTACCAGTTGCGGTTCATCGAGCAGATGCCGCTCGACGCGCAACATGGGTGGCGCAGAGACGACATGGTCACCGCGGCCGAGATCCTGGACGCGTTGTCGGTCAAGTTCACGCTGACCCCGGATGATCCCGCCGCACGTGGCCCCGCGCCTGCCGAATCCTTCCTGGTCGACGGCGGCCCCGCACGGGTGGGCGTGATCGGCTCGGTGACCAGGCCGTTCTGCGGATCCTGCGACCGGGTCAGGCTGACCGCTGACGGCCAGGTACGCAACTGCCTGTTCGCCAGGGAAGAGAGCGACCTGCGGACTCCGATGCGAGCCGGCGCGGACGACGACGACCTGGCCGAACGCTGGCGGCGCGCGGTCGCCAGCAAGCTGCCAGGGCACGGTATCAACGACCCTGGTTTCCTGCAGCCCGCCAGACCGATGTCTGCCATCGGAGGCTGAGCACCGCCATGGCGGTGCGAGGTGAGGACTCGGAGCAGTTCGCTGCCGTGGTGCTGGCCGGCGGGCGAGCCCGGCGGCTTGGCGGTGCCGACAAGCCCGGCATCACGATCGCCGGCCGGACGCTCGTCGCCGTCGTAGCCGGTGCCGCGCTGACCGCAGGAGCTGGCCGGGTCGTGGTGGTCGGTCCGCGCCGGCCCGGTCTGGCCAGGGAGCTGGCTGGCGAGGGAGCGGCCGGCCCGCGGACGGCTGGCCAGGTCGCGGCGATCATGAAGTTCACCTGTGAGCAGCCGCCGGGCAGCGGGCCGATTCCGGCGGTGCGGGCCGGGCTGGAACTAGTACGCCAGCCGTGGTCGATGCTGCTCGCCGCCGACCAGCCGTTCCTGCGAGAACGCCAGTTGCACGCGCTGCTGGCCGCTGCTCAGGCCGCGGGGAGCGCGGTACTGACCGACGACCAGGGCCGTCCGCAGTGGCTGGCGAGCTGCTGGCGCACGGCCGAGCTGCGTGCGGTACTGGCCAGTTATCGGGGCAGCTCACTGCACGGCGTGCTTGAGCCGCTGCGGCCGGCCGGCGTCACGGCCGACACCGAGGCAGATCAGCCGCCGCCCTGGCTCGACTGCGATACTGCGGCGGATATTGCGGTCGCCACGGACTGGGCACGGTTCGACCGTACCGATCGCGAGCCGACCTGACGGCCACGCGATCACTGAGCCAAGCGGGAAGGAGCTTCCTCTTGAGCACGATGGCGGAGTGGATCACCGCAGCATGCGCCGAGCTGGGCGTGGACGAGGCGATGGTGGACCAGCGGACCCTGCTCGACCTTGCGCGTGAGGTCGCTCACCAAGTCGACCGCCCGGCCGCGCCGCTGACCGCGTTCCTGCTCGGAATAGCCGTCGGCGAAGGCCGGCAGCTGCGGTCGGCCACCGACCAGCTGCTAGCACTTGCCGCTCGGTGGGAACGCGACGTTAGCCCGGACTGACCTGATCTGCCTGCGCCGGACAAGAACGCTTTTGCCAGCTTCGATGTAACGATATATCGTTGAGGTATCGAAGACAGTCTTAGGCTGTATGGCTGAGCCGCGGGGCGGGTTGATGCCGCGCGGCTTGACGCAAGGCAGGTTGCTATGAGCGGACAAGACAACGGGCGGGACAACGAGCACTGGGGCGAGCACCGGCGGCGGCGGCACGGCGGGGAACGGGGCTCCAGATCGCGGCGGAATTTCCCCGGCCAGCCCGGATCAGGGTTCCCTGGTGGCGAGGACGTCCCAGGGGCCGATTTCCCCGGAGGCCCTGGCGTGCCGGGACCGCACGGCGTGCCGGGACCGTATGGCATGCCAGGACCCCATGGCATGCCGGGACGGCGTGGCAGGCTGCCGGGTCCCGGTCCCTGGCCGCCAGGTTCCGGCCGGCGGGGCGGCCGGGCAAAGCGCGGTGACGTGCGTGCGGCCGCGCTCGCGCTGCTGGCGGAGGAACCGATGAACGGCTATCAGATCATCCAGCAGATCAGCGAGCGCAGCGGCGGCCTGTGGCGGCCAAGTCCCGGATCGGTCTATCCGGCACTCGCCCAGCTCGAAGACGAGGATCTGATCATGCCGCAAGGCGTCGAGGGCAGGCGCCGCGCCTACGTGCTGACCGAGAACGGCCGCAGCTACGTCGCGGAACACACCGACGAACTGCGCGCGCCGTGGGCGGTCGTGACCGGTGCCGCGGCCGATGCCGCGATGGACATGCGCACGCTGGTCCACCAGGTTCATCTGGCCGCGTTCCAGGTGGTGAGCGCCGGCACCCAGAGTCAGGTCGGCCAGGCACGCACGGTGCTCGCGCAAGCCAGGCGGGCGCTCTACCGGATCCTGGCCGAGGACGAGGCGGCGCCGGACGAGGCGGCGCCGGACGGGCCGGTTCAGGACGGGCCGGTTCAGGACGAGCCGGGCGGCAGCGAGGCGGCCGGCGGTGCGGCTGGCAGCCATGACTAGGCTCGGTGGCAGGGAGGCTTCAGTGACCTTGCCAGCGAGCATCGGCATGACCGCGGATGGCGGCGAGCCCGGGCCAGTGATCGAGGTGGCCGGCCTGACCAAGCGATACGGCGAGGTGGAGGCGGTCCGCGGCATCGACCTGACCGTGGCCCGCGGCGAGACCTTTGGCTTCCTCGGGCCGAACGGCGCGGGCAAGACCACGACGATCAAGATCTTGTGCACGCTCGCCAGCGCCACGTCAGGAACCGCGACCGTCGCCGGTTACGACGCGGCGGCGCAGCGGGACGAGGTCCGGCGCAATATCGGCCTGGTCTTCCAGGACACCACGCTGGACAGCTATCTGACCGCGGAGCAGAATCTGCGCTTCCATGCCGAGCTCTACGGCGTGCCGAAGGCCGCCGTGCTGCCCAGGATGCGCCAGGTGCTCGACATGGTGGGTCTCTGGGATCGCAAGGACAGCCTGGTCAGCACGTTCTCCGGTGGCATGCAGCGCAGGCTGGAGATTGCCCGCGGCCTGCTGCACGCGCCGCATGTGCTGTTCCTCGACGAGCCGACGGTCGGCCTCGACCCGCAGACCAGGTCATCGATCTGGGCCTATATCAACGAATTGAAGCAGCGCGAGGACATCACGATCTTCCTCACGACGCACTACATGGACGAGGCAGAGCACTGCGACCGGATCGCGATCATCGACCACGGCAAGATTGTCGCGATGGACACCCCCGAGGCGCTCAAGGCCAGCGTCGGCAAGGACCGGGTACAGATCCAAACCGCCGACGACGCCACCGCCATCACCGCGATCGCGAGCACCTTCGGCATCGACGCCGCCATGCACGAGGGCGCCGTCACTTTCTCGGTCGCCTCGGGCGAGCAGTTCGTGCCCCGGCTGTTCGCCGAGCTAGGGGTGCCGATCCGTGCGGTCAGCGTGTCCAGGCCGTCACTCGACGACGTCTTCATGTCCTACACAGGCAAGACGATCCGCGACGCCGAAGCGTCCAGTTCCGACGCCATGCGCCAGATGGCGGCACGTTTCCGCGGGAGGCACTGAGCTATGGCCACGCAGACAATCACGCCGGCGGCAGAGTCCGCGCTGGTCGAGTCGATCAGGGTGGCCGTGCCTGAGCACGGCCTGCGCCATGACCTGCGCGCCGTGAGCATCGTCTGGCGGCGCGAGCTGATCAGGTTCCGTACCGACCGGCTCCGCGCCGTTACCGCACTGGTCCAGCCGGTGCTGTTCTTGTTCATACTCGGTACCGGACTATCCTCGCTAGCCGGCCGCGGCATGCCGGGAAACCTGGACTTCAAGACCTTCATCTATCCCGGCGTACTTGCCATGTCGGTGCTCTTCACCGCGATCTTCTCCGCGGGCTCGATCGTGTGGGACCGCGAATTCGGATTCCTGCGGGAGATACTCGTGGCTCCGGTCAGCCGGGCATCGATCGTTATCGGCAAATGCCTGGGCGGCGCGACCATCGCTACCTTCCAGGGCGTCATCTTCCTGGCCCTGGCCGGGTTCGCGCACGTGCCGTACGACCCGGTGCTGCTGGTCACCCTGGTGGGCGAACTGCTGCTGCTCGCCTTCACGCTGACTGCCTTCGGCGTGATGATGGCGGCACGGATCACGCAGTTCCAGGCGTTCATGGCGCTCACTCAGATGCTCGTCATGCCGCTGTTCTTCCTGTCCGGCGCGCTGTATCCGCTGAGCGGACTGCCCGGCTGGCTCGCTGTCCTTACCAGGATCGACCCGCTCACCTACGTCGTCGGCCCGATGCGGGAGGCCGTCTTCAGCCACCTGAACATCCCGGTCGCCGAACAGCACCTGCTCGCCCCCGGCCTCACCTGGGCAGGATGGCCGGTACCGCAGTGGCTGTCGCTGGGGATCGTCGCGGCGATGGGCCTGGGGATGATGGGAATAGCGATTGCGCAGTTCCGCCGGACCGAGTAACGGCACCGCAGCGGCTCGTACCGGAATGAGGCTCGTACCGGAATTAACGTCGCAGCAATCGGAGAATGGCCGCTAAAACGCAATTGCAGCAGACATCCACTTAAAAGGGCGACGCCGGGTGGCTACGGGGGCAAACCACCCGGCGTCGCATTCATCGGCGCTCCGACGGGGGCCCGGAACGCCGGCAACGGTGCCCCGGCGGGGGACCAGAGCACCGGTAAGCATGTTACACCGAACCGCCCCCATGTGCGTCAAGAGCGGATTAGAAGCGAATCTGCGGATGACGGCTAGCTGGTACCGGCCGACTTCGCCGTTTTGCGACCGGCATTGCTACCTACCTGCACCGTTACGGCGAAACACGCCGGTGCTGCCCGCTCTGCGGCGAAAAAGCCTTCGGCGGCGCTACTGCCCGCTGTCTTGCTGTCCGCCACGCGGAGTAGTACCGCCCGCACCGTGGCCGCTTCCCCGGCCGCCACCGCCGTCACGGCCACCGTCACGGCGACCATCACCGTCGCCGCCACCCGTGCCGCCGCCACCCGTGCCGCCGCCACCCGTGCCGCCGCCACCCGTGCCGCCGCCACCCGTGCCGCCGCCGAACCGCTCGGGCAGCCGGGGTTCGTAGGGGCGGAAGCCCGTCACCGGACCGGATCGCCGGCTGTTGGCTACGACGACGGCGAAGTACGGCAGAGCGATCGCTCCGGCCGCCGGGATCGCGGTGAGCCAGCCCGCGTGGTTGACGAACATGACGACGGTCACGACGAGGCAGACTAGCCGGAGGCCCATCATCACCAGGTACCGCCGCTCCCGCTGGCCGATCTCCGCGGATCGCGACTGGCGTGCCTCGGTGACCAGATGTGCCTGGTCGCGGCGGGTGCTGGGACGGCTTCGCACACCTTCACGTTAGGCGGCAATCCGCCAGGAAGCTAATCCGGCTTGACCAGGTTCCCGGCGCGGCACGCTACGGCTCCGGGCAGCGTGGCAGGTGGCCGGAGCCAGCCGACAGGAGTAGTTGTAGATGCTGCACAGAGCATCGGCAACTACCTGCGGCGGCAGGCACCTGGCCGCCTGACCGAAGGGAACATCCCATGACCGACCGGACCTATCGGGTCACCGAGATCGTCGGCACGTCGCCCGAGAGCATCGATGCCGCCATTCAGAACGGGCTGCGCCGGGCCGGCGAGACGCTCCGTCACCTGGACTGGTTCGAAGTGACCGAGATCCGCGGTCAGCTCGAGGACGGGGCGATCGCGCACATCCAGGTCGGAATGAAGGTCGGCTTCCGGCTCGAGGACTCCTGAGCCGCCGCGCCTGGCCCCGGCCAGCCAGCAGGCACCTAAGCAGGCTGGTCTGCCATACTGACGCGCACTAGTGGACGCTTTGCGCGGAGGTGAACGATGGGCCGATCCGTCCTGGTGACCGGCGGTAATCGCGGCATCGGGCTGGCTATCGCCCGGCGGCTGGCCGATCAGGGGGACGCGGTCACGATCACTTCCCGCTCGGGGGAGGAAATCCCCGGGCTGACCGTCGCACGGTGCGACGTGCGCGACGCCTCGGCCGTCGACGCGGCGTTCTCGGTCGCCGAAGCCGCGCACGGGCCGGTCGAGGTGGTCGTCGCCAACGCCGGCATGACCAGCGACCAGTTGCTCGCGCTGATGAGCGAGGACGCGTTCACCTCCGTGATCGACACCAACCTGACTGGCGCTTACCGGGTCGCCAAGCGCGCGGTCCGGCCGATGATGCGGCTGCGCCGGGGCCGGATCATCTTCATCTCCTCCGTGGTCGGCATGCTCGGCTCCGGCGGTCAGGCAAACTACGCGGCGTCCAAGGCCGGCCTGATCGGCATGGCCAGGTCGCTCGCCAGGGAACTGGGCAGCCGCAACATCACCGTCAACGTGGTGGCGCCTGGCTTCGCGGACACGGACATGACCGCCGAGCTGCCGCCGGAGCGGAAGAAGGCGATCATCGAAAGCGTGCCGCTTGGCCGCACCGCGTCGGCAGACGAGGTAGCCGGAGTCGTGCAGTTCCTGGCCGGGCCGGACGCGGCTTACATCACCGGCGCGGTGATCCCGGTCGACGGCGGCCTGGGCATGGGACATTAAGGCAGGCACTGGCAGTGTCGCCGGACAGGCAACTCGCGGACGGGCATGAGGAAGGGCGTTGTCATGGGACTACTTGACGGCAAGCGGGTTCTGGTCACCGGGGTGCTGACCGATGCATCGATCGCCTTCCACGTCGCGCGAATCGCGCAAGAGCAAGGCGCGACGGTGGTGCTCACCGGGTTCGGCCGGCTGAGCCTGGTGGAGCGGATCGCCAGGCGGCTGCCCGACCCGCCGCCGGTGATCGAGCTAGACGTGACCAATACCGAGCACCTGGCCTCGCTCGCCGACCGGGTCGGCGAGCACGTAGACCGGCTGGACGGCGTAGTCCACGGGATCGCCAACGCCCCGATCACCGCGATGGGCGGTAATTTCCTGAATACGCCCTGGCATGACGTCGCAGCGGCGGTGCACGTCTCGACCTTCTCGCTGAAGGCGCTGGCCATGGCCACGCTGCCGTTGATGCAGCAGCATGGGGGAGCGCTGGTCGGGATGGACTTCGACGCCCGCCTGGCGTGGCCGGCCTATGACTGGATGGGCGTCGCCAAGGCCGGGCTTGAGTCGTGTGCCCGCTACCTGGCCCGTTACCTCGGGCAGTACCAGATCAGGGTCAACCTGATGGCGGCAGGTCCGCTGCGGACGATGGCCGCCAAGTCCATTCCCGGTTTCGAGCAGTTCGAGTCGATGTGGGACGAGCGAGCCCCGCTCGGCTGGGACCTTACCAATCACGATCCGGCCGCCCGCGCCTGCGTCGCCTTGCTCTCGGACTGGTTCCCCGCCACGACCGGGGAGATCGTACACGTGGACGGCGGCGTGCACGCCATCGGCGGCTGACGCCGGTCTGGCGCCGACAGCCTCCTGCGCAGATAACGATCCGTAATCCCCCGTCGGTCCGGCAAGGCCGCATCGATAACAACTTGTGACAGTTTAGGGCTAGGAACGCTACCTCATCGATTCTACGCTTCCCGTGACCGTTCATCGTTTTGGCGCACCGGCCGGCCCCCCGGTCAAGGGCGCCACCGAGCGGTCCGGGAACGACAGGAGGCGGCGAGCGATGTTGCTCCGCTGCGGAGTATCAGGGCGACGGCAATATCCGGGCCTACCCGGGTTCCTGCTGGTCGCGCCGTGATCCAGGAGGATTGATGATGAGATTTGCCCGTACGGCCACGAAGGTGACGGCCCTTGCCGTCGTCGGAGTGACCGCGCTGGCCGCCTGCGCCAAGAGCAACGGCGGCAGCTCCGCATCGACCGCTGCAGGTTACCAGGGCATTCCAGCGCCTGCCACGACTCACGTCGCGGGCGGCACCGTGACCTTCGGAATGGCCGCAGGGGCCACGCCGACCTATATCCTGCCGATTACGCCGAGTGCTAACTCCTCGGTGTACACCAGCTACTTTTTCCAGAACCTGCTGTTCAAGCCGCTATGGTGGACGCCGACGGGTCACACGCTTGACGTGGATTACGGGCTCAGCCTGGCCGCCAAGCCGGTCTTCAGCAACGGCGACAAGACCGTCACCATCCAGATGAAGACCAACTACAAGTGGGCGAACGGCGCGCCGGTCGACGCCCAGGACGTGATCTTCTACATCGACCTGGTCAAGGCGGCCGTGAAGCTCAGCCCGGCGAACTACGGCAACTTCTCGCCTGGCCTGTTCCCGCAGAACATCACCAGCGCCGTGGCGACCAGCAAGTACACGCTGCAGCTCACCTTGGACAAGCCGTACAACCCCGGTTACTTCTACTACGACCAGCTGCTGCTGCTCACCCCGCTGCCCAGCACCTACTGGAACGTGGACGCAGTCGGCGGCGCACCGGTCGACTACACGACGCTGGCCGGCGCCGAGAAGGTCTACAAGTTCCTGAACGCCCAGTCGACCAAGCTGTCGACCTACGCGACCAACCCGCTGTGGCAGGACGTCGACGGTCCGTTCAAGCTCACCGCGTTCAACCCGAGCACCGACGCCAACACGATGGTGCCGAACCCGAACTACAGCGGTCAGAAGGCATCGATCAGCCAGTTCCAGGAAGTCGCCTTCACCTCTGACGACGCCGAGTACAACTCGCTGCGCACCGGCGGGCTCACCATCGGCCTCATCCCGTCCACCGACTACCCGCAGATCGGCACGCTGAAGAAGAACGGTTACGCCGTCTACGGCTACCCGGACCTCGGCTGGGACTACATGGTGTTCAACTTCAAGAACACCACCAACCACTGGGACAAGATCGTCGGACAGCTCTACGTCCGGCAGGCACTCGCCCACCTGGTGGACCAACAGGGCTACATCAATGGCATCGACCACGGTTTCGCCGTCGCGGCGTCCGGCCCGGTTCCCTCCGTGCCGCAGAGCCCGTTCGCTCCCGCCAACGCCGCTGGCCCGGTCTACGCGTACAGCATTCCCCAGGCCAAGTCGACGCTTGCCTCGCATGGCTGGACCATCGCCAACGGCGTCCAGACCTGCACCTCGCCGGGAACGGCCGCGAACCAGTGCGGCGCCGGCATCCCGAAGGGCGCGACGCTGGCCTTCACCCTCGTCTACAACAGCGGCTCCCCGGCCATCATCCAGGAAGACACCGCCTTCGCCTCCGCGGCTAAGAGCGCGGGCGTCCAGGTCAGCCTGGTCGGCAAGTCGTTCAACTTCATCCTCTCGAACTACTACAACGTGGCGGCCCCGGCCAACATCAACAAGTGGTACATAGAGGACTTCGGCGGCTTCAGCGAGTCGCTGTACCCGACCACGAGCACCATCTTCAACACCAGTGGCAGCTTCAACATCGGCAGCTACAGCGACCCGAAGGCAGACGCGCTGATCAACAACTCGGTGTTCGGCCCGAACGCTTCCGCGGTCAAGACCGAGGCGTCATACATCGCCGAGAACCTGCCTGCCCTGTTCCAGCCGGACGCCTACCACGTGTACGCGTGGAGCACCAAGCTGTCCGGACCGCAGTCCTCCTTCTGGGAGATTCCGCAGTTCTCAATCAACCCCGAGCTGTGGTACTTCAGTAAGTAAGGGCCATTTAGCGGCGCTGCCCGCCGGCGGCAGGAAGCGATTCCTGCCCGCCGGCAGGCAGGCCCGCTGGCTCAGCAAGGAGAAGCCAGATGAGCACCTACCTGCTCCGCAGGGCGGCTACGTCACTTGTCATCCTGGTCGGCATCTCGCTGCTGATTTTCTGGATGCTGCTCCTCATCGGCGGCCCGCCCGGCCGGGTTGTCCTCGGCCTGCGCGCCCCGTTGTCGGCGGTCATTGCCTGGAACCACAGCCACGGTTTCGACCGGCCGTTCTTCGCGCAGTACTGGAACTTCGTCGTCCAGGTGCTGCACGGGAACCTCGGCCAGTCCTACGTACAGAACCAATCCGTCGATTCGATTCTGCTGGAGCACGCTCCTATTTCCGCGTACCTGAGCGGCCTCGGCCTCTTCTTCGCGCTCGCCATCGCTTTTCCCGTCGGCATCTACCAGGCGGCCAGGCGCAACACGCTCGGCGACAACGTGATCACCACCGCCGCCTTCGTCACCTACTCGATGCCGATCTTCCTGCTCGGCCTGCTGCTCATCCAGGTGTTCGCGATCACCTTCAATATCTTCCCGGTCGGCGCCGACGCCGCGGTGAGCCAGGGCAGCTCACTGATGGGCGCTATCTCCGACCCGCGCGCGATGGTCCTCCCGGTGGCGACGCTGACGTTGGTGTCCGTGGCCTCGTACTCGCGGTTCATGCGGTCCTCGGCCCTGGACGCGCTGGCCCAGGACTACATCAAGGCGGCGCGGGCAAAGGGCCTGCCCGAGCGGCTGGTACTGCTCCGGCACCTGCTGCGCAACGCGAGCCTGCCGATGGTCACCCTGATCGGCCTGAGCATTCCGATCCTGCTGGCCGGCAACCTGGTCACCGAAAATGTCTTTAATTACCCGGGACTGGGCATCATGTTCATTACTGCACTGCAAAAAGAAGACTACCCAGTCCTTCTTGCCTATACCCTCATGGGCGGTGTGCTCACGGTGGTAGGGAATTACGTCGCCGACGTCGCGCTGACGGTCGCCGATCCCCGTATCCGGCTGGCCTGACCCAGTAGGAGGCTCAGCAATGGCTCCAGGAGGCTCCAGTGTTTAGGGAAGTCCAGACTCTCCCGCCCCTCGCAGCACCGCCCGTCGCCGAGGGTGGCGAGGTTACCGTCGTCCAGAGCGGCTGGCGCCTCGGGCTGCGGTCCTTCATGCAGAATAAGCTAGCAGTCATCGGGCTGGCGCTCATCGCATTTTTTGCCGTGTTCTGCTGGGTCGGGCCGCTGTTCTACCACGGCAATATCTCCGTTTCCATCCTGGCCAACACCAACGGCGCGCCGGCCGCGAGCAACCCGGTGGGGACGGACCAGCAAGGGTTCGACATCCTCGGGCAGCTCATGGTCGGCGGCCAGGCATCGCTGGAGATCGGGCTGCTCGCCGCCACGATCGCCACGGTGGTCGGCACCTTGTGGGGAGCCATCGCGGGCTTGGCCGGCGGCGTTCTCGACGGTCTCATGATGCGGGTCGTGGACGTCATCTTGTCCATTCCGCTGCTGTTCATCGTCCTGATCGTCGGCGCCAAGTGGGGTTCGAGCGTGCTCAGCCTGGCACTGATCATCGGGGTATTTTCCTGGCTGGTGCCCGCCCGGCTGGTCCGCGGCGAGGTGCTCACCCTGCGCGTGCGGGACTTCGTGTCGGCCGCCAGGGCCGCTGGCTCCAGGCGGTCCCGGCTTGTCCTGCGGCACCTGATCCCTAACGCGCTGAGCGTCGTGGTCGTCAACATCACCTTCCAGGTAGCGGACGCGATCTTGCTTGTCGCCGTGCTCGGTTTCCTCGGTTTCGGGCTGAACTACCCGGTCTTCGACTGGGGCGACATGCTTTCTAACGGCACCCAGAACCTGATGAACGGCTACTGGTGGGAGGTCTACCCGGTCGGCGCGTGCATCGTGCTTACCGTCATGGCGATGAACCTTGTCGGTGACGCCCTGCGTGACGCGCTGGACGTGCGACTGCGCCGCCGGTAACGACACAGCCGCAGCCCCCTCACCCCTGGCCAGCACAACTTCGGCGAGCAAGGAGCACCCCCGTGGCCCCTGTCCTGGAGGTTTCGGACCTCTCTACGCACATCAAGCAGAGCACCACCGTGATCCAGGCGGTCGGCAATGTCGACATGTACCTGGAGCCTGGTGAGACGCTCGGCCTGGTCGGCGAGTCCGGCTGCGGCAAGTCCATGACAGGGCTGTCCCTGATGGGCTTGCTGCCGTCCGGCGGCGCCATCGTCGGCGGCTCGATCAAGCTGGCGGGCAGGGAACTCGTGGGGCTGCCCGAGCGAGAACTTCGCAAGGTGCGCGGCAATGAGATCGCCATGGTCTTCCAGGACCCGCTGACCTCGCTGGACCCTACTAAGACCATCGGCTCCCAGGTCGCCGAGCCAGTGCGGCTGCACCGGGGCGCGAGCAAGTCCGAGGCGCTGGACCGGGCCACCGAGGTGCTTGACCTGGTCGGCCTGCCCCGGCCGAAGGAGCGGCTGTCCGACTTCCCGCACCAGCTTTCCGGTGGCCTGCGGCAGCGGGTCATGATCGCCATGGCCTTGTCCTGCGAGCCTAAGGTGCTGATCGCGGACGAGCCCACCACCGCGCTTGACGTCACCATCCAGGCGCAGATACTCGACCTTCTCGACGACCTCAAGAGCCGGCTGCATATGTCGATGCTGCTGATCACGCACGACATGGGAGTGATCGCCGGCCATGCCGACCGGGTGAACGTCATGTACGCCGGACGACTGGTCGAGACGACCGGGACGGTCAAGCTGTTCGCCCACATGCACCATCCCTACACTCAGGCGCTGCTCGCCTCCATCCCGCAGCTGAACCAGGACCGCAGCCTGCGGCTGCTCAACATCCCCGGCCTGCCGCCCGACCTCGGTCATCCGCCGGCGGGCTGCCGGTTTGCCCCCAGGTGCGGCCGTGCCACCGACAAGTGCCGGGCCGAGGAGCCGTCGCTCATCGGCGAGACCGTGGAGCACCTGTACTCCTGCTGGCACCCCGTCGACGGCCCGCTGGCGGCCGATGCCGTCGAGTCCGCCGCCAAGGCTGCTCAGGCCGCCGCCGCGGCGGCTGCCGCGCAGGCCGATGAGATGACCAGTCTGCAGATGGTGCAGGATCTCGTCACGGCTGAGCCTGTACTTGTTGCCAGCGACCGGCCAGTGCCAGCCGCCGCCGAGCGTGAAGTGCTGCTGGAGATCAAGGATCTGGTTAAGGAGTTCCCGATCACGTCGGGCATCATGCAGCGCGCGGCCGGCACGGTCAAGGCGGTTTCCGGCGTCTCGTTCTCCGTGGCAGCGGGGGAGACCTTCGGGCTGGTAGGCGAGTCGGGCTGCGGCAAGACCACGATCGGCAGGATGATCGTCGCCCTCGAACAGCCCACGGCCGGGGAGGTGACGCTGAGCGGGACGAACATCGCCAGTCTGCGCGGCTCCGAGCTGCGCCTGCGGCGGCGCGACCTGCAGCTGATGTTCCAGGACCCGTACTCCTCGCTCGACCCGAGGATGCGGGTGGGCGCGATCATCAGGGAGCCGCTCACGATCCAGCGCATCGGCAGCCGTGCGGAACAGCAGGCGCGGGTATTCGAGTTGCTCGCCGAGGTCGGCCTGCCGCGCAACGCGGTGGAGCGCTTCCCGCACGAATTCTCCGGCGGCCAGCGCCAGCGGGTCGGGCTGGCCAGGGCGCTCACGCTCAACCCGAGGGTCATCGTCGCCGACGAGCCGGTAAGCGCGCTCGACGTATCGATCCGCGCGCAGGTTCTGAACCTGATGAAGCGGCTGCAGGCCTCGCACGGCCTGACCTACGTGGTGATCTCGCATGACCTGGCGGTCGTGAAGTACATATCCGACCGGATCGGCGTGATGTACCTCGGCAAGCTGGTCGAGTTCGGCAGCAGCGACGACATCTACGAGCGGCACGCGCACCCCTACACCGCGGGCCTGATCGGCGCCATTCCGGTCCCGGACCCGCAGATCGCCAGGAAGCGCCGCGGCATCGGCATCACGGGTGAGTTGCCGAGCCCGATCAACCCGCCGTCGGGCTGCCGGTTCCGCACGCGCTGCCCGCTCGCTCAGGAGATCTGCGCCGAGGAGGAGCCCGCCTTGCGCTCGTTCGGGCCAGGCCACCAGGCCGCCTGCCACTTCCCGCTGCAGCCGCTCGCCGACGATGGCGCCACGGCACGTTCGTCACAGGCGATGCGGTCGGTGGGCTGAGCGGCGCGGCCGGTGGGCTGAGCGGCGCGGCCGGTGGGCTGAGCGGCGCGGCCGGTGGGCTGAGCGGCGCGGCCGGTGGGCTGAGCGGCGCGGCCGGTGGGCTGGCGGGAACACGCCTGTCCGGCCCGGACCACCTCGGTACGGCCGCCGGACGGCGCGCAGTAGCCTGCGCAAGCCGTAGAGTCGGTGCGTGACCCTGGTCCTGATAGTGCGGCACGGCCTGACGGCGGCGACCGGAACGGCGCTGACCGGCCGGACGCCTGGCATTCCACTCGACGACAGAGGCCGTGCCCAGGCGGAGGCGGTCGCGGCCCGGCTTGCCCAGGTTCGCCTGGATGCGATCGTATCCAGCCCGCTGGACCGGTGCTTCCAGACGGCGCAGGCGATCTCGGCTGGCCAGCAGGCGCCCGGCTCCGGTGTCCAGACCGATGACCGGCTGATCGAGGTTGGCTACGGCGACTGGACCGGGCAATCGCTACGGAAGCTGTCGCGTGAGCCGCTGTGGCGGGTGGTGCAGGCGCACCCGAGTGCCGTGACGTTCCCCGGTCCTGACGGGGAGACGCTACCCGACATACAGCGCCGGGCAGTCGCGGCCGTTCGTGACTGGAATGCCAAGCTCGGCCCGGAGGGCGTGTACCTGATCTGCTCGCACGCGGATGTGATCAAGGCCATCCTGGCCGATAGCCTGGGCATGCATCTGGATCTGTACCAGCGGATTCAAGTCGATCCGTGCTCGCTGAGCGTCATCCGCTACACGCCGTTCCGCCCGTTCGTCGAGCGGATGAATGACACCGGCGGAAGCGTGACGGCCCTGATTAGATCAGACAAGACCAAGACCGGAGCTCCAGCCCTGCGGCCGAGTGATGCGCCCGTGGGCGGCGGCGCGGGAGGATAGGTTCATGCCGGTGTACACGTACGACCCGCCGGACAGGTTCGTTGCCGGAACTGTCGGTCAGCCTGGCGAGCGCACCTTCTATCTTCAGGCGAGCGGAGGCGGACAGGTCACCAGCGTGGCGCTGGAAAAGGGACAAGTCAGCCAGCTGGCCGAGCGGCTCGACGAGCTTCTCGACGAGGTTCTGCGCCGCACCGGCGGCTCGGCGGCTATTCCGGCGACCGCGCCGGAGGCGCTGGCCGACGACGGACCGCTGGAGCAGCCCCTGATGGAAGACTTCCGGGTCGGAGCCATCGCGCTTGCCTGGGACGGGGACAGCGAGCGGGTCATCATCGAGGCACAGGAACTGAGCGACCAGCCGATCGAGCCGCTTACCGAGGAACTGCCAGACGACGGGCCGGCGATACTCCGGGTCACGATCACGGCCGCGGCAGCCCGGGCCTTTGCCAGGAGAGCGCTCCAGATCGTCGTGGCCGGCCGCCCGCCCTGCCCGCTCTGCGGACTGCCGCTCGACGCCTCTGGTCATATCTGCCCGCGCCAGAACGGACATCGGATTGCCCGCAGCTGAACGATCGCCCGACCGGCCGGCCACCCCGTCTGACCGGCCTAAGTCCGCTGCGCGCAGATCACCCCGGCCGCCTCGGTCGCGCCGCACCGCGGCGGAAGTTGCGATCACGGAGGACGCAGCGATCGAGCTACTCACCGACGGCAGGCTCAAGGTGGCAGGAAGGCTGGTCGAGGCGTCGAACGCCACGCTGTACTGCACGGTGACGCACGGGGACCGCCAGGCCGCCTGCGTCTACAAGCCGGTCGCCGGCGAGCGGCCGCTGTGGGATTTCCCTGATGGCACCCTGGCCGGCCGTGAGCTCGCGGCCTATGCGATCTCTCGTGCCGCGGGCTGGAACATCGTTCCGCCGACCGTCTACCGGGACGGCCCGTTCGGACCGGGGATGTGCCAGCTGTGGATCGACTCCGATCCCTCCGTCGACTTGCTCGCCCTGGCCAGGAGCAGCAGTCACGGCGGATTGCGGGCCATGGCAGTCTTCGACGCGGTCATCAACAATGCCGACCGCAAGATCGGCCACCTGCTGCCCGCTCCCGACGGGCACCTGTACGGCTGCGACCATGGCGTCAGCTTCGCCGAGGAGTACAAGCTGCGGACCGTGCTGTGGCAGTGGCGCGGCGACTCCCTGCCGCAGGACGCGATGGCCGCTCTGGAGCGACTCGGCGCGATGCTGACCGGCGGTGAGCTGGCCGCCGTCCTGCGCGAGTGGCTGACCACCGACGAGATCACGGCTACCAGGGCAAGGATCGAGCTGCTGCTGCGCCACCGGGTATACCCGCACCCGCCGAGGGACTGGCCGGCCATTCCCTGGCCGCCGGTCTGACGCCGGCTGGCTACTTACTGCCGCCGGCTGGCTACTTACTGCCGCCGGCTGGCTACTTACTGCCGCCGTGCTCGCCGCGCCGCCGCAAGTACCGCTCGAATTCCCTGGCGATCGCGTCGCCGCTGGCCTCTGGCAGGTCGGTGGCGTCCTTCGCTTCCTCGAGCGCGCGCACGTAGTCCGCTACCTCGGAGTCCTGCTCGGCCAGCTCGTCGACACCGCGTTCCCAGGCCCGGGCCTCGTCCGGGAGCTCGCCGAGCGGCAGCGGCACGTCCAGGATGTCCTCGACGCCGCGGAGCAAGGCGAGCGTGGCCTTGGGACTCGGTGGCTGCGCCACGTAGTGCGGTACCGCGGCCCACAGCGATACGGCCGGAATTCCCGCAGCCGTGCACGCATCCTGCAGGACCCCGACGATCCCGGTCGGCCCCTGGTAGTCGACCGGCTCGACCTGCAGGGCCGCCGCGAGCTTCTCGTCTGACGCCGCCACCGTGACCTGCACCGGCCGGGTGTGCGGTGAATCGGCCAGCAGCGCTCCGACCAGGACGACAAGTTCGGTGCCGAGCTTGCTGAAGCCGTCCACGAGCTCCTTGCAGAACCCGCGCCAGCGCATGTTCGGCTCGATGCCGTGCACGAGCACCAGGTCCCGGCCGAGGCCGGCCGGATGCGCCACCGCCAGCCTGGTGGTCGGCCAGGTCAGCCGGCGCGTCTGGCCGTCGGCGACCTCGAGGACCGGCCTGGTGACCTGGAAGTCGTAGTAGTCCTCAGGATCGATCTCCCCGATTGGGCTGGCGTCCCAGGCCGTGCTCAGGTGCGCCACGGTGGCGCTCGCCGCCTCGCCCGCGTCATTCCATCCCTCGAACGCCGCGATGACCGCGGGCGAGGTCAGGGCGCCGATACCGTCGAACTCGATCTGAAGCCACCTCCACGACCAGTTCCCACCGCGCTCGTCAGGTCACGGCGCCGCGCTCGTCAGGTCACGGCGCAGAGCCGGATAGCTGACCGCCTTAAGCCTACGTGGCCAGCTATGGCCCCTAGAATAGAGGCCATCATGTCGCGCATCGCCAGGCCGCCTGCCCAATCCTTGCGTACTGCCCTCGGTGCACGAGTCGTCATAGCCGACGGCGCCATGGGCTCTATGCTGCAGGGCAGTTCGGCGACCCTGGACGACTTCGACGGGCACGAGGGCTGCAACGAGATTCTCAATCTCACCCGGCCCGATGTCGTCCGCGCGATCCACGACGGGTATCTGGCCGCAGGCGTGGACGCCATCTCCACGAACACTTTCGGCGCCAATCTTGGCAATCTGGGTGAATACGGGATAAGCGAGCGCATCTATGAGCTTTCCCAGGCCGGTGCTATCCTCGCGCGGCAGGCAGCGGACGACGCGAGCACCGGCGGCCGGGCGCGGTGGGTACTCGGCTCGATCGGGCCTGGCACCAAGCTGCCGACGCTCGGTCACGTCCCGTTCGCCGAGCTCAGGGATGCCTACCAGCTCAACGCGGCCGGGCTGCTCGATGGCGGCGCGGACGCGCTGATCGTCGAGACTTGCCAGGACCTGCTGCAGGCCAAAGCAGCCATCATCGGCGCGAAGCGGGCAATCGCCGAAGCTGGCCGCGACATCGTTCTGATCGCGCAGGTCACCATCGAGACCACCGGGGCCATGCTGCTCGGCAGCGAGATCGGCGCCGCGCTTACCGCGCTCGAGCCGCTGGGCATCGACGTCATCGGGCTGAACTGCGCGACCGGGCCGACGGAGATGAGCGAGCACCTGCGCTACCTGGCCGCGCATGCCGTGGTGCCGCTGTCCTGCATGCCCAACGCCGGCCTGCCCGAACTCACCGCCGCCGGCGCCTACTACCCGGTCACGCCGGACGAGCTGGCCAGCGCGCACGAGACCTTCGTCGGGGAGTTCGGGCTCGCGCTGGTCGGCGGCTGCTGCGGCACTACTCCGGAGCATCTCGCCGCGGTGACTGCGAAGCTGTCTGACCGGCCGCTGAAGGCACGCAAACCGCGCCCGGAGCCCGGCATCTCCTCGCTCTCCCAGCACGTGCCGTTCCGCCAGGACACCGCGTTCCTGGCCATCGGCGAGCGCACCAACGCGAACGGCTCGAAGGCGTTCCGCGAGGCCATGCTGGCAGGCAATCTCGATGACTGCGTCGAGATAGCCCGGGCGCAGACCAGGGACGGTGCGCACCTGCTCGACTTGTGCGTGGACTACGTCGGCAGGGACGGCGTCGCTGACATGGCCGAGATCGCCAGCAGGCTCGCCACTGCGGCGACGCTGCCGCTGATGCTCGATTCGACCGAGCCGGAAGTGATCAGGGCCGGGCTGGAGCGCCTGGGCGGCAGGGCGGTCGTCAACTCGGTCAACTATGAGGACAGTGACGGCCCGGAGTCGCGGATTGCCAGGATGATGCCGATTGTCCGGGAACATGGCGCCGCCGTCGTCGCGCTGACGATCGACGCGATCCGCGAGGTCAAGCGTCGGTATCCCGACGTGCAGACCACGCACGGCGTTTCTAACGTCTCGTTCGGCCTGAACCCGGCGGCCAGGGCCGTGCTCAACTCCGTATTCCTGCACGAGTGCGTCAAGGCCGGCCTGGACTCGGCCATCGTGCACGCCGTGCGGATCATGCCGATCTCGCGCATCCCGGCCGACCAGTCGCAGATCGCGCTTGACCTGATCTACGACCGCCGCAGCGACGGCTACGACCCGCTGACCGAACTGCTCGATTTGTTCCAGGGAGTGGACGCGGCGTCGCTCAAGGCGAGCCGCGCCGCCGAGTCGCACGGCCTGCCGCTGTGGGAACGGCTCAAGCGCCGGATCATTGACGGGGAGCGACTCGGCCTGGAGGCCGATCTGGACGAGGCGCTGAGCCGCCGGCCCGCGCTGGAAATCGTGAACGACGTGCTGCTGGACGGCATGAAGACGGTAGGCGACCTGTTCGGCTCCGGTCAGATGCAGTTGCCGTTCGTGCTCACCTCCGCCGAGGTGATGAAGGCCGCCGTCGGGTATCTCGAACCGCACATGGAGCGGACGAGCGAGAGCGGCAAGGGCAAGATCGTGCTGGCCACGGTCAAGGGCGACGTGCACGACATCGGCAAGAACCTGGTGGACATCATCGTCTCCAATAACGGGTACGACGTGGTCAACCTCGGCATCAAGCAGCCGATCTCGGCCATCGTGCAGGCCGCGACCGACCAGCGCGCCGATGTCATCGGGATGTCGGGCCTGCTCGTCAAGTCGACCGTCGTCATGCGCGACAACCTGGCCGAACTGAACTCGCGCGGCCTGGCAGGCCGGTGGCCGGTGCTGCTCGGCGGTGCGGCGCTGACCCGCTCCTATGTCGAGCAGGACCTGGCGAGCCTGTTCGAAGGGGAGGTACGGTACGCGCGCGATGCCTTCGAGGGACTGCGGCTGATGGACGCCGTGATGGCGGTCAAGCGCGGCGAACCGGGGGCGGCCCTGCCGGCGTTGCGCGAGCGCCGGGTCAGGGCCTCTGGCCGGGCACAGGCCCGCCACGACGGCACCGGCCAGGATCAGCCTGAGACAGGCCGGCGGGACGGGACGGCAGTACCCGTGCTGGCCCGTTCCGACGTGGCAATCGACGTGCCCGTGCCGCGGCCGCCGTTCCTCGGCACCCGGGTGGTGAAGGGAATCCCGCTTGCCGAGTACGCGAGTTACCTCGATGAGCGCGCGCTCTTCCTGGGCCAGTGGGGACTGAAGCCGGCCAGGGGCGGCACCGGCCCTTCGCATCAGCAACTAGCCGAGACCGAGGGCAGGCCGCGGCTGCGGATGTGGCTGGAACAGGCGCAGACCGGGGGGCTGCCGCAGGCGGCCGTGGTGCACGGCTACTTCCCGTGCGTCAGCGAGGGCAACGACCTGATCGTTCTCGATGCTGACGGCGGCGAGCGCGAGCGGTTCACCTTCCCCAGACAGCGCCGGGACAGGCAGCTCTGCCTGGCCGACTTCTTCCGGCCGCGGTCCTCCGGCGAGACGGACGTGGTCGCCTTCCAGCTCGTCACCATCGGGAGCAAGATCAGCGAGGCAACGGCCGAGCTTTTCGCCAAGCACGCATACCGTGATTACCTGGAGCTGCACGGGCTGTCTGTCCAGCTTGCCGAGGCGCTGGCCGAGTACTGGCACGCCAGGACCAGGGCTGCGATAGGGACCAGCGGAGCCGATCCTGACGATCTCGACGGCATTCTCCGGGTCGGCTACCAGGGCTGCAGACACCCGGAAGCGAAGTACTTCAGCACCTGATGCGACCCACCGCGAACCAGACCGCCTGGGAGACGGGCGGCCGACTCCAGGCTGTGCTGTTCGATATGGACGGCCTGCTCGTCGACTCCGAACCGCTCTGGTTCGAGGCCGAGCGCGCGGTCATGGCCAGGCTGGGCAGTGACTGGACCGAGCAGGACCAGCGCGCGCTGGTGGGGGGTTCGCTGCACCGAAGCGTCGGCTACCTGCTCGACCGCGCGGCGCGGCCGGCCAGCCATGAGCAGGTGGCCAGCTGGCTGGTCGGCGGAATGGCGGCGCTTCTCGCCGAGCGCGGGGTAGCGGCGATGCCCGGGGCGCTCGAACTGATCGCCGCGCTGCGGGCAGCGCGGATACCGCACGCCCTGGTCACCTCTTCCGAGCGGGTGATCATGGAAGCGACGCTGGCCAGCCTGGCCAGGCACGGGGTGACCTTCGAGGTCACAGTGTGCGGCGGCGACGTGCGCAATCCCAAGCCGCACCCGGAGCCGTATCAGCGCGCGGCGGCGCTGCTCGGCGCCGATCCGAGACGGTGCGTGGCGTTCGAGGACTCACCGACCGGGATCGCCGCCGCGGTGGCGGCGGGCTGCGTCACGATCGCCGTGCCGGGCGTGACGCCGATCCCGCACCAGCCCGGCAGGCTGGTGGCACGATCACTGGCGGAGATCGACCTGGCCAGCCTGCACGGCCTGTTCGCCGCCGGCTGACCTGCCGTCCGGCGCGGTCACATCGGCTCCGTGGTCACTCGGCTCCGCGGTCACATCAGCTCGGCGGTCTCGGTCTCGGTCTCGTCATCGTCGGCCCGGCCCGTCGGGCCTGACCTGGCCGGCGGCACGAGCGGCGGCAACGGCGGGGGAGTGCCGCCGAATTCAGGGCAGATCTGCTGATGCGAGCACCAGCCGCACAGCTTGCTCCGCCGCGGCCGCCAGTCGCGCGCTGTCATCGACCGCTCGATGGCCCGCCACAGCGCCTCGATCTTGCGCTCCGTCGCCGACAGGTCGGCCGCGTCAGGCGCATACCGGACGATCTCGCCGTTACCCAGGTACATGAGCTGGAGCATCCTCGGCACCGTGCCACGACTGCGCCACAGCACGAGCGCGTAGAACCGCATCTGGAACAGCGCCCTGGCCTCGAAGTCCTGCCGCGGTGCCGTCCCGGTCTTGTAGTCCACGATCCTGACGTCGCCGGCGGGCGAGATGTCCAGCCGGTCGATATAGCCGCGCAGCCGCAGGCCAGACGACAGCACAGCCTCGACCCGGAGCTCTCGGTGCGCGGGCTCCAGCCTGGTCGGATCTTCCAGGGTGAAGTAGCGATCCAGCATGCCGCGGGCCTGCGCCAGCCACTCATGCCGCGCGGCTTCGTCGGCGAACAGGCCGGCCAGTTCAGGCTCGGACGCAAGGAGCCGATCCCACTCCGGGCCGAGCAGGGCGGCGGCGGCCAGCGGGCTCCGGCCGGGCGCTGGCTCGTCGAACAGCCGCTCGAGTACCGCATGCACCAGGGTGCCACGGGCTGCCGCCGCGCTCGGCGGCTCGGGCAGCCGGTCGATCACCCGGAACCGGTAGAGCAACGGACAGGTCAGGAAGTCGGCGGCCCTGGACGGCGACAGCGACCAGCCTGGCGCCTTCGGTTCGGCTGGGCCTGGCAGGCCGGCCGGCTCGCTCGGCGGGGCCAGGCCGCCCGGGATCGGATCCACACCTGGCAGGGTAGGGGAGAGCACCGACACCGCGCCGACATTCCGCTCCTGCCGGACAGTCGGCGCCTTGCCGGGCGGGCGGTTACCGCCGGGAGCACGTAGCATCGTGTCGTGGCAACAAGCACGCCGGACCGCGACACGCGAGAATCCGGACCGCAGGCGCCCGACCGGCCGCCGAAGCGCGATCCGAAGCTGGGCATAGTCGTCGCCCGGCCGCTCGGCATCCCGGTCTACATCTCCCCGTACTGGCTGATCTTCGCGGTCGTGCTCGTGGTGATGTATGCCAACACCGTCGAGACCAACCTCGCCAAGCCCACGGACAGGTACGTCGTCGCCGCGGCGTTCGTCCTGCTGCTCTATGTCTCGGTCCTGGTGCACGAACTAGCGCACTGCGTGGTCGCCAAGGGCTTCGGCCTGCCGGTCCGCCGGGTGCTGCTCTATCCGCTTGGCGGGTATTCCGAGATCGAGCAGGAGCCGTCTTCGCCCGGCCGCGAAGCGCTGATGTCGGCGGCCGGGCCGCTGGTATCGCTGGCACTGGCCGCCGCCGGGTACGGCCTGGCCCGGGTACTGTCCGCCGGGCTGCCGCATCAGCTGATCGAGCAGTTGTTCTGGGCGAACATGATCGTCGGCATCTTCAACCTGCTGCCCGGCCTGCCACTGGACGGCGGGCGGATCTTCCGCGCCGCAGTCTGGAAGGTCACCGGGAAGCAGGTGGTCGCCACGATCGCAGCGGCCTGGGCCGGACGGGTGCTGGCGCTCGTGCTGATCGGCCTGGCGCTGTTCGGTCAGCGGAACGCCGGCTCCTTCCTCAACCTGTACTGGTTGTGGCTCATCATCATCGCCGGCTTCATCTGGATCCAGTCCACCCAGGCGATCCGGGCGGCGAAGGTCCGCGACCGGCTGCCCGCGGTCAACGCCCGGACGCTGGCCAGGCGGGCCATCCCGGTAGCAGCCAACCTGCCGCTGTCCGAGGCCGTGCGGCGCGCCCAGGAGGCAGGCGCCAGGGCGCTGGTGATCGTCGACCACGAGAACACGCCGACGGCCATCGTCAGCGAGTCCGCCGTGCAGGCAACTCCGCCCGAACGCCGGCCGTGGATCGAGGCAGGCTCGCTGGCCAGGTCACTCGATCCTGGACTGGTGCTCCGGGCGGACCTGTCCGGGCTGGAACTGATCAAGGCAGTCCAGCAGGAGCCCGCCAGCGAGTACTTGCTGATCGAGCCGAGCGGCCAGGTGTTCGGGGTGCTCGCCGCGGCTGACCTGGATCTGGCTTTCGCCGGAGTGTGACCGCCGCGCTAGCCTGTGCGGCGTGATCATCGCGCACCGCGGGCCGCTCCGGCCCGGTGACCAGGTTCAGCTGACCGACGAGAAGGGCCGCCGGCACCGGCTGGTGCTTGCCGCCGGCAAGGATTTCCACACCCATCGCGGCTCGGTAGCGCATGACGACCTGATCGGGCAGCCAGAAGGCAGCGTGGTGCGCGCATCGGGCGGTACCCAGTACATCGCGCTGCGGCCACTGCTCGCGGACTACACGGTCTCCATGTCCCGCGGCGCTACCGTGGTCTACCCCAAGGACGCCGCCGAGATCGTGGCGATGGCCGACATCTTCCCCGGCGCCAGGGTGCTGGAGGCGGGTGCAGGCTCGGGCGCGCTGTCCTGCTGGCTGCTGCGGGCGGTGGGCGAGAGCGGGTTCCTGGTCTCCTACGAACGCAGGGCAGACTTCGCGGCGATCGCCAGGCGGAACGTAGAGACATATTTCGGCGGGCCGCATCCGGCCTGGCGGCTCGTCCATGGCGACCTGCCAGGGCAATCCGGCGATGCCGAACTGCGCGACTTCGACCGGGTCGTGCTCGACATGCTCTCGCCGTGGGAGCACGTGGCGGCTGCCGCGCAGTGGCTCACTCCCGGCGGCCTGCTCTGCGGCTACGTGGCGACGACCACGCAACTGTCCCGGGTGGTGGAGGAACTGCGCGGGCACGGCGGCTTCGACGAGCCCGCGCCGTGGGAGACGCTGCGGCGCGGCTGGCACGTCGAGGGCCTCGCTGTCCGGCCCGATCATCGCATGGTGGGGCACACGGGCTTCCTGGTCACTGCCCGCAGGCTGGCCCCCGGCGTCACGGCGCCGCCGCGCCGCCGCCGGCCGGCCAAAGGCGCATATGCCAGTACCGACCCGGGGGAGGTTTGATCTTTCCGGCATAACGGAAGGAACGTAGCTGGTCTCGCGTGCATGCTGGACTGAGCGGCCGGTGATGAGTAACGATGCGACGGCAGGGCCTGATCGGTTAGGCAGAAAACGAAGACCTGTCGCCGACGCGAGGTTACGGAATGACCGGGCGTAGGTAGGGTCTAGGTAAGTCCGCTCTCAGGAGGGGGTGAGGGGCATGGCCTCTCGTGACGACAGCGCTCGCGCCGCGCGCCATGATGACGAGGTCAGGGTCAAGGTCCTGACGGACCAGATCTCCTTCCTGGAGGAGGAGGTAGCGGCTCTGCGCGGCAAGCTGGCCGAGTCTCCTCGGTCGTCCAGGCTGATCGAGGAACGGCTGGCTCAGACCGAGGCAGCGCTGGCTAGCCTGACCGGCCAGAACGAGCGGCTGGCTGGCACCTTGCGCGAGGCAAGGGATCAGATCATCGCGCTGAAGGAAGAAGTCGACCGGCTGGCACAGCCGCCGTCCGGCTTCGGCATCTTCCTGCAAGCCAGTTCCGACGGCACGGCGGACGTGTTCACCGGCGGCAGGAAGATGCGGGTCTCGGTGAGCCCGAGCATCGACCTGGACGAACTTCGGCCCGGCCAGGAGCTGGTGCTGAACGAGGCGCTTAACGTCGTGATCGCGCTCGGCTACGAGACCGTCGGCGAGGTCGTCATGCTCAAGGAGCTGCTCGAGGGCGGCGACCGGGCGCTGGTGATCTCGCACGCGGACGAGGAGCGCATCGTCCGGCTGGCCGAGCCGCTGCTGAGCGGCACGCTGCGGGCCGGTGACTCGCTGCTGCTCGAGCCTAGGTCCGGCTATGTCTACGAGCGGATACCCAAGGCCGAGGTCGAGGAACTGATCCTGGAGGAAGTCCCGGACATCACCTACGAGCTGATCGGCGGACTCGGACCGCAGATCGAGCAGATCAGGGACGCTATCGAGCTGCCCTACCTGCACGCGGACCTGTTCAAGGAGCACAAGCTCCGGCCGCCGAAGGGCGTGCTGCTGTACGGGCCGCCTGGCTGCGGCAAGACGCTGATCGCCAAGGCGGTCGCCAACTCGCTGGCCAAGCAGGTAGCGCGGCGCACCGCCGAACTGGCCAGCCAGTCGGGCGACAAGGCCGGCGGTGCGGCCAGGGAAGGCAAGAGCTTCTTCCTCAACATCAAGGGCCCCGAGCTGCTCAACAAGTACGTCGGCGAGACCGAGCGGCACATCAGGCTGGTCTTCCAGCGGGCCAGGGAGAAGGCCAGCGAGGGCATGCCGGTGATCGTGTTCTTCGACGAGATGGACTCGATCTTCCGCACCAGGGGCTCTGGCGTGTCCAGCGACGTGGAGAACACCATCGTCCCGCAACTGCTGAGCGAGATCGACGGCGTCGAGGGCCTGGAGAACGTCATCGTCATCGGCGCGTCGAACCGCGAGGACATGATCGACCCGGCCATCCTGCGGCCCGGCAGGCTCGACGTGAAGATCAAGATCGAGCGGCCGGATGCCGAGGCGGCCAGGGATATCTTCTCCAAGTACGTGGTGGCGGACCTGCCGCTGCACCCGGACGACATCACCGAGCACGGCGGTTCGGCCGAGTCGACGGTCGCCGAGATGATCCAGCGGGTCGTCGAGCGGATGTACAGCGAGACGAGCGAGAACAGGTTCCTTGAGGTCACTTATGCGAATGGCGACAAGGAAGTGCTGTACTTCAAGGATTTCAACTCCGGCGCGATGATTCAGAACATCGTGGACCGGGCGAAGAAGATGGCGATCAAGGAGTACCTGGAGACGGGCAGGAAGGGCCTGCGGGTCGCGCACCTGCTGTCCGCGTGCGTCGACGAGTTCAGCGAGAACGAGGACCTGCCGAACACCACCAACCCGGACGACTGGGCCAGGATCTCCGGCAAGAAGGGCGAGCGGATCGTCTACATCAGGACGCTGGTCTCGGGCAAGAGCGGGAACGAAGCGGGCCGGTCCATCGATACCGTGGCGAATACCGGCCAGTACCTGTGACCTCTGCTGAGCGGGCCGGAAGCGCTGGTGCGACACCTGCTGGTGCCAGCGCGCTCGGCTGCCGGCCTGGTCGCAGCACCACACTAGTCTGTGAGCCATGACCGTTCGCCGCGTAATGGGTATCGAAACCGAGTACGGGGTGTCTATACCCGGGCAACCCGGGGCGAATGCTATGGTTACCTCTTCTCAGGTCGTGAACGCCTATCACGCCGCTACCTCCGCAAAGGCCCGCAGGACCCGCTGGGATTTCGAAGAGGAGAACCCGCTCCGTGACGCGCGCGGATTCGACCTGTCCAGGGATACCGCCGATGCGAGCCAGCTCACCGACGAGGATCTCGGGCTGGCCAACGTCATCCTGACCAACGGCGCCAGGCTCTACGTCGACCACGCTCATCCGGAGTACTCGGGCCCGGAATGCACCGACCCGCTCTCGGCCACCCTGTGGGACAAGGCGGGGGAGCGGGTGATGGAAGAGGCGGCAGCGCAGGCGAGCGCCCTGCCGGGAACAGCGCCGATCCAGCTCTACAAAAACAACACCGACAACAAGGGCGCGTCCTACGGCTGCCACGAGAACTACCTGATGAGCCGTGCCACGCCGTTCGCCGAGATCGTCAGGCACCTGACGCCGTTCTTCGTCACCAGGCAGGTCATCTGCGGTGCCGGCCGGGTCGGCCTGGGCGCGGACGGCAGGGAGGACGGCTTCCAGGTCAGCCAGCGCGCCGATTTCTTCGAGGTAGAGGTCGGTCTCGAGACGACGCTGAAGCGGCCGATCATCAACACCAGGGACGAGCCGCACGCGGACCCGGAGAAGTACCGCAGGCTGCATGTCATCATCGGCGACGCCAACATGAGCGAACTGTCGACGTACCTCAAGCTCGGCACCACGGCGCTGGTGCTTTCGATGATCGAGGACCGGTTCATCAGCTCCGACCTGGCGATCGACGGGCCGGTCGCCGAGTTGCGCGCGATCTCGCACGACCCGTCCTGCCGGCACCTCGTCCCGCTGCGCAGCGGCAGGAAGCTCACCGCGATCCAGCTCCAGATGGAGTACCTGGAGCTGGCCAGAAAGTACACCCAGGACCGGTTCGGAGCAGACACCGACGAGATGACCGCAGACGTGCTCGACCGGTGGGAGTCCGCGCTGGCCGTCCTGGCCGAAGATCCGATGCGGCTGGCCGGCGAACTCGACTGGGTCACCAAGCTGCAGGTCATCGAGGGCTACCGGAGCCGGGACGGCCTGGGCTGGAATCACCCCAGGCTGCAACTGGTCGACCTGCAGTACTCTGACGTCCGCGCCGACCGCGGCCTGTACAACAGGCTGGTAGCGGCTGGCCGGATGCAGCGGTTGCTCCAGGAGCAGGATGTCCGCGCGGCGGTGACGAGCCCGCCGGAGGACACCAGGGCATACTTCCGCGGCCGGTGCCTGCGGCAGTACCCGGACGCCGTTGCCGCTGCCTCCTGGGATTCGGTGATCTTCGACATTCCGGGCCGTGACTCCTTGCAGCGGGTCCCGACGCTCGAGCCGCTGCGCGGCACCAAGGCGCATGTCGGCGGGTTGCTCGACAGGTGCGAGACGGCGGCTGACCTTGTCGCCGCGCTGACGGGTAAGTAGCCGGCGCAGCGCTAGCCGGCGCAGCGCACACCCGGCGGCCTGGAAGCAGACTGGGCGGGAATGCCGGAAATCGCCTTGGGCAGGGTTAGCCTGCGGATGTGCTGGCGAGGATAGCTTTAGGGTGCGGCAGCACTGCGTCGATAACGGAGGTACGCGATGGCGACTAAGGACACCGGCGGTCAGCGGCACACGACCCGGCGAGGGCAGGACGAGGAAGAAGCCCAGGACCAGGGCACTGCTGAGGTCAAGGAGCGGCAGGAGAAGCTGACCGATGACGTCGACGCCATCCTGGACGAGATCGACGAGGTGCTCGAGGAGAACGCCGAGGAATTCGTCCGGTCCTACGTCCAGAAGGGCGGCGAGTGACCGCCAGCGGCTGCCGGGCATCCAGGCTGTGCCATCCGGGGCGCGATGGCAGTAGGGTCAGACGCGTATTCGTGTGCGCACAAGGAAAGGATCGCCTTGGTGTCTGATTCCAGTGCCAGGCTGCTGGCCGCGGCATACCTGAGCGTGGGCACGTCCTCGTTTACCGAGTTCCTCACGACGGCCGCGCCGGAACTCCTTCCAGGGACGGGCGGTATGAGCGTTTCCGGCAGTGCCGCGCGGGACCTCCCGCACGGCACCACGATCGTGGCCGCGACGTTCAGCGGCGGCGTCGTGATGGCCGGGGACCGGCGGGCGACCGCGGGCAACATGATCTCCCAGCGTGACATCGAGAAGGTTTTCCGCAGTGACGAGTACTCCTGCATCGGAATCTCCGGAGTCGCGGGGATCGGCCTCGAACTTGTCCGGTTGTTCCAGGTCGAGCTTGAGCACTACGAGAAGCTCGAGGGCCGCGCGCTGTCGCTTGAGGGCAAGGCCAACCGGCTCGCCGGCATCGTCCGGGCCAACCTGGGCGGCGCGATGCAGGGACTGGTCGTGGTCCCGATCTTCGCCGGATATGACACCGACGAGGGGATCGGCCGGATCTTCAACTATGACGTCGCCGGCGGCCGCTACGAGGAACACAGGTTCCACTCGATCGGCTCGGGCTCGGTCTTCGCCCGCGGCTCGCTGAAGAAGCTGTACTCCGACGGGATGGACGCCTCCGACGCGATCCTGGCCTGCATGCAAGCGCTGTATGACGCCGCCGACGACGACTCGGCGACTGGCGGGCCTGACGTGAGCAGGCGGATTTATCCGGTCGTGGCGACGGTCACGGCAGACGGCTATCAGCGGCTGTCCGACCAGGACGCGGCGTCGGCCGCGCAGGCGGTCATCGAGGGCCGGATGACCGACCCGGACGGGCCGTTGGCCGTCTTGCGCCAGCCATCCGGCGCCAGCCAGTAGCTGCCAGCACAAGTTCCGCCTAGTTCTGCCTGCTTTCCCGCCCGTAACCCGATAACTCAAGTAAGGAACGCCAGCGGTGTCGATGCCGTTCTATGTGTCGCCTGAACAGGCGATGAAGGACAAGGCGGACTATGCGCGCAAGGGCATCGCGCGCGGCCGCAGCGGAGTCGTGATCCAGTACGACGACGGAATCCTGTTCGTCGCGCCGAACCCGTCGCGGGCGCTGCACAAGATCAGCGAGATCTACGACCGGATCGCGTTCGCTGCCGTCGGCAGGTACAACGAGTACGAGATCCTGCGCAAGGCCGGGGTCCGGTACGCAGACATGACCGGGTACCAGTACGACCGCCAGGACGTCACCGCCCGCGGGCTGGCCAACTGGTACGCGCAGACGCTCGGCACGATCTTCACCGATAGTCCCAAGCCCTTCGAAGTCGAGATCGTCGTCGCCGAGGTTGCCGAGGCGCCGGCCGAGGATCAGATCTACCGGATCACCTTCGACGGCTCAGTCAACGACGAACATGGCTTCGTCGCCATGGGCGGCCAGGCGGAGAAGATCACCACAGTGCTCAAGGAGCACTACGCCGAGGGCACGACCCTCCAGGCAGCTCTGACGACCGCCATCGCCGGCCTGGCGGCTCAGGCCAACGGCGACCGGCTGGAGATCACCGCCAGCCAGCTGGAGGTGGCGGTACTCGACCGCGCCCGGGTGCACCGGACGTTCCGCCGCCTGACCGGGAGCCGCCTGGAGAGCCTGCTTGCCGAGGTCGCCCCTGGCCCTGGCACCGCCAAGCCAGGCGGCGGACAAGGCGGCACCGCCGAGCCAGGTGCCGGCCAGGGCGGCACCGCCGAGCCCGGCGCTGGGCAGGCCGCTGGCGGGCCAGCAGGCGCAGCGGCGCCCGCGACCCCCAGGCAACGGAAGGGTTCCGGCTCCGTGCCGCCGACGGGAGACAAGGGCAGCGACACCGAAGCAGGCGGGGCGAAAGCAGGCGGCACGGAAGCAGGCGGCACGGAAGCAGGCGGCACGGAGCCCGGCCGGGACAACCCGGAGTCCCCGGATCGCGGCGGCAGCGGATCGCGGTAACCACTGCTTCGAGGGAACGGGACGGCTCGTGATTCCCTGGTTCGGTTTTGCCGCTGGCCTGATCCTGCTCGGCTTCACCGCGTCCAGCGTGGTCAAGACCTTCATGATTCCGCGTGCCACCCGGACGCGAATCAACAAGGTCGTCTCGGTCGTCGTCTACGGCCTCTTCAGGCTGCTGACTGCCAAGGTTGACGACCTGCCGCGCCGGGAGCGGATGCTGGCCAGTTCGGCGCCGGCTTTCCTGCTCTGCCTGCTGACTTCCTGGCTGGCCTGCCTGTTCGCCGGGTTCTCGCTGTTGCTGTGGCCAGCCGCGCACAGCTTCTGGCTGGCGTTGCGCGAGTCAGGCTCGTCGCTATTCACGCTGGGCTTCGCGCTGCCGCCCGGGCCTGGTTCCACCGTGATCGTCTTCGTCGCGGCGGCGTCCGGGCTGGCGGTACTGGCACTCCTGATCTCCTACCTGCCGCTGCTCTACACGGCCTTCAACCGCCGCGAGACGCTGGTCGCCATGCTGGAGGCGCTGGCGGGGGCGCCACCCTGGGGTCCGGAGCTGCTGGCCAGGCAGGCACTGATCGACAATTCCGCGACGCTGCCAGGGCTGTACGGCCGGTGGACGGAGTGGGCCGCGGACATCTCGGAAAGTCACGTCAACTACCGGACCCTGGTCTACTTCCGTTCGCCCGATCCGGCGGTGTCCTGGCTGCTGTCGCTGCTCGCGGTGCTCGACGGCGCGGCCCTGCACCTCGCGCTGAATCCGGTCACCGCGCCCTATGAGGCAAGGCCGCTGCTGCGGGTCGGCTACCTGACAATGCGCCAGCTCGCTACGAACCTGGGCCTGACCGTGCCAGATGATCCGAGGCCCGACGACCCGATCGAACTGACCAGAGCCGAGTTCGACGAGGCAGTCCAGTGGCTGAAGGATGCGGGCTGGCGGACCGAGCGGACGGCGCAGGAAGCATGGCCGCACTTCCACGGCTGGCGGGTCAACTACGAATCCGCGGCCTACAAGCTGGCGATGCACCTCGATCTGCCGCCCGCGCTCTGGTCAGGACCGCGGCGGGCCGGCCGGCCAGCAGCCGCACCGCCGCGGCGACCCACCGACCGTAAGCCAGCCGGCCGCGAGCCAGCCGGGCCGCCGGCCGCCTGACCGGCGCACTCGCCTAGATCGTGCACCGGGAGGGCTGACACCAGCACGGAATGCCTTCGGGAATGAAGTCCCAGGTCCGGTAGTCGGTGGTCAGGATCTCTCCAGCAGCGACTGGCTTCGTCGTCTCGGCCACGATCCGATCGCGCACCACGACATTCGGCTGGCAGCTGTGGTTCATGTAGTCGATGCCATAAAACGGCGCATCCGGGTACGACACCAGGCCGAGCAGCACGTCGCCGGACACCGCGATCTGAACGATCTCCCTGTGCGCGTCCGGATCGAGCAGTCGGCCCTCCTTGAGCGGATAGGACTTGATCTCGCCGTCGAAGACGCCGATGACCGTGCCTGCGGGAATGTCCGCGCGAGCCCGGATTCCCAGCTGGCCGTTCGCCAGGACGTAGTCCTCGACGAGATCACTGTCGGTATAGCTCAATCGCCAGCCCTTCCTTTTTTCTATGCCTGACCTAGAAATATCAGGGTACGGTGGCGGTGCCGTGACAGCACCATGGCCGAGGAGAGGATTGATGCTACCTGTCCTGTTCCACTGCCCGGACAAGGGTGCGGTGCGGCTACTTCCCAGGCGTAGCGCCCGGTGCGCGACCTCGCGGCACCGTTGATGTCGGCCCCCGAGGGGTATGACACCTGCCGTTGGTAATGTCGGCCATGCGCGGCGTCGGGGTGGCCCGCGTATGGCCGAGATCTGCTGGAGGGGACGTGGTTGCCGACCTGGCAAGCATTACGGGGATGGACGCGCCGACGGAGTTGCTGATCGGCGGCCAGTGGTCCAAGGGGCGGGCCGGCGTGCTTGCCGTTATCGACCCGGCGACCGAGGACTCTATCGCCGAAGTCGCCAGCGCCACCGCGCAGGACGCACTCGACGCAGTCGGCGCTGCCTACCAGGCGCTGCCCGGCTGGGCGGCGACGCCGCCCAGGGTGCGCGGTGAGTGCCTGCGCCGTGCGTATGAGCTTATGATCGCCGACACCGAGGCCCTGGCCAGGCTGATGGTGATGGAGAACGGCAAGGCGCTGCGCGACGCCAGGGCCGAGGTCAGCTATGCGGCCGAGTTCTTCCGCTGGTTCGCCGAGGAGGCCGTCCGGATCGACGGCATGGTGGCCACCGCACCGTCCGGGGCGAACCGGATCCTGGTGCAGCATCAGCCAGTCGGGGTCTCCGTCCTGGTCACGCCGTGGAACTTCCCTGCCGCGATGGCGACGCGCAAGATCGGCCCCGCGCTCGCCGCGGGTTGCACGGTGGTGCTCAAGCCGGCCAAGGAGACGCCGCTGTCGGCGCTCGCGGTCGGCGCCATCCTGACCGAGGCCGGGGTGCCTGACGGCGTGGTGAACGTGCTGCCCACCGCGTCGCCTGGCCCGGTCGTCTCGGCGATGCTGGCCGATCCCCGGGTGCGCAAGCTGTCGTTCACCGGGTCCACCGAGGTGGGCAGGACGCTACTGCGCACCGCCGCCGACACGGTCACCAACTGCTCCATGGAGCTTGGCGGCAACGCGCCCTTCCTCGTCTTCGCCGACGCCGACATCGACGCCGCCGTCGAGGGTGCGATGATCGCCAAGATGCGCAACGGCGGCGAGGCATGCACCGCCGCCAACAGGTTCTACGTGCACGACGCCGTCGCTGACGAGTTCACGGCCAAGTTCGCCGCCCGGCTCGCGGCGCTGAACGTCGGTCCCGGCCTTGCCGACGGCACCGACCTGGGTCCGCTGGTCAACTCCGACACCAGGTCCAAGGTGGCCGCACTGGTCGAGGAGGCCACCAAGGCGGGAAGCCGTGTCGTCACCGGCGGCAGTGCCCCGGACCGGCGAGGCTACTTCTACGCGCCGACCGTTCTCGACGCGGTGCCGCCGACGGCCAGAATCCTCGGTGAGGAGATCTTCGGCCCAGTCGCACCGATCGTGCGCTTCGCCGACACAGACCAGGCGATCACCATGGCCAACAGCACCGAGTACGGCCTAGTTTCTTACTTGTACACGGCTGACTTGCGGCGGGCGCTTCAGGTGGCCGAAGCGCTGGAGTCTGGCATGGTTGGCATCAACCGCGGCGTGGTCAGTGACCCTGCCGCTCCGTTCGGCGGTGTCAAGCAGTCCGGTCTGGGCCGCGAAGGCGGCCACTGGGGCCTGCTTGAGTTCACCGAGACCAAGTACATCGCCGTGGACTGGTGAGCTAAGGGGAGCGGTGGACAGGCGAATCTTCGGGCTTGAGAACGAGTACGGCGTTACCTGCACGTTCCGAGGTCAGCGTCGCCTGTCCCCCGACGAGGTGGCCAGGTACCTATTCCGCCGGGTGGTGTCGTGGGGCCGGAGCAGCAACGTGTTCCTGCGTAACGGCGCGCGCCTGTATCTGGACGTGGGCAGCCATCCCGAATACGCCACGCCCGAGTGCGACAGCCTGATCGACCTGGTGACCCACGACAAGGCGGGCGAGCGGATCCTGGAAGGACTGCTCGTCGACGCCGACCGCAGGCTCAGGGAAGAGGGCATCGCCGGGGATATCTACCTATTCAAGAACAACACCGACTCGGCAGGCAACTCTTACGGCTGTCACGAGAACTACCTGGTGGCCAGGCACGGGGAGTTCGGCAGGCTGGCCGACATCCTGATCCCGTTCCTGGTGACCAGGCAGATCATCTGCGGCGCAGGCAAGGTGCTGCAGACCCCGCGCGGAGCGGTCTACTGCGTCAGCCAGCGGGCCGAGCACATCTGGGAGGGTGTCTCCTCGGCCACCACCAGGTCCCGGCCGATCATCAACACCCGCGACGAGCCGCACGCGGACGCCGAGCGGTTCAGGCGGCTGCACGTCATCGTCGGTGACTCGAACATGAGCGAGACCACGATGCTGCTCAAGGTCGGCGCGACCGACCTGGTGCTGCGCATGGTCGAGGCGGGCACCGTCATGCGCGACCTGACGCTGGAGAATCCGATCAGGGCGATCAGGGACGTCAGCCACGACATGACAGGCCGGCGCAAGATCAGGCTGGCCAGCGGGCGCGAGATGAGCGCGCTTGAGATCCAGCAGGAGTACCTGGCCAAGGCGCGGGCCTTCGTGGAGAGCAGGGGTTCAGACGATGTCACGCGACGAGTGCTCGAACTGTGGGAACGCACGGTCAGGGCGGTCGAGACCACTGACTTTGACCTGGTAGCCCGCGACATCGACTGGGTGACGAAGTATCAGCTGATCGAGCGGTACCGGAGCAAGCACGACTTGCCGCTGTCATCGCCGCGGGTGGCGCAGCTCGACCTGGCCTACCACGATGTGCATCGCGGCCGCGGCCTGTACTACCTGCTGCAGAAGCGCGGTGCCGTCGAGCGGGTCTGCCAGGACCTGGCTATCTTCGAGGCCAAGTCGGTGCCACCGCAGACGACCAGGGCACGGCTGCGCGGTGACTTCATCAGGCGGGCTCAGGAGCGGCGGCGTGACTTCACCGTCGACTGGGTGCACCTGAAGCTGAACGACCAGGCGCAGCGCACCGTGCTGTGCAAGGATCCGTTCCGGTCGGTGGACGAGCGAGTCGAGAAGCTCATCGCCGGGATGTAACGCCCGGATTTCCCCAGCCGACCAGCCTCAGCAGCCGCCGGGATGAGTTGGCATCGGCGCCTGGCACGTCGAGTAGCGACAGTCGCTTCTTGGCGTTGCTCGACAGTGCCTACTAATCGTCACTCCTCGGATACTCACCGTCGCTAAAGTCTGAAGGGCTGTGGGTACCGGCTCTTTCAAGGCCGAGGAACCGTGCCCCGGGACGGGTCGGGGGGCCGTCGTGACGGATTTGCGTGCCAGCAGAGTTGCCCTGCTCATGATCGTGGTGAGTTTGCCGCGCTATAGCACGGAAAGTCACCGCGAACAGCGAACTGACCGCGATCATGCGGTCCGGGCGGCGGGCGACGCGGCGGGCCGCGCGGTCCGGGCGGCGGGCGACGCGGCGGGCGACGCGGCGGGCGACGCGGCGGGCCGAACAGCTCGGTCAGCCCACCCTGCGGCCCGCGTGCGGCGGGTGCGGCGTGGCGCGCTGCCCAGGGTCAGGCTCGCGGCGCTGGGAGCGGCCATGACCTGGTCGGTCGCAGCGGTCACCCTGTTCATCTGCTACCTGCATGTCGCCCGCAGCTGCGCCGTCACCTCCGACGGGGCATCCAACGCACTCCAGGCCTGGGACATGCTCCACCACAACCTGCTGCTGCGCGGGTGGCAGCTGTCCGACGTGTCGTTTTACACCACAGAACTGCCGCAGTACATGCTGATCGAGTACCTGCGCGGCCTGACTCCCGATGTTGTGCACGTCGCCAGCGCCGCGACCTACACGCTGCTGATCCTGCTGGCGGCGAGCCTCGCTAAGGGTCGCGCGAGCGGGCGCGCGGCGATGGCCAGGTGCCTGATCGCGGCCGGGGTGATGCTGGCCCCGCAGGCGGGAAACGGCGTCTACGTCTTGATGGGCTCCCCGGACCACATCGGCAGCACGGTGCCAGTGCTCGTCACGTTCCTCCTGCTGGACCGCGTACCGCACCGCTGGCACGCGGTCGTCGTCACCGGCGTCTTCCTGTGGCTGGCCCTGGTCGCCGACGGCATCGTGCTCTTCACCGGGATCCTGCCGGTGATCGGGGTCGGCCTCACGCGCGGCTACCAGGCCAGGCTCCAGCACGACCGGCGCTGGCGGAGCCTGCGGTTCGAAGCCGCCCTCACCGGGGCGGCCGTGGCCTCCGCCTGGCTGGCCGCCGCCGCGCTCAAGGCGATCGCGCGGCACGGCGGGTTCACGGTCTGGCCGATCTCCACGATGCTCGCCTCGGCAGCGGACCTGCCGCGCTACGTCATGACCGCCGGCCGGGGCCTGCTGCTGCTCTTCGGCGCGGACTTCTTCGCCCACAGGGCCGGTTTCGTCGCGGCGCTCGCGATCGCGCACCTGGTCGGCCTGGCGCTGACCGCGTGGGCGACGTGCACCGCCGTCGGGAACTTCCGCAACGCCGAGCTCAGCGTGCAACTCCTGGCTGCCGGGATCCTGATCACGCTGGGCGCCTACGTGCTCGGGACTCGTGCCGACGGCCTGCCGAGCACCAGGGACATCACGGCCGTGCTGCCGTTCGGCGCGGCGCTCTCGGGCCGGCTGCTGGCCGGCCGGCTGGCCAGGGCGCGACTGCTGCCCGCGGCGGCAGTGGTGCTGATCGCCTACCTGATCAGCCTCGGCCGGGTAGTCACGCTGCCGCCGGCACCGCCGCGGAGCGCCGGGCTGGCATCGTGGCTGGCCGCGCACCACCTGGACTACGGGCTGGCCGGCTACTGGAACGCCAATGTCAGCACGCTCGACTCCGGCGGGCAGGTCAGGCTCCGCTCGGTGCTCGCCGCCGGCAGCCAGGTCACCGGCGATTACTGGGAGGTCCGCTCAGACTGGTACGACCCGAAAATCAACGACGCGAATTTTATCGTGCTGGTGCCCAGCCCGCCTGGGTTCAAGCGCTATCCGACGGTCGGCTCGGTCCGTGCGACGTTCGGTCAGCCGCTGCGGATCTACTACCTCGGCAGTTACACGATCATGGTCTACGACAAGAACCTGCTGGCCGATCTCGTCCCGGGCGGCCCGCCCGCGCCGAAGGCGCCGCCCGGCATGCCGTCGGAACCGCCGTTGCCTGCACCACCAGGCATATAACGGTCAGCGGACATCAGACTTCACGCAGCGTAACGACCGTCTCCGCTGCGTGAAGCGGGTAGGCTGACCGGACCAATGTCTCAATGACAAGGATTCCGATGCGACGTTTGGCCGTAGCGCTCCTCGTTCCCCTAGCCGCGACGGTGGCGCTCGCCGGATGCGGTTCCTCCGCCGCGCCATCCAGTTCCGCCGCGCAGGTCAAGGTTACCGCCGTCACCGGGAAGGCGCCGTCGGTGCAGATTCCCGCGCAGCAGCCGAGCGGCAGCCTGGTAACCAAGACCCTGGTTCAGGGAACTGGCCCGGTGCTGGCACCGGGCGACTCCTACCTGGCGAACTTCGACGTCTACGTCTGGCGCGGCAAGACGCACAAGCTGCTGTTCTCCAGCTACGCCACCACACCAGAAGTGCTCCCCGTCACGATGAGCCTGTCCGGCCTGCAGAAGGCGGTCGCCGGGCAGCGGGTCGGCAGCCGGGTACTGGCCGTGCTGCCGCCGAAATACGGTTACGGGGCACAGGGCAACTCACAGATCGGCGTGCGCCCCACCGACACGCTGGTCTGGGTCATCGACGTGATCCAGTCGTTCCCGCCGAACGCGAGCGCGTCAGGCACCCACATCACCGACGGCGGCGGCGCCCTGCCGACCGTGCACGCCACACCAGGCAACTCGCCGCAGATCAGCATCCCTAAGAACACCCCGCCCAGCAAGCTGGTGGTCAAGACCCTCATCAAGGGCACCGGGACGCCAGTCAAGGCGGGGCAGGCGATCGTCGTCAGGTACGTGGGCTCGATCTGGCGCACCGGCAAGGTCTTCAACGACAACTGGCCGTCGATAACGCAGCCAACCGTACCGCCGAATGTCTTCGTGCTCGGCCAGCTCATTCCGGCGTGGAATAACGGCCTGGTCGGCGTTCCGGTCGGCAGCAGGGTGATGCTCGTGGTTCCCCCTGCGCAGGGCTATGGCAAGACCGGTCAGTCATCGGCGGGCATCAACGGAACGGACACCCTGGTGTTCGTGGTAGACGTCCTGGCCGCTGCTACCTGAGCGGGCCGCACGCCCGGCGCGGGCGCGCCGTAAAGCGGGCGGCTGCCCTGGTTTCCGGTCAGGCCGGGACCAGGGCAGCCGCGTGCCGCCCGGCGGCCGCCGCCGCCAGGAAGTACGCGAGATCCTCGTCCAGGCCGCGGCCCATGGTGGACAGCGGCACCGGGCAGGCGGCCAGGATCTCGCGCAGCCCGGAGACATCGACCCGCACCAGAGTGTGCCGTCGGCCGAGCGGTTCGGCTTCCGCCCGCACCCTGGCACCGAACTCGCCTGGCAGGTCAGGAACGACGACGTCGGCCCTGGCCAGGGCGACCCGGCCGTAGGCGGTCAGGCTATGGTGCGAGATACCCCGGTGCCGCTCGCGCTGGTCGGCCTCGCTGATCCGGAGCGAGGCCACCGGCGCGCCGCCGAGCACCGCGACCGCGTTGACCGCCTCGCCGCAGCCGACACCGCTGAAACCCCACCGCGTTCCTGTCCCCAGATTGCCTGGGCCTTGCGCGACCACTACCAGCTCGGCACCGAGCACATACCGGGCCGCGAGCAGGCCGCTGTGCAGCGTCACTGCCTCGAGGTCACCGCCGAACGCCTGGCCCACCGTGATCGTGCCGGCCAGCCAGCCGATCTCCCGCAGCGCGGCCGCGGTACGCGAGAACCAGGCTGGCAGCGCGCCGCCGTCCAGCATGACGTAGGCGACCCGGTGCTCCGGCGCCTGCCGCTGGGCACGGTAGGCCGCGACCACGGCGGGCAGTGCCGAGTGCAGGTCGGCCACCACAACCGGGATGCCGCCCAGGTCGTCCGCGTCGCGCAGCACCTCGTGGTAGTCCGAACCCTGCTCGTCGGCACCGAGCACGGTCGCCTGGAGCGGTGTGTACCGGGCCTTGACCAGGTGACCTGGACCCTGCCGGTCGGCCGGCAGCCGGTCCGGGATCGCCACGACCAGCGCGTAGCCGCCGGTGCCGAGGTGCAGGTCCAGGGCGCCGGTATTGAGCAGGACCGTCTCACCCGGTTCCGGCAGGCCGGTCAGGTCCGGGTAGGCGAGCGCGCGCACCGCCGTCCCGGCTACGGTGACGTCAAGTTCGGCGGCCCCCGCCCATTGCCGCCTGATTCTCGCTACCTGGCCGCGGCGCCATCTGATCACTGTCGAAGGCTAGCGCCGGACGGGAGCGGCGGCAGCCGCATGCGCTGGTCCGCCAGTTGTGCCGGAAGCTGTGACAATCCGCCGCCTCGCTGCCCGGACAAGGTACCGTCAGTGCCGGAAGGACAGTACGGCCGAAGGCGGTCCTGCGCAGGGCGACAGCGCTCCCGGCGGTACGAAGCGGGCTTGACGCGGCAGGGGGATGGCGATGTCGAAGCAGAAGACCGAACGGCTGCTCAGTCTCGTCGTCTGCCTGCTGTCCACCGGACGGTACCTGACAGCGGGCCAGATCCGAGCTGCCGTGCCCGGCTATCCGGAAGCGTTCGAGGCCTTCAAGCGGATGTTCGAGCGGGACAAGGACGAGCTGCGCGAGCTCGGCATCCCGCTGGAGACAGGTGTGAACGCCCACGGCGACGAAGAGGTGGGATACCGGATCTCACGCCAGGCTTATGAGCTTCCCGAGATCATGCTGGAGCCGGACGAGGCCGCGGTGCTCGGCCTGGCCGCCAGAGTCTGGCAGCGGGCGGAGCTCGCCGGAGCGGCGGCCGGGGGACTGCTGAAGCTGCGGGCCGCGGGGATCGACGCCGAGGAGACCACCCAGCCCGGCATCGAGCCGAGGCTGCGGACCGGCGAAGCCGCGTTCGGCCCGCTGTGGCGGGCTGTCCGTGACCGCAGGCCGGTCTCCTTCAGCTACCAGGCAGCGGGCCGGGCCGCGCCGCAGGCGCGCACGCTGGAGCCATGGGGCGTGGTCAACAGGCACGGCCGCTGGTACGTCGTCGGCTTCGACCGTGACCGCGGCGAGGAACGGGTGTTCAGGCTGAGCCGTATCGACGGGCCGGTGGCGTTCGCGGGGCCGCCTGGGAGCGTGGTGGTCCCGGCCGGCGCGGACGTGCACAAGTCCGTCAGCGCGTGGGACAACGCACCGCCCGCCGTGCGGACCGCCGAACTGCGGATCAGGCGGGGAGCCGGGCACGGGCTGCGTCGCCGGGCCAGTTCCGAGCGGCCTCACCCGGCTGCCGGGCCGCAGGGACGCGAAGCGGACGCCGGGCTGTGGGACCTGGTGCACACGCCCTTCTCCGACACCGGCTGGTATGCGGACTACATCGCGTCGTTCGGAGCGGACGTGGTGGTGCTCGAGCCGGTCGACCTGCGCGACGCCGTCATCCGCAGGCTGAAGGGTGCGCTGGCATGACAAGCCGGGCCGGCCGGGCCGGAACGGCGACGGGCCGGCTGCAGCGGCTGCTCGCGCTCGTTCCCTACGTGGTGAGCCGCCAGGTAGTCGGGCTGGCCGAGACTGCCGCGGCGTTCGGCATCTCCGAAGGCGATCTCGTCGACGACCTGAACATGCTGTGGTGCGTCGAGCTCCGGTCGCCGGACCCGTACTGCCCGATCGACCTGTCCTACGAGGGCGGCGAGATCACGGTGACCGAGGCTGAGTCGATAGGCCGGCCGTTGCGGCTCGGCACGGACGAGGCGAGTGCGCTGCTCGTCGCCCTGCGCATGCTGGCCGAACTGCCGGGGCCGCAGGACCGCTCGGCACTGCGCCGGACGATCGCCAAGCTCGAGTCGGCCGCCGGCGACGCTGGCGCGGCCAGCGCGCAGGTCGCCGTGCAGATGGACGGCAGGGCGCCGGCCGACGTGCAGGCGCAGGTCGCGGACGCGCTGCGGCGGCGCAAGCGGCTGCACCTGTCGTACTACGTACCTGGCAGGGACGAGGCGACCGAGCGGGACGCGGACCCGATGCGGCTGCTGGTGCTGGAAGGCAGGGCCTACCTGGAGGCGTGGTGCCGCCGCGCCGAGGCGGTCAGGTTGTTCCGGCTGGACCGGGTGCTCGCGCTGACCGTCCTGGACGTCGCGGCCGAGGTGCCGGACGAGGCCGAGCAGGTCGACGTGGACTCCGGCTTGTTCCGGCCCGCCGCCGGGGACCTGCGGGTCGAGATCGAGCTTTCCGATGCGGGCCGCTGGGTGGCCGAGTATTACCCGTGCGAGCAGGTGACCGACCTCGGTGACGGGCGGCTGCACGTCGTCCTGCGCACGCCGGACACCCGGTGGGTCCGCCGGCTGGCACTACGGCTCGGCGAGGACGGGCGGGTCGTCGCGCCGGCCGAGCTTGCCGAGCAGGTCAGCCAGGACGCGGCGGCCGCGCTGGCGCAGTACTCCTGACCGGCGGGTGTGAGCCGCTGGGGTGTCCGGTCGGTATGCGTCCGGCGAGTTTCCGGCCGCGGGAGCCCGGTGAGTGCTACTAGTCGCGATCCGCAGCTGTCGGCGGGCCAGATCAGATGGTGACGGATGTAGAATACGGGACGGGCGAACCTGGCGCCGGGCGCAAAACCTACTGCTAGTGAACCTGGCGATCGGACGCTTCCCGA
>Ga0307372_10000718_pt1 | contig 58095 bp, 40 predicted proteins | sample OX1MG_FD_202533 | JGI IMG/M metagenome (GOLD analysis project Ga0307372, IMG submission 202533) | Soil microbial communities from Risofladan, Vaasa, Finland - OX-1 | ecosystem: Environmental > Terrestrial > Soil > Coastal area > Acid sulfate soil | place: Finland: Risofladan, Vaasa | collected...
TAAAAAATCGGCCCGCGATGATGCTCCATGGGGTGCAAGAAGCGGCCGAGGTTATGCACGCCGAGAAAGCCGGCCAGCCACTGTCCGCCGGTTCGGGCGCCGACGGCGGCGTACCAGGGGCCGGCGATGGCCGCCACGCACGCGGCGGCCGTCAGCGGTCGCAGTCGCCAGGCGGTAGCGAGAAAATGCCGCGGAGCGAAGGTGCGCGCGGCGAAGGCCAGCAGGCCGGCGGCCCGCGACTTCCAGGAAGCGTTGCTGGCAGCCGAGTGGCGGGCCGATTCGGGCAGTCCGGCGATCAACGAAAACAGGCCGATCGTGGCGGTCGGCAGCAAAACGCCGATCGGGCCCTTGGCCAGCGCGGCGACGCCCATCGCCGCATAGCTGGCGGCAAGCAGCGGCCAGGAGGGGACGCGGCTCAGCGGCGCCGCGCCGTCGGACGAGGCGCCGCGAACGAACGCCAGCAGGGCCAGACAGGAAAAGAACGAGAGCAGCGTGTCGGGCGTGGCCGCTCGGGCGACCACGTCGAACCCCAGGCTGCTGGCCAGAATCACACCCGCCCATAGCCCGACGGCGGGCGAAAACAGCTTTCGCCCCAATTGCCAGGTGAGCAGCACCAAACCCCAGGCGAACAGCGCGGGCCCCAGCCGCGCCGCCCATTCGCTCACGCCGAGCGACTTGTAAGCGCCCAGCATGACCCAATACATCAGCGCGGGCTTGTCGGGCAGCATTTGCCCGTTGAAGTACGGCACGACCCATTCGCCGCGCAGCAGCATCTCTTGTGCGGCGCCGGCAAAGATCGGCTCGTCCTCGTCCCATAAGGGCGGGACGCCGAGATTGGTAAGAAACACCACGCCGCTGACAAACGTCAACAGCGCAAACTGCCGCACGGCGCCGGCCATCCTTGGCACTCCGGGAGTGATTGGCTGGAAGGAAACAATCCATTGCCGTTCGCGCCGCGTTCAAGCGGCGCAGAACAGCTCCTTCCGAACCGGTTCAGCTTTGCTGGAAAATAGCACAGCGTCGCCGGTTTCGCCAAGAGCAAGAACGTAGCAAGAGGGCGGAAGCGCGCCGTTTATTTGCTATTTTTTCCTGAATTGCGTCGAACGCTTTCAGGAATCGACGCTGAATCCCCAAAGGCATGGCTTCGCCAGCCCGCCGGCTTCAGGGAAGCTCACGAATCCGTAATCCGCGAAACTCCACGGGCGAGCCTTCCGATTCGAGGCACAGGTAGCCGCTGTGCGGATCGCAGCCGGAACCGCCCGAAACCTCTTCGCCGTTGACCCACAGCCGGATCTCGCCGTTGATCGCGCGCACGTAATAGTGATTCCACTGACCGACGCCCTTGCTGAGTTGCTTGCTCGGAAAGCTGCGTTTGCCATCGGGCGCTATGGGCGGAAAGGGCTTCATTTTCGCGGCGCCGGTCGGAAACACGTCGCCGTGCGTGGTGAACCAGTCGGCTTTCTTGCCGGTTCGCTTTTCGTATTGCTCGGCGAATCCGTGGTCGAGCACCTGGACTTCAATCCCCTGCGGCAACTTGCCAGGCTGGAGTTCGCGGATCGATTCGGGCGAGCCCCAAACGAAAATGCCCGAGTTGCCGCCTGAACGCAAATGGCGCCACTCGGCGACCAATTCGAAGTTGGCGTAAACCGTCTGGCTGCGGATCACGCCGACTGGTTGGCCGGTGCAGTGCGCCACGCCCTCGCGCCAGGTCCAGGTTTCAGGATCGCAATTGACGTTCACGAAATCCTGTTGGCCCAGCTCGCGCCAGCCGGGGCCCGTGCCATCGATGAACGCCTTGGGCGGCGCCGGCGCCTCGTCGGCCGCCGCCGTAAGGCTCGGCATGAAAGGCAAAACCAACCCACCGACGAAGAGCGCGAGAAAGTCATGTTTCAGCATGTTGAAAGTCCTTTGCGGTTGCGGCGGCGTACGCCAGGCGGCGAAAGAGAATGGCATGGGCTACGTTTCGCCGGCATCGGCATGGTCGCCGGTTTCGTCGGCCGAGTCCAACGCGGAAAGCGACTCTTGGGCGCGGCCGTGTTCGGGCTGCAATTCCAAGCAGCGCCGATAGGCCTGGCGGGCGGCCTCGGCGTCGCCTTGGTAGCGCTTGGTCTCTCCCAGGAAATACCAAGCCATGCTCTGATCGGGCTTGAAATCAAGCGAAGCTTCGAGCATTTGTTCGGTTTTCTCAGGATCGCCGGCCTGCAGGGCGTTGAGACCGCCGAAATACAGGGCCAACGCAAGATGGCGCTGGGCGGCCTCGGAGTTTTGCCGCTCGTAGTATCTCGCCAGACGTCGATGCGCCCCCTCGTTGCCCAACAGCTTCACCGATTCCAGCCAGGCGTCTTGCGCCGGTCCGATTCGGTCGAGCAGGGCATACGCGTCGCCTTCGAGCCACAGGGTGTATTCGGATTTGCCCGCCACTTGGATGGTTCGCCGCACGAGGTCGAGCGCCTCCTGCGGCTGCTTCGCCTCCAGATAAGCTGCAGCCGCCTGATTGGCGAGGTGATCGTCCCAGCCAAGCGACAGCGCGTGGTGCATTAGCGTGGCGGCCGCCTCCGCTTCGCCGGCTGCCGAGGCGGTGTGCGACTCGGTCGCGAAGCGTAGCGCGCCGAACTGCGCAGCCCAACCGTTCACGTCCGCCTGCGGATCGGCGAAGCGCGAGACATCCGGCCGCCACTCGGCCTCGAGCAAGTATCTCTCGGCGGCTTGGGAATGGCCCAACGCAGCCTCGGCCAGAGCGAGCAGTTGGCAGGGAGCGTGCTCCCGAGGGCGCTTTTCCCGAAAAGGCGAGAGCACGTCGGCGACTGCTTCGGGTCGGCCCGTTCTCAGCAAAATTCGCCCCAGCCCGATTGCGGCCACGATCGCGTCGGGATCCATTTTCAGTGCGGTCCTGAACGCCTGCTCCGCTTCGGACGGCGCTTCCTGTCGTAATTTGATGCGCCCCAATCGCACCCAAGCCGCCGACTCGCCGGCGCCGAGGTCGATGGCCTTGGCAAGCTGCTTTTCCGCGTCGTCCAGCCGCCCCAACCGATCGAGCACGACCGCCCGCAGGTAAAATGCGTCTTTCGACTCAGGCGCCAACTCGGTTGCCTGCCGGCAACAGATTTCCGCCTCGGGCAGGCAACCGTAAGCCAGATAGAGCTTCGCCATCGCCAGCCAATTCTCGCCCCGCGATAAGTCGATCCAGCGCTGATGCCAGGCGATCGCCTGGGCGACTTCCATGTCGACGTGATCGAGTTTCACCGCGGGGATTCTGGCTTGCCCCGCATAGCGCGCCATCACCGCCCCGGCGAAGCACCATTCGAGCGCGACGAGAATTGCAAATCGGCGTTGCCAGCGGGTCATGATCGGGTTTTCTGCAAGGGAATGGCAGTGCGACGTTTCGGCCCGGGCGAGGAAGCCTGCAATCCGGGCCGCGTCGCTGTTTCGGCGGTTCTCATCCTCAAGGCTTGCTGATCCAGCCGGTGACTCGCCCCGTGCGATCGAAGGGCGGCCGCAGGTGCATGCCGCCGGCTACGATGTCGTCGCGGCCGTCGCCGTTCAGGTCGCCGCAAGCCACGGTAATCAAATGCGTCGGCGTCTTGTCGACGGGCCGCAGTTGAAACTGCTGCCGCCCGTCGTTCTCCAGCCAGACGACGCTGGGCACGTTCGGGTCGCTCCAGTCGTTCATCAAGCTCACGAGCACGACGTCCTGATCGCCGTCGGCGTCCAGGTCGCCGGCGGCGGCGGCGTAGGTCGATCCGAAGGTCCCGATGCGTCGCGTCTCGAATTTCCAGCCGCCCTGGTTCTCCAGCCAAAAGCAGCCGTGATACGGCTGCGGCCAGGCGTAGTTTTCCTCCAGGTTGTCGCCGGCCGGCAGCAACAGGTCGGAGTCGCCGTCGCGGTCGAGATCGCAGAGCACCAGTCCGGCGCTGCCCAGATCGAAATTGAGCGTGGAAAACAGCGTCCGCGGCTTGAAATTTCCGCGGCCATCGTTCTCGAAAGCCAGCACTTCTTCGTCGTCCTGGGAAATCACCGTGGCGATGTCCAGGTCTCCGTCCTGATCGAAGTCGGCCACCGGCACGTGGATGGCGCCCGGCCGCGACCAAAGCCGATGCTCGCGGAATTTCGAATCCGAAAGATTCTCGAGCCAGAGCACTTCTCCCCGGGCGTAACCGAACACGGCCACGGCCAGGTCGATGTCGCCGTCGCCGTCGAAATCTCCCGGCTGCGCATCGGCCACGCGGCGCACGGCGTCGAGCAATACGTGCTGTCGAAAGCCGCCGCCTTCGCCGGTGTTTTCCAACAGAATCAGCCGTCCGATCACTGCGTCCGAGGGCCACACTTCGCCCAACTCCGAGACCACAAGATCCCGATCGCCGTCGCCGTCGATGTCGACCAAAGTGGCATGCGCCGGGGCAAGCAAATCTTTGGCCAGCACCTGTTCCTGCCAGCCCGCAGCGGTCTGCAGATAGCAGAGCACGGCGTTACGTTGCGGGTCGCAGACCAGGACGTCGTTTCGCCCGTCGCCATCGTAATCGACGATTTGCACGTTGGTGATGCGCGGTTCCGCCGATTTCGTCTGACCGATCTCGCTCTTTTTCCAGCTCAAGCCGGAATCGAGCATTTCGCGCGGCGGCGCCGGATAAACGACCGGCTGATGAACGTGCCGCCACATGAAATACGGCGCCACGAGAGCGCCAAGCGCCGCGAACAACAGGCCGGCGCTCACCAAGTGCCTTCGCAGGCCGGTCATGCCTGGCTGGCCTCCGCCAGGTAGGATGCTTTCGTAAGTGCATGAACTCGCATCACACCAGCGTAATCCATTGTTGCCGGCAGGGCCAGCCGGTCGAATCGCTCGAAATCACCCGAAAGGTTTGGCTCTTGCGAAGCGCCGGACGCCTGAACGGCCTGAGTTTTACGCGGCCAGGATGGGCCGGATCACCTCGCCGTGAACGTCGGTCAAGCGATAGTCGCGGCCGGCGTGGCGGAAGGTCAGCCGCTTGTGGTCGAAGCCGAGCAAGTGCAGGATCGTGGCGTGGAAGTCAGGGATGGTCGCCTTGTTTTCGACGACGTAATAGCCGAAGTCGTCGGTTCGGCCGTAGACGGTTCCGCCCCGCACGCCGCCGCCGGCCAGCCACATGCTGAAGGCGTGCGGATGGTGGTCGCGGCCGTCAGTCCCTTGCGCGGCGGGCGTACGACCGAATTCCGTGCCGAACGCGACCAGCGTGTCGGCCAGCAGGCCGCGGCTTTTCAGGTCGGTCAACAATGCGGCGATCGGCTGATCGACTTTCTTCGCGTTCGACGTGTGGTTGTTCCGCAGATCGCCGTGTGCGTCCCAGTAATTGCGCGGATAGCTGTAGTTCACCTGCACGAAACGCACGCCCGCCTCGACCAGACGCCGGGCCAACAGACACTGCCGGGCGTATTCGTCGGTCGGTTCGGCGCCCACGCCGTAAAGCGTGAGCGTAGCGGCGCTCTCCTGGCTGAGATTCATGACCTCGGGCGCTTCCATCTGCATGCGAAAGCTCATTTCGCCCGCGGCGATTCGGGCTTCGAGCCGCGGGTCGCCGCCGGCGCGGTCCAGATGTTCGCGGTTCCGCCGCGCAACCAGATCGAGCTGCAAACGCTGCAGCGCCGGATCGTCGCCCGGCGCCAGGTTCGACAACACCGCTTGCTGAAACGGCGTGCTGCCGTCGCCGATCCGCGTGCCTTGAAAGCTGGCCGGCAGAAAGGCGGCTCCGTAGTTCTGGGCGCCGCCGTGATAAAGCGAGGGGCTCAAGCTGACAAAACCGGGCAGGTTCTGGTTTTCGGAACCCAGCCCATAGAGCGTCCAGGCGCCCAGGCTCGGCCGAGCGAAAACGCCGCTGCCGGTGTTCAAGTTCAACAGCGCCGGCCCGTGCGAGACCTGGTCGCCGCCGTTCATCGAGCGGATCACGCAGATGTCGTCGATGACCGATCCGATCCGCGGAAACAACTCGCTGACCTCGATACCGCTTTGACCGTACTTGAAAAACTTCCAAGGCGAGGCCAGCAAATTGCCGGTCGGAGCGAACTCGAACTTCGGCTTGGCGATCGGCAGCGGCTGGCCGTTCATTTCGGTCAGCTTGGGCTTGGGGTCGAAAGAATCGACGTGCGACACGCCGCCGTGCATGAACAGAAAGATTACCCGCTTGGCCTTGGCCGGAAAGTGCGGCGCCCTGGGCGCCAGCGGGTTGGCCGCGGCGAGGCCCCCTTCAGCCGAGGAGGCCAGGCAGCCAAGCATCGCGACGTGCCCGAAGCCGCAGGCGGCCTGCCGCAGCAAGTCGCGGCGAGAAATCGCGCCGATGTCAGTCGTTACACGGTGCATGAGTCGGTTCTCCCTTTCCCAACCTCGGATGTTCGACCCCAGCCGTTCGAGCTTCAATCGCAGTACAAGAACTCGTTTTCCAAAAACAGCGTCTGGCAATAACTCTGCCACGCCGACAGCCGCCGCTCGGCTTCGGGGCGGGCCTGCGCCGCTTGGGCGGCCAGATATTCGCCGACGAACGCCAGGGCCTCGGTTTGTTCCTGCGAACTTGGCGGGCGGCCGAGCGCCAGTTCGTGCGCTCGCCGCACGCGGTCTTCGTCGCTCGCCTTGTCGTCGGCCAGCAACCGCTCGGCAAACCGGCGCGATTGCTCGCGCACCAGCCGGCTGTTGAGCAAGAACAATGCTTGCGATGGCACGATCGTTTCGTTGCGCAGCGACGTCACGCCGTTCGGGTCGGCCCCGTCGAACAACGCCAGTACGTCGGGCAGCATGTTGCGCACGACCGGCAGATACACGCTGCGTTTGACGCATTCAGAGTAGAAGGGATCGTCGGCCGCCATGCGGTTCGGGGCGAAGCCGCGCTTGGCGTCGAGGATCTCCGCTCGTGCCCAGAGCGTTTCGGATGATTCGCCGGAATCGGGAGTCAGATCCAATTGGCTGCTGGCGGCCAGCACCGCGTCGCGCAACTCCTCGGCCGACAAGCGGCGGCGAGGAAAATACGACAGCAGCCGGTTGTCGGGATCGGCCTGCCGAGCCGCTTCCAGCGGGCGGCACTGCTGCTGATAGGCGGCGGAAAGCAGCATCGTGCGGTGCATGGCCTTCACGCTCCAGCCGCTTTCGATGAACCGCACGGCGAGCCAATCGAGCAACTCCGGATGCGAAGGCGGCTCGCCCCGCGTGCCGAAGTTGTCGCTCGTGGCCACGAGCCCGCGGCCGAAGTGATGCTGCCAGATCCGGTTGACCATGACGCGGGCCGTAAGCGGGTTATTCTTGTCGGCGATCCACCGGGCCAGTTCCAGCCGGCCGCTGTGCGCCGGATCGATCTGGGCCGTCTCGGGAGAGACGACTTGCAAGAATCCGCGGGGCGCCAGCCGCCCGAGCGTAAAGTGGTTGCCGCGCACGTGTACGCGCAGATTTCGCGGCAAAGCCTCCTTGGGCGCCATCACCATGAACGGCTTTTCGCCCGGCGGCTCGAACAACGGAAATTCCCACCACATCGTGGCGTTGCGAGACTCGTCCCGAAACGTCTCGGTGCTGCGAAAAATGCCGGCCAGCGCGTAATAGTCGACCGTGCGAATGGCGTCGAATTTGTGATCGTGGCAGCGAGCGCAGCCGATCGTCAGGCCCAGCAAAGCCCGGCCAGTGACGTCGATCTGGTCGTCGACGATATCGAGCCGCGACTGCTCTTTGTCGGTTTCAGCCAGCGCCTTGGGACCGATCATCAGGTAGCCCGTGGCGATCGTCCGACGAATGCGCGCGTCGATGTCGTCCGTCGGCGGCAGGAGATCGCCCGCGAGTTGCTCGACGATGAATCGATCGTAAGGCAGATCGCGATTGAAGGCGTCGATCACATAGTTGCGGTATCGCCAGGCGTAGCGCATCACGGCGTTGGCGTCGTTGGCCGTCGTTTCGGCGTAGCGCACGACGTCCAGCCAATGACGCCCCCAGCGTTCGCCGTAGCGGGGCGAATCGAGCAGCCGATTCACGACTTTTTCGAACGCTTGGGGCGACTCGTCCTTGAGGAACGCGTCGATTTCCTCGGGCGCCGGCGGCAGCCCGGTCAGGTCGAACGTCACGCGCCGCAACAGCGTGCGTTGGTCGGCTGGCGTGGCGAACGTCAACTTTCGTGCTTCGAGCCTGGCCAACAGGAAGCGGTCGATCGGCGATTGCACTCGCGTCTCATTCTCGACAGCCGGCGGCGCGTGATCGTGAATCGGTTGGTAAGCCCGGAAGTTCTTTTCTTCCTTCGTGAACGCGGCCCGCGAGGCGTCGATTTGCGATTGGAGCGTCACGCCGAACTTCTCGGCCAGATGTTCCTCGACGGCCTGCCGTTGGGCGTCGGCCAGGGCTTTGTCGTAGATCACGACCTCGCCCACGTCGCCGCGAATGCTGCCGGCCCAAGCCAGCGCCTTGCCCATATAGACGCCGATGTCGGCGCGCGGCTGGATGTCGGGCGCCTCATCGCGGCCTTCCAGCGGCGCCTCGCCGGGCGGACCGAGACGCTGGCCATTGACGAAAATCCTCGTCGTCGCGCAGATCGGCCCGGGCTGTTTGACGATGGCCAGCAGCAGCGATTTGCCGTAGTACGGCTTGAACGAGCCGGCGCCCAACGAAGCGTCGTGGTTCCAACCGCCGGCGAAGTGCAAGGCGTGATCTTCGCCGCGATTGATTTGCACCAGCGCCGCCAGCGGCTTGCCCGGATCGCCAGCGTGGGCCGGGTTGCCGATGCCGAGCACGCCGTCGAACGGCGGCCCGGCTTCGTGGGGCTCGAGGTTGACGACCAACAGCATGCTTAGCGCCGCATCCCCTTCGATCGGCAGGGGATTGTGCGGCGAAGCGGCCAGCCCGCTTGCGACGTCGAATCGCACGGCCGGTCGCCGCCCGAGCTTGCTCTCTTTGGCGAACTTCGCGGGCAAGCCGGCGCCGCCTTCGCGAACGCCGCGCGTGGCCGACAGGTCGCGTCCGTGCCCGCTGTGATCGGGCCAGACGAAGACCGGATCGCCGTCGGCTAGCGGCAGATCATCGGACCGCAGCCAGAGTTGCAACGCCGCGGCCAAGTTGCCCTCGTTCGGCCTCGCCGGCGAGATCACAACCGGGCTGGGCGCCGAGGGCGCCGTCGGTCCGGCCGCCGGCCAGACGGCGCCGGCTTTGATCCAGGCGGCGAGATCGGCGATTTGCACATCGGCCAGCTTGCCATCGGGCGGCATCTTCAGGCCGTTTACGTGCCGCACGGCTTGCAGCAGCAGGCTGCCGTCGGGATTGCCGCTGGCGATTGCCGGGCCCGAATCGCCGCCGGCGCGCAAGCCGTCGGCCGAATCGAGCCGCAAGCCGCCCTTGACGTCGTCGCCGGCGTGGCACTTGTGGCACCGCTGGACGAAGAGCGGACGGACTTTATTTTCGAAATGCTCGACCGCCGCCGGATCTACGGCAGGCGCCTCTTCCCCCTGTGCGAGCGACGCGAACAAGGCCGCCCAGACGACCAGCCCCAGCGATGCGTTTTGAGTCAATGGCATTGCTTGAACCGTCTTTGTGCGTCGGCGTTGAACTGGCCGTTCACGACGTGCTCGGCCAGCGCCGTGCAGGCCGTCTCCAGGTCGCCGCTGCGAAACGTCTCGACCAGGGCCAGATGGACGAAGTGTGCAGACATCAAATCGTCGAGCCTGCCGATGGCCGTGGCGTGAAAGTCGCGCAAGCGGCTGGTAATGGAGAGCCAGATGGGAATCACGTCCTGCAACTGGGCCGCCTCGAGCAGATACTTGTGGAACTCGAAGTCGCGATCCCACACCGCCGCGGCTTCGCCTTGTTCGCAGGCGAAACGCAGCCGCGCCAGAATCGGATCGAAGCCGCGGAAGTTCTCGGCCTGCAACCGCTCGAAGGCCAAGCGCAACGCGTAGGTCTCCATCTGGGCGCGCATCGGGCTGAGCAATTCGCAAACGTGCTTGCCGGGCGGTTCGGCGACTCGCACGCCGCAGTTTCGCTTGGCGACGAGAAAGCCGTCCTGCACCAGTTGCTGGAGCACTTTGCGGATCGGGTGGCGGCTGACGCCGAACCGTTCGGCCAGAGCCTCCTCGCGCAGCGATTCGCCCGGCTGAAAGCCGCCAGTCATCAATTCCAGCCGAAGCTGGGCGGCGATCTGCTCCGAGACGTTTTGTACCGGGATGGAAGTCGTCGTCATCGCCATCGTCACGGTTCTCCACCATTTGCGCCGCCGGGCGGCGTTTCGACAAGTTGTATATTGGATACAATTCATTGTCAATCGTCTCCCGGCGGAAGGACGAATAAACGCTGGCCGTTACGCCAGAATCTCCTTCACCACCCGGCCGTGTACGTCAGTGAGCCGGAAATCGCGGCCTTGAAAGCGATAGGTCAGCCGCTCGTGATCGATGCCTAGCAGGTGCAATAGCGTGGCGTGGAAGTCGTGTACATGGATGCCGTCGCGGACGAGGTTGTAGCCGTAGGGACAGGTTTCGCCATAAACCGTGCCGGGCTTGGCGCCGCCGCCGGCCAGCCAGATGCTGAAGCATCGAGGGTGATGGTCGCGGCCGTAATCGGTGGCCGTCAGTTTGCCCTGCGAGTAGTTGGTTCGCCCGAATTCGCCGCCCCAGATCACCAGCGTCTCGTCGAGCAAGCCCCGCTGCTCGAGATCGGCGATCAAAGCCGCCGAGGGCTGGTCGGTCTCCTGGCACTGCCGCTTGATGCCCGCGGGCAACCCGCCGTGCTGGTCCCAGCCTTGATGGTAGAGCTGAATGAACTTCACGCCGCGCTCCGCCAGGCGGCGAGCGAGCAAGCAGTTCGCCGCGAACGTGCCGGGCGTGTGCGCGTCGGGGCCGTAAAGGTCGAACACGTGGGCCGGCTCGTCGTCCAGCTTCGTGGCTTCCGGCACGCTGGTCTGCATGCGGAAGGCCATTTCGTACTGCTCGATTCTCGCGTTCAGCTCGCCGTCGCCCGTGGCGGCCAGTTCCAGTTCGTGCAGTTCGCGCAGCCGATCGAGCAGCGCGCGGCGCCCGGCCGAGTCGACGCCCGCGGGGTTGTTCAAATACAGCACCGGATCCTTGCCGGCGCGGAACTGCACGCCTTGATAGCCCGAGGGCAAGAATCCCGAGCCCCAGAGCCGCGCATACAGCGGCTGACCTCCTTTGCCCTTGGTCACGAGCACGACGAAGGCCGGCAGATCGGCATTGTCGCTGCCCAGGCCGTAATTCAGCCAGGCGCCGATGCTCGGCCGCCCGGCGATCTGCGAGCCGGTCTGCAAGAAGGTGATCGCCGGGTCGTGGTTGATGGCCTCGGTGTACATCGACCGCACGATGCACAGCCGATCGACGATCTTGGCCGTGTGCGGCAAGAGATCGCTGATCCAGGCCCCGCTTTGGCCGTGCTGGCGGAACGGAAAGATCGAGCCGGCCAGCGGCAGCGAGGCTTGATTGCCCGACATGCCGGTCAGCCGCTGTCCGCGGCGCACCTCGTCGGGCAGCGGCTGGCCTTGCTTTTCGTTCAACAGCGGTTTGTAGTCGAACGTTTCCAACTGCGACGGGCCGCCGCTTTGGAACAAGTAGATCACGCGCTTGGCCTGGGGCGCAAAATGCGGCGCCGGCAACACGCCCGGCACGCTTGCCGCGCGGGCCTGCGATGGCTGGCCCATCAGGTCGGCCAAGGCGATGCCGCCTAGCCCCATCCCGAAACGCTGGAGAAACATGCGCCGCGAGAGACCGAAGGCGGGCTGCGGGCCAGGGCAGCAAGGATGTGTCATGAAATTCGATTCCTATCGCGGTACAGGGTGGCTGGCGGCAGAGCGCAGCGATGCCCCAGCGACCTGGGGCTTCAGGCCATGCTCGCCTGGCCCAGCAGCTTCCGCAGCGCGGTCATGCCGACCTCGCCCAACTGCCGAGCGGGCACGCGCCAGATCTGCGGGTTCATCAACTCTAGCGAGACATGGCCCTGATAGTCGATCGCCCGCAGCGCGTCGAGAATCGGGCGAAGCTGAAAATCGCCGTCGCCGGGCAACACGCGGTCGGCGTCGGCGGCCAGTTCGCGCGGCGTGCCAGCCAGGTCAGAGAGCTGCACGTGAAACAGGTTTTGCGCGGTCAGGTAGCCCAGGTCTTCCGGCTTGCTGGGGCCGGTATAGTAGTGAAACGCGTCGAAGCAGAGGCCCAAATGCGGCGAGCCGGTTTCGGCGACCAGGGCCGCGGCCGTTTGCAGATTGTTGCCGAACGTGGCCGAGGCTTGGAATTCCAACGCCAGCCGCAAACCTTGCTCGCCCGCTCGCACGGCGGCCTGCGTCAGCGAGGCTTGCACCCGCTCTAAATCTTGCTGCTCGAGCGGCCCGACGATATCGCCGGCCACGACCAACGTCTCGACGCCGAGCGCCTTGAGCATCGCCAGTCGGCGGCTGAAGTGATCCCAGTGCTCGCGGCGGGCCTCGCCCTGGCTGACGAGCAAGCCGCCCTGAAAACTGGCCACGGGCGCCGCCATTTCATACCGTTCGAGCAGCCCGCGCACATCGTCAAGCGAGTGCCCTGCGAGATAGGTCTCCAGCTTACCCAGCCAGATTTCCATCGCCCGGCAGGCGCCGGCAGCGTAGTCCTCGACGTCCTTGTCGAACGGCGAGTGCAGCGAGCAGACCTGGCTGATGGCGGGTTTCATTGTCGTAATTGTAGGGTGGGGCGACAGCCCCACGCGAATCAAGGAATTGTAGGGTGGGGCGACGACGGCGTAAACTCGACGAACGCCGGCGCCGGCGTCGAGACTAATTGCCCTTAATTAGAGACCTTAGCAACGCGTGACTTTGCGACAATGAGTCATATAAATAAGTTCTCTCCATAAGAAACGCGAACCGCGAAATAAACACGCCCTGGCGTACATAGTCGAGCCTTTTCTTGGACAACCCTCGCGTTTCCACTGAGTCACGCTTCAAATGAGATAATATCACACCATTTAGTGAGACATATCCACGGCCATCGTCTAATAGCCGTAACTTCAAGAAGATCTTTCCTAATTGACTCTGTACAGATGCAGGCTTTGGCGACCCGTTAATAATTTCCTCGACAGACTCTGAGAATCGCTGCAGATCGTCTAAATAAATCGCGTCGTAGCCTATCGCAGTCAATGCCGCCGGATTATCTCCATCTGCGTACTCATCAGGAAGAACAACGCGCATTTGAAATCCTTCATTTTCCTCACCTCGCGGCGTACCTTCGCGCCCTGAAGCGTCTAAAGGAAGACCCGCCGTAACGCAGTAGAGCTGAACAAACGGCGGTCGGCAGCCCGAGGGGCTAGTATTAAATGAGATGGAATAATCAGTTCCCGGCCGCATAACTCATCCAGTATATATAGGAATAGCCCAAGAACAACTTCCCGGCATTCGCTGGCTAAATATCTCTAAACTCGCCGCCGAGGAGTGACGCTATGAATGTCTACGATGCACCGTTTTGTTTCCGCATGACGCGCTTTTACGATTTCCTATCCGAGAATCACGCCGCCAGTATGCGTCCAGGATTAAATAACCTCCCATACTCGACCGATCTCGTCCCCAATACCCTGACTATCGGGTCTCCGGCCGGTTGCGCATAGCGAAGTCGTTCAATCCTCGGTGTTTACGGGTTCCTCTTCTCTGTTCCGATTCTTTTCGGCGTTTGAGTGTACGCGACAGCACGCTCTCAGGCGGCTCGCGCGACGGTGATGTTTTTCCATGAGAACAGAGAAGAGGAACCCGTAGTTGTCTCGCAGCGAGACGAATCGCCTGGCTATTGAGTTTCGCGCCGCGTGGGTATTGGGAAGTTATTTAATCTTCGATGCTATGCGGAGGCCGATACGGACATTTCGTACATGAAGTTTCGACTACTATCGCGACTGTGCTCGGCAGTGCAAGCTGAGTAATCGTAGCGTGGGGCGACAGCCCCACGCGCATCGAGGACGCAAAGCGCGTGGGGCTTGCGCCCCACCCTACTTGTTTGAAAGCTTCCCGGAGATCTCCGCCACGCAATCGTCCACTTTCACCCGCCACTGCTGCAAGCTGTCGCGGTCGCGGATCGTGACTGTGCCGTCGGTCAGCGTCTGGCCATCGACGGTGATGCAGTAGGGCGTGCCGATCTCGTCCTGCCGGGCGTAGCGGCGGCCGACGGCGCCCTTCTCGTCGTAAAAGACGTTGAAGTGCGGCTTCAAGGCCCGGTAAATCTGCTGGGCGATCTCCGGCATGCCGTCTTTCTTGACCAGCGGAAACACGGCCGCCTTGATCGGCGCCAAACGCGGGTGCAGCTTCAAGAGCGTCCGGGCGCGCGGTTTGCCGTGTTCGTCGGGCACGGAGTCTTCGGTATAGGCCTCGCACAAGAAGGCCAGCATGGCCCGGTCGGCGCCGGCCGAGGGTTCGATCACGTGCGGCACGTAACGCTCGCGCGTCTCGTCGTCGAAGTACGAAAGATCCTTTCCGCTGCCGCGGTGCCGCGGCTTGCCCTCGGCGTCGAGTTCGACGACCAATTCGTTGCCCTGCCGCACCAGCTTGCCTTCCATGTGACTGCGCAAGTCGAAGTCGCCGCGGTGGGCGATGCCTTCCAGTTCGCCAAATTCGCCTGGCGGCAAGAAGGGAAAGGCGTACTCGATGTCGGCCGTGCCGCACGAGTAATGGCTCAACTCGTCGGGATCATGATCGCGCAACCGCAAGCGCTCGCCGGCCAGGCCCAAATCGGTGTACCAGCGATAGCGGCGATCGCGCCAATACTTGTACCACGCGGGCGAGTCGGTCGGCCGGCAGAAGAATTCGATCTCCATCTGCTCGAACTCGCGCGAACGGAAGGTGAAATTCCGGGGCGTGATCTCGTTGCGAAAGCTCTTGCCCACCTGGGCGATGCCGAACGGCACCGCCACGCGGCTGCTGTCGACGACGTTCTTGAAGTTGACGAAGATGCCCTGGGCTGTTTCCGGCCGCAAAAACGCCGCGCCTTCCTCGCCGCTGAGGGCGCCGACGTAGGTCTTGAACATCAGGTTGAATTCGCGCGGCGGCGTGAGCGTGCCCAGCGACTTGGCGTCGGGGCCGAGCACGTCGGCGAAATCGGCTACGTTGGTCAGGCTGAGCATGCCGCCTTCCCAGACGAGCTGAGCGACGTCTTTGGCCCGCAGGTTGAAGAACTTCAGGGCCTTGGCTTCGGTATATTCCTCTTCCGTCTTTTCCGCTTCGCCGCCCGAGGGAGTGGTCACGAAAACTCGCTGGCCCTTGGCCGCGACCCAGCGGCCTTTGACCTGGTCGTGGCGATAGCGCTTCTTCGACTCGCGGCAATCGACCATGAAGTCGTGGAACAGGTCGTAATGGCCCGAGCACTTCCAGACCTGCGGGTGCATGATGATCGTGCAATCGAGCCCGACCATCTGATACGCGGCCGGGGCGCCCGGCGGCGCCGCCAGATCGTCGTGGCCGGTGACCATATCGCGCCACCAAGCCTCTTTGATATTCCGTTTCAGCTCGACGCCCAGCGGCCCATAGTCCCAGAAGCCATTCAGGCCGCCGTAGATATCGCTCGACTGGAACATGAAGCCTCGCCGTTTGCAAAGCGAGACGAGTTTTTCCATTTCCATGGGCGGAAGTCGGGAGTTAGGAGTCGAATGTCGGAGTCTTGGCGAGCGGGGCGTCAGCCTCCCGGTTGAACGACGGCTTCACTTATAGGGCGAGCGCCGTACGCCTTCAGCCTATCGCCGCCAGCCGTTTACCTCGGCCGCAGTGCAAGCCTCGCAGTTTACCGCCCGAAGGGGTGATTGGTCTATGGGGCGAGTTCAAGGTCGATCGTCAGACGATCGCCCCGATGCTCCAGCTTTCCAGCGACAACTCGGGCACGATCGTAAACCGATCCACCTGGGCCGCGACGCCGATGTCGTATTCCAATCCGACGTCGATCAAATTCCGCCCGCCGTGCGAATGCCGGAGTTCTTGCGTCAAAGCGGCAATCTCCTCAAAACGGGAATCGGGGCCGGCCGAGAGATCGATGCCGTCGGCTGATAACAGATTTTGATAGGACTCGCGCGCTAGCCGGCATGGATCGTTTTGCTCAGGTTTGCTCCCTGCCAACTCGCCGAGCAGGCGATAAGCCACCCGTCCGGCGAACAACACATCCTCGCGAGTGATTTTGCCTTCCGTGCCGGCGCAAAGCAGATGCACCTGCTCTTCCTGCGCCAATGCCCGGGCCACGGCCGAAGCGTTCACGAACGCCCCGACGAGCACGCGCTTCGCCTGGCGGCAGAGCATCATCGCCCGCGTGCCGTTGGTGGTGGTCAGGACAACGACTTTCCCGCCGACGGTTGCCCGGTTGTATTCTTCCGGCGAGTTGCCCAGATCGAACCCGTCGATCTTCACTCCGCCGCGCTCGCCGCCGAGCAAGGCCGCCCCCGGCGGAAAGCCGGCCGCCATGCGCCGGGCGTCTTCGATCTCCAAGCACGGAATCACCTCGCGGGCGCCTGCCGCCACGGCGTGAATGATCGTCGTCGTCGCCCGCAGTACGTCGATCACAACCACGGCGCCGCCGGCGAGCTCGTCGGCGGAGGTCAGCGAGGGGAGGAAATGAACTCTCAAGCTTTTCATCGCCCTATGATAGAGAATCTGCAACGATTGCAAAACGTCGCGCGAAGGCCCGCCTTTTGAAAAGGAGATAAGGGGATGCGGAGGAGATTAGGGAATGGAGTTTTGTACCGGTAGATATCATCCTGTACTTAATCCCCATGATCTCCTCTTTATCCCCCGATCCCCTTTAAAAAACGCCGAAGCTCGCGCAGGTTGTGGGCCATCGGGCAACGGATACAATCGGCGGCAGTTTCATCTTGTAGCCAGGTGCAACCACCAACATGCCCGTCAACTCGCTCGCCGATTTTCTCGAAGAGTTGGAACGAGCGGGCGAACTGGCGCGAGTGAGCGTCGAAGTCGATCCGGATTTGGAAGCGGCCGCGATTACCGATCGCGTGGCGAAATCCGGCGGCCCGGCTCTATTTTTCGAGCGGCTCAAAGGACATTATCCGCCGCTCGTGACGAACCTGCTGGGCGCCGAGCCGCGGCTCTGCCGGGCGCTGGGCGTGGCCAAGCTCGACGAACTGGCCGATCGCCTGACGCCGGAAGTCGCGCCGGCGGCCGGTTGGCTGGAACGGCTCAAGGCCGGTTCGCTCTTTGCCGCCCCGGCGAAGGAACCAACAAAAACCGTCCGTAGCGGCGTTTGCCAGCAGGTCGTCAAGCTGGGCCGCGATGTCGATCTGGCTGAATGGCCCGCGCTCAGATGCTGGCCGCTCGAGCCGCGGCGCTCGATCACTTCCGGACTGCTGCTCACGCAGGATCCTGAAACCGGCGTCCGCAAGTTCGAAGCGGTGGCGTTGGAAATCGTCGACCGCGCAAAGCTGGCCGTCTGCTGGGGCCGTTACGACGCGGGCCTGCGGCATTGGGCGGCCTATCGCCGCCGCGGAGAGCGAATGCCGGTCGCCGCCTGGATCGGCGCCGATCCGGCCCTGGCGGTCGTCGCGGCGGCGCCATTGCCGGGCGAAGCCGACAGCTTCGCGTTTGCCGCCTTGTTGCGGCGCCAGCCGATGGAGTTGGTCAAATGCCGCTCGCACGAGCTTGAAGTTCCAGCCGAGGCGGAAATCGTGATCGAGGGCTTTGTCGATCCTGAGGAACAACTCGCGACCTCCGGACCGCATGGCCAGGCCGACGGCCGCTACGGCCCGCAGCGCGAAGCCTGGCCGCTGGCTGTGACAACGGTCACGCACCGCACGAACCCGGTGTTCGCGGCGACCGTGCCCGCCGGCCCGCCGAACGAAAGCGACGTCATCGCCCGAGCAATCGAGCGACTCTGGCTGCCGCTGGTCAAGCAAGCCGTGCCGGAACTGGTCGATTACGCGCTGATCGAGCAGGCCGGTCCGCACAACTTGGCGGTGCTCTCGATCCGCAAAACCTTCCCCGGCCAGGCTCGCAAGGCGGCCGGCGGCTTTTGGGGGCTGGACGCCTACATGTTCGTCAAACGGGTCGTGGTGGTCGATGCCGACGTCGATGTTCGAGATTATCCCCAGGTTTTGCTGGCGGCCGCCACGAATGCGGCGCCCGGCCGAGACGTGTTCTTTCAAGCCGGCCCGCCGCATCCGGCCGATGCTCAAACGGCGGCCGGCAGCCAGTTGATGGGCCTTGACGCCACGACCAAGCTGCCCAACGAGCACGCCGGGAGCTGGCCGGAAAAGCTCGCCCTCAGCCAGGAGACCGTTGACCTGATCCGGGCGCGTTGGTCGGAGTATGGTTTGCGGTTTGCTTCTCACCCCAGCTTCGGCGATGATAAGTGAACAACCGCTTCCCGCCGCCCGCCATCCCGCCGGAGTTCTTCTGATGATTTCTCACTGCTGGAAATCCTTCGCAGTGGCTGCCTTGGCGCTAGGCGCGATCCCGGCGCGGGCTGGCGAGGCTGAGTTGAAATCCCTCGCCGAGCGATACGAGCGCGAATTTCGCCCGCTTGTCGTGAAATATTGCCACGATTGCCACTCGGCCGAGACAACGACCGAAGCCGATTTGGACCTGTCGCTGTTCGCCAATCTCGCCGAGATTCGCAAAGCGCCGCGCGCGTGGCAGAAGGTCCGCGAAATGCTCGACGGCGGCCAGATGCCCCCCAAGGACGCGCCGCAACCGCCCGACGCCGAGCGGCGCCGGCTCGCCGAGTGGGTTCACGAATATCTCAAGTGGGAGGCCCGTTCCACGGCCGGCGATCCGGGCCGAGTCGTGTTGCGCCGACTGAATAACGCCGAATACACGTACACGATTCGCGATTTGACGGGCCTCGATTCGCTCGAGCCGGCCCGCGAGTTCCCGGTCGACGGCGCCGCGGGCGAAGGTTTTACGAACACCGGCAATGCGCTGGCGATGTCTCCGGCGCTGTTTGCCAAGTATCTCGACGCCGCCAAGCAAATCGCGGCCCACGCGGTGCTGCTGCCCGATGGGATCCGCTTCTCTGTTCATACGACGCGCGTCGACCAGACGCACGAAATCGTGGAACGAATCCGCGAGTTCTATCGCGAATACACCGCTTCGGGCGCCAGCCGGCAGGTGCAGTTGCAAGGGCTGGTTTGGGATGCCGACGCCGGCGGCCGGCTGCCGCTGGAAAACTATCTGGCCGCGACGCTCGCCGAGCGCGAGGCATTGGCCCAGGGGGCGAAGACGATCGACGCCGTGGCCCGCGAGCGCGGATTGAGCCCCAAGTATCTGGCCATGCTTTGGAACGCGCTCAACACTGAAGAGCCGTCGCTCGTGCTCGATCGCGTTCGCGAGCGATGGCGAACTGCGGCGCCCGAGCAGGCCGAGGCCCTCGTCGCCGACGTCGCACGCTGGCAAAAGGCCCTGTGGAAGTTCGGCAGCGTCGGACATATCGGCAAAGTCGGCGGGCCGAAGGCTTGGCAAGAGCCGGTAACGCCGGTGCTCGCGAAGCAGGAGATCCGGCTAAAACTGCCCGTCTCGTCCGACGGCGAAGCGGTGACGATCTATCTCGCCGCCGGCGACGCGGGAGACGGCAATGAGCACGATTTCGTCGTCTGGGAGCGGCCGCGGCTGGTCGCCCCGGGCCGGCCCGAGTTGCTGCTTCGCGACGTGCGCTTCGCCGCCGCGCATTTGGCGCAATACCGACAGCGGGCATTCGCTGTGGCGGCGAAGTGTCTGGCGGCCGCAGAGGAAGCCAAAGGCGGCGCCGAGGGGGACGTCGCTGCGTTGGCGGAGCGTCACGGCGTCGATGTCGACGTGCTCGAATCGTGGCTCGATTTGCTCGGCGTCCGCGGCGGTCGCGGCGTCAAAATCGATTCCCACTTTACGACGAAGCTCCCAAACGCTTCGGGCTACGATTTCATTCAAGGCTGGGGCAGCGACAGTACGCCCTTGCTGGTCGCCAATTCGTCCGACCAGCACGTGCGCATCCCCGGCAACATGAAGCCGCACGGCGTGGCCGTTCACCCTTCGCCGACGCTACGCGCGGTCGTCGGCTGGCGCAGCCCCGCAGCGGCGACGGTTCGCATTCTCGGCAAAGTGGCCCATGCGCATCCCGAGTGCGGCAACGGGGTGACGTGGTCGCTCGAACTGCGCCGCAACGCCACGCGGCAGCGGTTGGCCTCTGGAATGGCTCAGGGCGCCAAGGGGGTCGAATTCGGCCCGATCGAAAAGCTGGCCGTCGAACCGGGCGATGTGGTGTCGCTGGCCATCGGTCCGCGCGACGGCAATCACTCCTGCGACTTGACCGTGGTCGATCTCACGATCTCCGAAGAAGCCGACGGCGGGCGCCAATGGGATCTCGCCGGCGACGTTTCGGGCGACGTGCTGGCGGGCAATCCTCATGCCGATCGTTTCGGCAACGCCGACGTCTGGCATTTTTATACCGAACCCGAACAGGCGAGCGCCGGCTCGGAATTCGTGATTCCCAGCGGCTCGCTGCTGGCGAAGTGGCAATCGGCGCCGAACGGCGAGGAAAAGAAAAAGCTGGCAGAATCGCTTCGAAATCTGTTGACCTCGCCGGCCCCGGCCGAGAAGGACAGTCCCGACGCGGCTCTCTATCGGCAGCTTGCCTCGGTCGGCGGCCCGCTCTTCGGCGCCGCGCGGCGTGCGGCGGCCAGCGGCGGGGACGACGACAGGGCGACCGACGGCGACAGGGCGACCGACGGCGACAGGGCGACCGACGGCGACAGGGCGACCGACGGCGACAGGGCGACCGACGACGACAGGGCGACCGACGGCGACAGGGCGACCGACGGCGACAGGGCGACCGACGGCGACAGGGCGACCGACGGCGACAGGGCGACCGACGGCGACAGGGCGACCGACGGCGACGCGCCGCAGTGGGGGCTCGATCGGAAACAGTTCGGGCGGCGACCTGACGGTGCGGAGATCGAAGCGGCAAATCTCTGCGTTCAGGCGCCGGCGGTGATCGAAATCCGCCTGCCCGCCGATCTGGGCGAAGGCTGCGAATTGGTTACGACTGCGACCCTCGACGGCGAAACGGGCGCCGAAGGCTGCGTGCAAGCGCAGGCGGCGACGACGCTGCCTGAACTGCGCAACTCGCCGCACCCCGAATGGCCCATCATCGCTCTGGATGGCAGCCCGGCCCGGAAACGGGTGGAAGCCGCCTTAGACGCCTTCCGCGACGTATTCCCGGCGGCGCTATGCTATACGCGCATCGTGCCGGTGGACGAAGTCGTGACGCTGACCTTGTACTACCGCGAAGACGATCAGCTCCGGCGGTTGATGCTGAACGACGCTCAAACCGCCGAGCTCGACCGCCTCTGGGACGAATTGCACTACGTCAGCCACGATGCACTGACGCTGGTCGACGCTTATTTGCAATTGATGGAGTATGCGACGCAAGATGCGGACCCCAAGGTGTTCGAGCCCTTGCGCGAACCGATCCAACGGCGCGCCGCGGCTTTTCGACAGCGGCTCATCGACGTCCAGCCGAAGCATCTCGAAGCCGTGCTCGATTTCGCACGGCTGGCTTACCGGCGCCCGCTGACCGGCGCCGAGTTGCAGGAACTCCACGCCCTGTATAGCCGGCTGCGCGATCAGGAACTGCCGCACGAAGACGCCATCCGTTTGACGCTCGCGCGAGTGCTCGCGTCGCCCGCGTTTCTCTATCACGTCGAAAGGCCCGGCCCCGGCGCTGGTCAAGCGCCCGTCTCCGACTGGGAATTGGCCAGCCGGCTGAGCTATTTTCTCTGGTCGTCGCAGCCCGATGAAGAGTTGCGGCGGTTGGCGGCGGGCGGCGGGCTCCGCGATCCGGCGGCGCTCTCGTCGCAGTTGCGGCGGATGCTTGGCGACCAGCGCACGCGGCGGCTGGCGACCGAGTTCGCCTGCCACTGGCTGCACATTTACGACTTTGACCAACTCGACGAAAAGAGCGAGCGGCACTTCCCCGAGTTCGCCGAGCTGCGCGGCGCGATGTACGAAGAATCGATCCGGTTCTTCACCGATTTGTTTCAGAACGACGGCTCGCTGCTCGATATCCTCGATGCCGACTACACATTTTTGAACGAGCAGTTGGCCAAGGTTTACGGCATTCCGGGCGTCGAAGGCGACGCCTGGCGTCGGGTCGACGGCGTGAAGCGGTTTTCTCGCGGCGGCATCCTGGCCCAGGCGACGACGCTGGCCAAGCAGTCGGGCGCCTCGCGCACCAGCCCGATTCTGCGGGGCAATTGGATCAGCGAAGCGCTCTTGGGCGAGCGTTTGCCCCGGCCGCCCAAGGACGTGCCGCGGCTGCCCGACGAAGTCGGCGCCGATGGCCTGAGCGTGCGGCAGCTCGTCGAACAGCACAGCAGCAATCCGAAGTGCGCCGTTTGCCACGAGCGGATCGACCCCTTCGGCTTCGCGCTGGAGCACTTCGACGCCATCGGCCGCTGGCGCGAGAAGGACCTGGGCGACCGGCCGATCGACACACGCGTGAAATCGCTGGACGGTGCGGAGTTCGAAGGTCTCGCCGGGCTGCGGGGCTACCTGCTGGGCGTGCGCCGCGAGGCGTTTTTACGGCAGTTTTGCCGCAAGCTGCTCGGTTACGCCCTGGGACGCGCCGTGCAACTTTCCGACGAGCCGCTGTTGGACGAAATTCAAGCGGAATTGAAGGCGAAAGATTATCATATTCTCGTGGCCCTGGAAAAGATCGTCGCCAGCCCGCAGTTCCGCGAGATCCGCGGGCGAGATACGGCGTATGAGGAATGAGCCGGAGAATCAGGCGAGCCGGAGGCGTCAGCCTCCGGGTCGTAGCGGCGACGGGCTGCAATTAGCGTAAAACGCGGCGTCACCGGGGGGCTAACGCCCCCCGCTCGCCGATCCGCCGAGCAATCAAACTGGCGAACAAAGATGACATCGGAGCCCCCCATGAACCGACACGTATTCTCCCGCCGCACGATGCTGCGAGGCATCGGCGTTTCGATGGCTTTGCCGTGGCTCGAATCGCTGCGCGTCTGGGGCGACGAACCGGCCGGCCGCCAGGCTGCGAGCGAGCCGCCCGTGCGGCTGGCGGTGCTGTTCGCCGGCAACGGTTTTCACGGCAAAGAGTGGCGGGCCGAAGGCGAAGGCCGCAACATGGAACTCGGCCAGGTGCTCGCGCCGCTGGCCGACCATCGCGAAAAGCTGCTGTTCATCCGCGGGCTGTTCAACGCCGAGGCGCTCAAGGGGAACATCCATAGCTCGCAGACCGGCAACTTGCTCTCCGGCGCCCCCTTGGCCTCGGGCGGCGAGATCCGTTCTGGCACGAGCGTCGACCAGTTGCTCGCGCAGACCTACGGTCGCTCGACCAAGACGCCGAGCCTGGTGCTCGGTTGCGAAAAGTCGAACCCGTCAGTCCACAAAAACTACTCGATGCTCTACAGCTCTCACATTTCGTGGAGCTCGCCGACCACGCCCACGCCCCTGGAGTTGTACCCGGCGTTGGCCTTCGACCGGCTATTCAAGGACGAAGCGCAGGCGGGCGACAAGAGCGTGCTCGACGCCGTGCTGGCCGATGCCGCCGATCTACGGCGCCAGATCAGCGCGGCCGACCAGCGCAAACTCGACGAATATCTCGACTCGGTCCGCGACGTCGAGCAGCGCATCGCAAACGCCGGCAAACAAGGCGAGTTGCAAGGCTGGCGGCCAGCGCTCGACAAGCCCAATATTCCCCGCCCGCCCGAGGGCGTCCCGCAGAACATCGCCGACCACATGCGGCTGATGTGCGACATCCTCGTGCTCGGCTTCCAGACCGACGCGACCCGCATCTCGACGCTCAAACTGAACAACGACCATTCGTCGCTGCGGTTCCCGCATCTGGGCGTGGACTACATGATCCACCATTTGCTGTCGCACTCCGACACGGCCGACTGGCTGAAGGTGAACCAGTTTTTCGTCGAACAACTGGCCTACATCGCGAGCCAACTCGACGCCATCCAGGAAGGGGACCGCACGGCGCTCGACAATTCGATGCTGATGTTCTGTTCGAGCATGATGACCGGCAGCCACGACGCCACCCAGTTGCCCGTCGTGATGCTGGGCCGCGGCGGCGGGCGGATCGAGACCGGCCGAGTGCTCGACTATCGCAATCAGCCCAACCGCCAGATGTGCCGGCTGTATCTGTCGATGATGGACAAGATGGGCCTGCACCTGGATAAGTTCGGCGACGCCACCGAACCGCTAGCGGAGGTTTAAACGCGACGGCGCGAGCGGCGCTTCGGGCGAAGAGCCAACGCTTCAGCGCAGGCCGCGGATCGTGCCGTCGGCGTAGACGTCGATGGCCAGGGCCGCAGGTTCCGCCGGCAGCCCCGGCATGGTGTTGATCTCTCCCGCCAGGGCGTACAAGAACCCCGCCCCCGACGCCAGTCGTACGTCTCGAATCGGAAAGCGAAACCCGCGCGGGCGGCCCAGCAGCTTGGGGTCGTGCGAAAGCGAATACTGCGTCTTGGCGATGCAGACTGGCAGTCGGCCAAAGCCGAGTTCGACAAATTGCTCCATGCGGCGCTTGGCCAGCGGCTCGAAGTCGACTCGCTCGGCGCCGTACACGCGAGTGGCCAAGGCCTCGATCTTCTCCGCAGGGCTCATCTCCAGATCGTACAACCAGCGCAGCTCGGAAGGCTCTTTGCAAGCTGCCGTCACCGCCTGCGCCAGGTCTTCCGCTCCGCGACCGCCCTCGGCGAAGGCATCGATCACCGCGGCCGCCGCGGCGCCGTTGTCTCGCGCGATGCGACAGACGAGATCCAATTCGCGCGAAGAATCGTGCGGAAAACGGTTCACGGCCACCACCACGGGCAGGCCGAACTGCCGCAGAATCTCCAGATGCGCTTGCAGGTTGACGCTGCCGGCCCGCAGTGCGTCTTCGTCGTCCCGCTCGAGTTCGGCCGGCAAGGGCTTGCCCGCTACGACGCGGAATCTGCCGCTTTGATACTTGAGCGCCCGCACGGAGCAGACCAGCACCTCGACGCTCGGCCGCAGCCCGCTCGTGCGGCATTTGATGTGAAAGAATTTTTCCGCTCCGCAATCGGCGCCAAAACCGCTTTCGGTGACTACGAAATCGGCCAGCCGCAGCGCGGTAACATCGGCCAGCACCGAGCTGTTGCCGTGCGCGATATTGCCGAACGGCCCCGCATGCACGAGCGCCGGCGTCTGCTCGCAGGTCTGCACCAGATTGGGCCGCAGCGCGTCGCGCAACAGGGCGGCCATCGCCCCGGCGCAGCCGATATCTTCGGCAAACGCCGGCTTGCCCGCTTCCGTCATGCCGACGAAGATGCGACCCAGCCGCCGGCGCAGATCCTCCAGGCTCGTGGCCAGTGCCAGGATGGCCATCACCTCGGAGGCCGCCGTCAGATCGAAGCCCGTTTCGCGCAGCGGCGCCTGACGGCGATCGCCCAAACCGGTGACGATGCTCGACAGTCCTTTGTCACTGACGTCGAGCACGCGGCGCCAGCCGACGGTCTCGGGGCAGAGCCGCGGCGTTTTGCGGCGCTTGAGATGGTTGTCGATCATCGCGGCCAACAGATTGTTAGCCGCCGCCACGGCATGCGCGTCGCCGGTGAAGTGCAAGTTGATCTCGTCGGCAGGACACAGCGCGGCCCGGCCGCCGCCGGCGCCGCCGCCTTTGACGCCAAACACCGGCGCCTGAGAAGGCTGGCGCAGCGTTGCGATGGCAGCGTGGCCCAGCCGGCACAACGCCATCGCCAGGCCGATCGCTGCAACCGTCTTGCCTTCGCCATAAGGCGTAGGATTCACCGCGCTGACGCCGATCAGTTTGGCGCCGGCGCGCGGCGGCAGCCGCCCTTCGAGCCCCAGCGCCAGCTTGCCTTTGAACCAGCCCTGCGGCTCCCAATCGTCGTCGCCGAGCCCGAGCCGCTCGGCGATGGCTTTAATCTTCAGCGGGCTTGCGACGGCGGGCGGGACGACAGGCGACGGAGAGGCAGACTCGGGCATCGGGTACGCGCAAGCAAGAAGGACAACTGCCAGGCCGCAACGGCACGGATGCCGCATTGTACACTCATCCACAACCGCCGATGGGATCTTAGCAGTCGTCGCGAGGCAAATAAAACCCGGTTTGTCAGGCTGAGAATGCCGGACTAAGCTACAGACCGTTCGACTTCTCTCGACGGCAAGAGCGCAACGAAGCACCCAGGCGGAATGACATGAAAGCGATCTCTCTGTGTTTGTCGCTGTTGGCCATCATATGCAGCAGCTTCTTCGCGGCCGAGAAGCCAAGTCAGGCGGCGGCGCCGGCGGCGCGGAAGCCAAACCTGATCTGGATCATGGCCGACGACTTGGGCTACGGCGAACTGGGCCGCTATGGCCAGAAGGTGATTCTGACGCCGCAACTCGATCGCATGGCCCAGGAGGGCCTGCGGTTCACGCACTTTTACGCCGGGGCGACCGTCTGCGCACCCTCGCGCAGCGTGCTGATGACCGGCCAGCATCACGGCCACACGCGCGTCCGCGGCAATGCGGGGGCGGCGAATCCGGTCGCCCAGGCGCTACGCGCCGACGACAACACGACGGTCGCCAAGGTGTTGCAGCAGGCAGGCTATCGCACGGCCCTGATCGGCAAATGGGGCCTGGGCGACGTGGGCGCCGCCGAAACCGGACTGCCGCGCAAGCAAGGCTTCGACGAGTTCTTCGGCTACCTGAATCAGCATCACGCGCACAATCACTTCCCCGATTACCTCTGGCGAAACGAAGAAAAGGTTTCGCTGCCAAACAAAATCGTTCCCGTCGGCGGACACGGCGGCGGCTATGCGACGGAACCCGTGCAGTACGCCGACGATTTGTTCGCGGACGAGGCTCTAAAATTCGTCGCCGAGAACAAATCGCGGCCATTCTTTCTGTATTGGTGCATGGTCGTGCCGCACGCCAACAACGAGCGGACGCGGATGCTGAAAAACGGCGCCGAAGTTCCCGACTTCGGCCCGTATGCCGACAAGGACTGGCCCGATCCCGACCGGGGGCAGGCGGCGATGATCTCGCGGCTCGACGGCTACGTGGGGCGAATGCTCGACCAGTTGCGCGAACTCGGCCTGGCCGAAAACACGCTGGTAATCTTCACGAGCGACAATGGCCCGCACAACGAGAGCAATCATAATCTGGCTCGCTTCGAGCCGGCCGGTCCCTTGAGCGGCATCAAGCGCAGCCTGCTCGACGGCGGGATTCGGGCGCCGACGATTGCCTGGTGGCCCGGTCGCGTCGCGGCAGGAAGCGAATCGGACCATGTCGGCTACTTCGGCGATTGGATGGCGACCGCCGCGGAATTGGCTGGTACGAGCGTGCTCGATGGTTGCGATTCGATCAGCTTCGTGCCGACGCTGTTGGGCAAGCCCGGCGAACAACAGCAGCACGAGTTCTTGTACTGGGAGTTCCATGAACGCGGCTTCAAGCAGGCCGCGCTGTATCAGGGCCGCTGGAAGGGCATCCGTAGCGGCGCGCCGGATGCGCCAATCGCGCTTTACGATCAAGAGACCGATATCGCCGAGAAGCAGGACGTCGCCGCCGAGCATCCGGAAATCGCGGCCAAGATCGGCGCCTATCTTGCTTCGGCTCGCAGCGACTCGCCCGATTGGCGGCCGCAGTGGCAAGCCGCCAAGAAACCAACTCCTAACAAGAAGGCCAAACCTTGAACGCGAAATCCCCAGGACTCTGCCTGATGAAATGCCCGCTGTTGCTACTCGCTGTGGCGAGTGTGATGTTGAGCGACGCCTCGGCGTCTGCCGCCGACGCGCGCCGACCGAATATTCTGTTCATCATCGCCGACGATCAATCGCCGTTCGACTTGAAGATCTACGAGCCGAAGTCGGCCTGTCAGACGCCGACGCTCGAGCGACTGGCCGCCGAGGGAATGGTGTTCGACGCCGCGCACCACATGGGCGCCTTCATCGGCGCGGTCTGCACCCCTTCGCGACACATGGTGATGAGCGGGCGAACCGTCTGGCATTTGCCGATCGGCCCGGGCGCCAAGAGCCATTGCCCGCCGCATCTGGAAGCAGGCACGATGGCCGCGGTGTTCAATCGGGCCGGCTATGCCACGATGCGCACCTGCAAGATCGGCAACAGCTATGAAGGGGCGAACAAGCAATTTACCGTGCGCAGAGACGCGACCAAGCGCGGCGGCAACGACGCCGAAGGCAGCGCGTGGCACGGCCAGCAGGTGCTCGACTATCTGAACGAGCGCGAGGCCAGCCAAGACGCCCGGCCGTTTTTGATTTACTTCGGTTTCTCTCACCCGCACGATACGCGCGACGGCAAGTCGGAATTGCTGGCCAAGTACGGTGCGGTGAATCATACCGACAAGCACTCGCTTCCGCCGGCCAACCCGAAGCAGCCGCCCGTGCCGGCGAACTATCTGCCGGCCCACCCGTTCCATCACGGCCATCCGAACCTGCGCGACGAGGTGGACGTGAGCGGCGTCTGGAAAAACCGCGACGAGCGGACGATCCGCAACGAACAAGGCCGCGAGTTTGCGTGCAGCGAGAACATCGATATTCAGATCGGCCGCGTGCTCGACAAGCTCGAAGCGATGGGCGAATTGGACAACACCTATATTTTCTACACGGCCGATCACGGCATCGCGATCGGCCGCCACGGCTTGCAGGGCAAGCAGAACCTGTACGAACACACCTGGCGCGTGCCGTTCATCGTCAAGGGGCCTGGCATCAAGCCCGGCTCGCGCGTGAAGGGAAACATCTACCTGCTCGACGTGCTGGCCACCTTGTGCGATCTGACCGGCGTGCCGGCGCCGGAATCGAACGAGGGCCTCAGCTTCAAGCCGGTGCTGGAAGGCCAGCGGCAGACCATGCGCGACGTGTTGTACTGCGTCTACAATGGCGGCACGAAGCCCGGCATGCGCGCGGTGAAGCAAGGCGACTGGAAGCTGATCAAGTACGACGTGCTCGACGGCCAGGTCCGCGAGACGCAATTGTTCAATCTGGCCGAGAACCCCTACGAGTTCCTCGACGAGCATCACGATCCCAAGGTGGTCGCCCTCAGCGGGCAAACGCCGGCCAAGCAGCAGCGGAATCTGGCCGGCGACCCGCGCTACGCCGAAAAGCTGGCGGAGATGGAGGCTTTGCTGCTGGCCGAAATGCGGCGACTGGATGATCCTTACCGCCTGTGGAATCAACCCGCGGACGATCTTCCCCCGCCCGCCGATGCAACGCCGAACAAGCCGCATGGCGAGTTCCTTCGGTAAGGCGCAACGCCCTCAGGGGCGAAACTCCTGGCGACGTCGTGTCTTTGATCTTGGACGCCCCTCGCCGATTTGCACGAGGCGCGTGGCCAACGAAACGCGAGTTCGATGATAGTCTATTTCGACGGCGATTGGCGCTATGTTCAACCAGCGTCTTGCTGCCGAGCCCATAAAACCAACGGCAAAGTTGACCCGGGCTGCTTGTGGGGCGGCCTTCCAGGCCGTCGGCCCTAGACGGCCTGCAAGGCCGCCCCACAACAAATGCACGTGTCATTCTCAATTGGGCACGGTATAAAACCACGGCAAAGTTGACCCGGGCCGCGCGAGAGTCGATATTGCGTCAAAGTCCGCGGCCCGCGCCGCGGCGAATCGCCAACTTCGCTTGCCTTGTCGAGGTTTACCATGATCACGCGAATGCAATTCGCCGAAGTTCGGCGCCCGCACGTTTTGCCAGGTTTTGCGCATCGAACGACTCTGCTGCTGGCCGCGGCCGCCGCGTTTTGGTCCGTCGCGCTTGCAAGCCAGGCCTGGGCGGCGGATGCTCCGCGAAAGCCAAACATCATCTTCTTGCTGGCCGACGATCTCGGGTATGGCGACGTCGGATGCTATGGGCAGCAGAAGATTCGCACGCCGAACATCGACCGCTTGGCGGCCGAGGGGATGCGGTTCACGGCCATGTATTCGGGCTGCAACGTCTGCGCGCCGTCGCGGTGCGTGTTGATGTCGGGCAAGCATCCGGGGCACGCCTATATCCGCAACAACCGCGGCGGCATCGGCCAGCAAGGCGCCCGCACGGAAGGCCAAGAGCCGGTTCCGGGCGGCGAACTGAAGCTGCCGCTCACGCTGCATCGGCTCGGTTATCAACTGGGCGGCTTCGGCAAATGGGGCCTGGGGCCGGTCGGCAGTTCGGGCGATCCGCTGAAGCAAGGCTTCGATCGCTTTTTCGGCTACAACTGTCAGGCCGTCGCGCACAACTATTACCCGACGCATCTCTGGGACGACGATCGCCGGCTGGCGCTCGACAACCCCGAGTTCTCCGCGCACCAAAAGCTGCCGGAAGGCGCCGATCTCGACGCGGCCGCGACCTACGCTCGTTTTTCGGGCAACGACTTTGCGCCCGATCTGATTACCGAGCAGGCGCTGCGATTCCTGCGCGAGAACCGCGACCGTCCCTTCTTCTTGTACTATCCAACGACCGTGCCCCACCTGGCGCTGCAAGTGCCCGAGGATTCGCTGAAGGAGTACAAAGGCGCGTTCCCCGAGACGCCCTATCCAGGCGGGCATGGCTATCTGCCGCAACGCACGCCGCGCGCCGCCTATGCGGCGATGGTGACTCGCTTGGATCGCGAGATCGGCCGCATCGTAAAATTGACGGCCGAGTTGGGGTTGGACGAGCGCACGATTTTCATTTTTTCGAGCGACAACGGGCCGCTTTACGATCAGTACGGCGGGACCGACGACGAGTTCTTCAATAGCGCCGCGGGCTTTCGCGGGCGAAAGGGGTCGTTCTACGAAGGCGGCTTTCGCGTGCCGGGCATCGTGCGTTGGAAGGGCAAGATCGCAGCGGGCACGGTGAGCGACCGCGTCGTCGGCTTCGAAGATTTTCTGCCGACCTTGCTCGAATTGATCGGCGAGAAGGCGGCCATTCCCGACGGCATCGACGGCATCAGCTTCGCGCCGACCTTGCTCGGCGAGCGGCAGGAGCCGCGTCCGTTTTTATACCGCGAGTCGCCCGGTTATGGCGGGCAGCAATCGGTGCGGGTCGGCGACTGGAAGGCGTTTCGCGGCAACCTTCACCCCGGCGCCAAGGCCAAGGATCAGCAGCCGGGCCCGGTCGAACTCTATAACCTGGCTCAAGACCTCGCGGAGACGAAGAACGTGGCGGCTGAACATCCCGAGATCGTCGCGCGGTTGACCGCGCTGATGCAGTCGCAACACGCCAAAAGCGACCTATTTCCGCTACGGGCGCTCGACGTGGCGCCGTAGCCGCGCACTCATTTCCGACGCATGCGCTAAAGTAGCCGTCACACTCCTGTGTGTCGTCGCCAACCCTGCGAAGGAGCTTAACCCCACGGCCGCGGGCGGCAGATGGAATGTGCCTGTTACTTTGGACGCCGCATGCGGCTCGCCGCGGACTGCATGCCTACGCCGGCTGACGCGAGAGAAGCAATGCCGGGCGAGGGCGCCCGGCACTCCATTGGCAATGCCGGGCGAGGGCGCCCGGCACTCCATTGGCGAGAGAAGCAATGCCGGGCGAGGGCGCCCGGCACTCAATTGTCCCCCCTGGTTCAGAATCCTCGCGCGGCGCAAATATCGTCGAAGTCGCGCAGGTGATAGTCGATCCGCACGTAATCGAGCACGCGGCATAACCCGCGCAAGGCCACGCCCATGCCGTCGGGGCCGCTGAAGCCGCCGAACTGGCCGCCTCCTTTGACGTGCGGCTCCAGATCCAAGAACACGCCCGGAATGCCGCGGCGGTCGAACTGCTGCCGCAGCGCGGGAATCTGGTCGCGGAAGTCGCGGAGGATCGTTTCGTGGCCGGCGTGGCCGATATCGGCCGGCACGAAGTTCTTCAGCGCGTCTTCATCGACGTGCCCCGATTTCTCGGGCGGCTTGGGATGGCGATAGTCCTTGATGTGCAGCCAGCCGATGCCCGGCTTCATCGCCTTGTACTGATCGAACACCTCGGCCGGCGTGTAGCCTTGGCAAAGAATGTTGGCGGCGTCGAAGATCAAGACCAGTTCGGGGTGGTTCACCTGGCGGTAGATTTCGGCCATCAGGTAGCCGTTCTGCCCGACGAGGTTCGCCTCGACCTCCAGGCCGAACGTCAAGTCGGAGCGGTGACACGTTTCGGCGATCTGCCCGAGTTGGTCGACGACTTGGGGCAGATGATCGGCCGGGTCCGTGCCGCGCGGATGATAGAACGAAAAGCCGCGAATCAGCTTAGTCTCGAAGGCGTGCGCCAGTTCGCAGGCATTCTTGACGTCTTTGTCGAGGTATTTTTTGAACGGCACATAGGCGTTTTGCGTGCCATCGTCGACATCGAGCAGCTTGACCTTGCCGATCGGCGAACCGATCGAAGCCACGTTGAGCCCGTATTCGTTCTCCAAGTGGCGAACCTGCTGGATTTCCTTGACGGTGAGCTTCATCACGTTCTTGATGCCTTCGCCCACGTCGATGAACCGCAGGCTGTAAAACTGCAAGCCCAAGGCGGCGAAGGCGGCGAACTGCTGTACGGCGGTTTTCTGGTTGGCGGCTTCGTCGGCGAAGCCGCTCAGCACGACGCGAGGATTTTCAGACATGGCAGAAGGGCCCATGAGGTTGGCGGCGGTGCGAAAGAGGTCATTGTCGAGACGCAGGCCGCTTGTCGCAAGTGGCAAAAAACGGCAGCCGGATGTCAGCGACATTTCTTCTCTGACGCCTTTTCTGCTTTCCCCATCGGCATTAAGCTGGCTATCGAGTTGGTTTGAGAACTCAGCGCGCTTTTACCTTTTTAAAAGGGGATAGGGGGATGCGGAGGAGATAAGGGGATAAAGAAAATAAGAATTCCTATCTCCCAATCTCCTCCGTATCCCCCTATCTCCTTCCAAAAAAGCTTGCCTAGCCTATCCCTTGAAGAGTCGCCGATGCAGTCCGCTCCATCAGATCGCTCGTTGCGTGCCGGCATGGTCGGCATGGGCATGATTTTCGACGAGACGTACCGCCCATTCTTCGAGCAAGTGTACGCCCGCGGGTTGTACGACCCGGCGTTTGGCGTCTGCCAGGTTCCGCTCGCGGCGGTAGCCAGCCGCACGGGCAAGCGCGCGGAACTTTATCGCGAGTCGGGTCGCGGCAAGGTGGGCGAGTTCGAGAGCTTTCACGGCGCCGATTCCATCGATCGCTTGCTGGCCGCGGGTGTCGATTTCGTCTGCGTGGCCACGCCCGACAACCGGCATTTCTCGGTCGCAAAACGAGCCCTCGAAGCCGAGAAGCACGTGCTGGTCGAAAAGCCGTCAGTGTTGTCGCTCGCGGAACTCGACGAACTCGAGCGGCTGGCTCGCAAGAACGGCGTGCTGGCCAAGGTCGTCTATCACAAGCTGCTCGACCCCGACCACAAGAAGCTGCGCACGTTGGCGGCCGACGGCGATCTGCGGCACGTCAACAACGGCTACTGCACGCTGTTGGAGCCCAAGTCGATCTCCGCCGGGCAGTTCGCCGAATGGATCGCCGGCCGCAATCCGGGCACATATGTCGCCGTCCATTACATCAAGCTGATCGATTTCACCTTCGGCGGCCGCTTGAAGAGCATCGGCTGCACCGGCCAACGCGGGCTGGTCGGCACGGCCGATGGGACGACCTGGGATTCGACGCAGTTGCGGCTGATCTACGAATACGACGACGGCCGCGAGGCGGCGTTCGATATCCACACCAGTTGGGTCACGCCCGATAACTTCCCCGGTTACGTCGAACAGGAAGTGCAGTTCCGCTTCGACAACGGCGTCTGGAACGGCCACAGCCGCAAGCGGGGCGTCGAGTGTACGATCGAGGGGCAAACGCCGCTGGCTCGCAAGATTTCGATGAACAACCACTACAACGGCACGTTCCTCGAACCGTGGGGCGAGCGTTCGCAACGCGGTTACGGAGTCGAAGTGCTGGAGCGGTTCGCGCGAGAAGTCGCCACGGTCGAATTCGGCGGCGCCGCGCACGAGCGAGCCGCACGGCTCGAAGACGCCCGCACGCTCGCCTACAACGACATCTCGGCCGACCGGCAAACCGTCGCCGCCGTGCAAGCCATGGAAGCCATTCTTGCCCGCCACGCCGCCGGCACGCCCAACTGCGTCGTCGAAGTCGATCGCGCCGAAGGCGGGCTGGTGCTCTTGGAGCCGGGCGGCGGTCGCGAAGTGCTGTATTCGGGGCGAGTGACTTTCTAGGCATCGGGCGAGCGGGGGGCGTTAGCCCCCTGGTTGCTCAAGGTTTCCTTGAAGAGGTACGCTACTATCTAATGTTTACGAGCCGCCAAAAACTATAGCCACGCGATCTAATCTTAACTCCTTCGTTCTGACTCCCAACTCCTAACTCCTCGCTCCTATTGCTCGACCAGGGGGCTAACGCCCCCCGCTCGCCTAACTCCGAACTCCTTTCTTCCCTCATGGCCATCGCAACCACCAAAACGCCCGCCCCGATCGAACATCCCGGCGAACCCAAATCGAACGAAATCCGCCGCCGCATTGCGGCGGTCGAACCGCATAGCCTGCGCACCTACACGCCGAGCATGGCAGTGCTGGCCAAAAGCGCCGGCTGCTGCCACTGGACGCCCGAAGGACGACGGCTCGCCGATTTCACCTCCGGCGTGCTGGTGATGAACCTGGGCCACAATCCGACGAACTGGTGGCGCCGCGTGTTCGATTATTTGGGCCTCGCACATCTGGCGGGCGAAGGAGAGTTCTGCCCAGCCGTGACGCTCAACGCCTATAACAGCCTGACCGAGGTCGAAGCCTTGGCGACTGAACGTCTGGTGGCCTGCTTACGGCGGCAGCCGGGCGGCGCTCGTTGCGAGCAAGTGATGTGGGCCGCCAGCGGCAGCGAGGCGATTCAAAAGGCGCTCTGGGCGTCGCTCGATCGGCGGCCGGGCGAGAACATCATTCTTTCGACGCGTTACGGCTTTCACGGCAAAAAGGGGCTGGCGGGCGCCGTGACCGGCAGCGAGCAGGATGCCGAACGCGATCCGCGCGTGAAGTTCATCTCGTTTCCGCGCGAGGAGTGCATCAGCCTCGAACGCCGCAAGCAGCCGATCGACCTGGCGCCGTACAAAGCCGAATTGGAATCGCTGTGGAAGCAGCACGGCAGCAAGATTTGCTGCTTGATTACCGAACCGTACCTGGGCGGCGGCGGTTCGTTCCATCCGCAGAAAGAATACATCCAGTTGCTGGCCAATTTCTGCCGCGAGCACGACATCATCTTCATCTTCGACGAAGTGCAAGCCAACTTCGGCCGCACGGGCTCGCTGTTCGCCTTCACCGATTACGGCGTCGAACCCGATATCGTCGTCTTGGGCAAGGGGCTGGGCAACGGCGTGCCGGTCAGCGCCGCCGTCGGCCGCGCCGATCTGTTCGCCAACATGCACTATGGCGAAGCCTCCGACACCTGGAGCGCCAACCCGCTGGCCAGCGCCGGCGTGCTGGCCACGCTCGACGAATTCGAAACGACCGACGTGCTGACTCACGCCAAGCGGCTCTCGCACGAGATCGAGATTGGTCTGACGAAGCTGCTGGAGTTGCCGGTCGTGGCTCACATCCGTGGCGAAGGCGTGGTCTGGGGCGTCGAATGCGCCGGCATTGGCGATCATCCGGCCGGAGACGTGGCCAACGCCTGCATCGAGGCTTGCTATCGGGGCGACGCTTCCGGCGCCGCGATCCACCTGCTCGGCGCCTTGGCCGGCAAGGTGATCCGCGTCAGTCCGCCGCTGGTGATGCCGCTCGACGAAGCCCGCACCTATCTGCACGCGATGTACAACATCTTCGCCGAGGTTGGGAAGCGACTGAAATGATCGACCCCGCGGCGCTGATGGAGTTGGCGATCGTCAAATGCCGCGAAGGACTTGCAGCGGGCCAAAGCCCATTTGGCTGCGCCATCGCGATGGGCGACGCGGTCGTATCGATCGCTCACAACACGGTGCTGGCGACGCTCGACGTCACGGCGCATGCCGAGGTGAACGCCTTGCGAATCGCTTGCCAGCGGCAGGGCGACATTCACCTGCCGGGCGCCATCGTGGCGACGACTTGCGAACCATGCCCGATGTGTACGGCCGCCTTGCACTGGGCCCGTGTCGACCGGGTCTATTACGGCGCCACGATCGACGACGCCAAGCTCGCCGGCTTCAACGAGATGCAAGTCCCCGCCGCCGAGATCGCCCGACTGGGCGGAAGTTCGATCCAACTCTTGCCCGGGCTCTTAACCGACGAGTGCCGCGAGTTGTTCGCCGCATGGAAGCAGACGGCGAATCCGCGGACGTACTGAGTAGATGAGTTTACAGGCGAGCGGGGGGCGTTAGCCCTCCGGTTGTTCTGCCAAACGACGTGAATGACATTTCGCTTCTAGCCGCTGAAACACGGAGGCTCACGCCTCCGGCTCGCCGGCTTCACTCTCTCCCCGGCGCCTCGTACTCCACCGTGACGATGGTGGTGATGCCGCCGCGGGGGGTGAAGGCGGCTTGAAGCTGCATCCAGCGGGGTTCGACCGCGGCCACCAGGTCGTCGAGGATGCGGTTCGTCGCGTGCTCGTAAAAAATGCCCTCGTTGCGAAACTGCTGGAGATACAGCTTCAGGCTCTTCAGCTCGACGCACTTCTTCGCCGGCACGTAGGTGAACGTCAGCGTGCCGAAGTCGGGCTGGCCCGTCTTCGGGCAGACTGACGTGAACTCCGGGCAGACGATCTCGATCGTATATTCGCGGCTCGGGAATTGGTTCTCGAACGTTTCGAGCATCGCTCGAAAATCAGTCATCGCGGGCTCCTGTTGCTGAATCTCTCATTGTGGCATGATGAAGGGAGGGTGGGAAGGAGTCAGCCGGGAGCAAGGAGTTGGAGGTCCGACGAAAGCAATCTTCCTCGGCCCCCCCCACCCGCAATCCAAAATCCAGAATTCCCAATCCAAAATTCCCATGCCCTCAGCCGTCATCCTGCTCTCTGGAGGTCTCGACTCGGCGACCGCCGGGGCAATTGCGCGCGAGCAAGGCTTCGAGTTGCACGCGCTGTCGGTCGACTACGGCCAGCGGCACCGGTTCGAGCTGGAAGCCTGCCGCCGGGTGGCGCAAGCGTTGCGGGTCAAGCAGCACCAGGTGGCGAATGTCGATCTCGGCCTGTTGGCCGCCAGCGCCTTGACCGGCGCTTCGCCGGCGCCCGTGCCGAAGGGCCGCTCGGCCGAAGCGATGGCGGAAGGCATTCCGGTCACTTACGTGCCCGCCCGAAATACCGTGTTTTTATCGCTGGCCCTGGCCTTGGCCGAGGACGCCGGGGCGGCCGACCTGTTCATCGGCGTGAACGCCGTCGATTACAGCGGCTACCCCGACTGCCGGCCGGAATATATCGCGGCCTTCGAGCAGATGGCGAACCTGGCCACCAAGGCGGGCGTCGAAGGCACGCTAAGGTTCAAGATTCATACGCCGCTGGTAAACTGGACGAAGGCCCAGATCATCCGCCGCGGCGTGGAGTTGGGCGTCGATTACTCGCTGACGCACAGTTGCTACGATCCCGACGCCGGCGGCCGACCGTGCGGCCGTTGCGACGCCTGCCTGCTGCGACTGAAAGGTTTTGCCGAAGCCGGCCTGACCGACCCGCTCGACTATCCCGCATGAAAGTCGCCGAGATTTATCTTTCGATCCAGGGCGAAGGGCTGTTGACCGGCGTCGAAAGCGTGTTCGTGCGCGCCAGCGGCTGCAACTTGCGGTGCTGGTTTTGCGATACGCCGTTCGCATCCTGGGCGCCCGAAGGCGACGATCTGTCGGTGGCCGAGATGCTCGACCAGATCGATCGCTTCGAGTGCAACCACGTCGTGCTGACGGGGGGCGAGCCCATGCTGTTTGCGGAGCTCGTGCCTTTGGCCGCGACCCTGCGCAGCGAGGGGATGCACGTCACCATAGAGACCGCCGGCACGCTCGATTTGTCCGTCGAGTGCGACCTGATGTCGATCAGCCCCAAGCTTTCCGGATCGAAGCCCCCCAACCGCCTGCACCCGCGTTGGAGCCGCCGGCACGAGCAAAGCCGGCACGCCCCGCTGGTCGTTCGCCGCCTGGTCCGCGACTACGATTACCAGGTGAAATTCGTGGTCGACGATTTGGACGACTGCGCGGAGGTCGAGCAGTATCTGGCCGAGTTCCCCGAAATCAGCCGTTCTCGGACGATGCTGATGCCGCAAGGCGTCGACCCCGACGATTTGGCCCGGCAGGCCGAATGGCTGAAGCCCTATTGCCGCGAAGTCGGTTTGCGGTTTTGTCCCCGCCGCCAGATCGAGTGGTTTGGCCTGGTGCGCGGGACGTAGGTCAGGCTTTCCAGCCTGACAATCGCCGACCAGGTCAAGCGTTCGGCCCTGACGTGCGTCAGGCTGGAAAGCCTGACCTACGACGGGGCGCGGCCCATTTTTTTCTTTGACAGGCTTGGAGCGCCTGTTTAGACTCGAATTCTTGGTTGTTTGCTCTCAAGGGTTTAGCAATTCTACCCGCGGCCGGGCCGCCGCTCGACCGCGAGATTCTGTTCAGAACCAAGTTAGCATCCAAGCGTGTCAATCGGCCGCGCCGGGCGTCGCAAATAAGTTCTCGGGCCCGCCGGCTAGCAGCGCTGCTGGTCGGCAGCGCGGTCGAGGAACGTTCAAGGGAGTTGAAGCATGGCCAGCAGCGAAAATCAAGGCTTGCAGATCGCACTCATCATCTTCGTGATGTTGACGATCGTGCTCAGCGTGACGACCTTCGTGTTTTTCACTTCGTATAACGACGCCGACGAGCGCGCCCGCAAGGACCACGACAGTGCAGCCAAGGCCACCACGGAGATGAACACGGCGCAAGACGAGCTGAACAAAATGAAGATTTGGATCGGCGTCAGCGATCAGGCCAAGATCGACGAAATCAAAACGACGTTCGATGCAGACATGAAGAAGTACGGCGCGGGCATTCCCGACGATAAGAAGTCTTACCGCCCGGCCTTGGAGTACACGTTCAACACGCTGCACGAAAAGGACCTCGAATTGGCTTCGGCGCGCGAACAAATTCAGGCCAAGGAAGACGAACGCGCCCAAGTCGAAGCCGCCAAACAGGCCCAGGTAGTCGCGGCCGAGCAGAAGCAGAAACAGGCCGAAGAAGCGCAGGCCGAAGCCACGAGAATCTTCGAGGCGGAGCGGGAAAAGAAGAACCAAGAGCTGACCGAAATCAAGTCGCAACTGGACGGGAAGATCACGCAGTTGACTGAGCTGGAAGAGCAAAAGAAGAAGGAAGTCGAAGCCCTGACCGCCGAGCGAACTCACTTGACGCAGATCAACAAGGGCTTGAACGAAAAGGTGACCGAACTCGACCCGACCAGCGGTTTCGAAGTGCCCGACGGCAAGATCGTGTGGGTGAATCAGAAGGCCCGCTCGGTGTGGATCAACGTCGGGCAGGCTGACGGTTTGCAGCAGCAGGTGACGTTCAGCGTGGTTGGCAGCAGCGACGACATCGGGGGCGACCAGAAGACCAAAGGTCGGATCGAGGTGACCGAAATTCTCGGCCCCCACTTCGCCCAGGCCCGGATCCTCGAGGACGAGCTCTACAACCCGATCGTGCAGGACGACAAGATCTTCACGCCCCTCTGGCAGCCTGGCCGGTCGGAGAGCTTTGCCTTCGTGGGCAAATTCGACCTGAACAACGACGGAGAAGACGACCGTGAGATGCTTCGCGATTTGGTTCACATGGCCGGCGGCCGCATCGACGCCGAGGTGGACCTGGAGGGCAAGCAAACGGGCGAGTTGACGATGAACACGCGCTATCTCGTCGAGGGTGCGCCACCCGACGATAAGGCGGTCGAAGGCGCGTTTACCAAGATGCACCAAGATGCGCAGCGGCTCGGCGTGCGGACGCTGACTTTGGCCAAGTTCCTGGATCACATCGGTTGGAAGGATCCCAATCAAACCATCAATTTCGGCCGCCGCGGCAACGCCGAGCGCGTCCCGCCGGAGCAACCTGATGGCGGTCGCGGGGTGTCCTTCGGCCATGTAACCAGTCTGTTCCAAACTCGCCGCCCGCCTGGACGCCGCGGCCCGGGGGCCACGCCCCCGCAAAGTAAAACCGACAAAGCGAAAAAGGCAAGCGCCTACTAGCGGCAAAGTCGTGCAGGTTCTCGGCGGGGCAGTGATACCATTTGATCCGGTGTTAACCGGAAGCCCCTCGGTTCTGTAGGGAACGCCCTCTGTGGCAATCCGGGGAGCGAGAATCGAGGCCATTTCCGCTTTTCGCGGAACGCCACAGAGGGCGTTCCCTACAGCTCCCCGGAACGCCATAGAGATGAACGCCGCTCTCCGCCCCGGGAAGCCCTGGCCACGTCGAGCAACGTGACGCCGACTTCGCTCGCCTCAGACGGCGCGGCCGTGGGCAGTTCCCAGCGGCGCCCGTCGCAATCCAAGAGCGCGAGCCAGCCTGCTCCCTGCGGCCGGCAGGCCAAAAGTCGCCAGCGACTGGCGCCGGCAGGTTCGGTCAGTCGCACTTGCTGCGGCCGTATGGCGACGCGTTGCGCCTCGACCGGCACGATCGATACTGCCGCCCGCTCGGCGCCTTCGAATACGATCGATCCGTCGTCGAGCCAGTCCAGCGGCAGTTCGATGAGCGGGCCCGCGAGCTGCGCAACGCGCCGATTCGCCGGCCGCCAATAGATCTCGTCGGGCGCGCCGGCCTGCACGATTCTGCCGTCGGCCATCACGCCCGTCTGGCGGCAGAGTTCCGCCGCCTCGGTCCAGGCGTGCGTGACGTAAACGAGCGTCAGAGACTGAGCATGGGCGAGGCCCTTGATGAGCGCCAGCAGTTCGCCTTTCAGCGCCGCGTCGAGATGAGCCAGCGGTTCGTCGAGCAACAGAATCTGCGGCTCGGCCGCCAACGCGCGAGCAAAGGCCAGACGTTGCGCTTCGCCGCCGCTGAGCTGCGCCGGGAGCCGATCCCAAGTGGCCGGCGGCAGCCGCACTTCGCCCAGCCAGCGTTCGGCGCAGCGGCGGCGCTGGCTGCGAGGGCGGTGCGACAATACGCATTCCAAATGCCGGCGCGCAGTCAGATGCGGCCACAGCGCCAAGTTCTGAAACACCAGGCCCACCCGCGGCCGCGGAACGTCAAAGGCAACCTGGCCCGACGTGCAAGGCGTGAGCCCTGCAATGATTCTCAACAGCGTCGTTTTGCCGGCGCCCGAGGCGCCGATAAGCGCTGTTGTTTGCCCCGCCGGAACCGACCAATTCAGCCGATCGATCACGAGCGAACGCCCGAAACGCTTCATGATCTCCCGGCACTCGATGGCGGCGGTCATAACTGGCCGAATCGTGGTTCATCCAATTGCTTCGCGGCGGCCCGCCGCCAGAGTCCATTAAACCGCGAAGCCGGCGGCAAACCTAGTCGCCGGTGAGTTTCTTCCGCCCTTGCCAGCACAAGAATAGGCCGGTGGGCTGCGCATGCCGGCCGTGCGGAATCTCGGTCACGGAAATCTCGTCGCAGGCTTCGGCCAGCCAGGCGGCGACTTCCTCGGCGGCGAACCATTGCTCCCACGGTTCGTGCTCGGAGAGCGGCTGTTTCGAGCGTTGTTTGTCGATCATCAACACGCTCCCGCCGGGCCGCACGATCCGGCACAGTTCGCGCACGGCTTGCTGCGGCAAGAGCGAATGTTCGAGCGATTCGACGGCGAAGGCCCCGTCGAATTCGCCGTCGGCCGCGGGAATGTGCAGCAAACTGCCGCGGCGTCCTTCGGCGCGGGACGGCAAGTGGGCCAGCCAGCGCAGCGAAGGGTCGATGCCGGTCAAGCGGGCCTCGGGAAAGCCTCGCCACAGTTGCTGCAAATATCGCCCCGGTCCGCAACCCACGTCGGCCACCGCGGCCGTCGGGCCCAGTCGGTTCATCCAGTCCCGCACCGCCGACAAGCGGCCGTCGCCCGCGGCGATCTCGGTCGGTTGTTCATCCGCGAGCGAGGAAAAGGCGGTGTAGACTTGCAGTAACGAGGCATCGAGAAAATGCTTCGCCGTCCAGGCCGTTTCCTGCTGCGGGTGCAGCGCCGCCTCGCGGCCCCAACTGCCGGCGAAGCCGCCGCCCGCTCGCTGTCGGCGCCGCAAGCAGGCCAAAGCCCGATCGGCTCGATCGCGGTCGTGCAGCCGATACCAGATCGCCGCCAGATGCGCCACCCCTGCGGTCGACGCCCAATCGAGGTTCGGCGCCGAGGGGACAGAACCGTCGCGGCGCTGCAAACCGGCCGGCCAGACGAGCGCTTCGCGCGCCAAATCGCGCTGGCCGAGTTGCGCAAGCGCGTCGATCTGCCAGGCGAACAAATGCAGAGGGCCGTTCCAGTGCGTCAGATCGTATGAGCGCAGCGCGTGTTCCAGCGCCCTGTCGGCCGCCGCCTGCCAATCGGCGCGGTCGCAACGTCGCGCGGCCGAGGCCAAAGCCGGCAGGCAGACGATCGAGAAGCTCGGCGCCGCCCAGAGTTCGACGGCGCCCCCTTGCCGATCGGCCGGGTCGATGCGGCCCGCCGCATCGACGCACGAGGCCAGATAATCGCAGGCCCGACGAATCGAAGCTTCGGCCTGCGGAGTTTCCTCGCCCAGGGCGAGCAACCCCTGGACCGCTTGCGAAGTATTCAAGAGCGAGGCGTTTCGCAATCCGGCGTCGGGAAAGGCGCCCGTGTCGAGCTGCGTCGACAGCAGCCAGGCGGCGCAGCGTCGCGCGAGTTCGAATTGCCCAAATGCCGCCAGCGTCGTCAGCGCGGCGCCCGTCAGGCCTGGGCAAGCCAGCGGATCGTTGGGCGTGGGCGCCAGTCCGCCGGCGGCGGCCTGCGTCTTCAGCCAGCGCATGGCCGCGGGCACGGCGGGCTCGCGCTCGCCTTCGGTCAGCCGGCGCCAGGCATAGACCGCCCGCCGCTTGCAGGCCGAGGCCGTTCGCGCGAACCAGCCTCGCTCCAGCCCGAACGAATCGTCGCTCGGCGGCGGCAATACGCCCGCCTCATCCGGCGTCCTTCGCCACGGCACTCGCCGTCGCGGAGCATGGCTGCGGTTATGTCGAGTGCCGGCCATCGGCGGAGATACCCCAGTTCGCATGTTTGAATTAGGGGCGGCATTATCCGGGATGGCCCAAGAGAGCCCAAGGGCAGTTTTTGGCAGGTCGGAAGTCGGAGGTCGGAAAAGAGGGCAAGGCGGGCAAGCTGGAAAGACAGGCAATCCTTCGGCTTTCCCTGCCAACGGCAGACGTTCCGGCGGGCCATGGGTTTCCGACCGCCGACTCCAACCTCCCACGTTGCTTTCCTGGCCTCAATCCGGCATTCTGAGTCTTGGTTCGAAAAAGCCTCCGACTTCCGACCTCCGACCTCCTATGACTCACTACATCCAAGTCCTAACCACGTTGCCGACCGCCGATACGGCCCGGGCGATGGCCCGCAAGCTCGTCGAGCGGCGGCTGGCGGCCTGCGTGCAGATTTCCGGTCCGATCGAGAGCGTCTACTGGTGGCAAGGGCAGATCGACTCGTCGAGCGAATGGCGGCTCGTGGCCAAGAGCCGCACCGATCTGTTCCCCAAGCTCGAAGCCGCAATCCGCGAAGACCACCCCTACGAAACGCCCGAGATCCTTGCCCAGGCCATCCTGGCCGGGCTGCCCGAGTATCTCGAATGGCTGCACCACGAGTTGGCGCCGGCGGAGTGAGGTTTTTACACGTGAGTTTCAAGTACTTTCAGATCACGATTCAAGCCCGCCCCGCCGAGGCCAAAGAGAGCGCCGTTGCGGCTTTGGGCGGCAACCCATTTCGCACGCTGGACGTTCCGGCCGCGGCGCTGGGGACGCCGTTTGCCATCAGCTTCGAGGGAGCGAGCGAGGCGCTGTTGGCCTTGGAACGGATGTTTCTGGAGCCGGATGGTTCGTTCGTCTGGGTTTCGGCGTCCCAAGAGCGGCCGTGGCAATTGGACGGCGTGCTGTACGATCGAAATGAACGGCTGTTGTACGTCGATTTGAAAGGCGCCTGCACGCTGGGCGAGTTCAATCGGCTGCTGGCCGCGCTCGGCTGGCCCGCGACGTCGGTGATGTTTCAGTTGGCCCGCGAGGCTGTGTTTTTGGAGGAAGCCGAATTTCGCCGTTATGCGGGGTTGGAAAGGTGATATAAAAAGATGCCGGCGGCGGCGACATTGAGCGAATCGGTTCCGCGGCGCATCGCAATCGTCAGCCGGCGATCGCAGCGTTCGACGAGCGAGCTTTCGAGCCCGTGCCCTTCACTGCCGAACAACAGCGCCAGCCGCTCGGGTCGTCGAGCGTGGCAATTTCAATCAGAGGCATGGGACGAGCGCAAAACGGTAGGGAGGGGCGTTGGCCCCACGCACTTCACGCCGAAAAAATAACATGCGGCGCCGGCGTGGGGCTGCGCCCCACCCTACTGCACCTCATGCGGCCGGCAAGACCCGGCGCCGCGTTCTTGCGATGAACCGGGCCAGCTTTCATAATCGAACGTCTCGGCCGAAGTCGTGGCGGCCTTGGCGTTCTCCACGACCCTTGTTTGCAGGTGACTCGCCGTGCCTTCCTTCTGGCTCCGTGCTGTTTTCGTTTGCCTCCTCGCGAGTCTTTCGCTCGGCTCCGCGCGGGCCGAAGACGAAGTGCTGCCGCGACGCCAGACTAAGCCGCCCGGCCCGCCCCTGTCGCCGGCCGAAGCGATCGCCAAAATGACCGTGCCGCCAGGCTTTCAGGTCGAACTGGTGTCCAGCGAGCCGCAAATCGTCAACCCGGTGGCCATGACATTCGACGAACGCGGGCGGATTTGGGTTACGGAAAGCTTCGAGTACCCTCGCCGCGAGCCGGGCCCCGGGCGCGATCGGGTCAAAGTGCTGGAGGATACCGATCAGGACGGCCAAGTGGATAAAGTCACGGTCTTCGCCGAGGGGCTGAACATCCCTTCGGGCATCGCCGTCGGCGCCGGCGGCGTGTGGATCGCCAACGCCCCTGACATTCTCTTTATGCAAGATACCGACGGCGACGGCCGGGCCGACAAGCAGGAGGTGGTCGTCACCGGCTTCGGCCGCTTCGACACGCACGAGCTGCCCAACTCGCTCACCTGGGGCCCTGACGGCTGGCTGTACGGACTGAACGGCGTGTTCAATCGCAGCCGCGTCAAACAAGGGGGCCGCGAGTTCGATTTCACCTGCGCTCTGTTCCGCATCCACCCGCGGACGCGGCAGTTCGAGCTGTTCTGCGAAGGGACGAGCAATCCCTGGGGCGTGGCGTTCGACAACGAGGGCAGCGCGTTCGTCAGCGCGTGCGTGATCGATCATCTTTGGCACCTGACCGAGACGGGCTATTACCACCGCCAGGGCGGCCCCTATCCGCCGTTCACCTGGAAGCTGGAATCGATCGTCAAGCACCAGCACCAACTGGCCGCCTACTGCGGCATTCACTATTTCGACAGCGACGCCTACCCGGCTGAGTTTCGCGAGAAGCTCTACATGGGCAACATCCACGGCAACTGCATCAACTGCGACGAACTGAGCCGCGACGGCTCGACTTACTTCGGCGAGACTCGCGACGATTTCCTTACGGCGAACGACGCCTGGTTCATGCCGGTGGTGCAAAAGACCGGCCCCGACGGCTGCCTGTACATTCTCGATTGGTACGATCGCTATCATTGTTATCAGGACGCCAACCGCGACCCGGCCGGCGTCGACCGGCTCAAAGGGCGGCTGTACCGCATTCGTTACAAGGACACGCCGCGAGCCAAGGCGTTTGATTTGGCGAAAGAAAGCGACGAGCAGTTGATCGAACGCCTGCGCAGCCCAAACGTGTTCTATCGCGATCTGGCCCAGCGGCTGCTGTGGGAACGGCGGGAACCCGCGACGGTTGCGAACCTGCAACAATTGGCGCTCGACAACGCCGAACCTCGCAAAGCGAGGATGCACGCGCTATGGGCCTTGCTTGGCTGCGGCCCGTTCGATGCGGCGTTCCACGCGAAGCTATTGGCCCAGGCCGATCCGGGCTTTCGCGCTTGGGGCGTGCGAGCGGCGGGCAACCAGCGGCAGGTCGATGCCGTCGTGCGCGAGCAAGTCGCCGCGTCCGTCGACGATCCTTCGCCCGATGTCGTGTTGCAAGCCGCAATCGCCGCCGGCAAGCTGGAAGGCGTCGATCCGCTGCCGCTTTGGCTGCGGGCGCTCGGCCGCGCCGGCGACGACAAGTTGATCCCGCACATCGTCTGGCAGAACCTGCACCCGCGGCTGGAAGACCACAGCGAGCAGTTTGTGGCGCTCGTCGAAGGCTTGAAGCTGGGCGACGCGCCGACACTGGCAGCGCTGATGCCGCGCGTGATCGAACGCATTCTCGGCGCAACGAATCTGAACGCCAAAGCGGTGTCGCGCTTGCTAGCCATGCTGGCCGACGGCCCAAACGCCAATCCCGCCCTGGCCGGACAGTGCCTGGCGATGCTGGCCGGCAAGATTCAAACTCGCGAAATCGCCGGCGAACGGCTCGAAGCGGTTCGCACGGAAATCGAGCCGCTTCTGAAAAAGATCGTCACGAATTCAAGCGACTCGCCTTTGCACTTGGACGCCGCCCTGCTGGCCACGACCTGGAAAGATCCCAGCGGCCAGAAAGCGGTGCGGCAGGCGTTCGCTTCGCCTGAGCGAAACGACGAGCGGCGGTTACAGGCGCTTGGCGCCCTGGTGGCCGCGGGCGATGGAGAACTGCTGGAAGCCGTGGCCGGGGTGTTGGCGGCCGGCGAAAAGAACTCGCTCGACTTGCGGCGCGGCACGCTCGACGCCTTGGGCCGGTTCGACAACCCGGCGGTCGCCGCCGCAGTGCTCAAAGCGTACCCGCAGATGGAAGCCGAGTTGCAGCCGCAGGCCATCGAACTGTTGACCGGCCGCGCGGCGTGGAGCAAACAATTGCTGGCCGCGATCGGCGAGGGCCGAGTTCCCCGCGGCTCGCTGAACTTGAACCAAGTCCGCAAGCTATTGGCGAGCAAAGATCAGGAGTTGATCGAACAGGTGCGCTCTGTCTGGGGCACGCTCCGCACCGAGCGCAACCCGCAGCGCGAAGCAGTGATCGCCGACATGCGCAAGTATCTGCGGAAGAATCCCGGCGATCCGAACGCGGGACAGGCGGTGTTCAAAAAGCTCTGCGGCCAGTGCCACAAAATTTACGGCGAAGGGCAGGACGTCGGCCCCGACATTACCGTCAACGGCCGCAGTTCGTTCGAGCAGTTGCTCTCCAACGTCTTCGACCCGAGCCTGGTGATTGGCGCCGCGTACCAGGCCCGCACGGTCGTCACCCAAGACGGCCGCGTGATCACCGGGCTGGTGGCCGAAGACAGCCCGCAGCGCGTGGTGCTCAAGATTCAAGGGGGCAAGCAGGAGACGATCGCCCGCGACGACATCGACGAGATGGAAACCAGCCAGCTCTCGCTGATGCCCGAAGACCTGGAAAAGCAGCTCAAGCCGGCCGAAATCGCCGACTTGTTCGCCTTCATTACGCTCGACAAGCCGCCGAGCGATCCCTCGGCCCGGCAACTGCCCGGCGTGCGCGTGCCGCCGCCGCGAACCGCGACCGAGCCGGCATTCTTCCGAAAACCGGATCGAGTTGGTATCGATGGTCGTCGCCCGATTGATGATTGCCCTTAGCCTCTTGCTTGCCGCCGTGATTGGCTGCGCGCCGGCGGCGAGCGAACCGAAACCTCCGCAAGCTGGCAAGTCAAACGTTGCGGCAGCGCCAGCCCCGGCGGCCGCAGCCGATGCACTGCTCGAACTGATGCGCGAGCGGCTGCTCGTGATGCACGACGTAGCCCGCTGGAAGTGGAACGCCAAGCGGCCGATCGCCGATCCCCAGCGTGAACAGGCTCTGCTGGCCGAACTCGGACGCCGCGGCGCCGACTATGGATTGGCGCCGGCCGAAGTGCGTAGCTTCATGCGAGCGCAGATCGAGGCGGGCAAGCTCGTGCAAGAGGCCGATTGGCGGCAGTGGGAAGCCGAGGGGCGCGAGACGTTCGCCGACGCTCCCGACTTGCAAGCCGAATTACGGCCCAAAATCGACCGCCTCAGCGAACAACTCTTGGCGACCTATGCCAAACTGTTGCCACAATTAGCCGAGCCCAGTGCGCGCGAGCAGTTCAAGGACCGAGCCGCGAAGATTCTCTCCGGCGACGGCATCGACGAGCGCGTGCGCGAGCAGGCCCTGGATTGGCGCCGACGCGGCAACGAAATTTTAACACTCACGGCCTGCCGTTGTTTTTTCGATAACTATATGCGCCTTCGCAAATATAACGATTTTGGCAAGCCCTTGGGCATTTGCCGCCTTTCCGTGCTCTGATTCCGATCGCCCAGGCAACGATAAGCGTCGATGCCTGCCGTGAACATGGCGAGTTTGAGATGCTTGCGGCGGCTGCGGTGGCTTGCCTTGCTACCACGGCGCTCGCCTGCAACGCGAGCATGAAGCCGCTTTCAAGAATGGGAGTTATAGTGCGTAACCCGTCCCGGCACGCTCGCCCGGCGACTTTCGTCGCGCTTGCCGTGCTCGTCCTCGCAACGGCGAGCGACGCATTCGGCCAAAGCCGCGTCGCAGACGAGGGTCAAGCGGCCGCCGTCGCCCGGCGTCCTCGCGGCCGGCCTCCTCGCACGCCCTCTCCTCGCACCCGCCGCAGCTACCGCCCTGGCGAAGTCGTGGCGTTGTCGATCTTCGCCAATGGCGAAGAAGAGGATTGGACGCCGTTGCGTCTTTCGACGCTGTTCACCGACGGCTGGGACGAGCCTTGGCTGGCGCCGCCGGCCGACAGCGACATGCCTGTCCGCCAAGGGTGGGTCAATTCCGCCGACGGCCTGTTCTTCCGCAACCTGGTCGGGGTGTATCAGAACACCGAGGGCTTGCCCGCCCGCCAAGACGCCAATCTAGGCCTGTTTCAGTTTCAATCTCCCTTGAGCCGCCGGTTGTGGATCAGCATCAACGTGCCGTTCGTCACCACGCTGAGCGACGATGGCGGCCCGTACAAGGCCGCCGCATTCGGCGATTTCAGCCTCACGCCGCGCGTGATGCTCAAGGAAACGCGGCGGTTTTCGCTCATCGCCGGGCTGGGCGTCCAAACCCCGACGGGAAGTTTGTCGACGGGCGGCGGCCTGGCGAGGCTCAACCCGAACGTGCAGTTCTGGACCGATATCGGCCGTCGGTTCAGCGCTCGTGGCGGGATCGGCGTCGACGTTCCGCTCAACCAGTTCGAGGTGCTGCCGACGAACCTGGCCACGAATATCGCCGTGGGCCAGACGGTCACCGGGCACGATGTCCTGTTGATCGGCGATTTCCAATATTACCTGTCGGCCAATTTGCGAAACAATCTCGGCAGCGGGCCGGGCCACGCGTTTTTCAGCCTCACGCCCGGTTTCCGCACGCACCTGGGCGGCGAGTATTTCCTGGCCGGCGGTTACGAGATTCCGCTCACCGGCCCGCAACCCTACGGCAATCGATTGACGTTCTTCTTCGTCAAGGGCTTTTAGTTCTAAATCGCCGGCCACGATGCCGAGACAGCCGAAATGCCGTGATTTATCGAGGTTGGCATGCATTCGCTTGTCGGGCAACGTTCACCTGCGACCGTCGATCGCGTGGGGCGATGCTTTGGATTGAACCACCGAGACACGGAGAGATCAAGGCAGAGTAGGCATTGTTTAGGTTGGAACAGCCCCCTAACAATCAGTCGGCTTAGGCGTCTGCTTCTATCTCAGTCCGAAGACCGACCAACCGATCGACAACCGCTTCGGTTCGCGAGCGGTTACCAAAGAGTCCCATGTGAACGGTTTCGATCCACCATAAGTGATCGACGAGCCGCTGACGGGGCTCGTGGCGAATAAGCATGCCGTGGATCTGGTGAATGTAGCCGTCGTACTCATCCGCTGCTGCGGGCTCATCGACAACACCAATGGGATCCCACTCGTGGAGCAGGATGTCGTGGATCGCCTGATGGTACCGTTTGGCGAGCTGCAAGCGTTCGGTCATCTGCGCCCTCAACTATCGAAACAGCCAGACCGCGGTTTATGGTTTGACAGGACGAATCGACATCACGCCCCGACCGCGATCGGCTCGGCCGCCTGCCACTCGGCGCCGTTACGGACGACGCGGTGATAAACGGTGTCGCGCTCGACCGGTTCGCGGCCGGCTTCGGCGATCAGCCGGCGGATTTCGTCGACCGAAAGGATCTCGGGCGTTTCGGCGCCGGCGTCGTGATAGATCAGCTCGTGCCGCACCGTGCCGTCGAGGTCGTCGGCCCCATACCACAGCGCCGTTTGCGCCGTGCCGATGCCGAGCATGATCCAATAGGCCTTCATGTGCGGGATGTTATCGAGCATCAAGCGGCTGACGGCCATCGTCCGCAGATCCATCAAGGCCGACGGCTTTGGGATGTGCGACAAGCCGGTGTTGTCGGGATGGAAGGCCAGCGGAATGAACGTCTGGAATCCGCCCGTCTCGTCCTGCAACTCGCGCAGCCGGACGAGATGGTCGATGCGGTGGTACGCCTCCTCGATATGTCCGTAGAGCATCGTGCAGTTGGTCTTCAGGCCCAGTTCGTGGGCCGTACGGTGAATGTCGAGCCAGTTCTGGGCGTCGGCCTTGTGCTCGCAGATACGGTCGCGGACCTCGGGATGAAAAATCTCGGCGCCTCCGCCCGGCATGCTGCCTAGCCCGGCTTCGATCAGGTCTGCGAGAATCTCGCGCACGGGCCGCTTGGCGAGGTGCTGGAACCAATTGATCTCGACGCCGGTCCAGCCCTTCAGGTGCAGCCGCGGATAAGCCTGGTGCAGGATGCGGATGACGTTTAAGTACCACTCGTACTTCATCTGGTGGTGCAGGCCGCCGACGATGTGCATCTCGGTGCAGCCGCTTTCGACCGCCTCGCGGCCGCGCTCCAAGATCTGTTTGTCGCTCATCAAGTAGCCCTTCGGATCGCGCAGGTCCGAACGGAACGCGCAGAACGTGCAGCGGTAGACGCAGACGTTCGTCGGGTTCAGATGGGTATTGATGTTGTAATAGGCGAAGTTGCCGTTCTTCCGCTCGCGGACGACGTTGGCCAGTGCGCCGAGTTCGTTCAGATCGACTTCCGGCCGGTACAAAAACAGCCCTTCGTCGAACGACAGCCGTTGGCCGGCGAGGACCTTGTCGCGGATTGAAGCCAGGGTGGATTGGCGGGAATTCATCATGCGTTTGAGTATGGCTTGAGGCGAACGTTTTTGGAAGGAGATAGGGGGATGGGGAGGAGATGAGGGGATGAAGAAAGGCAAGTTGAGTTTAGTTTGAAACATGGAGGGTCGGGCGCCCTGATTTCATCCCCCTGATCTCCTCCTCATCCCCACATCCCCTTTCAAGAGCGCGGCCAATACAAATCGAGCGTCCCGACCAGAAACAGCCCGATGCTGACGACCGCGTTCACGTGGAAAAACGCCAGGTTCACGCGACTCAGGTCGTCGGGCCGGACGAGACGATGTTCGTAAATCAATAAGAGGGCGACGCAGCCGATGCCGGCCAGGTAGATCCAACCGAGTTGCGGATAGACCGCGGGCAATGCGAACAACAGCAACACCATGCCCAGGTGACAGGCGGCGGCCAACCGCAAGGCGCCGACGACGCCGAGCCTGGCCGGCACGCTGTGCAACCCGAGTTGCGAATCGACCGCGACGTCCTGACAGGCGTAAATCATGTCGAACCCGGCGACCCAAAGCATCACGGCGGCGCCGAGCACGACCGGCGGCCAGGCCAGTTCGCCCCGCAGCGCGATCCAGGCCGCGATCGGCGCCAAGGCCAACGCGGCGCCTAGCCAGAAATGCGCCAGCGCCGTGAACCGCTTCGTCAGACTGTAACCGCACAAGAAGGCCAGCACCGGCACGGATAAATGCAGCGGCCAACGGTTGGGCAAAAACAACAGCGTGCTGGCCACGAAGCCGGCCGCGCAGGCGGCGGTGAATGCCGTCACGCTGCCGACGCTTAGCAACCCGGCCGGAATGTGCCGCATGCGGGTCCGCGGATTTTGGGCGTCGAGCTTGTGATCGGTCAGGCGGTTGAAGGCCATCGCCGTGCTGCGAGCCAACACCATGCAGAGCACGATGCCCAAAAAACCCTGCCAACGCCACGCACCCGCGTCGCCTCCCAGCTTCCACGCCATCGCCGCCGCCAATAGCGCAAACGGCAGCGCAAACAGCGTGTGGCTGAAGCGGATCATTTCCAAGATCATTCGCAACCGGCGGAACACTCGATCAATTCTCCTTGGCGGCAGGCGAGGCCGGCGTCGTTCTTCATTTCACGCCGATATATAAAGTCGCCACGCCGAGCGTGAGCGGATGAAAGCGCACGTCGTTCAGCCCCGCGGCCCGCATGCGCTCGGCTAGCGTCTCTCCGCAGGGAAACTCGCCGACGCTCGCCGGCAAATAGCTGTAGGCGTCTTGCCGGTTTCGCGCCAGCGCCTGACCGATCCGCGGCAACACCTGGCGGAAATACCAGCCATAAATCGCCTTGAACGGCTGCCAGCGCGGATGCGAGAATTCGAGCACCGCCACCTTGCCGCCGGGCCGGCAAACGCGGGCCATCTCACTGAGGCCGCGGTCGGTGTCGGTCACGTTGCGCAGGCCAAAGGCGACGCAGACGATCGAAAAATAATCGTCCGGAAACGGCAGCCGCTGGGCGTCGGCCTCGACGAACGACACCTGCCCATTGAGTCCGGCTTTTTGCCGTTTGCCTTCGCCGACGACCAGCATCGGGTGGCAGAAGTCGGCGCCGACGATTTTCGCCCGGCCGCCGCTGGCCCGGTGGTATGCCAAGGCCAGATCGCCTGTGCCGGTACACAGATCGAGAATCGGCCCGTCAGCCGTGGGCGGCACGCGGCGGACCGTTTGCCAACGCCAGTAGCGGTCGATGTTCAGCGACAGCAGGTGGTTGAGGAAGTCGTAGCGGCCGGCGATCTCGCCGAACATCCGCCGCACGCGAGCTTCCGATTTATCGACGGGCATGGAGATGGGGTATTCGGGGATTCGTTTCGCGGCTCGACGCGGGACGGGTGTTCACCACGGAGTCACGGAAGGCACGGGGTTTTGTTGATTGTGGCGCGGCCAAGGCATCAACTCTTCGCGAGTTCGCCTCTAGGTGAACCGTCCTCGACGCGGGGAATTAACCTTTCGGCAATCCATACTCTGACCAACGCCCCCGGTCCTGGTCAACTGCCCCTGGGGCTCGAGGCTTGCGGGAAGAAGCGTTCGCGGCCGGCGACGAGACCCGTCAGCTCGGTGAATTGGTTCCTGGCTAGCGCGGTCAGGCGTCAAACCGCCGCAGCGCGCCGACCTCGGGCAAAGAACAGCGCGGCGATCAGCGCGCATCCGACGGCGCTCCGGAGGCGACTCCTTGCCGATCGATCGCCGTTTGCACGCGGTCGAGAGCCCGTTGCCGATCGCGTAAACGTCGACGCCATTTCTCCTCTTGAGGCTGCAAAGCAACCACCTTGCGCTCGTGTTCGGCGGCTTGCCGGTAGCTCTCAAAAGCTTCTGGCAACCTGCCGAGCTGCTCGAACACTTCGGCCAGGTTGTAGAGCGTGCCGCTCAGGTCGCTCGGGAAGCTCGCCAGCGAAGGGTTGTGCTCGCAAAGTTTTTGCCGGATCGGAATCGCTTGTCGGTAAAACTCGACGGCGGGTTCGGGTTCTTGCTGGTCTCGATAGAGGTTGCCGAGGGAATGCAACGCGGCGCCGTGCGCCGCTTGAAACGGCTGGATGCCGGGAAACTCGGGGATCAGCCGCTCCCAGATTTCGACGGCGCGGCGAAACGAGGCGATCGCTTCTTCCGGATGGCCCGTTTCGCGCCAACATCGCGCCAGACATTGCACGTGAGAGGCCAGCAATGCCAGGCAGGCCCGCGCGTGAGGCTGCCTTTCGAGCATCGCTTCGAGCCGCCGGCAGCCTCGCAAATGACAAGCCAGTGAGTCGCCGGGACGACGGCGGTCCCATTCGATCGAACCGAGCAGGTACTCGTTCTGCGCCAACGTCAGGTCCGATACCGACGAAGCATCTTGCTGCAAGGCCTGTTCGAGTAATTCGCCACAGCGGCGATGGGCCGCGGCCGCCTCGTCCAGCCTTCCCAGCCGCAGCCAGGTGCTGCCCAGGTCAGTGTAGCACTCGGCCAATGCCACCAAGAATCCTGGAGCATCGTGGCGCCGGCTGGCAAGCGGCGCCAGCAACGTTTGTACCTGCTGGGCGTCCACAGCGGCGGCATCGCGGCGTTCCGCCCCCAACCGGGCCTGGGTCAGGGCGATCAAAGCGCGGATTTCTTCATAACGATATTGCGACGAATCGGGATCCAGCAGCAACAGTTCTGACGTGATCTGCCGGCTGATCGCGATTTCCGCTTCGGCTTCCGCGAACTTTCCCTCGTCGGAAAACAGATGCGCGACCGTGTAGTGGATGGCGGCCTTTTTCCGGAAATACGGCGCCGCGTCGGCGACCGAACGGCCTCGGCAGGCGCGGTCGATCAAGCGCAGCGCCGCCCGATGCGATTCGACCGCCTTCAGCCGGGCGCCGCCGCTGCTTTCGTAGATCTTGGCAATCAACGTATGCGCGTCGATGGCTTCAGCCGTCAGCGAGGGATCTTTTCCTTCGTGCTCCAAGAATCTCTGGTAGTGGGCCAGGGCCAGTTCCGCCAGTTCCTTGCGAAGCGGCCGGTCGTCGGCCAGCCCCTCGAAATCACCGTTGCTCGATAGCCGCGTAATATCGGCCAAGGTCTGATGGGCTTGCTGGAAATTCCGTTCGGCGCGTTCACGCTCGCGCTGCAGTTCGGCTAGGTGCGATTCGGCCCGGCGCCATTGCCAGGTGATGCCGGCGAATCCGCCGACCAAGGCCAGCAGCAGCGCCGCCGCCAGGCCCGTCAACGCCGGCCGCCGCCGGCACCAGCGAATCGCTCGCGAAATTCGGCCGGCCGGCCGAGCCTGCACCGGTTCGCCGCGCAGGTAACGCCGCAAGTCGGCGGCGAACTCGTCGGCCGTTTGGTAGCGGCGTTGCGCCTCGGAGCGCATGGCCTTCAGGCAAATGCTCTCCAGGTCGAGCGGAATCTGGTCGTCCAGTCGCCGCGGCGGCCGGGGATCGTCTTCGAGCAGTTGCAGCACCAACATGCGGCCTCGCCCCAGAAAAGGCAGTTGGCCGGTCAGCATTTCATACAGCACCACGCCCAGGCTGTAGATGTCGCTCCGGGCATCGACGATTTGCCCTTTGAGCTGTTCGGGCGCCATGAAGGCGGGCGTGCCCAGCGCCGCCCCGGTCAACGTCAGCGTGGGATCGAAGCCGTCGCGCTTGGCTAGGCCGAAATCGGCCAATAGCGGCTGGCAGTCGGCGTCGAACAGAACGTTCGACGGCTTGACGTCGCGGTGGACGACCCCTTTACCGTGCGCGTGCGCTAGGGCGTCGGCCAGTTGCGCTACGATCTCGGCCGACTCCCGATAGCCTAACGGTCCTTGCTTGAGCCGGGCGCGCAGCGTGCCGCCGGCGACCAGTTCGCAGGCCAAGTAATGCGTGGCGCCGATCGAGCCCGCTTCGTAGACGCGCACGATGCCCGGATGCCGCAGCCGCGCGGCGTGGCGAGCCTCGCGCAAGAATCTCTCGGCGTCCTGCGCGTCGAGCCACTCCGCGCGCGGAATTTTGAGCGCGATTTCCCGGCCGAGGCGCAGGTCGCGAGCGCGGTAGACCTCGCCGAACGAGCCGCGCCCCAGCACCTCGAGCAGTTCGAACTTGCCCAGCCGCCGGATGCCGGCCACCGTCTCGGCCGGGCCGTCTTCGGCGGTCGCCGGCGGCTCGCCTGGGCGGTGGTCGTCGGCATCGCTACGGGTTGCGGCGCCAGCCCGGGGCGTTGCCTGCGGCGTAACCCTTTCTGCCTCTCCGGACGCCGCGCTGCGAAGAGATTCCGCGAGCAATTTTCCATCGCCGGCCAGTTCCGGGTAGCGTTCGAAATACGCTTCCAGCGAAACCGAGTCGCCGCGCGCGGCTCGGTACTCGATTTCAGTCAGCACCAACTCTCGCAACACGATGCGCCGCGAAGGCCCGGGCGGCGGGATTTCCGCCGCGAGCAGCAGTTCGTCGATCGACGGGGGGCGCCCCAAGCGCCAGCCTTCCTCGAAGCGATCGATCAAGGGTTCCAAGGCCGCGGCGATTTCGGCCGGCAACGGTTCGGAAAAACCCTCGGTCGTGCTCATTTCACGCCCAGCTTTCGTCCTTTCGAATGCCGCAAAAACGCCCGCGCCAACTCATTCGCCTTCATACATCGTCCGCAAGGTTTGCTTTCCGCGAGCGATCGTCCGCCGCACGGTGCGCTGCGCGCGGCCCGTGCGTAGGCTGATTTCGGCGATCGTGAAGCCCTGCAAGTAAAGCGAGAGGATCTCGCGATCCCGCTGCGAAAGTCCCGCCATCAGCTTTTCGATGGTCTCGACCAGCATGGCGGCCTGCGCAGGGGTGGGATCGCGCGTCATCGCGCCCAGCGCCGCCAGTTCGTTCTCGTCGGCCAGCGACAACGACCGTTCGCGCCCCACGTCGCGGCGCGCCGCTCGGTGGTAGCGGCGGCGATCCCAGCATTTGCGGACCGTCAGCAGCACCAGATAGGCCCAAAGCTCGTCCCAGGTATTGAACTGGCAATCGCCCGCCCGCAGCCGTTTGAGAAAGCTCTTGTAGACCGATTGGACGAGATCTTCCGGGTCGACCTTCGACGACAGCAAGCCATCCAGACGGCTGCTAGCCAGGGCGATCAGCCGGGCCGTGAAGCGGCGCACGAGTTGCCCGGCCGCCTCGTCGTCGCCGGCGCGCAACCGTTCAGTCAGGCTGCAAACCACGTCGTCGGCCATCGTGGCAAGTTCTCCCCGTAGGAAGCCGTCGCATTGCCCGCGCCAATTGACAGCCGCCACCGTCGTCCCCGCGGCCATCGCGGGCGACGGATCAAAGCACTTTGATTCAATGCCTTTTGATTTTGAACAGCCCGGCAGCGCGACTCAAGCCCAATGCCGTGAAGATATTGTCCTAATTCCGAACGAATTTCGCTTGCACATTTCGGAAAAAATCCGGCCGCTTCGAAAAAACTTCCAAAAAATCTGGCCGCGCCCGGGCGCGTTTGTGGATTTACAAGCAGGACTGATGCGCGACCACGCGCCGTGGCGTCGCGATTTCAAAGCGGGGAACGTTGCTCGAACCTGTCGCGGGTGGAGTCGAACTCCCTGGAATCACGGCTCCTTTCAGAGCAAGCCGCCATCATCCACATGCCCCCCAGTAGCGCCTCCAAGAACTTGAAATCGGAGATTACGTCGTGGTTGGATTCGGCCGGTTACCCCTACGGTTGTCATTCTCATCAGCGGTTGGCGTCGCATCTTTACTGCTTGGCGGAGTAGCGAACGCAGGCTTTGTCGACCTTGACCTTAATTTCGGCGGAGAGCCCGGGTTCGTTACCGGAATCGACGGAGCCAACATCGTGGGCGTCGATATGTTCAATGGTCGTGAATTTGGCTTTCTTGACTCAAATGGGAATATGTCATACATCGATGCGCCCAACGATCAAAACGTTACTTTGTTTGGCCACGTCAGCGGTGGCCGGATTGCAGGCGGCACCGGCTCGGGGGCCGGGTTCGTGTATGACATCGCGAATCGCAGCTTCACGTCCATCAACGATCCGTTAGGCTATCGAGGAACCCAGGCCGTCGACGTATCGGGCCAGGATGTGGTTGGTAATTATTGGGGGGTTGGCGCCTATGGCGACACCGTTGAACACGAGTTCTTATACAACGGCGCCCAGTACATTACCGTTGACGACCCCTTGGGCGTCGGCAGCACGACGATCCAGGCAATCGACGGCAATAACGTCCTGGGCACGTACCGCGCTGGTTCCGGAAGTCACGCATTTCTATACGATATTACGAAGCCCGCCGACGCCGCCGCCTCTTACACGACGCTGAGCATTCCCGTACCGTCAAATGCAAACAACGTGTGGGTAACCGACATCTCCGGAAACGACGTGGTCGGGTATTATGACTTCCATAACGTGGCCGGAGGACAGGGCTTTATCTATGATATCGGTTCTGGCGGCTTCACGACTCTCGACGATCCGCTTGGCACGTACACAGCGCCTGCTGCCATCTCCGACGGCAACATCGTGGGGACTTATACGTCTCGCGGCGCGAAATGATGCCTTTTCACGACAGCGGCTGTTTGGTTTAATACGCCCATTCTCGATGACTCCGTAGACGGAAGGGTGGTCAAGGATGACCCGCATAGCTTTTTCGGAAG
>Ga0307372_10000719_pt1 | contig 58023 bp, 44 predicted proteins | sample OX1MG_FD_202533 | JGI IMG/M metagenome (GOLD analysis project Ga0307372, IMG submission 202533) | Soil microbial communities from Risofladan, Vaasa, Finland - OX-1 | ecosystem: Environmental > Terrestrial > Soil > Coastal area > Acid sulfate soil | place: Finland: Risofladan, Vaasa | collected...
GTTTCGGGACCAGGCTTACCGCACGGCATGGCGTTTGCCACCCGTACCCCTCGCGGAGCTACAGCGTCATTTGGGCTTCACCTGTTACCAGCAGGCTGGCCACGACAGAGGCCGAATCGAGTTCGTTATCCTGCGGACTAGTCTTCACCTCCCGTTGCTCTCCACCCCGTCTCTCGACGACGCCGTTACGATCGGTTACAAAGCTCTGACCAACTTCGACGGGGACTTACACCCCGCTGATTCGGTGCGCTTGTAGGCGCACTAGTAGGCACACTCCGTGTGCCGTAACCTCCGACGAGTCGACGTCGGCGGGCGGAAAGCTACGGCCGGCGCAATGTTCAATCGCTCGCCGGCTCCAACGGCGCGTCCTTGATTCGTTGCAACAGCCGCTCGAAATCAATGAATACGTCGTCATATCGGTAATGAAAGTAGTGGCCTGACAATCCGATCTGTTCCGATGCGATCTGTTCCAGGTATCGCGCCGCCGCCTGCCGTTCGGAAGCGAATCGCGCCAAAGCGAATGCGGCGTAGCAACGGCTTTGAACGTCGAGCAGGGGGGCCGTGAAAACCATGCGGCGCAGCTCGGGCAGCAAGGCCGCCGCTCGCGGACCAAGCTCCCAAATCGTCTCAGCGACCCGTAGAAAGCCCTCATCTCGATCATCGGGCTTATCCGTTTGCGATCGGCGAGCCCGTGACGCCATCGAAAGCTTCAGACATGGAACCAGCGACGGACTGCTCGGGTCGATCTTGGCCACGGCAATGGCGACCGCATCCGTGACGTCCCTGTCGCCGCGGTCGACGAACCTGACGATCGCCGGTATCGCATCACGCGCGCCAGGCCCAATGCGGCCCAGCGCCCCGATGAGCGTCTCCCGTGCGTCGTAATCTGCGTTCCGCATTTCCTCCAGCAATCGCAGGAGCACGGGGACCGCCACGTCTTCCCGTCCCATTCGGCCGAGCGCCTCGGCGACCGCCCAGCGAACCTCGGTCATATGATATACCCATAGCCCCTTGTCGTCGAGCAGGCCGAGCAATGAAGGGATGGAGGCCCCGGCGGCGGGGCCGATTTCCCCCAGGGACCGGGCGGCGACCTGCCGGACTCCCGGGTCGCGGTTTCGCAACGCCGCCGTCAGCCCAGCCACCGCCGCGGGGCCGATGGCCGCAAGGGCTCGCCCGGCCAACTCGACATTGCCGACATCCTCATACCCATTCGCTTTGGACTGCGTCAGCAGTTGACTCAAAGGTCCTGTCGCCGGGGCGGCTGCCGGTCCCATCGTTTCAAGGTACTCCAACGCCTCATTTCGGAAAAAACCGTCGCTTGTGGCCAATTCGATCATCGTCGGTAGTATTTGGTCCACCGGCTCACCGCATGCGGCCAGCGCATGTGCCGCCTCATACCGCTCTCTTCGGCTATTGGCGGTCAGCGCGGCGGTCAGACGCGATCGGGACGTTTCGTCCAAGACGCCAATACCCGCCAAAGCGCAGTATGTCGAAATCCGTACCCATTCGTGTTCGGAGTCGAGGAACTTCGCTAAACGGGGTACTGCCGGCGCGGCGTCTTTGCCGATCGCTCCCAGAGCACGGATCGCGTGGGTTCGCACGTCGAGGATCCCGTCATCGAGCGCGGCGACCCATGTCGGCATCGACGAGCCGGCCAGCGGTTTGCATTTTCCCAGGATAATCGCGGCGGCTTTGCGAATTCTTGGATTGGCCTGCTTCAGCGCCCGCTCCAGGGCCGGGACCGCGGCAGGGCCAATTCGCAGGAGCGAGTTGGCGGCCACATCGGCAACCGAGGGCGGCCGACTTCCATACCCATACTGAAAGGCTTCCGGCGAACCGTCGAGTGCCACGACCAATTCATCCGAGGTGCCGGCCGCGATCGGCCCAAGCACGTCAAGATGATTGACGGCGAGTTCGCGAAGAGAGGGATCGTCGGCTCGAAGCGATTGCGTCAGGACGGCAATAAAATCCGGGTCGCCTGGGTCCACGGCCCCCAAGGCCGCGGCCATCGCCGTTGCGACCTTCACATCGGGATCATGCAAACCCTCGCGCAAGGCGGCGGTTGCCTGCTTGGCCGCCGGTCCAAGCCGCAGAAGCTGTTCCGCCGCGGCAATTCTGACGTCGGGCCGCTCGTGATCCAGTCGAACAATCAATGCCGGCGCCACTGAAGCCGCGGGCAAGGATAGTTTATCGAGCGCACAAGACGCCGCTAAGCTTTTTGAATCGTCATTGGCGGCCATGGCGTCCAATAATAACGTGACGACGGTCGCCGCTTGCTCGGCTCCCATGGAGGCGAAGAGTTCATTCCAGTCGTAGTTATCTTGCTTGCTTCTCCCGTCCAGCAAAGTGCGCACGACCATTGCAGGATCGCCACCCGCCCACACGATGCCCTCCGCCGCCGGCAGCCAGACTTCGCCCGCGCTGTCCGCCAGGAACGGCACAAGCAGTTCCGCTCGACCGCCGACACGCGAAAAGGCCCAGGCGGCCTTCGAGCGAACCCCGTCGCTTTCATCACGCATCGCATGCAGGAGCGATCTTGTCGCCGAGCGGGCATCGCCGCCCAAGTTTCCGAGGCTTTCGGCGGCGAGCTCACGAACGTAATCGTTGGGGTCGCGCAGTTTCCGCTCCAGGCGGCGGATCGGATTGACATAGTCGCCAAGCCACAGGCAGAACACGGTGACCACCAGCAGCATTGTCCCCAGGCGGAACTGCACCCAACGGCGCTTGGGCGTCAGGAACGAAATGAGTTGGGCGAAGCGTTTGGCCATGACCATCAGCATCCCGCGCCGGCGCGCGGGAAGCAAGGGCGGCCGGGCCGTGGGGCAGGTTTCCAAGGAGCCATAGGAGCCCGCATGGCAGGTTGGAAACCTGCCCCACGGTAGGCGCTTGACGTAGCGGAATTCGTGAGAATTCCTACGTAGCTCGGAATGAATTCCGAGCCACGGCGGATCCAATTCGCGGGCGCCGAGACACACGCGCGGCGGGTCCGGTACGCCGTGGCGTTGCGGATCAGCGCCCTTTCCGCGACAAGTTACGGCACACGGAGTGTGCCTACTACTTTAACCTGCCCCGCGGCCACGGTACGTCTATGTTAGTCTTTCCAGGCTGACGGATACGCTGAAAGTTCCCGACTCGCGCCCGATTCGCGCTTTGATGTTGCGATTTGCGGGATCGACAATCGCGTCTTCCGCCGCGAAGCGGCGTCCGCATTGCCGGACTCGCCGTCCGCGCGGCGCGGCACCCTGGACGTGGCACGGATTCCAGATCGCGTCGGCGGCGCCGGGGGAACTGCCGCGTCGAGTTGACCGCACTGCAGGCGAAAGCGTAAAATCGTCGCTGTGTCGGCGGGGCGCTTTGCCCGCTCGCAATGGACGAAAGGATCCCACCAGGTCTACATGGCGGAGCCGATCTATACTTCACGCGGCCGACAATAAGGGCTAATGGGGTGAAGGAGTAGCAGACATGCGAGCGATACCACACGCGCCCACCGGTGATCCATCGTCGCGACTTCGCTCCCCATGCTCCAACCGCTCGTCGTGATCAACGTGGTCGGCCTGACCTGCGAGCTGGTGGGTCCACACACCCCGAACCTCCTGCGCTTGGCGGACGAGGGGTTCATGCGGCCGATGGGCACGGTGCTGCCGGCCGTGACCTGCTCGGCGCAAACGACGCTGCTGACGGGCTTGTTGCCGCGAGAACACGGCATCGTGGCCAACGGCTGGTACTTCCGCGACCTGGCCGAGGTCTGGCTTTGGCGGCAGTCGAACCACCTGGTGTCCGGCGAGCGGATCTACCAGGCCGGCCGGCGCCGCGATTCGAGCTACACCACGGCCAAGCTCTTCTGGTGGTACAACATGTACGCCGACGTCGACTGGTCGTTGACGCCCCGCCCCAGCTACCCGGCCGACGGCCGCAAGCTGTTCGACAGCTACAGCCAGCCGCCTAAACTGCGCGATCAATTGCAGGCCACGCTCGGTGTGTTTCCGTTGTTGAAGTTCTGGGGACCCGGCGCCGACATCACCAGTTCGCGCTGGATCGCGAACGCGGCGCTGCAAGTGCTGGCCGAGAAACGGCCGACCTTGACACTGGTCTACCTGCCGCATCTCGACTACTGCCTGCAGCGGCTGGGGCCCGCCGACCCGCGAATCGCCGGCGAACTGCGGGCCATCGACGCCGAGGTGGGCAGGCTGATCGAGGCCGCGAGGCGAAACGACGCCGAAGTGGCCGTGCTGTCGGAATACGCGATCGGCGCGGTCGACCAACCGGTCCACATCAACCGCGTGCTGCGCGAGCAAGGTTTTCTCACGGTTCGCCGCGAGCCGCTGGGCTGGGAAACGCTCGACTGCGGCGCGTCGCGGGCCTTCGCGGTCGCCGACCACCAGGTGGCGCACGTCTACGTCCGTCGGCCGGAAGACGTGCCCGCCGTCGCCGCGGCGCTTGAGCGCGCCGATGGCGTGGACATGGTGCTCGACCGCGGGCGACAGGCCGAGTTCGGCATCGACCACCCTCGCTCAGGCGAATTGGTGGCCGTCGCGGCGCCGCGGGCGTGGTTCACTTATTACTTCTGGCTCGACGACGCGCTGGCGCCGGATTACGCCCGCACCGTCGACATCCATCGCAAGCCGGGCTACGACCCCGTCGAACTATTCATCGACCCGGCGTTGCGGTTCCCCAAGCTGCGCATCGCGCGGCGGCTGGCGCGGAAGAAATTGGGCTTTCGTTATTACATGGACGTGATCGGACTCGACGCGACGATCGTCCGCGGCAGTCACGGCCGCTTGCCCCAGCCCGGCCGCGAGCAAAGCGACGGACCCGTGTTCATTGCGTCGAGCCGGGCGATCGAACGCGATACGGTGCCGATGACGGCGGTGAAAGAGATGTTGTTGGGGATGCAATTCGGCTAACCTGTATTATTCATGATGCTGTCCATAGCGCGGTGCATTTCCCGCCAGACGGTCGTCTGGGCCTGCAGCGACTTCCTTCCGGCCCGTGTCAGGGTATAGTACTTGGCTCGCCGATTCGCTTCGGAGAGCCCCCATTTCGCGGCGACGAGGCCGCGCCGCTCGAGCCGGTGCAGGGCGGGATACAGCGTTCCTTCTTCCACCTGCAAAAAGGCATTGCTTGCCGCGCGCAGGTGCCGGGCAATCGCGTAGCCATGCCGCGAACCTATCTGCAGGGTCCGCAGGATCAGCATGTCGAGACTCCCTCGCGGCATGGAGTTCAGTGATTTATCGAGCAGCATGCATTGTTCCCCCAAGAATGGCTAGGGGAGATTGTACCCGCCTCCCCTACGAGCTTGTCAAGAGGACTGCGGCGCCGGCGAGGGCCCCGCGCTATTTCGTCGAGCCGAGCGATCGAACGCGACACGGTGCCGATGACCGCGGTGAAGGAGATGTTGTTGGGGCTGCAATTCGGCTGAGAGCGGTGTATAATCGAATTGAAAAGGGCGCTTTCCAGGGAGCATTATTGCCATGCATGCCGCCATGATCGATCGCGGGAGGGATCGTGGCGGACGGCGATGGCCGACGATCGTGCTGCTGGCCGCGACGATGGCCTGGGCCCCTTGGCCCGCCGCGACGCGAATTGACACGACATGGAGCGCTCGGGCGCATGGCAAGGAGGAAAGCATGTCCATTCAGAAGGCATCGTTCGGAAAAACGCCCGACGGCGTCGAAATCGACCGATACACGCTGGCCAATTCCCACGGATTGACCGTGCGGATCATCACCTACGGTGCGATCGTGACCTCCGTTGAGACGCCCGACCGCGACGGCCGGCCGGGCGAAGTGACCCTCGGCTTCGAGACGCTCGATGGCTACCTCGCCGGCCACCCTTATTTTGGCGCCATTGCCGGCCGCGTGGCCAACCGCATTGCGGCGGGCCGCTTCCGCATCGGCGGCGTCGAGTACCAACTGGCCACGAACAACGGCCCCAACCATTTGCACGGCGGCGTCAAGGGGTTCGACAAGGCCATCTGGAAAGCCAAGCCCGTCGAGGGCAAGGACCGCGTCGGTGTCAAGTTGACACATCTGAGTCCCGATGGCGACGAGGGCTATCCGGGCAACCTCTCGGTGACGGTCGTGTATACGCTCACCGAGGCCAACGAGCTCAACATCGACTATACCGCTGAAACCGACAAGGCGACGCCGATCAACCTCACGAACCACGCTTACTGGAATCTGGCCGACGGTGGCAAGACCAACGTGCTCGGAAACCGCCTGACCTTGAACGCCGATCGCTACCTGCCGGTGGACTCCGGCTCGATTCCCACGGGCGAGCTGCGGCCCGTGAAGGGGACGCCGATGGACTTCATCCACGAAGCCGCGCTGGGTGCCCGGATCGAACAGGTGGGTGGCACGCCGGGCGGCTACGATCATTGCTACGTGCTGAATAAGCTGCCGCCCGGCGGCGATCCGCTCACCTTGGCGGCCAAGGTCGTCGAGCCGACCAGCGGCCGCGTCATGGAGGTTTACACGACCGAGCCAGGCTTACAGCTTTACACGGGCAACTACTTGGACGGCACGCTCAAATCACGCGGCGACGTGTACGAAAAGCGGCATGGTTTTTGCCTCGAAGCGCAGCACTTCCCCGACTCGATCAACCAACCGTCGTTCCCATCGACATTGCTGGCGCCGGGCGAAACCTACCGGCAGACGACCGTGTACAAATTCTCGGTTGCCAGGTGATGCGACGCTTCCTGGTTGCCATTACGATCGCCTTATTGATCTTCGGCGGCCTGGCCGGCGTGGGGTGGTTTTACTATGAACGCGATCCGTTGGGGCGGCAGGTGGCGGGCTATCGGGTCGGGGCCGCCGGCAGCTATATCCAGGCGTGCCGCGAGATTGCCTGGTTCGAGCAAGGCGCCGACCGCGAGTCGAAGCTGCGCGAGTTGGTTGGCGGCTGGGGTACGGGCAACCTCCAGTTCGACCTCTACCTGGCGCGCTACGTGGGCGATTCCAAGTCGAGCGAAGCCCTGCGGCAGGCATTCTCGTTGGAGTTCGCCTGGCGGCCCGAACTGTTGCCGCGCTGGGCGCACTATTGGCGCTGGCGCGCGAAGCTGCCGCCGGCGGAGGAGATCGCGTCGATCAGCGAGTACCTCGCCACTCTGGCACTGGTCGATCCGCCAAAGAAATTGACTTGGCGAGAAGTCCTCGACCTGCAAGCCGTATTCGAGCTGACCGGTCAGGGCGAATTGGCCAAGCGCTTGGCGCCCGACAACTGGCCCGCGCGATACCGGCGCTGGCTGGAAACGGCCGAGAAACGAGCCGCGGCAACGCGGCCGGAGTTGCCCTTTCCCGATTGGGAAGGGCCGAACCTCGACAGCCGCCCGGCGGCGCGATAAGCTACGGCTAGCCCGGATTATTCATGGTCCCGTAGCTGGCTTCGCAAGAAGTCAGTCCGTGAACGCGAGTTACGCCAGAATTCTTGCGAATTCTGCTACAGCACAGTGTGCGAGTTCCTCGCCGGACCATGAATAATCCGGGCTAGGGGGAGAGGCTGGTCATGGGTTTTTCCCGCCGTCCGCCTACCGGCGCGCGGTCTTCTTGGGGACGAAACGATGCGGCACGTTTTCAACCGGCTGGCCGCGGCATGGGTCGAGCCGTGGGTCGAGCCGGACGCGCAGTTGAGCAACGCGTACCAGTCGCCCGGCGGCGGCAGGGCCGCGGCCCAATTCTTTCAAGCCGCCGCGATCAGCGCGGTGGCGCATGCCGCCATGCTGGCCGTGCTGGGCCAATTCCTGCTGCCCCAACGCCACAGCGAGGTCGTCAAGATCTTCAGTTGGCCGGATGAGGAACCCGAAGCGATCGAGTTGCCGGAGCTGACCTACAGCATTGCCGATCCTCGCGACGAGCCGCTGCCGAGCATGATGAGCGCGCTGGCGCTGTCGTCGGCCCCCGCGATGAACACCTCGACCGAACTCGAAACCGTCAGCGCGCCGACCGAGCCGACGGCCACGATCGAAGTGCCTCCGCCGGAAGTCGAGTTCGCCACCTACAAGCTCGACGACGTGGTCATCCGCGGCGGCTCGGTGGGCGAAGAGGTGCTGCAAGTCGACGGCGCGATCGACCGCTTGACCGACGAGATCCTGACGCACCTGGAGCAGAGCAAACTTCTGGTCGTCTGGATCATGGACGCCTCGATCAGCCTGGCGCCAGACCGGCAGATGGTGGCCGAACGGTTGGAGCGGATTTACAAGGAGTTGGACCAGGCGAGCGGTTCGTCGGCCGGCGGCTCGGCGGCAGGCGGCCTGTCGTCCGGCGCGCTGAAAAGCTCGCTGGTGGCCTTCGGCGAAAAAGCCCTGGAAATGGTGCCGCCGACCGTGAATTACGCGGAATGTTTCGACGCCATCCGGCATGTGCCGAACGACCCGTCGGGTATCGAGAATGTTTTTTCCACCGTGATCCAGTGCGTCCAGCGTTACCAGAAGCCGGGGCGCGCCGAACACCGGCGGTTGATGTTCGTGATCTGGACCGACGAGTCGGGCAACGACTACGCGCGGCTGGAAGACGCCGTGCAGTTCTGCCACCGAAACGTCGTGCCGGTTTACGTGGTCGGTCCGTCGGCGATGTTCGGCCAGGAGCGGGGCACGTTGGCCTACACGCACGTCGACGGCAAGGTCTACAACCTGCCGATCGACCGTGGGCCCGACGCCGTGCGGCAGGAGCGATTGAACCTCCCCTACTGGTTCGACGGCAGCCAATACGAAACGCTGCACTCGGGCATGGGACCGTTCGCCCTGACGCGGTTGGCCCACGAGACGGGCGGCGCCTACTTCATCAAGGACAACCCGGCCGACCGCTCGCCCTTCCCCGTCGAGACGATGCGGCGATACGTGCCCGACTACGATTCGCCGAACGAATACGTCCGCCGCGCCCAACGCAGCCCGTTGCGGCGAGCGGTGCTGGGATCGGTCGATCTGGCGTCGCAGCGCAAACTGAAAGGCACGCCGCGGCTCTCTTTCGCTCCCACCGGCCGGACCTTCTTTCAGGAGTTGAAGCAGGCGCAGGAAACGGTGGCCTACAACTTGCTCACCATCACCAGCGCGGTGGCCCTGTTCGGTCCCAAGGGACTGGAGAAGGAGTACGTCAAGGAGCCCTCGCCGCGTTGGCGGGCATGGTACGACCTGACCTACGGGCGGTTGCTGGCGATGAACGTGCGTTGCAACGAGTACAACTCGGCCTGCGCCGAGATGAAAGGCAAAGGGGCCGACTTCGTCGACAAGCAATCGAACCGTTGGCAGTTCAAGCCCGACCGGAAAATCCATTTCGGCAGCCAGAACGAGCGGATGGCCAAAGAGGCGATCCGGCTTCTGACGCGGTGCGTGAACGACAATCCGGGCACACCCTGGGCGGTGCTGGCCCAGCGCGAACTGGAACAGCCGTTGGGCTTCGCCGTCGACGAGGCCTACGTCGCCCCGCCGCCACCGGCCCCCGCCCCGCCCAAAACGCCGCCGGCCAAGCCCGCGCCGCCCCCTCCGCCGCCGTCGAACCAACGACGCATGGAGCAGCCAAACCGGATTGCCAAGCCGGTCGAGGCGCCGTTGCCAAAGCTGTAAGTGGTCCAAACCATGCCACGCCTCATTTCCCACGAACGAATCTCCCGCATCGGCATTGCCTTGTTCGAGGCGGCCGGGGCGCCGCCCGGCTATGCCCGAACCGTCGTCGACCATCTGATTGAAAGCAGCCTGATGGGGCACGACTCGCACGGCGTGCTGCGGATTCCCGAGTACCTCGACGACGTGGTCCAGGGACGAATCATGCCCGCCGCGCCGGTGCGGGTCGAGCCGCAATCGCCGACGACCGCGATCGTCGACGGTGGCGGGACGTTCGGCGCCGTGGTCGGCCGCGCGGCGATCGACGAGGCGATTCGCACCGCCCGCGAGCACCGCCTCGCCTGCCTGATCACACGGCACTGTCATCATGTCGGGCGGTTGGGCGCCTTCGTCGAGCGCGCGGCGCGGCACGGATTCATCGCGTTGGCCACCTGCAACTCGCCGGTCTATGGCCACTTCGTGCTTCCCTGGGGCGGCCGCGAGGGTCGGCTGGCCACCAACCCAATCGCCTATGGCGTGCCGACCCGCGGCGACCCGCTGGTCGCTGATTTTTCGACGAGCGTGGCCCCGGAGGGGAAAATCCGCTTCCACCGCAACGAGCGCAAGCCGCTCCCAGCGGGATGGCTGCTCGACGCCGAAGGTCGCCCCACGACCGACGCCGCCTCGCTCTACGCCACGCCGCGCGGCGGCATCTTGCCCTTGGGCGGGGCGGCCGGGCACAAGGGCTTTGCGTTGGGGCTGCTGGTCGAAATCCTCGGCGCCGCCTTGGCCGGGCATGGCTGCGACGACCCCAACGTGGTCGGCAACGGCGTTTGCTTCATCGTCATTGATCCTTCGGCGTTCGGCCCGCTCGATCGGTTTGAACAACTCGTCAGCGATACGGCGGCCTACATCAAGTCTTCGCCGCCGGCCGTCGGCTTCGACGAAGTGCTGGTGCCTGGCGAGTTGGAGTTTCGCACGTTGCGCCGCCGGTCTCAGGAGGGAGTGCCGGTCGACGAAGTCACCTGGCGCGCGATCGAACTGCACGCCCAGCGGCTGGGTGTCGCGAAAATGAGCTCGTGATCCAGTCTCAGGGAGAAAGCGGTGGCTGGTGGCAGAGCCTGAGCGATGCCCCGGCTCGATAGCGACCCACCGTGAATTAGACATTTTACCACGAGAAAGCGGTGGCTGGTGGCAGAGCCTGAGCGATGCCCCGGCTCGATTGTCGCCACACGCGCCGATCCTTCGCAAGCACCTTCATGCGTTGCTTCCCGGGCGTAACATCTCCCGCAGTTCGATCACTTGCATCTCGACTTGCTTCAACTCCTTGAGCACCTCGACCCGGCTGCGGTTGACGAAGTGCTTCACGACCTCAACCGCTCCCATGACGACGAGGAACGCGCACATGGCCAGACTGCACATCCATTGCCGTTCCGGCGTCGAGTGCCAGAGACCGCTCAACAGCAGAAAGACCGTCGTGTACAGGACGGCAAAGCCCCACAGGAGCCACATGCCCCGCTTCTCACGGCGCCGCCCTCGTTCGTTATGTTCCAACATGGATTGCACCTCCTTTCGGTACTGTGTGAATTTGCCCGCGTCGGGCAAGTGCTCGGCCAACAGACGATCTCGCATAGGGTCATTTTTCGGTTCCATGATCTCCTCGCGTCAGGATCTCCTTCAGGATGCGCTTCGCGTGGAAAACCCGCGACTATCCGGCGTATGGCGGTCAGCCAAACCTCCTGAAGCACGTCGAACGCCTTGTTCTCGTCGCGCACCAGTTTGGTGATGAAATACAACAGCGGGTGTTCGAGCTCGTGGACCAACTCCTCGAACGCCGCCGGTTCTCCGAGTTGGCAGCGCAGGGCCAGCCATTCGTCGCGTACACGTCTCGATGTTCGTTCCGTGTCCATCAGGATCTAGTCGAACGCACCGATCCGGCGGTTCAAATCAGGCTTGTGTTTTTTGCAATCATCTTGGGAGCGGGGGCCGCGCCGCTTGCCAGTTCGTCCAGTGGGATCTCGAGTTCACGGGCGATCCGGGCGGCGATTGAAAGGCTCGGCTCGCGCTGGTCCTGCTCAAGATAGGAAAGGTAGCCTTGCGCCACAAGGGCGCGCGCGGCCAAGTCGGCCTGGGTCAGTCCGCGGGCCTCGCGCGCGGCGCGGATCCTCTGACCAAGCGACGGAGTGCCCTGCGCGGCGGCTTGGCACTGGCGTTTCTCGGCGAGGAGCCTGCGACCTTGAGCGATAATCTCGCTCTTGTCCTTCGCGGCCAGTTCGCGAAGGCGGCGAGCTTCCACAGCCTCGTCGGCCGTCAGCTTACGAGTATTCGTTATGCGGCAAATTTTTTTGGATGGCATCGTGATATTTCCTCCTTGTTCAAGTCGTGTTCCGCGATGTGCTGAATGTTCCCTTCCGAGTCGTCGTCCAGATCCCAGATGATCGTCGTGTAGCCCACGTCACGTCCTTTCGCGGCTTGCCTTCTTCATTATAACAATCGTGATTCAAACGAGAAGGCCCGCATTGTCCGCGAGCGGGGGGCGTTAGCCCCGGTGGCAAACGAGCGGTTCCGACTTCCCGGCGGATGCGATTCTCGTCTTGGCGTAACCCTCAACAGGCATTAAGCTTCTGTGCGGCGGTCGTCGTCGTCCATAGACATTTTACCACGAGAAAGCGGTGGCTGGTGGCAGAGCCTAAGCGATGCCCCGGCTCGATAGCGACCGGGGCATCGCTTACGCTCTGCCCCAGCCACCGTGACCCCGCAACCCGAATTTCCATGAGCTTGGCCAACCGTTCTTATCACTCCGCCGGCGGCGACGACGACAGGGGCCTGTTGCGTGGCTACCAGCCGCCGCCGGGGGTCTACGACGAGCTTTGCTCGTCGCCGGGCGTGCCGCGCCCCCACTGGCGGAAGTTTCTGGCGGCGCTCGATGACCTCGGGCCACGAGAGTTGGCCCGCCGCTGGGAACAGGCGCGGCGAATCATCCACGAGCACGGCGTCACCTACAACGTCTTCGGCGATCCACGCGGATTGGACCGGCCTTGGGAGCTCGACGCCGTGCCGATGCTGTTGCCGTCCAAGGAGTGGTCGGCGCTGGAATCCGCTTTGATCCAGCGAGCGACTCTGCTGAACCTTGTCCTCGCCGACGTCTACGGTTCGCGGCAACTGCTCCACAGCGGTCGGCTTCCGGCGGAGTTGGTCTTTCCCAACCCCGGCTTTTGGCGTCCCTGCCACGGCTGGCAAGTGCCTCACGGTGTGTATCTGCACCTTTACGCGGCGCACCTTGCCCGCACGCCGAGCGGGGCCTGGCGCGTGCTGGCCGACCGCACCCAAGCTCCTTCCGGTGCGGGCTACGCGGTCGAGAATCGCATCGTGATTTCGCAGATGCTGCCCGGCATGTTCCACGATTGCCAAGTCCAGCGACTCGCATCGTTCTTCATTAGGGTCCGCGAAACGCTGCAGGGGCTGGCCACCCACCGCCGTGAACAGCCGCGAATCGTTTTGCTCACGCCCGGACCACTCAGCCCCACTTATTTCGAAGACGCCTACCTTGCCCGATACCTCGGATATACGCTCGTCGAAGGGGGCGACTTGACCGCGCGCGACAGCCATGTGTTCCTCAAGACCCTGGGAGGACTGCTTCCCGTCGATGTCATCTTGCGGCGCGTGCAAGACGACGCTTGCGATCCGCTCGAGCTGCGCGGCGACTCGCTGTTGGGCGTGTCCGGCCTGGTGCAGGCCGCCCGCGCGGGGCACGTCGTCTTGGCCAATGCCCTGGGCAGCGGCCTGCTCGAAGCGCCGGCCTTGATGGCCTTCCTGCCCGCACTCTGCCGGCACCTGCTGGATGAGGAGCTTCAGCTTGCCTCCGTGCCCACCTGGTGGTGCGGTGAACCGGCGGCCATGGCCTACGTGCTCGAAAACCTTGAACGCCTGGTGATCAAATCCAGCTTCCATCACCGCGACGCGAAGCCCTTGTTTGGCGGTCAAATGGACGCCGCGGAGCGGGCCGAACTGGTCGCGCGCATCCAGGCCCGGCCGCGCGACTTCGTAGCCCAAGAACTGGTCGCCCGCAGCTCGGTTCCGGTCTGGAACGGCGCCGGCTTGCAGCCAGGCCACGTCGCCCTGCGCACGTTTCTGGTCGCCGCCGACGGATCGTACCAGGTGATGCCCGGTGCGCTGAGCCGCGTCTCCGCCTCGGCCGAGTTGCTGGGTGAGTCGATGCTGGCCGGCCAAGGAAGCAAGGACGTTTGGGTGCTCTCCGAGGGTCCGGTCACGCCGATCAGCCTGCTGCACCCGCCGGGCGAACCCATCGCCCTGCGCCGCAGCGGCAACGACCTGCCAAGCCGCGTGGCCGACAACCTCTATTGGCTGGGTCGGCACGTCGAGCGGGCCGAAGGCGCCGTGCGGCTCTTGCGGAGCATCGTGGCCCGGCTGACGGGCGAAGCCGAGCCGGGCGGCATGTCCGAACTGGCCGCGTTGCTGCGGGCCTTGGCCGACCAGGGCCAAACGCGGCCCGAATTCGTGCTGCACAGCGGCGGCGAAACGGTCTCAATGGCCGAGCACGAAACATTGGCCTTTATCTTCGACGAGCGCCGCACCGGCAGCCTGCGAGCGACGTTGGCCTCGATCCATCAGATCGCCTCGATCGTCCGCGACCGCATCTCGCTCGACAGTTGGCGGATTCTCAACCGTGTCGAGCAGGACTTTCCCGCCGTTTATCCGTTGGCCGGCATGCAGCTCGGCGACGTCCACGCGCTGTTGAACCAGATGGTCCTCAACCTCTCGGCCTTCAGCGGCCTGGGAATGGAGAGCATGACCCGCGGGCCCGGCTGGCGGTTCCTGGACATGGGCCGGCGGTTGGAACGCTCGCTGCACGCCATCAGCCTGTTACGGAGCACGCTGACCGCCGCGACCGCCGACGAAAACGCGGTGCTCGAAGCCCTGCTCGAAATCGCCGACAGCTCGATGACCTACCGCAACCGCTACCTGACCATTTTGCAGTTGCCACCCGTGCTCGACCTGCTGATGACCGACGAGAGCAACCCGCGCTCGATCGCGTTCCAACTCGTGGCGCTGGCTCGGCACGTCGAACACCTGCCGCGCGACCAGGACCATCCGCTCTTGAGCGCCGAGCAGCGGATCATGACATCGGCGCTGGCCGGGCTGCGGCTGGCCGACATCGGCACGCTCTGCAACGTCGACCAGGAAGGCCAGCGCAAGGCGCTCGACAGGCTGCTGGCGCGGATGGCGAACCAACTGCGGAGCCTGTCGGAAGGGGTCACGCACACCTACCTGGTCCATGCCGGGCCGGCGCGGCAGATGGCCGAGATCCGACCCGAGGGACGGACGGAATGAAGAAAAAGGAGGAGAAAGGAGAAAGGAGAAAGGAGAAAGGAGAAAGGAGAAAGGAGAAAGCGGGCAGTAGGCAGGCGGCGGCGGGAAGGGCCACGAACCGCCCAACGCCCAACGCCTAACGCCCAACGCCCAACGCCCAACGCCCAACGCCCAACGCCTAACGCCCAACGCCCAACGCCTAACGCCCACTGACAACTGACAACTGACAACTGACCATTCCCCATGCGATACAAGGTTTCGCACACGACCGCCTATTCCTACGACGAGACGGTGCCGATCTGCCACAACGAGGTCCGGCTCGCGCCGCGAAACGTCGCGAGGCAGCGTTGCCTCTCGAGCCGGCTCTTGATCAAGCCGCGGCCGGCGTCGATCCAACGGCGGCTCGATTATTTCGGCAACGACGTCAGTTTCTTCACGGTCGAAGAAGGCCACCAGAAGCTTACGGTGACCGCCTTGAGCAAAGTGCAGGTCGAGGCCGTCATGCCGCCGGAGGCCGCCGCCACGGCGCCGTGGAACGAGGTCCGCGACGCGCTCGGTCGCGACCACACGCCGGCGGGTCTCGACGCCTATCAGCATGTGTTCGACTCGCAGCATGTGAAGACCTCGCCTGAATTGGCCATGTACGCCGCGCCTTCGTTTTTCCAGGGCAGACCATGCTTTGAAGCGGTGCTCGATCTGACGCGGCGGATTCATTCTGAGTTCGTCTTCGACCGCGCGGCCACGAGCGTGAGCACGCCGATCGCCGAAGTGTTGCGAGTACGGCGCGGCGTCTGCCAGGATTTCGCGCACTTGGAAATCGGTTGCCTGCGTTCGATCGGGCTGGCGGCGCGGTACGTGAGCGGCTACCTGCTCACACTGCCCCCCGCCGGTCAGGCGCGGCTGGTCGGCGCCGACGCCTCGCACGCCTGGCTCTCGGTCCATTGCGGCCCGGCGGGCTGGGTCGACGTCGACCCGACGAACGACATGGTTCCTTCGACCAAGCATGTGCTCTTGGCCTGGGGCCGCGACTATGCCGACGTGTGCCCGATCAAAGGGGTCTTCATCGGAGGAGGCGGCCACCGCATGACCATCTCCGTCGACGTCCTGCCGCTCGACGGCGAGCCCGACGCGGCGCCGGAAATTTAGCTTGCCGTCTCGTCACTGATGCCCTCGTTGTTCGAGCATGCCGACGTAGTCATCATGGCGATCCCAGAGCCCATCCCAGAACCGCCAGGCAGGCGCGACGCCTATACCACAATGGCGGTTCTGGGATAGGCTCTAAGGCAGGTGCCCGAGCCGCTTGAGGTAGCCGCCGGGCTGGAAAGAGAGGTGAAAGCGCTCGCAGCCAGGGTCGAACCGGAATTCGCTGTGGCGAGCGAGGAATTCGGCGACCGCCTCGTACGGACCAGGGCCCCAACCAGGAGCGATGGGGTGGCCGTTGAGGTTGGTGTCCTCGACAATCAGGTAACTGCCGATGCTCACCAGAGGCCCATAAGTCTCCAACTCCGCCAAGACATGGTCTTGATGGTGGTCGGAGTCGGCGATCACCATCACCGCACCGGCGACCCGAGCTCTCGCCGTGGCGTATTCGACGTTCGGTGACGAAAGGGACGAACCGGCCAAATACGTGATCCGTGCGTGCTCAGGACGGGCTTGCGGCTGGACGTCGATCGAAACCACCTCGCCCGCGCCGAGATGATCGAGCAAATGGGCCAAGTACAATGCGGCGCCGCCGTGCGCCGTGCCGAGCTCGACGATCAGACGAGGACGACACTCCCAGACCAGTTGCTGGTACATCCAGAGGTCGAGCGGGCACTTGAGGACCGGAACACCGAGCCAAGTGGTGGGGCCGCACCAGACCTGTGAATCGTAGTACAGCCGATGAAAATCGCGCCGCACCTGCCGCGGAGGCGGCGTGCCGGACGAAAGGCCGCACGGTTGGAAATAGCGATCGACCTGTTCGAGCGGCACCAGGCCTAAGTACTCTCGGCGATTGAGCACCAGGTCGTCCCAAGTCAGTTCGTCAGGCGACTTGTCGAGCGGCAGCGGCGAGCACGCCCCGCGCCTCACGACGCCGAGGCCATAGTCGGCGTCGAGCACCGTGACGTCGAGATCGGTGCGGGTCGCACGCAGCTTGACGATGACCTTCCAGCAGTCGCCCGTCCATTCCGGCTGCATGGCGGGCACGAGCTGCATCGCCTCGGTGGCGGGGTTGCAGTCGTGGAGCACGATCGTACCGTGCGGCCTCAAGACGTCCAACGCGCGGAGCACGTCGCGATGGACCTGTTCGGCGTGGTGCAGGCCGTCGATGAACACCAGGTCGAAACAGGCGCGGCCGTGCAGCGTAGCGAAGAATTCGTCGGAGGTCGCGTTAAACAGGAACACTCCTGCCAGGTCGAGACGGCAAATGGCCGGGTTGGGATCGACGCCGAACTTGACCGGGGCGTTGACGGCCGCCAGGCAGCCCCCGGCGTCCACGCCGATTTCCAGGTAGCTGCGGTAGTCGTGGGCGCCGATCAGGCAGTTGAGAAAGTCGATGTGGGTCATGCGTTGAGCTCGACCACTCGCGGGTCGTTCGTCAAGGCCGGATGCTCGGGGAGCATGGAACCACGCCAGTAGTGGTGGAAGTCGCCTGTGGTCTTTGCCAAGGCGGCGCGGCCCGCCGCCGCGGCATGAAACCAGTTGTGCTGGCCGGTATCCCAGTTTTCTCTCCACCAACTTTCCAACTGGGGCGCTTCAACGCGGACATGGTCGAGCAGCCGCGCGAGGTCGAACAGTTCAGCGAACCGGGGATGGTCCGCGTCGGCGCCGCGAGGACGATCGACAAAACTACCGGCCACGCGGTCGATGCGCCACATGCTCGGCGTAGGATGAATGGGGCCGTAGAGCTTGCAATGGTTACCCGCCATCCATGCCCCACCGTTCAAGGGTCGCCACAGTTCCTCGTACCAATCGCTGCCGGTCACCAGACAGTCGGGTTCAAAATGGAGCATGATTTCGGCGCCGATCGTTCGGCAGTGGTCCAGGGCCACGTCGATCCCCGCGCCGTGCCGCTTGTCGGGACCGTCGTTCGACAACAAAGTCACGTCGGAGCACGAGCGCAGCCAGTCACGCTCGGTGTCGCAGGCCGGCTCCCAGCCGGGCTCACCCGGCCGCGGGTTGTTATCGACCACGACAACGCGGTCGTGTGGAAAGTGGCGGTGGTAGGAGCGCAAGGCCACCTTGATCCAGCGCGCCGTGTGGAAGGCGACCAGGACAGGAATCACTTCTTGAGACATGATCGTGGTTCTATGATCCGTTCCCCCGCAGGCCGAACTTGGCGGACCACAACCGCTCGAAAAGGTGCTCGTAACGGCGCGCCATGGTTCGCGCGTGGCCGTGCTTCTCGGCCAGCGCCCGACCCTCGGCGGCCATGCCGCGGGCCCACGCGGGGTGGTCGTGGAGCAACTCCGCTGCGCGGCAGATCGAATCGATCGTGCCAGACACCACGAGCCCGTTGATTCGGTCCTCAATGAACTCCGGAACGAAGCCCACGGGGGTGGCGATTAAGGGAAGCCCGCACATCAGGCCCTCCAGGGCTGAGAGCGAAAAACCCTCGCCCTCCGAGACCACGCAAAGTGCGTCCATTGCGTGGTAATAGTCGCCCAGGTAATCGCGTCCCGTGACGAACACCGCGCGCCCGGACAACCAGCATTCGGCCAGTTGCCGCAACTCGTCGCACTGCCGACCCCAGCCAATCAACAGGATCTTGAAGTGCGGAGGCAGCAGCGCGACCGCCTCCAGCACGGCGTGGACGCGCTTCTCGGGCGAAAAGCGGCCGACGTAGCCCAGCACGAAGTCGCGGCCGTCGAAGCCCAGCGCATGGCGCGCCGCCTGGCGCGAGCGGCTTCGGGCAATGTGGGCAGAGTCGACGCCGTTGTGGATCACGGTCGCCGGAACGTCGTGGGCCACGCGCTCGCGCACTCGTCGGCTGACTGCCACCACATGGTCGAGCACGGGTGCGCAGCCCTGCAGGATGCGGCGCGTCCAGATTCCTTCGCCGTGGGCCACGAACACGCACAGCTTCGGGCGGCAAGGGGCGAGCCAGGCGCCCAACTCCGCCGGACCCCAACAGAGCAGCAGATCGCACTCCCGAGCGGCCCGCACGACCGCCGCGGCCTGACCGATTTCGACCGGGACGAGCATTTCCGGCACGACGGTTGGATCGATCATGTCGGGCGCCGTGACGATCGCCCGTACCAGCCGGACCCGGCGCGGGTCGAGAAACCGCGTCAGCGACTTCAGCCACTGCTCGACTCCCGCGCGGACCATCGACTGGCCGACGTGAATCACCCGCAACGGCTCCGGTCCCCAGGGCGGCTCGCCCCGCGTATCGTCCCCCCAGATCATTTGCCTCTCGCCACCATAGAGCGACTCAGCGTAACAACCGCTCGACTCCCAGTCGTAGCCGTCACCGAAAAAGCCATCGAGGCCACCGAGCGGCCTCGCCCCGGAAACCAATGGGGGTGCGAAATCATCATCCTCTGGGGGCGGTTCAAATGGCGCGGGCTCGGTCATCGGTGTCGAATCCTCGGTTGAAGTCAGCGCGGATCGCCGCCGGACGGCGGAGACGGAGCGGGAAGGTTTGCCCCAATGAACGGGCGACGGGCGCCCACGGCTCCACGCGCCAGTGGAGAGTCGGGCGCCGGGCGCAGGAAGTCGGCACTCGCAGGGTCACGCGACAGGAGGGCAATCGCCGCCGACGGCTCGCGGGGCTGCGTCACGAGTCGCACCTGGGCCGGGTCCGCGGCCGATGACAGCTCCCACCAGTTGTTACTAAGCCAACGATCCGCGATCTGGGCCAGATCTTGACCCCCGAGAAGCACTGACTGGGTCTCCAGCGCCAGGTTGTTGCGAATGGCGATCGGTCCCTGGTCGAGGGATGAGTTGGTGAATCCGATCCAATGGGTCATGCCGAAAAACGTGTTGTTCTCGATGACCAGGTCGGACGCGCTGCGCGCTTGCGGCAATGAGACGTGAAGGCCGCTCACGCCCCCCGTGAACACGTTGCCCGAAATGGTGACCCATGTTGGCCGCGGTTTCAATCGTCAGGCCGACGCCGCGTTCGGGAGGCGCCAGGAAGCGATTGTCTTCGACCAAGAGCCAAGTGATGGGAGACCGCGATTCGCCCAGGCAGGCCAAGCCGACGTAATCGCTTTCGATTCGCGAGCGGCGCACGACGATCGGTCGTTCGGCCGATCCGGCCGTCGCCTGAAACACGATCGCGGCTCGGTTCGCGCCCGATGGCTGCACGGTCGTCACGCCGTCGAGCACCAGGCCCGGACAGGAGCCCGAAATCCAGATGCCGTTTTGCTCGACGGCGGCACCGACACGCAACCCCTCGATCACCACGCCCTCCGTCGCGCGGATCGTAAGCACGGCTTCCGCGACGTTGGGCGCGACGAGCGTGGCATGCCGCGGCGAGCGGAGCTTCACGTCTCGCAGCCGCTCTGGATCGTCGATCAATAGGGGTGCCTGGTAAGTCGCGTCGTCCAGAATCACGACCGTCGCCCCGGGCCCCACACGCGCCAGCGCCTCGCGGATCGTGCTGAACTGGGCCCCGCCGCCCTGCGCCACGGTGACCTCGCCAGTCAGCCAGTCGGAAGGGGCGTTGGTCGTTGGACCAGCGGACGTGGTGGTCGACGAGTCGGGAGTTCCGCCGCGCCACGGGGCCCAGACGATCATGCCCGCCGCGATCGCCATCAACACGACGACCGCGGCCGCACCCGGCAGCCAGACGCGGCGCCGGAGCGAACGCGGCTGGGTCACGAGCTCGGGGATGCTGTCCGAGGGCATTTGGTTGACTGCGGCCAACTGCTGCGTTAGCACGGCGGCTAGTTCGCGGGCCGTGGCGTAGCGGCTCTTCGGATCCTTCTCCAAGAGCCGCCCGACGACTTCGGAAAGGGCTCGCGGGATCCGCGGTTCGAGCTCCGCCAGCGGAGTGGGATGGTGGTCGGCCACCTGGCGGATGACTTCGAGCGTGTACCGGCCACGGAACGGCGAGTGCCCCGTGACCATGGCGTACATCACACAGCCCAGGCTGAACAAATCGCTGCGTTCGTCAGCGGAGTGCCCCGACACCAGTTCCGGCGCGACGTAGGAAGGCGTGCCGACGGCATAACCAATCGATGTAATGTCCGCCAGATCCATGGCGGCGCGGGCCAGGCCAAAATCGGCGATCTTGACGCGCTCGACACCCTCCTCGAGCATCACATTGCTCGGCTTGATGTCACGATGGATCACGCCCTGTTCGTGAGCCGCCGCCAGGCCCGACGCGATCTGGGCGGCGATCCGCAGTACGTCGGCCGGCGCAAGCGACGGCGACGAGCGAATCCGTTCACGCAACGTGTTGCCCGAAACGAACTCCATCACGAGGTACGGCATCCCCAACTGCTCGTCCACGGCGTGGATCGTGACCACGTTGGGGTGGTTCACGGCCGCCGCGGCGCGGGCTTCGCGGACGAATCGGCGCCGCGACTTGGGGCTGGCGGCCAACTCGGGCGCCAGTACCTTGATCGCTACGACTCGGTGAAGCGATTCGTCGAATGCCTTGAACACGATCCCCATGCCGCCGCGGCCGACGACGCCCAACACGTCGTAATTACCAATCCGCCCCAGGGCCTCCGAGTTGGCCGAGGGCCGCAAGAAGCTGAAGTCGATGTCGTCGGATGCGGTGGGCGCCTCGTGGGTTCTGGTCGCCGACAACAGCTTAGCGTCGCGGGCGGCAAGTTCATCAGCCCCGTCGCAGGCGGTGCCCGCCTCGACCGGCGGGGTCAGCGTGGTGGTCAGGTTGCTTAATGCGTCGCGGCAAGCGGCGCACTCCGACAAGTGCTGCGCCACATGCTTCATTGCGGAATCGCCAAGCTCTCGAGCGGCGAATTGTCGCAGTGTTTGGTCGTTGGGACAGGCAACTGGCGGACACATCGTGAATTGACCTCGCGGCGATGGCGACCGGGCCCGCGCGCAAACAGCTTGGCCGCGTCCTGTTGACACGTCCGTGCGGCATGTGCGTGAGACCCCCCTTCTGACACGGTACAAAAATGACCCATCGGAACGGTTATGTCAAGATGGTCAAGATGCGACGTTTCGCGATGGCACACGGTTGTCGGAAAGGGCCTTGATCTTAAGCTTGCCGAATGCTAGCTGCTTCATTTTCCGCCTCTTTCCCAGGCGGCAGGATCCAAGGAGAAGGGAGAGGGGCGACTCGCCTTGTAGCAGCCAACGTCACGAACCACCGGGTCGACCCTCAGTCGTCGAAAATCTCCCGCGTGCGCGTCTTTTTCTCCTCCTCGGTCGTCTCCAAGACGCCGTTTTGCAGCTTGACGATCTCCTTCAACTGGTTCAGGACGTCGATGAAGTTCTCCCATTGCGACATCTGTTCCAGGATGCGCCGCATTTGATCGACGACCTCCTGGTGCAACTCGCGTGCCTCGACCAACTGTTCCGTCGCGCCGGCTGGATCGCGGGCAACGGCCTGCAAGGCGTCGCGCAAGTGCGTCATGGCGTCGGTGTGCAGTTCGCGGATGGCGTCGATGACCTTGGTCTTCAACAAGTCGCGGGCTTGCTCGCTACCCAGTTCGTTGAGCGTCATCTCCTGGAGCGTGGCGTCGAGACGGTTGGCCACCTGCCAGACCTGCCGCGCGACGAGCTGCTGCTTGCGGACGACGCTGAAGGCCCGTTCGTCGTCCAACGGCCCGGCGAGGATCTCAGTCTGCGAACGGGCCGTCTCCAAGGCGACTGCGAATTTCGCCCGCTCGGCCCGCTGCCGCATTAGGATCTCGTAAAACAACTCCTCGGGCGTGACCACCTGGAAGCTCAGCCAGCGCGACGAGCCGGTTTGCACGCCCTGGGCGCAGCGGTCGCGGCCCGTGCCGCGCAGCTTGACCAGCGTCCCAGGGATGAAGCCGTATTCGGCCAAGGCCACCTCGCGCTGTACGTCGAATTCCGGCAAAGGCGCCGCCTCGTCAGCCAGCGGCAATTCGACGGCGATCTTTCGCGTCGTCACCTCGGGCTTGCCCTCCTTGGGCACGGTCTGCTCCAACTCGATGTCGAGCTTCGTGAGTCCGAAGTCGTCGGCGGCGTGGACCGCCAGCGGAATCCGAGCTTGCGGCGTCACCCGGCGGCCGACGCCGCTGGAACGCACGGCCACGCGCGGCGCGCGGTCGGTCAGAAGACCGATCGTGACGAAGTAGGGCTTCGAGGCCAGCCCTCCGCGCCGGCCCACCAGCCGGAATTCGAGTGTTTGCGCCTCGGTCATCGTCCAACTCGCCGTATAGTGGCGATCGTCGACGCGGTTGAGCTTGGGCGGCTCGCCCGGCTTGGCCAGAAGCTCCGCGCCGAGCAAGGGCGCACTGGCCGTGAACTTGAGCTCAAGCCGCGTGTCAGAGAGGAACAAGAGTTGCGAATCGGCGCCGTCGTACGTGACGGTCTCGCTCTCGCCGGCGCCGCCGCGACGGGCCGTGATCGAAAGACTTTTGATGCCCGGCCGGTCGATCGGCTCGATGTGGATCGGTCCAAACCAATCGTCGCCGCCGGCGATCGACATCGCCAGCGGTTCGACCACTTGGGGTACTTCGTAGCGGTAGCGGCCGTCGTGGAATTGGCTGAAGCTCCCCTGCCTCGCCGCGCCGTTGGCCGCCTGATAATGGATCGTAATCCTGTCGGGAAGGCCGCCGACCGGCGGGCGCTCGCCGGGAATCACCAGGGTTTCGCCTCGCCCGCCGAGCGTCCAACGGCCTGCCCCGCCGCTGAAGCTGGGAAAGGCGTCGATCTCGAGGGAAAGCGACTCGCCGTGCGCCACGAGCAACTTGCCGTCGTCGCCCAAGCCGACCAGTGCCAGGTACGTCCGTTGGGGCCAGCGCTCGTGCGAGCCGGCGAGCCAGCGGCGCGCCCAAAGCGCCGCCGTTTCGGGCCGCAAGTAGACAAAGGCGCCCGCGGTCGCGGTCGTGACCAACAAAAGCGCCAGCGCGCGGCGCAGCGCGCGTGGGTCGAAGGCATGGTTCAGGTCGGTTCGATCGAGCACGCCCGCGTGTTCCAGCACGGCGGCGCGGACCATGCTGGGCGAAGCCAGCGCGCGGCCCTCCAACAGGCCGGGAAGCTGCAATACGGCCGCCACCCGCTGGCCCACCCCCGGCACGCGGCGGTCGAGGACCGCGGCCAGGTCGAGGTCGTCGAGCTTGAGGCCCAAGGGCCTGGCCAACCGCCGCCACGCCACGGCGAGAATTGCCGCCGCGGCCAGCGCCGCCAGGCTGACTCGCACCGGCAAGCTGAAGCGCAACAGCCAATCGGCGGTCAGGCTCGTCGCGGCGAAGAGAAACACCGTGCAAGCGGTCCAGGCCAGGCCGTCCAACAGCAGCCGGCCGCGGACACGGCGGCGAACCGAAGCCAGACGCCGGCGGACGGCGTCGCGCGGTGGGCGGAGCGTGTCGAGAATGGCGACGGGATCGTAGGCGATGCTCATGGGAGAGTCCTTGGGAGAACAGCACATGTCCACGAGTTGACTTTACCATGCGTTCGGGGTCCGCGGCTACTTCTCCCAGTTCTCGACGTCAAGCAGTGTGCCTGCCGCAGTCCTGATAGTGCGCATCTTGTCGCCGGTTACGAGGACCAAGTTATGCTCGATTGCCTGCGCCGCCACCCACCTTTGGCCAGGCTCTCTACGACGACCTGAACCAACCGCGTCATGATTGAACGCTTTGTCGATACCTCCGGCTGGGCGGAATGGGCGGATCGTACGCTGTTGCACCATGCTCAAGCACTCGGTCGAAGTCGTCACAATGGACGTCACGCTCGACGATGCGGCGTGGGAACTTTGGCGAACGCGCCTCGACAAGGAGTGGAGCCTGGTCGACTGTGTTAGCTTCGTCGTGATGCAACAGCGCAACTTGACCGAAGCCCTGACGACCGATCACCATTTTGAGCAAGCCGGTTTCGTGCGCCTGCTCAAATGAAATGACCGACCGGCGGATCAAGATCGTCCATCCGCCGCACGCGCCCCAGGCCCGGACAGCGCAAAAGCTGATTTGCACCTTCCGGGGACTGACCGCGGCAATCGGGCTTGACCGGAAGGGGCACGCTTGATATTGAAAAGCGCGTTTGAACCGGTATTTTCTCTCAAGTTTTCTTCGCCTCCGGCCGAGAGACGGCAGCCAATTCAAAGGATTTTGCGAATTCCCCCTACGCTGCTCCTCCCCTGTAGCCGGCAGTTGGCGTATTGCCGCCCATTCGTTGCGCGCTGGACCGGTGCCCTGGCGGCCCTGTTCATGGTGCTGGCGGGCAGCGAGGTGTCCGCGCAACGAACCCGATTCGCTTCCCCAGTTTCTCCCGACAGCCCATTTTATACGACCCAAAATCCCGGCGCCGTGCTCAATGGCACAATTCAACCTGCGCAGTCCAGCGGCCAGTTCGACCCTTACGATCCATCGCACGCGGCGCCGGCCGTTTCGCCCTATGGCGGCCAGGGAGTGCCGACCTATCCGGCGCCGGCGTATGGCGCCGCCCCGAACGCGGTGCCGGCCTACGGCGCACCGACCGGTTCGCCCTATGGAACCTATGGACAGGCGCTCTCTGACGGCACGCTGGCGCCGCCGCGGCGGCTGTTGCACTCGCTGAATTTTGAAGACACCTGGCTGGCCCGATTCGGTAACCGCGGGCTGGGAATCAACGACGCGGCAGTCCAGGCGGTGTTCGCCGTCCCCGTCCTGGCCAATCCGACGCCGGTGTACATCACGCCCGGCTTCACGTTCCATTCGTGGGATGGTCCCGCATCGGGCAGTTTCGCCGGCTCGCCCGACTTGCCGGCCCGGACCTACGACGCTTACGTCGACGCGAGCTGGCGCCCCCAGGTCACGAGTTGGTTCAGCGTCGACCTGGCGCTGCGCGTGGGCATCTACAGCGATTTCAACCGGATCAACTCCAACAGCCTGCGGATTCTGGGGCGCGGCCTGGGGATCGTCACGTTTTCACCCCAATGGCAAGTTGCCGCGGGCGTGTGGTATCTCGACCGTCTGACCGTCAAGCTGCTGCCGGCGGGCGGGGTGATTTGGACGCCCAATCAGGACACACGGTTCGCCTTTCTGTTTCCCAACCCCAAGCTGTCGCAACGGCTGACGACCATCGGCAACACCGATCTCTGGGGCTACGTGGCCGGCGAGTACGGCGGCGGCAAGTGGACCATCCAGCGGGCCAACGGCGCCAGCGACGTGGTCGAATTGAACGACCTGCGGGCGATGGCCGGGCTGGAATGGTTCACACTGAGCGGCGCCCGGGGCAACGTCGAGGCGGGTTACGTCTTCGACCGTCACATCATCTACGCCAGTGGCACGCCGGCGGCCCACCCCAGCGATACGGTCATGGTCCGGGCCGGGTTCGCGTTTTGAGTTCGCATGGTTTCCGCCACCGCCGGGCTCGCCCCGGTCGAGCGGAGATGGTAAGCTATACCGGGGCATCGCTTAGGCTCTGCCCCAGCCACCGTGAATGTCTCATTCTCGACCGCGTGAAGTATAATGCATGATCCTCCTGATCGACAACTACGACTCGTTCACCTACAATCTCGCGCAGCGACTGGGCGAGATCGACCCGGCGATCGTGTTGGAAGTGCATCGCAACGACCAGATCACGCTTGACGAGATCGCGGCGAAACGGCCGACCCACCTGATCATCTCGCCCGGCCCCTGCACGCCACGCGAGGCCGGCATCTCGTGCGACTCGGTCATCCGCTTCGCTTGCGAGATTCCGATCCTTGGCGTTTGCCTCGGGCACCAGTCGATCGGCCATGCGTACGGCGCCACCATCGTGCGCGCCAAGCGCCTGATGCACGGCAAAACCGACCAGATCCATCACGATGGCCGGGGTCTGTTCGCCGGCTTGGACAACCCGTTCCAGGCCACGCGCTATCACAGCCTCGTCATCCAGCCGGGCACGCTGAGCGACGAGCTCGAGGTCTGTGCCTGGTGCAACGCCCCTGAGGGCGACCGGGAGATCATGGGCGTTCGGCACAAGCGGTTGCCGCTGCACGGCGTGCAATTCCATCCAGAAAGCTTCCTTACCTACTGCGGCATCGAGATCCTCAAGACGTTCCTGAAGCTGCCCGCCGCCGAGGCGCTTCGCCCGGTGAAATCGCCCTCCGAGGCGTCGTGGGAGGACTGACATGATTTCAGTGACGGAAGCCCTCGAGCACGTCGCGCGGCACGCGCAGCCCCGGCCCGCCGCGGAGGTGCCGCTGGCCGACGCGCTGGGGTTGGTCCTGGCCGAGGACGTGGCCGGCGACGTCGATTCGCCGCCGCACGACAAGTCGATCGTCGATGGCTACGCCGTCGTGGCCGCCGACCTGGCCGAGGGCGACGCGCGGCTGGCGATTCTGGAGGAGGTCGTGGCCGGCAGCATCCCGAGCCGGCCCGTGACCCGCGGCGCGACGACGCGCATCATGACCGGCGCGCCGCTGCCCGAGGGCGCCGACGCGGTGGTGATGATCGAGCGCAGCGACGTCAGCCCGTCGCCGCATTCCCCCTTGGGCGAGGCGCGGCTTCGCGCCGTCGGTCTGAAGCCGGGCCAGAACATCATGCGCCGCGGCGCGTCGTTTCAGCGCGGCGAAGTCGTGCTTCGCGCCGGCGCGACCCTGCGCCCCATCGAAATCGGCCTGCTCTGCGAAGTCGGACGCATCGCCGCGCGGGCCGTGCCCCAATCGACGGTGGCCATCCTGGCGACGGGTAACGAACTCGTGCCGGCCGGCGACGTGCCGGGCCCGGGGCAAATTCGCAACTCGAACGGTCCCATGCTGGCCGCCCAGGTCGTGCGGGCGGGCGGCCGGCCGATCGACCTGGGTGTCGGCCGCGACGATCGAGAAGCGCTCCGTCGGGCCATCGCCGCCGGGCTGGCCGCCGATGTGCTCGTGCTTTCCGGCGGCGTTTCGGCCGGCGTGCTCGACCTGGTGCCGGGCGTGTTCGCCGAACTGGGGATCGAAGAGATCTTCCATAAGGTGCGGCTCAAGCCGGGCAAGCCGCTCTGGTTCGGCGTACACGCCGGCGAATTGGCGCCGAAGCTGGTGTTTGGCTTGCCTGGCAACCCGGTCAGCAGCTTCGTCTGTTTCGAACTTTTTGTGCGGCCGGCCATCGCTCAGATGGCGGGACGTGGCTTTACGGGCCTGGCCACGCGCCAAGCCACGCTGACGGAGCCGTTCGTCCAGCGCGGCGAACGGCCCGCGTACCATCCCGCCGTGCTGCGGCAATCGGCCGCCGGCGCGACGGTAGCGCCCCTGGCCTGGCGAGGTTCCGCCGACCTGCGCGGCCTATCGGCCGCCAACGCGCTGGTCCACTTCCCCGCCGGCGACCGCTCCTTCGAGGCCGGCGAATTCGCGGAAGTCCTGCTGCTGGATTTCTAAGCGGCCGGCCACGCTCACTCCGTGATGCGGGAGGGCGACACGTCGCCGCCCGTAGCGTGGACTTTAGTCCGCGTTCCGCAAACGCGGGCTGAAGCCCACGCTACTTACATCGCCGCGATCCGACCATACATCGCGGGTCTGCGGTCGGCGAAGCGGTCGATCTCGTGCTTGCCGGGCACCCGGATCACGCGCTTTTGGCGGGCCCGTTCGGGGTCGATCTCGGCATAGAGGACCGTCTCCTTCTCGTGCGGCGCCTCGGCCAACACGCGGCCGGTGGGGTCGCAGATCTTGCTCTTGCCGATGAAGCGGAAACCGCGTTCCGTGCCGACGCGGTTGACGGCCAGATAGTAGACGTTGTTCTCCATCGCGCGCGTGGGGATCACGCAGTCGGCCGTACACTCGGCGCCGGGCGGCCAGTTGGTGGGCAGCACTATCAGGTCGGCCCCCTCGAGCGCCATCACCCGCGCGGCTTCGGGAAACGCCCCGTCGTAGCAGATGTTCATTCCCACGCGCAGTTCCCCTGCCGGGTGGACGGCAAACGGGCGGTCGCCGGGCGTCGTGAAACGGTCGATGCCCAAAAAGGGCAAATGGATTTTGCGATAACCGGCCACGAAGCCCGCCGGCCCCACGAGCGCCGCCGCGTTGAACACGCATGGGCCGTCGCGCTCGAGCAGGCCGAACACGGCATGCACCTGCAACTCGCGGCACAGCGCCGACAGGCGCTCGCTGCTCGGGCCGGGTAGCGGCTCGGCGTGCGGCCGTGCCTCATCGAGACTCTCGAAGCAATAGCCCGGCACGGCGCACTCGGGAAACACCGTCAGGCATGCTCCCTGCCTCGCCGTTTCGCGCAGGGCATCCTCGATGCGCGCAAGATTTCGCTCGCGATCGCCGAACACGACATTCATCTGGACGCCGGCGATTTTGGTCATGGGTCATGGGTCATGGGTCATGGGTCATGGGTCATGGGTCATGGGTCATGGGTCATGGGGCGTTAGGCGTTAGGCGTTAGGCGTTAGGCTAGGCGTTAGGCGTTAGGCGGTTCGTGGCCCTTCCCGCTGCCGCCTGCCCGCTTTCTCCTTACTCCACCTTTTTCGCGGCTTCGGTCGCGATCGCCAGGCACTCGCGGATGTCGGCGAGCGGATTGTCGGGATGTTCCTCGTACTCCAGCGAGAGACAGCCGTCGGCGGGGAATTTAACCTTCTTCAGCGCTTGGAATACCCCGTCGACGTCGAGTTGGCCCTTGCCGAGGATCACGCCGGGCGCGTCGCCGCGCGGCTCGGCGAAGTCTTTGAGGTGGATGCCGAACAGGCGGCCCTGCAGTAGCGTGATGGCCTTGATCGGATCCTCGGCCGAACGGATGTAGTGGCCCAGGTCGGCGCAGGCCCCGATATTCTTGTGGCGGCCTTTGACGGCGTTGAGCACGTCGGCGATCTTGTCGTAGCGGGCGCCGGGCCCATGGTTGTGGATCGCGATGCGAATATCGTACTCGGCCACCAGCTTATCGAGGCTGTCGAAGGCGTCCTCGCTGGGGTCGGCCGAGAGGTTGCGAATGCCCGCCCGCTTGGCGAACTCGAAGTATTTGCGGTTGGCCTCGTGGTCCTTGCCGAAGCCGTCGACGCCGTGACCGAGAATCTTGATGTCCAGGGCGGCACAGCGTTTCTTCATCGCATCGATCTGCGCGGGCGAGCTTTCGTGGCTGAAATGCCCGTCGAAGAACTCGATGCTGTGCAAGCCGAACTCGTGTACATGCCGGAGCGCTTCCTCCACCTTGTAGTGGCGAAGCGAGTAGCTTTGAATGCCCAACAGAAACCCTCCCGGTTTGCCGTCGGCGGCGATGTATTCCGCGGCCCGAAGCGCGCGTCCCACCCACGCGCAACCGGCGGCGCCGGCGGCAACTCCCAAAAACGTCCTGCGCGACAACGACGCGGTCATGGAACCTCCTCGGAGACGATCTCGTCAGGGAATTCGGCTGTACAACTTTGGCCATTATGACCGCCCAAAGCGCACCGTCCAGGGGAAAAAGGGCGCGGCGCGAATTTCGAGTTCGACGATGTGGCCTGGTTCATGCGGTACGCTTGCGTCCGCCCGCCGGCGAACCACTCTTGCGGCCACGTCCCGTTTGTGTACGCTTGTATGCGGACGATCCACGCCAATCCCCTTGTACCGACGATGGACAACCCCTTTTTCGACCATCCGATCCTGAACTCGCCTTACGAGTGCCCCAAGCGCCATTGGGAGCTCGACGCCCAGGGCCAGCCGACGCAGCAGATCAGCGAGAGCCGTCGGCGAGCGGAGTTCATCACGCCGATCCCCAAACCCAAGAAACGCAAAGCGGTGGCGGAGCAACCGAGTTTCGTTTTCGACGAGGGCCAGGGCCTATCGACCCAGGAGCAGCAGTACGATCCGACCTCCATCATCAACGAGGTGCGTGGCCACGTCGACCGCTGGCGCGCATTGGCCAAGGCCAGCGAGTGGCAGGTGACCCCTGAGACGGCCCGCTTGCTGCAACACTGGCGGCACCACCCGTTCAACGACGTCCGCCCCTTCTTCTGCCAGTTGGAAGCGGTGGAAACGGCCATCTGGCTGTTCGAGGTCGCGCCGGAGTCGAAGGCCGGCAGGCGCATTCTCGAACACCTGGCGGCGGCCAGCAAGGACGCCAACCCCGAGATTCTGCGGTTTGCCCTGAAGCTCGCCACCGGGGCGGGCAAAACCACCGTTATGGCCATGCTGATTGCATGGCAGACAATCAACGCCGTGCGCCACCCCGGCAGCAAACGCTTCACGCGCGGCTTCCTCGTCGTCGCGCCGGGCTTGACCATCAAAGATCGCCTGCGCGTCCTGCAGCCGAACGATCCCGACAGTTACTACGCCGCCCGCGAGCTCGTGCCCGGAGACATGCTCGACGACGTCAAGCGAGCGAAAATCGTCATCACCAACTACCACGCTTTCAAGCTTCGCGAACGCCTCGAGCTCTCGGCGGTCGGTCGCGGGCTGCTGCAAGGGCGCGGAAAGGAGCTCAATACTCGCGAGAGCGAGGGGCAGATGGTTCAACGCGTCATGCCCGAATTGATGGGCATGAAGCACATCCTGGCGCTCAACGACGAGGCGCACCACTGCTATCGCGATAAACCCCACGAGGCGGACGACGAGGAACTTGCCGGAGATGAGAAAAAGGAAGCCGAAAAGAACAACGAGGCGGCCCGGCTCTGGATATCGGGCTTGGAAGCCGTCAACCGCAAGCTGGGCCTGCTGCGCGTCATCGACCTTTCGGCCACGCCATTCTTTCTGCGCGGCTCCGGCTACGCCGAGGGGACGCTGTTCTCCTGGACGATGAGCGACTTCTCGTTGATGGACGCCATCGAGTGCGGCATCGTCAAGCTGCCGCGCGTCCCCGTGGCGGAGAACATCCCCGGCGACGAGATGCCGATGTTCCGCAATTTGTGGGAGAACATCCGCAAAGACATGCCCAAGAAGGGGCGCGGCAAAGGGGGCGAGCTCGACCCGCTCAAGCTTCCCACCCGGCTGCAGACGGCCCTGCAAGCGCTCTACGGCCACTACGAGAAGACCTTCAATCTCTGGCGGGAAAAAGGCATCAAAGTTCCCCCCTGTTTCATCATCGTCTGCCAGAACACGGCGATCTCGAAGTTGGTCTACGATTTCATCTCCGGCTTTTACCGCAAGAACGAAGACGGCGGCAGCACGTTGGAAAACGGCCGGCTGGCCCTGTTCCGCAATTTCGACGAAACGACGGGCAACCCGCTGCCGCGCCCGAATACGCTCTTGATCGACAGCGAGCAGCTTGAGGCGGGCGACTCGCTCGACGCGAACTTTCGCGGCATGGCCGCCGATGAAATCGAACGCTTCCGCCGCGAGATCACCGAGCGCAGCGGCGACCAGCGGAAGGCCGAGAGCATCACCGACCAGGAGTTGCTGCGCGAAGTGATGAACACCGTCGGCAAGCCCGGCCAGTTGGGCGGCTCGATCCGCTGCGTCGTCTCCGTTTCGATGCTCACCGAAGGCTGGGACGCCAATACGGTGACCCATGTGCTGGGCATCCGCGCATTTGGCACGCAGCTCCTGTGCGAGCAGGTCATCGGTCGCGCCCTGCGCCGGCAGTCGTATGAGGTACACGAGGATGGCCCGGACCAGGGGCTGTTCAATGTGGAATATGCCGACGTTTTCGGCATCCCGTTCGACTTCACGGCCAAGCCGGTCGTCGCGCCCCCCGAACCGCCGCGCGAGACGATTCAGGTGAAAGCGGTGCGGCCCGAACGCGACGCGCTCGAAATCCGCTTCCCGCGAGTCGAAGGCTACCGCGTCGAGTTGCCGGAGGAACGCCTCGCCGCCGAATTCAACGTCGACTCCGTGCTTGAGCTCACCCCTGAGCTCGTCGGCCCGTCGCTCACGCGGAATTCCGGCATCATCGGCGAGGCGGTGGATCTCAACCTGGAACACCTGGGCGACATGCGCGCTTCCACGCTGCTGTTCCACGTCACGCACCGCTTGCTTTATACCAAATGGCGCGATCCGGGCGAGGAGCCCAAGCTGCACCTCTTCGGCCAGCTCAAACGCGTCACCAAACAGTGGCTCGACAGTTGCCTGGTCTGCAAAGGGGAGACGTATCCCGCGCTTCTGATGTACCAGGAGTTGGCCGACATGGCCTGCAACCGCATCACGGCCGGGATCACGCGGGCATTCATCGGCGAGCGCCCCATCAAGGCGCTGCTCGACCCGTACAACCCCACCGGCTCCAGCAGCCACGTCCGGTTCACGACCTCGAAGCGCGACCGCTGGGAAACCCGCTCCGATCGCTGCCAGGTCAACTGGGTGATTCTCGACAGCGACTGGGAGGCGGAATTTTGCCGCGTGGCCGAGTCGCACCCGAAGGTCCGGGCTTACGTGAAGAACCACAACCTGGGTCTCGAGGTCCCCTACCGTTACGGTTCCGAGATGCGAAAGTACCGGCCCGACTTCATCGTGCTGGTCGACGACGGGCGAGGCGACGACGACCCTTTGCACCTGGTCGTCGAGATCAAGGGCTACCGGCGGGAGGACGCGAAGGAGAAGAAATCGACGATGGAAACCTACTGGGTGCCCGGCGTACGCCACCTGGCGACCTACGGCCGCTGGGCTTTCGCCGAGTTCACCGACGTTTATCAGATCGAGACGGACTTCAAGGCCAAGGTCGAAAGCGAATTCGATAAGATGATCGAAATGATGATGGTTCCAGCATCGTCGAATTGGGTGGGGAGCGCGCCATGAAAACCGAGCTCGTCCGGCAGCTAACCGATACCTTCGAGGCCCACGCCCAACAAACGGATGGGGGTGTCGAATTCTGGCTCGCCCGGGATCTCCAGCACCTTCTGGGCTACACGGAATGGCGGAATTTCACCGCGATCATTGTCAAGGCGAAAACGGCCTGCGAGGTTTCCGGGCAGGCGATTTCCGACCATTTCGTTGACGTTAACAAAATGGTCGACCTCGGGTCAGGAAGTCAGCGGGAAGTGGATGATGTCATGCTCACCCGCTATGCTTGCTACCTCATCGCCCAGAACGGCGACCCGAAAAAACAGGAGATTGCCTTCGCCCAGACCTACTTCGCCATTCAGACTCGCAGGGCGGAATTGATCGAACGGCGTCTGCTGGAGGCCGAGCGCGTCTCGGCGCGGAAGAAGCTCACTGCGACCGAAAAAGAGCTCTCGCAGGTCATCTACGAGCAAACCGGAGGCAATCAGGATTTTGCCCTCATTCGCAGCAAGGGAGATCAGGCTCTATTCGGAAAATCCACGCAAGCCATGAAATCTCAATGGAAAGTGCCTGACAACCGCCCCTTGGCCGACTTCGCCCCGACCATCATCCTGAAGGCGAAGGACTTCGCCACCGAGATTACGATCTTCAATGCCCGCGAACACCGTATGGCGAGCGAGACCGCAATATCCCGCGAGCACATCACCAACAATGAGGCCGTCCGAAAGACGCTTCTTGAACGCGGTATCCGCCCCGAGAGTTTGCCGGCAGCCGAAGACGTGAAAAAGGTCGAACGCCGTCTCGCCTCGGAGGACAAGAACTCCCTCAAGAACCCGGATGCATTGGATTCCTAATTGAAACCGTGAAGCACTCGCATGGCCAAGAAACCCACCCCGAAGACGGTCGAAACGCTCAGGCACGACGCCGACAAACGGAAGAACATTCCGACCGCCGAATACCAATCCGTCGTCGAGCACGACCAGCAGCACCCCATGCGCGTGGCCTACGAGCGCCGCAATCGCGACCTCGACCCGCAACTCGTGTGGCGCGGCAAGGACGAAAAGGACTGGAGCGAGCTGGTCGTCCACGCGCCGCCGCTCTACATCCAGGAAAAAGTCCACCCCAAGGTACTGATCGACGACCTGCTGAAGCAGACGCGGCGGGAGCATCAGCGAGGCAAGCCCGACCAGCTCGGTTTGTTCGCCGATTTCAACGGCATGCCGGAAGGGGTGGACAAGACCGACTTCTACCAGCACGACCAGAACTGGTCGAACCGCATGATCCTGGGCGACTCGCTCGCCGTCATGGCCAGCCTCGCCGAGCGCGAGGGCCTGCGCGGCAAGGTGCAGTGCATCTACCTCGACCCTCCCTACGGCATCAAGTTCAACAGCAACTTCCAGTGGAGCACCACCAGCCGCGACGTCAAGGACGGCAAGGCCGACCATATCACGCGCGAGCCGGAGCAGGTGAAAGCCTTCCGCGACACCTGGCGCGACGGCATCCACAGCTACCTCACCTACCTCCGCGACCGCCTCACCGTCGCCCGCGATCTGCTCACGGACTCGGGGTCGATCTTCGTGCAGATCGGCGATGAAAATGTGCATCGCGTCAGGGCGCTGATGGACGAGGTCATTGGGGAGAACAACTTTGTTGTTCAACTATCGATACAAAAGACTGGGAGCCAAACGGGAGATTTCGTTCAATCGAATATCGACAGCATCTTATGGTTTTGTAAGGATCGAAGCGTCTGCAAATTCAGATCGCTATTCAGCGAACGGGAACTAGGCGGCGCCGGAGGATCGGGCTACACGAACGCAACTTTGCCCGATGGTTCTGAGATCCCGCTTGGTGAAATAGAAGATGCCGTAGCCAGTGGCCATTTTGACGCGGACCGTATTTGGAGGTCTTACCCCCTTACCTCTGATGGCCTCCGCGATACGACTACGGTCGACTTTTTCTTTCAGGGACGCAAATTCTTCCCGGGCAAATCGCGCCACTGGGGTGTGGTCGTCAGCGGCTTAGATCGCGTTGGCCGCGCTGGGCGATTGGTTACAGAAGCGTCGCAAGTTCATCTCAAGAGATACTTCGGAGACTCGCCAACTATTCCAATTGGCTCGTATTGGACTGATATCGGTGGCGTTAGCGGAAAAATCTACGTGGTGCAGACGAACGTGCGCGCAGTGCAGCGATGCGTTTTAATGGCAACCGATCCGGGCGACCTCGTACTCGACCCGACGTGCGGCTCGGGCACGACCGCCTATGTCGCCGAGCAATGGGGCCGCCGCTGGATCGCGATCGACACCTCGCGTGTGGCGCTTGCCCTGGCGCGCGCGCGGATCATGGGTGCTCGCTACCTCTATTACCTGCTGGCCGATTCGCGCGACGGCCAGCTCAAGGAGGCCGAAGTCACCGGCGCGGCGCCCTCCACGCAGCCGGTGCAGGGGAACATCCGCCAGGGCTTCGTCTATGAGCGCGTCCCGCACATCACGCTCAAGAGCATCGCCAACAACGCCGAGATCGACGTGATCTGGGAAAAGTGGCAGGCCAAGCTGGAGCCGCTGCGCGAACAACTGTCGAAAGCCATCGGACAGGATTCGCAGGATGGACAGGATGACAAAAAACGGGCCCCATCTCATCCTCATCCTGTCAATCCTGGGAATCCTGTCCAAGAAACCTTCCTGTCCGAGTGGGAGATTCCCCGCGACGTCGATGCGAAATGGTCAGCCAAGGCGAAGAAGCTGCACGCCGAGTGGTGGGAGGCCCGCATCGCCCGCCAAAAGGAAATCGACGCCTCGATCGCGGCCAAGGCGGAATTCGAGTACCTCTACGACAAGCCGTACCTCGACAACAAGAAGGTCCGCGTCGCCGGCCCTTTCACCGTCGAGAGCCTCTCGCCCCACCGGACGCTCGGCGTCGACGAAAACGACGAGTTGATCGATCCGCTCAAGAGCGCCGGCGCGGCTGGCGACGGCCGGCAGTCGTTCGCCGAGATGGTGCTGGAGAACCTCAAGACGTCCGGCGTGCAGCAGGCGCACAAGGAAGACAAGATCCATTTCACGGCCCTGGTTCCTTGGGCGGGCAACTTGGTCTGCGCCGAAGGCCGTTACGCCGAGGGAGAAAAGGAGAAGCGAGCGGGCATTTTCATCGGCCCGGAGTTCGGCACGGTGCAGCGGCCCGACCTGGTGGCCGCGGCCCGCGAGGCCGGCGACGCGGGCTTCGACGCCCTGATCGCCTGCGCCTTCAACTACGAAGCCCGCACCACCGAGTTCAGCAAGCTGGGCCGCGTGCCGGTGCTCAAGGCGCGCATGAACGCCGACCTGCACATGGCCGACGACCTGAAGAACACGGGCAAAGGGAACTTGTTCGTGATCTTCGGCGAGCCCGACATCGCCATCCTGCCGGCCGACGACGGCCAGGTGCGCGTGAAGGTCAATGGCGTCGACGTCTTCCACCCCAACACGGGCGAGGTCCGCAGCGACGGCGCCGACGGGATCGCCTGCTGGTTCATCGACAGCGACTACAACGAAGAGAGCTTCTTCGTCCGCCATGCCTACTTTCTCGGCGCGAATGATCCTTACAAGGCGCTGAAGACCACGCTCAAGGCCGAGATCAACGAGGAAGCCTGGGCCAGCCTCCACAGCGACACCTCGCGGCCCTTCGACAAGCCCGCCTCCGGGCGGATCGCCGTAAAAGTCATCAACCACCTGGGCGATGAGGTGATGAAGGTGTTCAAGGTGGGCTAATTCATGTGGGCCTCGAGCAAGACCTATGTATAATTGACCGAACACGGGCATCCGATGGCCTTGCTTTAGGGCAAGGCAAATTTGGCGCAGTAGAATTCCTCTTTAGAAAGCAGCCGACGACCATGCTCGACCAGGTTGACATTTCAAATTACCGGGGCTTCCGTTCGTACCGTTTGGAAAATTTGGCACGGGTGAACCTCTTCGTCGGCAAGAACAACTGCGGCAAGACTGCGCTTTTGGAGGGGATACAGTTTTTGACTACGAGTGGTGATCCCGATGTGCTTGGCGAGGCGGCGGAACGCAGGGGGGAAGTCATCGCGGGCCGGTCGCAACCCCCTATTCTTTATGCAGATATTGCTCACTTCTTTTACGGGCATCGGCTCGAGTCGGATGCTTCTTTCGCTTTTTCAGGTAAAATTGGCCATGCGCGCTTGACGGTCAAAACGATTGTGGCCAAGAACGGCGGTGCGGAAGGGACAACGCCAAGACCCGACAACGCGAGCACCAGCGGATTGATCCTCAAAATCTCCCGTGGCTCAAACGGCAATTGGGACGAACCGCGCTTTCCGATTTCACGCGAGGGCGGAGTCGATTTCGACGTTTCGGCACGGATCCGCCGATCTACTGGACCGCAGGTGCGTTTCGTCGGGTCCGATTCGCTCAGCTCGGTTGATCTGGCGGTGATGTGGGACGACGTCGTGATGGGCGGACGTGAGAGCGACGTGGCGGACGCCATGCGCGTCCTCGAAGGCAACCTCGAGTCGGTGCGCTTCTTGACGGGGATGCTCGGGAAGGGGATGCTCGCGTCAGGTTACTTCCCGTCGCGCGGGGGCATTGTCGTCGGAATCAAGGGCCAGGACGGACGCATACCGCTGGGAAGCATGGGCGACGGCATGCGCCGCCTGATGGCCCTCGCAACCTCGTTGGCCTTCACGAAGGAGAGCTGTCTGCTTGTTGACGAGATCGATACAGGCCTCCATTATTCCGTCATGCCCGATATGTGGAAGCTGGTGATCACGAAGGCCGCCGCGGCGAACACACAGGTGTTCGCAACCACCCACAGTTGGGACTGCATTGAAGGTTTGTCGCTGCTTTGCCAGAGCGAGCCCGACTTGATGAGCTCGGTCGCCATCCATAAGATCGACCGTGCCATTCCGCACAGCATCGCCTTCTCGGGTGAATCGGTCGTGCGCATGGTCAAGTCCCACATCGATCCACGCTGATGAGCACCCCAATTCCGCTTCCAACGCTTTATGTCGAAGGCAAGGATGACATCAGCGTCATCAACGCCTTGCTCTCTCGACACGGCGTTGACACCGAACGCGGGAAGCGGCACTTGCTCATCAAGGACCAGGAAAACGCCGAGACGCTCTTGCTCGGCATGCCTGTGGCTGTGAAGGCCGCCACGGATCGTCCGGTTGGCTTCGTGGTGGATATCGACGTCGAGATCAAAATCCGGTGGAACGCGGTCTGCGGAAGATTGAGGGAGGCCGGCGTCGGCTCGCCGCCGTCGGCTTGTCCAGCCACCGGTTACTTCGGCCAGCTCCCGAATTACGCGCATCGATTCGGTGTTTGGCTCATGCCGGACTGCGCGACGGACAATTTGAAAATGGAGCACCTTTGCCAATCCCTGATCGCCGGCGATGATCCACTCTGGCCGCATGCCCAGGCGGCGGTGGCCCAAGCCGCGCAGATTGTCGACGACGCCAACCAGAACATCGTCGAACAGGAACGGCGATGGGCGAGGTTCCGCGAGGTCGATCGTATCAAGTCAGAAGTTCATACTTGGCTCGCGTGGCAGCGAGCCCCAGGCGCGCCGTTGGGAGCAGCGATCAATGATCGCATCCTTGGTCGTGACTCGCCGCAAGCCATCGCGTTTTTGCGTTGGTTCAAGGAACTATTCGGGTTTACCCAACTCACCACCCTTTGACTGAAAGCTGGCGTCCGATCCGTTGCCAAACAGCAGTTGAGACGTTTGATGGAATTCCGCATCGCCGACACATTTACCGACAGTCTCGCGCGGCTGACGGGCGACGAGCAAAAGGCCGTCAAGACGACGGCCTTCGACTTGCAACTCAACCCGGCCAGCCCCGGCATGAGCTTCCACAAGCTCGACAAGGCGAAAGACAAGAACTTCTGGTCGCTGCGCGTGAATTCCGACGTGCGGCTGATCGTCCACAAGACGACCAACAGCCTCCTCCTCTGCTACGTCGACCATCACGACCGAGCTTACGACTGGGCCCAGCGGCGCAAGTTGCAAACTCACCCCAAGACGGGCGCGGCGCAGTTGGTCGAGCTGCGCGAGACGGTCCAGGAGATCCTGGTCCCCACGTACGTCGAGGCGAAAACGCCGCCGCCGGCTATGGCGTCGAAGCCGCTCTTCGCGCAGGTTTCCGACGACGATCTGCTGGGCTGCGGCGTGCCCGCCGAGTGGCTGAACGACGTTCGCTCCGCCACCGATGACACGCTCTTGGCATTGGCCGACCATCTGCCCGGCGAAGCGGCCGAGGCGCTGTTGCAACTCGCCACGACCGGCAAACCTCGCCTGCCGCGGCCCGCTCCGGCGCTGGTGGCGGACCCCTTCAGCCATCCCGATGCCCAGCGCCGCTTCCGCCTGATGGCGAGCGTCGAAGAGTTGCTGCGGGCTTTCGACTTCCCCTGGGAGAAGTGGACGATCTTCCTGCACCCGGAGCAGCGTCAATGGGTCGAGCGCGACTACGGCGGTCCGGCGCGCGTCGCCGGTTCGGCCGGGACGGGCAAGACCATCGTCGCTCTGCACCGCGCCGTCCATCTTGCGCGCTCGAACCCCAATTCGCGAGTCCTCTTGACGACGTTCTCCGACGCCCTGGCCAGCGCGCTGCGGACTAGGCTGGTGCGGCTGATCAGCGCCGAGCCGCGTTTGGCGGAACAGATCGAGGTGTATGCGCTCGACGTGATCGGCTTGCGCTTGTATGAGGCAGTCGTCGGAAAGGCAACCGTCGCCGGCCGCGAACTGACGAGCGAGCTGTTGAGAGAAGCGTCGCAAGCCATCGCGGGCAATCGCTTCAACCTGCGCTTTCTGCGTATGGAATGGGACCAGGTCGTCGATGCCTGGCAGGTCGCCGACTGGGAAGCCTACCGCGGCGTGGCGCGGCTGGGGAGAAAAACCCGGCTGCCCGAGGCGCAACGCGCCGTGCTCTGGACGATCTTCGAGCGCGTGCGGGGCGCCTTGAAGGACCGGAACGCGCTGACGCATGCGGGGCTCTTCACTTCACTGGCGGCCGCGATCGCCGAGGGCAAGCTGTCGCCATTCGATTTCGCAGTGGTGGACGAGGCGCAGGACCTGAGCGTCGCCCAGTTGCGTTTTTTGGCCGCCGTGGGCGGCAACCGGCCCAACGCCCTGTTTTTTGCCGGCGATCTGGGCCAGCGCATTTTCCAGCAGCCCTTCTCGTGGAAGGCCCTGGGCATCGATATTCGCGGGCGCTCGCGCACGCTGCGCGTAAACTACCGCACGTCGCACCAGATCCGCACGCAGGCCGATCGACTGCTTGCCCCGGAGATCAGCGACGTGGACGGCAACTGCGAGGAACGCCGTGGCACCGTCTCGGTCTTCAACGGCGCGCCGCCCGCGATCCGCATCCTCAAGAGCGAGGCCGACGAGACCACTGCGGTGGGCGAGTGGCTTTCCGGCCGTGCCAAGGCGGGCGTGCTGCCGCACGAAATCGGGGTCTTCGTCCGCTCCGCGGCCCAGCTCGAGCGCGCGAAAGCGGCGGCAGCAGCCGCGAAGCTGGCGTTCACGGTGCTCGACGACCGGATGCAGGCGACCGCCGGCCAGGTGGCGATCAGCACGATGCACCTAGCCAAGGGCCTGGAGTTTCGCGCCGTAGCCGCGATGGCCTGCGACGACGAGGTGGTTCCGCTACAGGAGCGAATCGAGTCCGTTGGCGACGACGCCGACTTGGAGGAGGTCTACGACACCGAGCGGCACCTGCTCTACGTCGCCTGCACGCGCGCCAGGGACGATCTGTTCGTGAGCGGCGTCGAGCCGGCGTCGGAATTCCTGGAGGATCTGCGGATTTGAGAAATGGCGTTCTCGCAGGAACTTACGCAGATTGCCGTGCTGGCCCCAGCGAATGATCGTCTGCGGGAGCCGCCCGACCGTCGACTGCTCCGAGTCGTGTGTGTAGAATGCCCATGAGCGGGCTGCAAGGCGACCCGGCGTTGCGCACGCCACCAGGACCGAAAGATATGACACAGATTGAAACGGAACCGCTCCTGCTTGAATTTCGCGGCGGGATTAACCCTGAACACGCCGAGGAGTTGATCGGCGTCCTCGGCGAGCAGCAGGCGCCGAGCCAACGCGTCGTGCTTCATTTTCACGGGTATCCGTACGTCAACGCCGGCGTCGGGTGGCGCATCGGTAATTCATTACGGCGCTATGCCGGGGGGCTGCTCGAGGTCGTTGCGCCACCATTCCTTGCCGGGCAGGGGGAATGGTTTCGCGCGTTCACTCGATCCTGCCTCGGGGACGCGATCGCGACTTACGCCGGAAGAATCGTGTGTGGAGGCTCAGACGAGACGACGAAAGTGCGTGAGTATTACGCCGACAAGGTGGTGAGGAAATCGCAAAATGCCGTAGTGCTGGGCGAGTTGCACCGCGGATCAAGCGTCAACCCAGAGCGGGAGGACTTGTTTCGTGACGAATTCCTGCGCTGCCTTCCGCTCGTAAATGCGCGACCATCCGATTTTGACGGCCCTCGCCTCCGCGATGTGATCAAACTGGCTTTCGAGGCGATCCAGAACGTGTACGACCACGCGACGCGAAAGCCGCTTCCTGGGGCGACAAAGACGCTCAGCTACCTTCTCCTCGGGTTCTACAAATCGATCGGACAGAACCATCCGGATCCGGCGGGGTGCTTCAAGACCTACATCGCTCGGCTTCCCTCGGTAGCCAACCGCAAACGGACCGATTTCATCCAGGTCTGCGTAAACGATGACGGAGCGGGCATCGCCGCCCGACAGGCGCAGGACGCGTCGATCTATTGGAGTGCGAGAGCGGACGAAGAAGAGGCTTTTCGCGACGCATTAAGGGCGCGCTCATCCGTCAAACTTCGGGCGCATGACTCCCGCGTCCGCGGAACTCCAGGCCAGGGTTACACTTACATCGACTCTTCCTTACGCGCGCTGCGCGCGTTCGCGGTCTTGAGGACCGGTAGGTTAATGGCCGTATTTGACGGGACGGACGACGGCAGCGATGGCTTCGCTTTGCTCCCAGGGGAGCTTGGCTACATGCCCGGGACGACGTTGGACGTGCTCATCCCAATCCTAAAGGACGGGGACGGTCAGCGCTCGCTGTTCCCGGATGAATAGCCATGCCGATCACGTACGCGCGCTACGTCCATCGGAAGCCTGAGCCCGACGTCTTTTCGCTCAGTCTCGAGGAGTTGGAAGAAGAGTCGATCCTGTTGTTTGACCCCGTCCTGGAAGCAACGACGACGGGTATCGGTGAGCTCTATCGCCGACTCGACATCGGATTGCGCGCGAGCGAGATTCTGGTTTTTCGGGGCGCCGGCATTGAGCTTGACGCGGCCATCGACAGGGATCCGCTGCTGCCCGATCATCTCGGGGGAAAGCAAGTGTTCGCACTCATTGGCGGGTTCGAGCCCGCGAGTCCGTCGCCAGTTCTGCGCCCGATCCTCAAGTTTGCGGCACCGGCGGCGCGACCCCGGATCGAAAACCTGCGTGAGGCCGAACTCACCGCGATTCTACAGCGTGCGCAAGCAGTTTTTGCGAGCAACGAGTACCACTACGAACTCCCCTCTGGTTTGCACGCCGAGAAATTCGTTCGACTGGGTGACGCACTGCGAAGCGTTTACGATGTTCGCAGGCTGACCGATTGGGTTCTCGCCTATCTCAAGGGGGATACCGTCGTCATCGCCGACACCGGTTCGATGTTGCCTCTGCTGATCGATCTGCGAGAGCAGGCCGCATCGCGATTCGGCTGGCGGGTCGAGATCTCGACACTTGACCGGTATCCGCAGAGCGCCCTGAATGTGGCCGAGGCGATCGCCGCGGCGCGCAACCGACCGATGGTTGCCGATGCCGCGGCGGCCGAGAGGGAGGTCGGCTTTGTTTTCGTGATCAGTGTGAACTCGACCGGGCGCCTGGGTCAACTCTTCCGAAATCTTGGACCGCAGGGCGCGAAAATCGTGGTTATTTGTGAGACTGCGCAGCAGGCTGCTCCATGGGACGCGGTACTTGTCACGGTCCCCATTCTTCGATGGGAAGCATCGGCGGAGGGGCTCTGCGAACGCTGCGGCATTTCTCCGCGGATTTGCGTTCATCCCGAATCATATGAATTGCTTCCCAGTACTGGACGCGAACTGGTCGTCGTCGAGAAACCGCTCGCCGAGTCGAAGGCCGAGTTCTGGACGATCGCCGATGAAATGCGTGCGGTGGAACTGCATGTCGATGTGCCGTACCTCGTGCAAGGCCAACAGGATTACCGCCACTTCGGGGTTTACCTCAATACGGCGAAACTTGTGGATCACCCAACTTTTCGCAAGATATGCGTCGACGAGCTCTTGAAGTTGAATTGTCCTGACGTCGTACTCGTGCCTGAGCACCAAAACAGTCAGGTCGTGGTCGGGCTTTGCCGTGATGCACACCCCAGCGCCTTCATCGCCACGGTGCCGCCAGGGAGGCTACCGCAAGAATTGATGAGTTCGTTGGCCGGTGCCAAACGCGTGCTCGTCGCCGACGACGCTGTCGTCACGGGTTACACGCTCCAAAACCTTCGGGCTGAAGTATTCCGGGTGACCCAGCAATTGGGCAGCGCTCCGGAACTGAACGCGTTCGTCATCGTTTCGCGACCGTCCAATGAGGATCCGCTCAAAGCCATCAAACGACGATATCGTGGCCAGTCGGTCGGCCAGATTCTCTCCGGAGTTGAGATTCTATTGCCGGAGGGAAAGCACTGCCCATGGTGCGCCGAACTCCGGCTTTTGACGTCATTCCGACTACTCCGCCCCAAGGGCGCGGTGTTGAATGTTGCCGAGACCCGCATCCGCAAGCTCGAGGGCCGACTTGAACCGCCTCTTCTGATGGTCAACTCCAGTGACGCGCGAGGCGACCTGCAAACCCTAGGATCGTTTTTCGGGATCCTGCACCAAGAGGCCGCGTTCGCCGCGGGCGTCTGTGCCGCGCAGACCGTGATTCAGCAACTCGGGAGTTTCGGCGGCGGGATACAATTGAAAGTCATCGACCTCGCAATGGCGATTGACGCCTATTACGAGGGAGTCCTCCTGGCATCCCTACTGCGAACGGTAAACCCGGTGCATGTTCGTTTCCCTGGTGGAGACCCGAAAGTCGACCAATCGTTGTTGCGCATCGACCCCAGCCGCGCGTATCCCGGGGTGCTTGCCGAACTGGCGCTGGCGGCAATCGACAACAAGGTTCCAAGCAAACATCTGCGGAAGCTTCTTGACCGCGCGAAGTCGCAAGATCCGTGGTTAACGATGCTCACGCACATCATGGACGAAGTAAGACCGTCGTGAAACCAATCCAAATGCACAATCCTTCTTGGAATGCGCACTCCGTGTCGCCGCCCCGCTGCGCAGTGGGACATTCTTTGCCGAAAAGTCAAAGCGGAACATTTCCCCAACGGTCTAGTTCCACCACCATCGGTCAGTGCGGCCATCATCGGCCTTTGAACGCACGACCGATAAGTCGGCACTTGGTTCCTTTTTGTCGGCGGCGCCCCACGAATTGACCGCCACGCCGCCCGAAGCGCTGAACACGAACTGGCGCCGCGATTCGATGTAGTTGGCCAAGGTCGGAAGCTGGCGGGGAGTTTGCAACTGGAGCCGCAACGGCACTCGCGCCGGGTCCAACTGCAGCGACGAATCGCAGCCGGCCTTGGCGGCCAGGTTTTCCTTGACGATCAAGGCGCCGATCACCGCCAGATCCATGCAGTTGCGTAGTTCGCCGAAAATCGGCTTCCTTGGCCGACAACGCGTCGTACTTCTCCGTCATCGTCTTGGCCCACTGCTGGGCCTTCGGGTTCGCCTTGCCGGTCGCCGCCCGTTGGCCACCGGCGGCCACGAACTCGTCCTCGGTCATCGCTTTGACACCCTGCCCGCGCAGTTCCCAGGCCAGCCCCTCCTCGTCGGTCAACAGGGGCTCATAGTCGGTGGCCAGCCACCAACGCGGAAACACGTTTTGGGGCCCGTCCCCACCCTGCTTGAGCATCTGCAAGAAGCTGGTCAGCCCTCGAACGGGCGAACGCTCGAAGGCCATCGCAATCCGCTTCATGCGGTAATCGGCGGCCAGCCTTCACGAAGGATGGCTGTCTCTTTGTCGACGAGATCGATACAGGCCTTCACTACTCCGCAATGCCCGGCATGTGGAAGCTGGTGATCACGAAGGCCGCCGCGGCGAACACCCAGGTGTTCGCAACCACCCACAGTTGGGACTGCATCGAAGGTTTGTCGCTGCTTTGCCAGAGCGAGCCCGACTTGATGAGCTCGGTCGCCATCCATAAGATCGACCGTGCCGTTCCGCACAGCATCGCCTTCTCGGGTGAATCGGTCGTGCGCATGGTCAAGTCCCACATCGATCCACGCTGATGAGCACTCCAATTCCACTTCCAACGCTTTATGTCGAAGGCAAGGATGACATCAGCGTCGTCAACGCCTTGCTCTCTCGACACGGCGTTGACACCGGGCGCGGGAAACGACACCTGCGCATCGAGGACCACGATAATGTCGAGACGCTCTTGCTCGGCATGCCTGTGGCTGTAAAGGCCGCCACGGACCGTCCGGTTGGCTTCGTGGTTGACATCGACGTCGAGATCAAAAACCGGTGGGACGCCGTCCGCGGAAGATTGAGGGAGGCCGGCGTCGGCTCGCCGCCGTCGGCTTGTCCAGCCACCGGTTACTTCGGCCAGTTCCCGGATTACGCACATCGATTCGGTGTTTGGCTCATGCCGGACTGCGCGGCACGCTCGGCTATTCTTCCTCTTCCGGGTGCAGCACGGCCTTCTCGATGATCTCCTTCTGCACGTTGCCCGGCACCACGTCATAGCGGCTGAACTCCATCGTGTAGCTCCCCTGTCCGCCGGTCATGCTCGACAGCGCCCTGGCATAGGTGGTGACCTCGGCCAAGGGCACCTCGGCCGTGACCGTTTGCAGGTCGCCGCCGGCCGAGTCCATGCCCAGCACACGGCCGCGGCGGCCCGACAGGTCGCTGTTGATGTCGCCGAGCTTTTCGCCGGGCACAGTGATATGCACGATCACGATCGGCTCCAGCAACCCTGGCTTGGCCTGCTGGAAGACATTGCGGAAGGCCATCGAGCCGGCCGTCTTGAAGGCGGCTTCCGAACTGTCGACCGGATGGTGCTTGCCGAAGTGGACCTCGACGCAGACGTTTTGCACCTTGTAGCCTGCGATCACGCCCCGCTCCAGCCGCTCTTTGAAGCCCTTTTCGACGGCGGGCAGGAAGTTGTTGGGGATCGTCCCGCCCACGACCGAATCGATCCAGAGGAAGTGCTTTTCAGGGTCGTAATGGAAAACGCGCATCGAGGGGAAGTGGGCCTTGGTGGCGAACTCCTCGATGTCGGTCCCTTGCGGCAGCGGGTACATGCGAATGTGAACCTCGCCGAACTGGCCCCGCCCGCCCGTCTGTTTCTTGTGCCGGTAGCTCCCCTCGGCCTTGGCCTGGATCGTCTCGCGATAGGGAATCTTCGGCTCCTTGACGTCGACCTCGACCTTGTCGCGGCGCTTGAGCCTTTCGCGGATGACTTGCAGATGCAGCTCGCTCATGCCGGTCATCACCAGTTCCTTGGTCTGCGGATCGCGGTCGAGGCGCAAGGTCAAGTCTTCCTCGACGATCTTGTGCATCGCGCCCGAAAGCTTGCCCTCGTCGCCGCGGCTCTTGGGCGAGACCGCCAGGCCGACCATCGGCGTTGGGACGGCGATCGGCGACATGACGAGCGCGCCCAGCGTGCTGTTGGAGTGGAGGTCGTCGACCTTGGCCAGAGCCACGATCTCGCCGGCCGAGGCGCTTTCGATCGTCTCGTTGTGATTGGCCTGCACCCGCAAGAGCTGCGTGACCTTCACTCCGCGGCGCGAGGTCGAAGCGGTGATCGTTTCGTCTTTCTTCAGCGTGCCGGAATAGATGCGGATGTAACTCAGCTTCTGTACGAAGGGGTCGATGCGGGTTTTGAACACCTGCGCCACCAGCGGGCCATCGGGATCGGCGGCGAGCGTCACCTCATTGCCGTCTTCCTTCGTGGCCTTGCGGAACACCTTGCCGGGCGGCAGGGCGCAAAACGCCAGCGCGTCCAACAGTTCCGTCACGCCCACGTCGGTCTTGGCCGCCAGGCAAACGATGGGGATCAGGCTGCCGTGGGCGATCGCCTCGACGATCAGCCGCGAAAGCTCCTCGTCGGTCGGCGGAGTGCCCTCGAAGTAGCGGCCCATCACGTCCTCGTCGTTCTCGACGATCGACTCGATCAAGGGCGTGCCGATCTCGGCCGGGTCGACCAGCGCGCCGGCCGTGTCGGCCGGCGGCTTGAGCGTGCCGGCCACGCCGCGGAAATTCTGGCCGCTGCCCAGGGGCACGTTCAACGGAATACAGGCCGGCCCAAACAGCGATTGAATGTTCTTGAGCAAGCCGGGGAAGTCGATGTTGTCGCCGTCCATCCTGCTGATGACGATCAGCCGCCCCAGTCCGGCCTTGCCGGCCTCCTGGAACACCCGGCGCGTGTTGACTTCGATCCCCGAGTGGGCGTTGATCACGATCGCCGCCGTCTCGACCGCGCGCAGGGCGCCCAGCGTCTGGCCGATGAAATCGGGATAGCCCGGCGTGTCGATCACTTGAAAATACTTGCCGCCGTGCTCGAAATGCGCGAGGCTGGCCTCGATCGAGTACTTGTGCTGCTTTTCCTCGTCGTCGAAATCGCAGATGCTGGTGCCATTGTCGACGCTCGCCGGCTGGCTGACCGCGCCGGTCTTGTTCAGCAACTTGTCGACCAGGGTCGTCTTACCGGCCGATCCGTGGCCACAGAAGGCAATGTTGCGAATCTCCTCGACTTTGCGTTGCGCCATGGAAGCTTCCTTGTTATTGAGGGTATGGAATCAAACGGTATTCGCGGAAGCCTTCGCGGCGAAGGCGGCCGCCGCCAGTGCGTCGGCCAGGATCAACGAGCCTTCGTACAGCGCGCGGCCGATGACGCAGCCCGCCACGCCGAGGGCCGCCAGGGCCGCGACGTCGGCGGCGCGGCTCACGCCGCCGGAGGCGATCAGCGGCAGTTGGACGGCCGACCGCATCTCGGCCATCGCCGCCAGGTTCGGCCCGCTGAGCATGCCGTCGGTGGCGATGTCGGTGTAGATCAGCGCGGCCAGCGGCTCGCCCTCGAATCGGCGGGCCAGTTCGACGGCGTCCATCTCGCTCACCTCCAGCCAGCCGTCGGTAGCCACGCGGCCGCCGCGGGCGTCGATCCCCAGCGCCAGCCGCTGGGGAAAGCGCCGGCAGACGCCGCGCAGCCAGTCGGGGTTGGCCAGCGCCTGGGTGCCGATCACCAGCCGGTCCAGGCCCAATTCGAGCAAGTCGCCGATCATCTCCTCGTCGCGGATGCCGCCCCCCAGTTCGCACGGCACGTTGGCCACGGAGAGAATTGCCCGCACGCCGTCGAGATTGGCCGGGTGGCCGTCGCGGGCGCCGTCGAGATCAACCAGGTGCAGGCATTCGGCCCCCTGATCGACCCAATGGCGGGCCATGGCGGCGGGGTCGTCGCCGAACACCGTCTCACGATGGTAATCGCCCTGCCGCAAGCGAACACACTTGCCGCCGCGCAGGTCGATCGCCGGCCAAATCTGCATCATCGCGCCTGGACCCTCTCTCCGCGGTTCGGAACCGAAGGGGAAGCCCAGAATATGCCACAGAAAAATGGCGCGTGCAAGTATTTCCCAGGCGCGAACTGGCTATCCCGGATTATTCATGGTCCTGTAGCTGGCTTCGCAAGAAGTCAGGCCGTGGACGCGAGTTACGCTGGAATTCTTGCGAATTCTGCTACAGCACAGTGCGCCAACTCCTCCCCGGACCATGAATAATCCGGGCAAGCAAGGCCCAGCGTTGAACTGGAGGCGGGCCGTTGAAAAAAAAGGGCGGCCCGACATGGGCCGCCCAGGTGAGCGAACTCGCCAACCGCCGCGGAACCGGCCGACGCCGGCACCGGCACCGCTTGGGTAGCAGCCGGCTTGAGCCGGTTATGATTTCAACTTAAGCCGGCGTCACCGAGGCGGCGCGCGGACCCTTGCCCTTGCCGCCGCCAGCCGAATCGACCGTGTACTCGACGCGCTGTCCTTCGGACAGATTGTCGAATTGTTGGTCGGCCACCGTCGAATGGTGGAAGAACACGTCGCCGCCGTCTGAGGACTGGATGAATCCAAATCCCTTGTCGTGAACCAGTTTCTTGATCGTTCCCGAAGGCATCTCCGGACTCCCTGTTTTTTGATCGTAGCTAGCTGTTTGCTCGTCGCTAGCGGTTCGATCGGTGCTAGTAGTTCCGCCCGCCGCCACCGCCGCCACCGCCGCGACCGCCGCGACCACCACCGCCGCCACCGCCGCCGTAGCCCCCCCCGCCGCCGCGTCCGCCGCGTCCGCCGCCACCACCGCCTCCACCGCCCGAGGTCCGCTCGCGGGCCTCATTGACGGTGAGGTTGCGGCCCTGCAAGTCCTTTTCGTTCAAGGCCCGGATCGCCTCCTCGGAGGCCTGCTGCGTTTCCATTTCCACGAAGCCGAAGCCGCGCGACCTTCCGGTCTCGCGATCCGAAACGACTTCCGCCGATTGCACCGTGCCGAACGGAGCGAAGAGCGCCTCCAGGTCGGCCGAAGTGAACGACCAAGGGAGGTTGCCGACGTACAACTTTTTCGCCATCAGAATCATCCTTACAAAAACTGGGGGAAACCCGCGATCTCGGCAGCCCGGCGCGCCATGCACGCGAAAAAGCTACTCGACGACCACACAACTCAACGGCCCAATGCGGACCCACACGCACGGAAATCCACTGCGACGACCCAAACGCCCAGGAAAGCCAACCATCAGCATCAACCGACTCATCACTCCGCTCGGCAGTCCAGGCTAGATCAGTCGGGCCAGGCTTGATCAGGCGGGCTTGTGGCGAAAAGGCAGGGATTGAAAGAATGGCGAATCAGAGGCGTGCTTGAGTGATCGAGACCTCACTAGAGGTTAAACGTCTGGACAGGCGGCATCATACTCGGCCGCACCCCATCTTGTCCAGAGCGGATTGGCGGAATTAATGCAACCACCCGCCTCGACTTCTCAACGGAAGGCGTCAATCGGCATTTCGCCAAATACCACCTCCCGTGACAGACGCTCGGCGCCGCGGAGAAACTCGATACGAACCTGTTCGCCGGCCTTATACTTGGCGATCACCGCGATCATGCCGGGCAGATCCCGGATCGTCTTGGGGCCAATCTGCGTGATCACGTCGCCGGCTTCAATTCCCGCGAGCTGGGCGGCCCCGTTGGCCAACACGTACTCGACCTTGCAGCCCCGCGCGTCCGTTGACCCGCTCACCCCCAGCATCGCGCCGCGGCGGCGGTCGATTTTAGCGCTGGGAAATGCCTTGCGAAGGGCCTCTTCACCCTCGTCGGTGACGTCGGTCGCATAGAGCCGGATGGTCTGCAAACCGGCTAATTCTCGCACTTTGGCGAGGCTTTCGTCGCTGAACGCGACACCATGCAGCAAAAGGTGCTGGACATGGACCAGCCTCACCAGGTGCTGCAGGCCGGCTTCGCCGCCCGTCCAGGCCCTGCTCAACGCGACTTCGCCGACGACGAACTCACCGTCGTCCATGGCCGCCACGGTCACTTCGCCGCCCAGGCGGCGGATGGCCACGATGGCGCGTCGCTGTTCGACGATCCGCTGCCAGCGCAGCGCCGCCGCGGCCGGCTGGGCCGCGTCAGGGTACGGCGAAGCGGCCAGTTGCCTCAAGCCGGCCCGCGCCGCCGCTTCCGTTTCGCCTTCCGACGTCCGGCACAATTCGTCAAGGATGTCCACTGCCCGTCGGGCCACCTCGGCGCGGTCGCCGTTGGCCGCGGTGACGAGCGATCCGACCGCCGCGCCGCCGATTTGCCGCAAATGGCGACTGGCCGAGCGGCGGACGGCGAAACTGCCGCTGTCGAGGTCCACGACCCAACGCTCGATCGCTTCGGCCGTAGGCCCGCGAGGCGTCTCGTCCGCCGCAACCGGCGCCACGGCGATAACCAGGCAGCATGTGGCGGTCCAGATGAAAGTCGGTCTTCGCATGGACATTGGTGAGTGGTGAGTCTCAAACAGCGAACCCCGGCGGATCGAAACCGCTGGGTCCATTATAGCGTCTGCGCGCGGGACGCGGAACGCCACGGAGGGCGTTCCCTAACGATGCCGTTGCCGCGACAATCCGAGCCCGGATTATTCATGGTCCCGTAGCTGGCTTCGCAACGGCGGTTTTGGGATAGGCTCTTATACTGCACGCGGCCGAGAATGAGACGTTCACGGTGGCTGGGGCAGAGCCTAAGCGATGCCCCGGTCGCTATGTAGCCGGGGCATCGCTTACGCTCTGCCACCAGCCACCACCTTCTCGTGACAAAATGTCTCATTCTTGGCCGCGTGCAGTATAGCTGGCCCGCGCTTTCGATTCCCCGCCACCCTCGGGATGGGCCGGATGGGCCTGGAGCCGTGTGCGTACCAGCCGCTCGGGCACGAGCAGCGCCAGCCACCAGCGCCGCAGGTTGGCCGGCGTGGGCCGGCAGGCGAGCAAGGCGATGCCCAGCGCGCAAACCGCGATGGTCATCGCGACGCCCCCCGGCAGCAATAACAACAACATGCATGTCGCCGTCATGGCCAACGGCGGCGCCCAGCGGCAGCGCTGGTTGATGCGCTTCGCCAGGGCCACCATTTCCGCTGTGTCCAAGGCGAAACAGACATGGACCATCACGGACAAGAGGAACGATCCAAACACGCACACCTGACACACCAGCAGGAAATAATCCATGCGGGTCATGTACGTCAAGGGGGGCAGGCTCGAGTCGATCGTGATCCGGTAGGCAACGACCGTTAGCATGGCCGTCACACCGACGCCGATCTGCGAACTGAACTCCTTGGGGTCCATCCAGAACACCGACCAACTCGTGATCACGATCGGCAAAAGCGGCAGGACGATCGACCACCAGTAATAGTGTGGATCACGCTCGATCTCGATGCGGAACGTGAACCGCGAGTAGGTTTCGTTCATTCGCGCATCGTGGTTCTTGCTGACCTCGCTCGAGGTTGCCAGCAGGTTCCAACCGTGCGGCACGACGCGGGCCGTCTTGCTCGGCCCTTGACGCGGGCCGCTTTCTCCGGCCACGTAGCGCACGTCGTCGATCTCACCCGACGTGGCCTCGATGTGCAGTTCCAATTCGTGGCGGTCGAAGGGAAACTCGTGCAGGTCGAAGTTGCTCGACACGGTTCCCCGGTAGTATTGCCGGTAGAGCACCGTGCCGTCCGGCAGAATGTGCGCGTGCTTGCTCCCCTGCACGCTCACGTCGAGGTCGTCGATCAGCTCGGGTTCGGGGGTCCAAATCTCCTCGACGGGCACGATCCGGTTCTTGGAGCCGGTCTGATCGGGGTCGAAGGCCAACCGCCGGTCCTGCCACGACATGAACAGGTAGAACTCGACGTCGAACTTCTCCTCGTGGTCCTGAATCTGCGAGACCTTGACCAGATCGACGCTCATTTCGACCTGCACGGGCCGGTCGGATGGCATGTGGGTCAGGTCGCCGGCCGGCTGGTCGGCCGCGTCGGCGGGCAAGGCCGCCAGCAGTGACCAGCAGATCATCGAAACGGCGAAACGCGCGTGACGGCGATGGCTTGCGAATCCCTTCATCAGCGTTCCCCTGCATCCGTTGGTTTGGTGGGCGATCCCCACCCTACGTAGCTGTCAGCCTGGAAAGGCCTGGAAAGGCTAAACCTACATCATTGGTCAACGGGGTATTGTGCGCGGACTTCCGCTTCAGGGAAAGATCAAGTTGGCCGCGGGCTCGTGCTGGAAAGGTTGATGACATCAACCCGAGCGGGCAAATTGGGCCAGCAGGCGCGTGATCATCTCGCGGATTGGCGCTTCGCCGAAGCGCCAAGTCACCCATCCCAGCGCGAGTGAGCAAGCCGCCGCGACCCACAGCCGCCGTCGCGAGGGGCGCGAGGTGGGTTTCGGCGGCGGCGCCGCGCGCGCCAGCGCCTCGTGCATGGCGGCGTTGCCGTCGACGTTCACGTAGGCGCATCCGATCAGATACCCGCCTTCGGCGGCGACGTGCCATTGACAACGGACGGCGACCGGAACCTCGCGGCCATCGCCGTCCGGCACGAAAACCACCACCCGCGCGGCGATTTTTCCAGGCTGCGGCGAGCGCATGCACACGCCGCCCGTCGATACATCCTGTAATTCGACGTCGAAGCGGGCCGGATCGAGTTCCCATTGGGCGCTGGCGGCCAGTTGGATCGGGTGGCGCGGGAAGATCCGCCGTTCGACAAGCCCCGAGGCGAACAGGGTTTCCAGGGCGGCCGGCGACAGTTCGGGCACGAAGGCGCAACCGGCCGTCCAATGGTCGTTCTCCCCAGGCCGAAGCCAACAAACCTTGGCGGAGACGGTCAGGTCGAGCTTGAGCTCGGCGGATACGATCGTGAGGGAAATCAACTGGTGCAGCTTCAGGTGCGAGTCCAACGACAACTTCACACCGCCCGCGGAAATGTCAAGCAGCACCGCCGGGGTGGTCGTCGGTTCGCCGCCGTCGGCCCACTCGACCGTAAGGGCCAGCTCGTGACGATCCGCGAGTGTGAAACGCCGCAGGCGGCCGATGTGCTCGTTCAAGCTGATTTCGAGGGCTGAGAGCGCGGGTGTGTAGGGTGGGCACCGCCCACCGACCCAACCGGCGCGAGAAGCACGCAACTGGGCTATCAATGATGTAGGTCACAGTTGGCCCGAAGGCGCGGCGGGGCTCGACCCGCCGCTCGGCGCGAGGTACGGACGCGACGGATGTGACGGATGTGACGGATGTGACGGTCTCGCGGGCGAGGTCATTGATCGACGCGCTTGTACTCGCCGTAGTTCCGCGCGGCAAGCGTCTTGAGGAACACGTCGAACACATTGCCCTCCGGCCCGACGCCGACGCCGATGGAATTGAACGTCACACGGCGGGCGCGGTTGAGCCTGCTGATCACCTCCACGATCTCGTCGGGCCGCGCGATCTTGCCGCCATAGGGAGCGCCGTCGGTCAGGAAGTAGACCGCTTCGGCGTCGAATTGGAAGGCCGCCTCGAGCGCGTCGTACGACGCGGTTTGCAGGCCCAACCCTTGCGACAGCACGAACGCGGTCGCCTGCCGCTTGTTCAGCGGGCTGGCCACCATCAATTCGTTGGACCAGGTTCCCACGCGCGCATTGAACACCAGCACGCCGAAATAGACCCCCGGCGGCAAATCGTCGATGGCCTTGATCAGCTCGCGCTTGGCGGCCTCGATCCGGGCGCCTTTCATGCTGGCGGAGGTGTCGATCACGAACAGCAGCCTCGCGGCATAGACGGGCAACCCATAATAGGACGACGACGTCTTGGCGCCCAGTTCGGCGCGGGCGATCGCGCGATGGGCGGCGGGTGGGAATACGAACCCTTCGCGGTTCGCCTCCCACCAGGTCAGCCAGGCATCGCCGTCCAGTCCGTACTGCTCGCCGCTGATGCCGCCCAGGTACTGCGCGATGTCGGCCCGGACCTCGCCCCGCACGGTGGCCAAGAGGTCGATCAACGCCTCGACGGCATCGGGCTGGTCGACTCGCGCCAGCGCCTGAACGACCGAACGGCGCAGAGCGAACTCGCGATCCACGAGACGCGATTGGCTCAGTTTGATCAAGGTGGAAACGCTGACCTCGTCGCCTTCCGCCCCCAACTCGTCGACCAGCGAGACCAGGAGCGACAGGCCCCCTTCCGGCGAGGCCGCGGCCTGTTCCATGAGTTTCAGCGCGTCGCGTTCGACATGCTCCAGCTTCGAGGCCAAGAGCACTGCCAGCGACCCGCGCATGTCCGGCTTGGCGTTGCGGCGCTTGATGTCTTTCTCGACTTCGCCGAGCAGGAAGTCGCAGACTTCCTGGTTATCCTTGAACGTGAGCAAGGTTTTATAGGAGGCCCTGCGGACGTCGTCGTCCTGGCTGCCGAGGCCCATTTGAACCAGCACCTTGGCGGCCTCGGCCGTGGGGTAATCGCCGAGCTTGCGAACCGCGGCGAGGCGCGCCGCGGGCTTGCGGCTTTTCATCTGCTGCTGGATGCCGCGCCGCGCGTTTTTGAAATCCTTGGCTTCCTTGGAATCCTCGCCCGCGCGCGCACCGGCCGTAACGGCCAACCATGCCAAAACCAGCATCGTGGCGCAACGGCACGTTCGACATCCCATGAACGCCTCCTCGTGATGGAAACCAGTCGCCTCGCATGGATTATTCATGGTCGCACACCAACCCGTCGCGCAAGCAAGGCCCAGCGTTGAAGTTACCTTTGCTTGCGCCGCGGGTTCGTGTGACGGCGTCGGGCATCGTTTCCATTCTCTCGCCGGCCAGCGGGAATGTCAAACATTTTTAGCAGCCGGTCGTGGCCGAATACGCGGATGACGGGGCGGCGCCGCGAGCTTGGAATCGGGCGACGATACGCTGGAGGCAGGCACGCTGGAGGCGACGGTAACACCCCCCGGTGCGTGCTGTGGGCCATCGGGCGGTCAAATCGGATTGCAAGCCGCACCGCCATCTGGTTATGATGACGGCATTCGGCCGTGGACTTCACCGGCAATTTCTTGAGACCCTCGTTCTGCGATAGCGGAAGGTCATCCGCCGATCTTTTTTTCGTAGGCCGCGATGTCCGCTTTGATTTGACTGAAGGCCCGTTCCTGGCGGCAGGCTAGAATTGCCGATCGAACCCTATGCGATTCTTCGACGCACTGTTTGGCATTCCTGTTCGTTCCGGCTTCTTTCGAGTTGAGGTCGTAGTCAGCCTCAATACCGGTGGGGTGAAGGTCGCTGAGGAGCGCCCCGATGGCTTGGGCGTTTGGATGAGCCGAGAAGAACAAGCGGCGGTAGACGAACGCGTGGCCACCGGGGTTGCTCGGCGCGGGAAAACCCATCTCGTCAAGCAGCGCCTTGGCAAGATGAAAGGCGCCGTAATACGCCCTGCTCACCGCCGTGCGGTTGGTCGCTTCATCAGCGTCCGGCCTCGACGCCAGCTTACCCGCGAGAGAAATGAATTCATCGCCCGTGATCATAGTGGAATAATCGAAAGTCGCAATTCTTCGTGAGGATCGGTGAGAATCCCGCGAATTCGCCGGTGCCACTCCAATTGTTTGTCGACGATCTCTTTGGGCTCTCCCTTTGACTCCACCTTGAACACGACAAAAGGATCCGAGGGCACCTCGGGATCGCACATCAGCTTTACCTTGACAGGGCCAGGAAAAAGATCCTGAGTCACCTGCATGAGTTGGATCATATGGCGCGTGAATGGCCCAATCGGCACCGCGGTCTTATCTCGCGCTGCCTGGCCGCCGGCCAATGTCTCCACCTTCTCCCGCAATTCGCGAACTTCTTGTTCGAGTTCGACCACGCTTGCCATCTTTCAACCCTCCAGGCTTCGCCACCGGCCGCGCCAACGAGCTTGCGCAAGGTATCACCGCGCCTATTCAGCTTACCGAAGGAGCACCTCGTTCCGCAATAGCGGCCCAAGGCCGCAAGGCCGCGTTATCGAATTCCGCGAACGCCGGCGATTCCCGGGATCACGCCATTCCATTCAGCGGCCCAACTCGATCAACAACGCTTCCAATCGCGCCGCCAATTCGAGCGGCAAGCCCGCCAGCAGGTCGCGATCGACCAGTCCCACGTCGATCAGGTCGCGAAGGTGGACCCGATCGTGGTCGCGGTTGGCCATCAGTTTCATCAGAACCAGCCCCGCCAGCGGAACGACCGCTTTTCCCGGCCCGCCCTTCGGATCGCGTGTCGCCACCCACGCCGCGACCGCTTGTCCGCCAACCAGCGCATACGGTACACCCGCCGTCTCAAGCGCCTCCGTAATCCGCCGCATCCGTTGGTTCACGTCCTCGACGGCCATCGCATGTTTCTCCCAAAGATTCTCAGGCAAGAGGACGACGTGGTGGGTCATGTCATGAATCTCCGCTTCGCGCTCACGCCGTCGCCGTGCGTTCAGAATCTTGGCGCAGAAACACGATCAATCGACCGAACCCAGAAGTTCGGCATTGATCTTTGCGATCGTATTGGCCGCATCGGTTTCGACGCGGATAACCTTGACTCCAACTTTGGCGTTTTCCACGTCCTTGATTGCGGACGTAATCGCACGCTGCAGCGTCGGAGAACTGCGCTCGAACTCAAGGTACGCGACCCGATCGCGCATGTTCAATTCGATGTCGCCCTGAGTCGCGGTGTACAATGCATCCGCGAGATCGGACGTCAATTCCGAAATGCCCGCTAGAACTAGTGTAAATTGGTGTTTCTTCATGAGCCGCCGCGACCGTGTGGGCAGCGAATGATCCCCCAGCAATAACCCCGCTTGGATTTGGTCACCGTCCACCCAGGGCCAGCGCTCACTAAGTCGTTATTCCAGTGAGGGTTTCGACGAGGAATTCGTCGTTCCATCCGCAGGAACGGCGTTTCATGACCAAGCTGTCTTTGCCTGGATGTTGTTTCAATAGGGAT
>Ga0307372_10000720_pt1 | contig 57942 bp, 43 predicted proteins | sample OX1MG_FD_202533 | JGI IMG/M metagenome (GOLD analysis project Ga0307372, IMG submission 202533) | Soil microbial communities from Risofladan, Vaasa, Finland - OX-1 | ecosystem: Environmental > Terrestrial > Soil > Coastal area > Acid sulfate soil | place: Finland: Risofladan, Vaasa | collected...
TGATCCGCGATCCCGCTTACGGTTCGCACACTTCGACTGGGCATTCTCGAACCATTGTGCCAGTCAAGCAACGCTCTTATCAATACATGCTCTCGCGTATTTCCTCCCGCTGAATGACCTGACTGTAGTACTCCCTCCTAATTTAGACAGTCAGGGCCTCGTTTTTTAGTACACCTGCGAAAGCCAAGAAAGCCTCGTGCGGAGTGCGATTTTGGACTCCGCGTTGCGTCCGGCTGCCAACTTGGCTGACAGGTGCAAGCGGCGTTTCCGCACGTCAACTCGCTGTTGGCGACTGTCTTAGGTTTTTTTTCGCTTTATGGCACCAGTAAGTTAGCTGCATGAGGCAGGAAAGAACGATCCGGCATCCTCCGTAATTCGATGGGCGAGCTGGCCTTACCTCATCCATACACGCTCCTTCTCGGATACAGCAACCTCCTCGCGAAGCTACAGGATGCCTCGGATAGACCCAATTGACCCTTTCAGTTACGGTACTCGTGAATTGACGAGCAAGGACCAGGAACAAATGAAGCGGCGTTTTCCATTCTCATATGTATTTACCGGTCAGCCCGCCTCGGGATGCCTCCCGTTGCTCATGAGTGGTTTTCAGTATTCCGGGGACCTTACTCATTCGTTTAATAAACGAGGCGGGGAGACCGTCGATGTGACTACAGGGCCCCACACAGCGCGGCAGTACATGACCCTCGGAATCCCGCTTTCCTTTTCCACAGCTCGCCTTCGTTTCAAGCTCGAGCACACAGCTTCAAATTCCACCAGGAACGTTCACATTGAAATCTCACGAGGCGAGACCACGAGGTAATCCTGTGCCAAACGATCGTAGAAAATTCGGGCTAATAGAAGCAAACGAGACACCACAGAATAGATCTGACCCGGGATCGATCGAAGAGTCCCTTCTTGTGTTGCAGGCGCAGTCCGGCGATAGCGCAGCGTTCGCAACGTTGATCGGGCCGTACACGCGTAAGGCCTATCACGTTGCGCTGAAGATAACCGGCAACCGAGAGGATGCCGAGGATGCAGCCCAGCAAACTTTGCTTAAAGCGTACGCCCACATCGATCAGTTTCATGGGGACGCACGTTTCTCGAGCTGGCTTATTCGCATTGCCATCAACGAAGCGCGAATGAAGGTCCGCAAACGGCGTTCGGAAGATTGCTATCTTTCCTATGACGTCACCACCCCCGGGCGGAGCCCCAGTACAGTCGAAATGCTCTGCGCGGGAGAATCCTCGCATCCCGAGGTTCTTTACTCTAAAAGCGAAACGCAGCGCGTGCTCCGCGAAGCCATCGGCGGCCTTCGCGGTTCGTCGCGGGTGGTGGTCTGGTTGCTAGGATTGCAGGAGCGGCAGACAAAAGAAGCAGCGAGGATTTTGAATTTATCGGAATCTGCCGTGAAAACCCGCTTCCTGCGCGCCCGGCAACAATTGCGGGAATGCTTGGTGGATCGCGTCTAAGCGCAACGCAATAACGGCGACCTGTCGTGTCGTGGACAGACTTTCAGAGGGTTCTTGCGCTACAGCCCGTCTGGGCTCCTTGAATCACATCCAACGAGTCCCAGACCGGCCGTGATTACGCGCTTTGCAACTACGGGGTTACGTGTACGGTCACGGCAATGTTGTTGCCGCTGGCGTCTGTGCGATAGCTGACATCTGCATTCGCGCCGACCTGCAATTTCCCACTGACCGTCGTATTCTGGTCGATCATAAACGTCATATCTTTGCTCTGCGTTTGTTCCTGATTCTGCTGCACGAAGCCTTCACCGGTGCTCGGCGGATTGGTTGTCGTCATCTTGAGCGTGAACGAAGCGCTGGTGACAACTGTGATTTTTCCGGAAGCCGATAGCAATTGCGCCGCATTCTGGTTTTGTGCACCTGCTTGACGCCCCGCGCGTGCCGGGGTGGCTGGCAAAGCCCATGCTGCGCCGGCGAGCAGCGCACTGGATATAACGGAAATCGCGATGTTGCGAACGTTTTTCATTGTTGATTATCCTCCCTGAAGTTCCAAGTACGGACACCTTACTTGCAATACCAGCACCATGTGTTGATCGCAAGATTCGCGACGAGAGAAACTGGTGCAGTTGCTGCGTTTAGCGCGAGGCACTGGCTTGTTCGTATAGTACTGAACCCTAGCAACATCTTCCGGAAGGTGGGTGTAATCTACCTCATTGCACACGAAGCGCAACACAGGCCGCCCTCGTGGCCCGGCCTTGTGTGGATAGGCTCCCTTCCCACATAACTTTGACCGTTCATCGTTCAAGATGTTAAACTTACTTGCAGATATTAAGAGTAATTACAGTAGGAACTTTCGAGTATTTTGGTGTTTTGATTTTCTTCTGTGGCGTTGTCCACCGAGGAATCAGATGCATTGTTGTCGGAGAATGATGTGAAGACTCTTCGTATCTTGGTCGCCGATGACCACGACCTGATGCGGCGCGGAGTCATTGCGCTCCTTCAATCCCGTGCAGGCTGGGAAGTCTGCGGGGAAGCCCATACGGGTCGCGAGGCCGTAGCGAAGGCCGAAGAACTGAAACCCGATGTCGTGATCCTGGATATCAGTATGCCGGAGCTGAACGGCGTCGAGGCGGCACGAAGGATCCGCAAGGCCTTGCCGAATGCGGAGGTCTTGATTCTCTCCGTTCACTACTCGGATCAACTGATTCGCGAGATTCTCGATGCCGGAGTGCGCGGATACATGGTGAAATCGGACTCAGACCGGGACTTGATTATTGCCGTCGAAACTCTCGCGAACCACAAGCCATTCTTTACGCCTCGCGCCACCGAAGTAATTCTCAGTAATTTCAGCGCGACCGGAGCTCGAGGGGGTAAGCCGGAGCTGCTCGCCGACCGGCTGACTTCTCGAGAACGTGAAATCGTTCAACTGCTTGCGGAAGGTAAAAGCAGCAAGGAAGTTGCGTCCTCTCTGTGCATCAGCGTTAAAACGGCTGAGACCCATCGCGCCAACATTATGCGCAAGCTGCAATTGCACACCATAAGCGAGTTGGTACGATACGCCGTGCGCAATCAAATTATTGAACCTTAGCGCCCTGCCAGGGCTTCGCACAAAGATCAGTTGACGTCGCCGATTCTGGGGCATCACAGGTTCCCCAAAACTCTTCTCGTTTTCCAGGCTTCTGATTTGCCGTCGAAGCGGCAATGATCTCAATTTCACCGTTTCTTTCCCGCATTTCATCCTCTCTGAAGCGAACCTCGTAGAAACACTGGACTATGCGATACAGGAACTTCCGGTACGTCTCTAACGAATTGACGGTATTGCCCGAAAAGCGCTTCGCAAGGATTATGCCTGTACGGAATGTTTATTCCGTTTTGACGGGAAGAGGAAGACAGGAAGTCGAGGCGCCTTGAGAGATCAAGGCAAGAAGGGCTGGGTCGGCTTCCTTCTTCTTCTCCCAGAACAGTGGCAGAAAGGCTTGGACAATGAGCACTACATGGGTCTCCACCCATAGGCTTCAAGGTTTCAGCCCCACGCTCGATTTTCACCCGGTATCTGATGCTCCCACGGTTCTGGTCGCCAGCCGTGATACAGAGATTTCCGACAGCTTGGCGGACGTTCTCGAACCTTATGCGCTCAACGCCGTGTGGGTAAAAGGTCTGGCGGATGCAAAAACCTGGCTCGCTACGGGGAAAATCGCTGCGTGCCTTTGCGGTTTCTCGCTAACGGAGGGGTCCTACCGGGACTTGGTGAAACAGGCAAAGCATGAAAGGTCGGAGATTCCTGTCATCATCGTATCCACCCCTGGCTGCACGAACGAATATCGCGAATACCTTTCGGCAATGAATACGGGAGCGTTTGATTTTTTGTGTCATCCGTACCGGCGCCTCGAACTCGAGAGGACTCTTCGCTTGGCGATCACGACCTACGGGCGCGCCGCCCGGAAGGATTATGCTTGATTCACAATTATGCGTGGTTCGAGCGGACGGGGCGCGCGCTGTTCCGCGCCGCCAAAACCTTTCCGGAAATGACTCGGACTGAGTTCACATATTCCTCGAATTAACCCCCACTCAGTCCGGGCTTTCTGGGATTTCTTGCCGGAATCTAGGCCGCGCCATCGCATCGCGAAATTATGGCGTCAAAAATCGAGTACCGGCGTATCGCCAGCATTGTACATCCTTCGCTGTATTCCTCACTGGCTTCCTTTGTGGTCTAATCGTACGTGTTGAATTAAAATGATCGCTGAGCACCCTGCGGCGCCACCGTCGACGAACCTGATCCGCCAACCGTGATCGGAAATTTGCGAGCGTGGACTTGGTTTTAAGCTCGCTGCTTTGTTCAATCTTTTATTTCGTTCGCACAACAACGTGACCTTCCACACGCCAAAGGGATAACTGAGGACGAAATGTCATTTGCGCCGCCGTCCCCTGCGAATCGCTCAAGCTGGCCGCGAGCACAGTTCTTTTGTCGCCTTTCGCGCCGATGCTGTTCATGGGCGAGGAATATGCCGAGACATCTCCCTTCCGGTACTTCGTCAGTCATGGGGATGAGGAATTGATTCGCAACGTACGCGATGGCCAACGCAAGGAAGTTGAACACTTCAAATGGCCGGGCACTGACTCTCACTCGCCGGAGACGTTCTTGCGCAGCGAGTTGCGTTGGGAGCAAAGAGAGGATGCGCGGTACGAGTTGCTTTTATCGTTTGATACAAAATTGCTCGAGCACCGCCGAAAGGTCCGTGCGTTTTCGCATCTCGACAAACGCAGCAGCCAGGCGGCCATGTTCGAACCGTCGGCCCTCATCGTCGAGCGGTGGAACGACGAAGACCGCATCGTCATCTTTTTCAATTTTGATCCGAATCCCGCTCGCCTAATCTGCTCAATAGATCCGGGAATTTGGAAAAGGCAGCTTGGCGCAGCCGATTCGCGATGGGGAAGGGCACGAAACCCAACGCCGTCCGTGCTCGATGCCACGGACCCGGTCACTTTGGACGTGGCGGCGACATCATTCAGTTTGTTCCATCTCGATGAAGGAGTCCCGCATTGAACGACCGTTCTCTTTGTGTCCACGCTCATTTCTACCAGCCCCCGCGTGAGAATCCGTGGCTGGAGGCGGTAGAACTGCAAGACTCATCGTATCCGTATCATGACTGGAATGAGCGCATCACCGCAGAGTGCTACGCGGCCAATGCGGCATGCCGCATTCTTGATGGCGAAGGGCGCATCGCCGACATCACCAACAACTACGCGAAAATCAGCTTCAATTTCGGGCCCACACTTTTGGCATGGCTGGAGGACAAAGCGCCCGACGTCTATGCCGCAATCCTGGCAGCGGACAAGCAGAGCCGGGACCAGCATCACGGTCATGGTTCTGCCATATCGCAAGCTTACAATCACATGATTCTCCCGCTGGCCAATATGCGGGACAAACACACTCAGGTCGTCTGGGGCATTCGCGATTTTGAGCATCGCTTCGGCCGGCCCCCGGAAGGGATGTGGCTTCCCGAAGCCGCTGTAAATCTTGATTCACTCGAGGCTCTCGAATCCAACGGCATTAAATTCACAATTCTTTCTCCCTCTTCAGCGCAAATGGTCCGCCGCAGCCGCGAGGAGCCATGGCGTGACGTCAGTGGAGGTGAGATCGATCCCTCGATGGCGTACAAAATCCAACTCCCGTCGGGCAAGAGCATGGCTTTGTTTTTCTATGATGCTCCCGTGTCCAGAGGAATTGCTTTCGAGAATCTTCTCGAAAATGGCGAGCGCTTCGCCGATCGCTTGATCAATGTCTTCTCCGAATCGCGGGATTGGCCGCAATTGGCACACATTGCCACCGACGGCGAGACCTACGGACATCATAAGCCGCACGGAGACATGGCGCTCGCCTACGCGCTTCGGTTTATTGAAGAGAAAAAACTCGCCGTTTTGACGAATTATTCCGAATTCCTCGAGCAGAATCCACCCACTCACGAGGCGCGGATCTTAGACAATAGTTCCTGGAGTTGCTCCCACGGCGTGGAACGCTGGCGCAGCAATTGCGGCTGCAACTCAGGGGCCCATCCGGGATGGAATCAGGGCTGGCGCGCGCCCCTCCGCGAAGCGATGGACTGGCTCCGCGACACTCTCGTACCGATTTATGAGGACCAGGGCCGGCAAATCTTTCAGAATCCCTGGCAGGCGCGCGATGAGTATATTCGCGTGATTTTGGATCGCTCACCTGGGAATGTCTGTGATTTTTTTCATCAGGCGGCGGGTCGCAAGCTCTCCCACGAAGAAAAACTTCGCGGCCTCAAACTGCTCGAGTTGCAGCGGCATGCCATGTTGATGTACACAAGCTGCGGGTGGTTTTTCGACGAACTGTCTGGCCTTGAAACGGTGCAGACGATCCAATACGCCGCCCGCGCCGTTCAGCTTGCTTTTCAGCTGACCGGCAATCCGAACCTTGAATCTGAATTTGTCGAGCGCTTGGCCCGAGCGAAGAGCAACGTCCCGGAGAATCAGGACGGCAGGCAGGTATACGAAAAATTTGTCAAGCCGGTCATGCTGGACCTGAAGGGCGTCGGCGCGCACATAGCAGTCAGCTCGCTTTTCTCTGACGACGGCCCCGCGCGGCATACCTATTGCTATACAATTTCTCCCAATGATTTTCATACTCTGTCGTCAAGAAAAACGAAGCTGGTCGTGGGACGCGCTCAAATCTCTTCGGACATTACGGCAGAATCAGAGAATATTTCTTTCGGCGTCGTCCATCTCGGTGACCATAACATCACCGGAGGCGTCCGAGAGTTCGCGGGCGAGCAGGACTATCAGGATACCGTGGCGGCCATCACCGAGACATTCGAACGCGGTGATCTTGCGGAGCTGGTTCGTGTCGTGGATAAAGCCTACGGAAGCGGAACGTACACCCTGAAATTCCTCTTTCGCGATGAACAGCGCAAGATCGTCCGGCAGATCCTCGATTCCGCCCTGGAGGAGGCCGAACACGTCTACCGCCAACTGTACGAGAATCGCGCGCCGCTCATGCGTTTCGTAACGGCGCTGGGCATGCCGCCCATTCGCCACTTTCAGGCCGCCGCGGAGTTCACCTTAAACTCCGACATCCTTAAGATCATCGAGTCTGACGATCTGAATGCCCAGGACATGCGGATGCTTCTTGATGAAGCCAAGCGTGCCGGCGTCCCTCTCGACGCGACGACTCTCGAGTTTGCCATTCGCAAGAAACTGGAGGCCATGGCACAACGATTCCGCGCGCACCCAACTGAAGCGCAGCTTTTGGAGGCGCTCGACTCAGCCGTCAGTGTAGCGCAAGCTCTTCCCTTCCCGGTTCAGTATTGGATGGTCCAGAATATTTACTTCGATATCATGAAGAACGTCTACGCAAAAGCACTCAGCCAAAAAACTGAAGCCGCCGCCGACTCCGAGAAGTGGCTGGCAATATTTCGTTCCCTCGGTGAAAAATTATCGATTCGTGTTGAGTGAATTTACCATGCGAATTCCATCAGCAACTTACCGTGTTCAATTTAATCTCAATTTCCGCTTTGCTGACACTGAAGCGCTGGTGCCCGATCTTTACGATCTCGAAATTACGGATCTTTATGCATCGCCGCGCTTCAAGGCCCGCAGGGGAAGTTCGCACAGATATGACGTTGCCGATCCGCCGCAATTCGTTTCGTCAATCCGCGACGATTCTAACAACAATCGATTTCTCGCCATCGCAGGCAACATTTCTGATTTCGCATCAGCATCGCTGACGTTGGCGTGCTTAAATGTCAGGGGCGGCACTCATGAAAACAAATGAATCGGCCAGGAGCTCTACGCTGGCAAAGATCGGAAGATTCGAGCCAAAATGCCTGAGGCTGAAGGGGACGGCAGTAATTCTGCTTCTTCTGGCCTTCCTAGCTCGAACCTCGCAGGGGTATTCCGTCTTGACTCATGAAGCGATCATCGACGCGGAATGGAATCCCGTGATCGTACCGCTACTTTTGAAGCGGTTCCCCGCAGCAACTCCGGAGGAGTTGAAGGAAGCGCATGCCTATGCTTACGGAGGTGCGATCATTCAAGATATGGGCTACTATCCCTTCGGAAGTAAGTTTTTCAGTGACCTTACGCACTATGTACGCACGGCTGATTTCGTTAAGAACTTAGTACGCGACTCCCAGAATTTGAACGAATACGCCTTTGCGTTGGGCGCGATCGCCCATTACGTCGGAGACAATGACGGGCATCGCATCGCCGTAAACCTCGCGGTTCCGATTCTCTACCCTAAACTTCGTCGCCGGTACGGACATATTGTTGTTTATGACCAAGACCCTGCGGCGCACTTGAAGACGGAATTCGGATTCGATGTCTTGGAGATCGCGAATGGACACTACGCCTCGCAGGATTATCACGACCGCATTGGATTTGAAGTCTCTCAATCCTTGCTCCAGAGAGCTTTCCAAGACACCTACTCCCTAAATCTCAACTCCGTATTTTCGAATTATGACCTCGCGATTGCCACATTCCGTCACGGCGTCAGCGACGTAATCCCGAAAATGACAAAGGTTGCATGGCAGACCAAGAAGAACGAAATTAGAAAGGAAATTCCTGGAGTCACGCGGCGCAAGTTCATCTACAATCTCTCTCGCTCCAGCTATAGGAAAAGCTGGAACCAGAAGTATGAAACGCCCAAATTCAGCACCAGGCTGCTGGCTTTCCTGCTGCGATTAGTTCCCAAGATCGGCCCATTCAAAGCGCTTTCTTTTCGCATGCCTACTCCCGCAACCGAACAGATGTTCATGCTTAGCTTTAATACCACGATAAAGGATTATGGCGACCTCCTCCATCAAGACGAGAAAACAGGCACCTTCGCGATTAAAGACGACAATTTGGATACCGGCAAAGTGACCGGGCCTGGCCAATACCCATTGGCCGACCAAACTTACGCGGAATTGGTTGACCGATTAGCCAAGAATCAGTTCCAGCAGATCTCGCCTGAACTCCGCAAAGATATTCTTCTCTACTACAGCAACCTCAACGCGCCATTTGCCACCAAGAAAAATAAAAAGGAGTGGGCTCGCGTAATTAGCGAAATCAACGAGCTGAAGACTGCGCCTTCGGCTCCCGCCACGGCGGTAGCATCCAAACAACGTTAGAGAATTTGCCTAATGTCTCGCGAGGGGCGGATTACTGGTCAGCACAGGAGTGAAACAACACCCGGCAAACGGCCGCCCTCGCGTGGAACGGCTCGTGGCTCTCCGAAATTTCCGCGGGGGCGTGCAGAGAGGTTTTCGCGTCATGCCTTTCCCTTGTTTCCCGCCACTACCAGGATAATCCCGCCCACCAGCAGAATCCCGCCGAAAATTGGCGACAATGGGATGGTCTTGTGCTGTGTTGTCGAAGCCTGAATGGCGCCCAGATCCAGTACTTTTTTATGCGTAGTGTACGTGATTCCCTGATACGCGAAAGAAATAACGGCAAGAATAATCAAAACGATTCCAATGATTGTGGCAGTCTTCATCAAGTCTCCTCGCACGGCAGGCTGGGATCCGCGGGGAACCTGTCCCCGCGGTCTTTCTTACATCCTTACGTCCGGCGCATCAATCCACCGACCAGGGATATTAGGAACAAAACGATGAAGATGAAGAACAGGATCTTGGCGATTCCTGCCGCTGCCGCCGCAATCCCAAAGAATCCGAACACCGCTGCGATGATTGCTACGATGAGGAATACCACTGCCCAACTCAACATGGCGCCTCCTCTAGGGCCAATTTATAGCTATTTCTACCTTGGGGGCCCCCACAACGCAATACTCGTTTGACGCACTCTTTTAAGCCCGCTTGACGCAATGCACAATACATCGCTTCGGGTATCGCTAGTCCGGGTTTGCTGTAGAGATGGGTCCTCGGATCGAGCTCTGTGCCCGCGGTAATGGCGGCTACCCGATTCTACTTATGCCTCTCAGGTTTACTCCTTATTCCCTCCCTGCGCGCCGTGGTGTCTCATATGGCTGGCGCGGGCAGCGCCTGACCGGCTGGGCTCATGGCGGTCATGAACTAAACCAAAAGAGAACTCAATAGGCGTCTCGATGGAGGGACCGATGAACTGGGATCAACTTCACGGAAAGTGGAAACAGTACAAGGGCAGCGCCAAAGTAAGATGGGGCAAGCTCACTGACGATGACCTCGACGTCATCGACGGCAGCCGCCAGCAGCTGATTGGAAAACTCCAAGAGTACTACGGCATCACCAAAGAGGCGGCGGAAAAACAGGCAGAAGAGTTTGTCGACACCTTAAAGGCCGGCCACGAGCAAGCCCAGCGAGCGGGCCGGATCTAATCGCTGTTCCACGGCAGCTGTATTTCTGGCATATTTCTGTCTTCGACGAAACGCCTTGCTTCAGGCAGGGCGTTTCGCTTCGCTTTTCAAGAAAGGAAACCCATGGCCAAGACACTGTCAAATTCCACTTCGAGTAAGACCGGTTCCAGTGAAACGAAGCTGTCTCGGAGCGAATTGGTCAAATTATTGAACAAGGACCTCGCCCGCGAATACCAGGCCATCATCGCTTACATCGTTTATTCGCAGGTCCTCAAGGGTGCCGAATACATGAATATAGCCGCCGAGCTCGAAAAGCACGCGCAGGAAGAGCTCAACCACGCCCTGATCATCGCTAAACAGATCGATTATCTCGGCGGGATGCCAGAGGTCAAGCCCTTGCAAGTTCGCACGTCGGAGAAGGCGACGGATATGCTTCGCTACGATCTCGAACAAGAAAACGAGACCATCCGCGACTATCGCGAGCGCGTCCGCCAGTGCGAAGCGCTGGGAGAATTCGCCATGGCGGAGCACATCCGCGACATTCTTGTCGACGAACAGGAACATCAAATGGATCTGGCGACGGCTCTCGGGGAAGACACGCCAAATGCGGCGACCACAAAGTAGCCTTACGGTGTCCGGCAAATACCCCGCCGCCTACGGAGAACCCTTTGAAGAACTAAAGGTCTCCCCGGATAGCAATTCTCACCGGGGCGTCGTACTCTTCGCGTGTAATGTTCACCCGACCGCAACGTTTCTTGCCTCTTTAGTGACAACCCCTCCAAAAAGGGGCCGTTGAAATTCCACCCGGCACGGACGGCCCCTCCCTACCTCTTCCAGCAACTGTTGGTTGCTAGTACATGCAATTCCACGGGTTGTTACAGCGTATGCCGGATGGACTGCGCTGTGACCACGCCCCAGACTTGTACCGTTCATCAGTAGCAGCAGTTCGACGCGCCGCATCGAAGGAATTAAAACGATACGGAAGCGAAATCAGAAAATGCCCGGCCAACAGAAAACAGCGAGGACCTGAAATGCTGATTCGACAGGAAGAAATCATCCCGCAATTTCGTTTTGAAGAACCATCCCAACCGGATCCGGGGCAGTCTGGCCCCGGCCGGCGGCGCAAGCGCCCGTCAGCGATCCGGAGCCTCGTCGGGATAAGCCGAACTCCTCGAGCCCTCACGATCCACAAAAACTCCCGGGCCAGGAGTTTAGGTACATCGTAAGAGCGCAACGTTCACTATCTTAAAGTTTTTCTGGGCGGCCCAGATGCGGCCCTGGGCCTTCGACCTAACTCTTCAAAATCGCGGCAGCGGGCCCGGCATTCTTGTGAATAAGTTGTAATGATGCTCCGGGCTTCTTGCTGATACGCATACCTTCCGTTATGCTCACGCTACCGTGAATCCTCAGTCACGAATTCTCATCATCGAAGACGATAAAGACATCGTCGAGCTGGTTCGCTACAATCTCGAAAAAGACGGCTACCACGTCGGCGCGTGCGGCGAAGGCGTCGCTGGACTCGCGCAGATCAGAAAATCGTCTCCGGATTTGCTGATTCTCGATCTTATGCTTCCGAAACTTTCGGGCCTGGAAATCTGCAAGGAAATTCGCCGCGACGATAAGCTGAATCGTCTCCCGATTCTGATGCTCACGGCGCGCGGCGAGGAAGCCGACCGCGTCGTGGGCCTTGAGCTCGGCGCTGATGACTACGTTACCAAACCATTCAGTCCGCGCGAGCTTGTCGCGCGCGTCAAGGCCCTGCTCCGGCGCGTTCAGCCTCCCGGCGAAGAAGCGATGCCCCTCGAAGTGGGTTCGCTGCGCATCGATCCAGTTTCCTATCGTGCCCAACGCGAAGGGAAGACGATTCCCTTGAGCACGCTCGAATTCAGGCTGCTCTATTATCTTGCGTCCCGCCCCAACCGCGTTTTTTCCCGCGATCAGTTGCTCGACGCCGTGTGGGGCAGTGACCGCTTCGTTACGCCGCGCAGCGTGGATGTGTATGTTCGCCGCTTGCGCGAGAAAGTAGAAACAAATCCCGAAAAGCCCGAATACTTGAAAACCGTTCGCGGCGCAGGCTACATCTTTGAAACCCGTGCGAATTAGCTTTCTCTGGAAGCTCGGACTCGCGTACCTCGCGCTTTTGGTCGCCGCACTCGTCGGCGTCTACTTCTGCGTGGGACACATTTTTCGTGCCAGCACAATTCTTCTAGCGACGCCGCTTACGCAAATCAATCACGATCTGGCAAATGTGCGCCGCAATCTTTGGGAAATCTCTTTCGTTGTGTTCGTTGTCGGCATCGTAATCACGCTGCTTGTCTCGCGTCAATTTGTGACTCGCGTTCGACACCTTGAGGAATTCTCTCGCCATGTCGCGAACGGCGACTTCCGCCCCTTGCCGCAGGAACCGCGCCAGGACGAGCTCGGTGACTTGACCACCGCGCTCAATGACACGGCTGCGCACCTCGGCGCCACGATTCGCTCGCTCACCGAAGAGCGCAATCGCTCTGCGGCCATCCTACGCAGCATGGTCGAAGGCATCGCCGTTGTGGACGCTCGCGAGCGAATCACCTTCTGCAATGAGGCGTTGGCGAAGATATGGGACGTCAGTTTTGCCGGTATCGAAGGAAAGTCCGCGATCGACGTGATTCGCCAGCCCGACATTCTCCAATTGATCCGCCAGGCGCTCGCCGGTGGCGAAGGCCTTCACGGCGAGATCTCTTTCGGAAGCGCTCACCCGCGAAGCTTTTCCGTGACGGTCGCGCCGGTTCCTTCATTGGACGGCGGTATGGCCGGCTCGAAATCGCAAGCCAATTCTGGACCCTTTGGCGCCGTCATCGTCCTCCACGAAATCACCGACATTCGCCGTCTCGAACAAATGCGAAAGGATTTCGTGGCCAACGTCTCCCACGAGCTCCGCACGCCGCTCACGGCCATTCAAGGTTTCGCCGAAACGCTGCTCGCTGGCGCTCTCGATGACCAGCAAAATAACCGCCATTTCGTCGAAATCATTCGCAACCATGCCGCGCGCTTGGCACGCCTGACCGACGATCTTTTGAAGCTTTCTCGCATCGAGGCGGGCAAGCTCGAAATGGATTTTCAGCCGATGGATCTTGGAGCTTTGATCGATGCCGCCGTCGGGGCCGCTGGCGACGCCGCGAGCCACAAACAGATTTCCTTAACTTGCGCCAGTCTGCCGCACAACTTGCCTCGCGTGCGCGGCGACGCCGATCTGCTCCGCGAGGTCTTGCGGAATTTGCTCGACAATGCCATCCAATACACTTCTCCCGGAGGCCGCATTGAAGTCAGCGCGGCAGCGAATGAAAGCTTCACCGTCGTGACCGTTGCCGACACAGGGATCGGCATTCCTCGCGCCGATCAACCTCGCATCTTCGAGCGTTTTTACCGCGTCGATGCAGCTCGCTCGCGCGAAGTCGGCGGCACGGGCCTTGGCCTGGCTATTGCCAAACACATCGTCGAGGGCCACGGAGGGCAAATTTGGGTTGAGAGCACGGTTGGCGAAGGCTCAACGTTCCATTTTTCGATCCCGCTCGCTGGCTGAGCGTTTCTTCCGTTTCTGTGGAATTTATACCGGTGTCAACAGCTCCAATCCTTTTATTATCCGTAGCTTCCGGGTCGCGCGGATGGTCTGTAACCAGATATTCATCTCCTGCTCACTACCTGTTCAAACTCCTGGAGCACACTTCTCCACGATCTACGGAGCAAATCGTGACCAACACCCTACACCACTCACAGCACGGAAAGATCTGCTCCGTCGCCCCGATCGGCTGGCGTTTCCCCAACGCCAGCCATAAATTTTTAGCTCGCAAGTATGCGCGCCGGTTTCTGCGCAACTCGCGTTGCGAAACGCTTACCGATTTCCGATATTCGAGTTGTTGCCAAAACGCGGAAACATTCTGAAGGAGGAGTGAATGAGAAGGCTCTTGGTTGGTTTTGTGGCGATGGCGCTCCTGTCAGCGGCGCCCGCATTTGCAAATTCGGATGGAGATAAAAGCGCGGACACGCCGACCAAGAACGGCAACGCGTCATCCACAGCCGCGCCTGGCAATAGCGCGAAGAAAAAAGCAGCGGCGGCAAGGAACGAAAGCTCGTCATTGGCGACGAACACAAGCACCACCGATTCCGCAGCGGCAGCAGCATTGGCAATCGCCCCGGTCTCCGCGACCGTGGCATCCCCAAAGGCAGCGCAAGGCGACCAAGCGGATCAGTCTCCACTCTTCTTCAAGATCGGCGGGGCAGACTTCACTCCGCTCGGCTTTCTCGATTTCACGTCTGTCTATCGCTCGACCGACGTGGGCAGCGGTATTGGCACCAGCTTCGGCAGCATTCCTTTCAACGGCTCTTCTCCGGCGGGACGATTGTCTGAACTGCGCTTCAGCGCGCAAAATTCTCGCGTGGGAATCAAGGTGGATACGAATCCGGGCGCTTTCAAAGTCACAGGCTACCTCGAAGCCGACTTTCTCGGCAATGCACCCGGCAACCTCGAGGTCACCAGCCATTCGAGCACCATGCGCATGCGTCTTTACTGGGTTGACGTTCACCGTGGGAAGTGGGAAGTTCTCGGCGGGCAGTCCTGGAGCATGATGACGCCGAACCGCACGGGCATTTCTCCCATGCCGGGCGACATTTTCTTCAGTCAGGACATGGACACAAACTACCAAGTCGGCCTCGTTTGGCTGCGTACCCCCGGCTTCCGCGTCGTCTATCACGCAAATAGCAACTGGACTCTCGGCGTCGCTCTCGAAGATCCCGAGCAATATACTGGCGGACTCGTAACGTTTCCAGCGGGCTTTAACACCAGTCAGGTGGACGATACCGGAGGCAACGCCAAGACTCCCAACGCTGCCCCCGACGTCATCGCCAAAGTCGCCTACGACACAAAGCTCAGCGGCCACGCATTTCACATCGAAGCCTCAGGACTCTACAGAGTTTTCCGCTTGAACACCGCTGCAACCAACGCCAACGTTACCAAGTCCGGCGGCGGTGGTTCCGTCAACGTGAACTTCGAAGTGGTCAAAAATCTTCATCTCATCGCGAATTCTTTTTGGAGCGACGGCGGCGGTCGTTACATTTTCGGCATGGGACCGGACTTCGCTGTCACCACGAATGCCGCTGGTAATTTCGTGCCTTCGCCGCTTCATGCGGGTTCGGGCATCGCTGGATTTGAATATCAGTTCACTCCACAGACGATGTTCTACGGCTACTACGGCGGTGCGTACTTTGGCCGCAACTTCCAAGCCACGACAGGGACTAGCGGCACGACCACTTACACGGGTTATGGCTTCCCGGGCTCTGGCAGCGCCCAGAACCGCACGATTCAGGAGGCCACATTCGGCGTCATCGAGACTCTATGGAAGAACGTTAAGTACGGCGACCTGAAAATCATCACGCAAGGCTCGTATCTCTCAAGAAATCCTTGGTCCAACACGGCTACTCCTGGGAACGCCAACAGCGCGCATCTCGGGATGGCATTCGTAGACTTGCGTTACGACTTGCCGTAAGCGGCAGAGCATGATGATCGTTCCAAGCGGAAAACGAACCACCGAATCCCGAATTTTTGCAGATCGATGTGAGCACCATATGCAGACGTTAACTCAGAAGCTCTTTAAAAAGGAGAATCGAACCGTGAAACAATCCCTTTGCGCTCTATTCCTCGCCATCCTGGCCGTGGCGGGTTGCTCATCGAAGAGTGGCCAATCTAACGAAAATGCACCACAGACGGTGCACCTCACTGGCGCTGGCAGCACTTTCGTTTATCCGATAATGACCCAGTGGATCGCCCAATATCAGGCCACGCGCCCCCAGGTGGAGATCAATTATCAATCGATCGGCAGCGGCGGCGGAATTCAGCAGATCAAAGCCGGTCTGGTGGATTTCGGGGCGAGCGATGCCGCGCTCGATGACAAGCAGCTCGCGTCCATGCAGCCCCTGATTCAAATCCCGGAAAGTGCGGGCCCTGTTTGCGTCACCTACAACTTGCCTGAACTTCACAAGCCGTTGAACCTGACGGCAGCCGCGCTTTCGGGTATTTACCTCGGCACAATCAAGAGCTGGCAAGATCCGGCGATTGCCAAGATCAATCCGGGCGTCAATCTCCCCAACAAGCCCATCCTTGTGGTGCATCGCTCCGAGGGCAGCGGTACCACAAACATCTTTACCACTTACCTGAGTACCGTAAATCCCGGCTGGGCCCAGAAAGTTGGCGCAGGAATCTCCGTGAACTGGCCCGTGGGCCTCGGCGGCAAAGGAAGCGAAGGCGTAACTGGGATCGTGAAGCAGAATCCCGGATCGATTGGCTACACGGAGTTGAATTATGCCGTCAACAATCATCTTCCCGTAGCGCGGATACAGAACAAGGCCGGCAAATGGGTCACGCCCACCTCGGCGGGCGCGACAGCGGCCATTGCGGCCTTCAGCGATGCTCTGGCGAAGGACGTCAGGACTCCCATCGTTGATCCTCCCGCATCCGCTCCCGATGCATATCCCATCAGCGGTTTCACGTTCCTGCTGATTCCCAAGGACGGCAACAATAAAACCAATCGGCAAGTCCTTAAGAGTTTCGTCCAATACGTGATAAGCGACGGCCAGAATCAGGCGGACGCTTTGGACTATTCGAAGCTGCCCGACTCCGTCGTTCAACTGGACGGCACACTGCTCAACCAGATGACCGCGCAGGGCCAGCCGCTTCAGTAGTCCCGTTCGGTTTCCACACCGGGGGTGTCCCTGCGGATTTCGCTGGGGCGCCTCTTCTGTCTTTCAGTCGTTGGCGAAGGGTGCGACGCCGGCCATCTTTACCTTATTCGGCGCAAGTTGTAGCATTCCGGCGCTGATGCCGGAGGCAAGCGACGTTTGAATTTTGTCGCGCGTCTGCGTATGGTTGGAGAGCATGAATACCACTGATTTGGCCGCGCCATCTGGCAATGGTTTCGCAGGAGCTTGGCGGCGAGTAAGCCGCGTTGGCCTCGGTGACGCCGTGGCGCATGGCATAACGCTCCTCGCCGGTACCGGAATTTTTGTCCTTGTTGGCGTCCTGTTTACCGAACTCTGGGTGAATTCCCGCCTGGCGCGAGATCGGTTCGGATGGAAGTTCCTGGTCACGAGTGTCTGGGATCCGATTTCCCAGCATTTTGGCGCGCTGCCCTTCTTATACGGCACACTCGTCACGTCGTTGCTCGCGCTGGTGATTGCCATTCCGCTCGGCCTGGGCACGGCGGTTTTTCTCGTTGAGCTTGTTCCCGTTTGGATGTCCGACTGGCTAGCTTTCATTATTGACCTCCTGGCTGCCGTGCCCAGTGTCGTTTATGGCCTGCTCGGCATTTTCATCCTCGTCCCCATCATTCGATCGACGGTCGAGCCTTTCTTGCAGTCCACGCTCGGTTTTCTTCCGATTTTTCAGGGACCCGCGTATGGCGTTGGATTTCTGGCGGCCGGGGTGATCCTGGGAATCATGGTCGTGCCTTTTATCGTTTCGGTATCGCGGGAAGTGCTTCTCGCCGTTCCTCAGGAACAGCGCGAGGCAGCCCTGTCTTTGGGCGCGACGCAATGGGAAGCCGCTTCGCAAGTTGTTGTACCCTATGCTCGATCCGGGATTCTGGGCTCTATTTTCCTTGCCCTCGCGCGCGCACTGGGCGAGACCATGGCCGTCACCATGGTCATCGGTAACGACCCGCGTATTCACGCCTCGCTCTTTGCTCCCGGCTATTCGATTGCCGCCGTCATCGCAAATGAGTTCACCGAGGCTACTTCCACGCTTTACATTCACGCCTTGATCGAGCTCGGCCTTATCCTCTTCGGACTAACATTCGTACTCAATGCGCTCGCGCGTCTGTTAATTCTGGCCACCGTCCGGCGCGGCATGGTTCGCCCATGACATCCATGACGAAACACATGACCAGACGCTCCGTCACCAACGTCGTCATGCTCACCCTGACGGGTGCCTGTGCCTTTCTCACCGTGGCGGTCATGTTTTACATCCTCGGATACCTCGCCTGGCACGGCGGACGCGCCTTGAGCTGGAATTTCTTTACGAAATTGCCCGCTGCCGTCAATGTCGCTGGCGGAGGCATGGCCAACGCCATTGTCGGAAGTGCTAAGCTACTGCTTCTGGCCTGTTGCATCGGAGTTCCGGTGGGAATTCTGGCGGGAATCTATCTTTCTGAGTTCGCGGGCCAGACATTAGGATCCGTGGTCCGTTTTATGGTGGATTTGCTCAACGGCGTACCATCCATCGTTATTGGAATCTTTGCGTATACGGTGATCGTATTGCCGATGCACACTTTTTCGACGCTGGCGGGCGGCTTCGCTCTCGGGATCATGATGATTCCCATCTCCGTTCGCAGCACCGAGGAATATCTTCGCGCTGTTCCTTCCAGTCTTCGCGAAGCATCTTTGGCGCTCGGCGCAGCGCGATGGGTCACCATCGTGCGTATCGTCATCCCTGCCGCTTTCCGCGGGATCCTTACCGGCGTAATGCTGGCTCTGGCGCGAGTCGCGGGAGAAACCGCGCCGCTTCTGTTCACGGCCTTCGGGAATAGTTATTGGAGTACGGGCTGGACGCGGGCGACTGCCTCGCTGCCCGTCATGATTTATACCTATGCGATTTCGCCTTATGATGACTGGCATCGGCAAGCCTGGGCTGCGGGCTTGGTGCTCTTGGCTCTCGTTTTGGTAGTCAACATCGTCACGCGCATGGCCTTGGCGCGCAAAATGCCGCTGTCGAGGTAGAAAATTATGGCCAGCGTGGGTACAGTACATAGTGGGAATACGGTGAACGTTAAATCGGATCAATCCGCGGACACGCCCCCAAGATTTTCCTTGCCGGCGAAGGCTTCGGCCGTAGCGAGCGGCAGCACGCGTTTCAAAATCTCCGGTTTGAAAGTGCTATATGGCCCCAAGGAAGTCCTGCACGGAATCGACATGGAGATTTCCTCGAACGTTGTCACCGCGGTGATTGGCCCTTCCGGCTGCGGGAAATCCACTTTTTTGCGCAGCTTGAATCGCATGACCGAAACCGTGCGCCAAGCCCGCGTCGAAGGCGATATCCTTCTCGATGGCGAAAATATCGAAAGCATGGACGTCGTGAGATTGCGCCGCCGCGTCGGCATGGTCTTTCAGCGTCCGAATCCTTTTCCCAAATCCATTTTCGATAACGTCGCCTACGGGTTGCGCATCAACGGCCACAAAGGCCGCCTTTCCGAAGCCGTCGAGAACAGCTTGCGCCGCGCCGCGCTTTGGGACGAAGTGAAGGATCAGCTCCACAAATCCGCTTATGCCCTCTCTGGAGGGCAGCAGCAGCGCCTGTGCATCGCGCGCGCCTTGGCCGTCGATCCGGAAGTTCTCTTGCTCGACGAGCCGTGCTCGGCCCTCGATCCCGTGACCACCGCGAAAATCGAGGAGCTCCTGTTTCAGTTGAAGCCTTCGTGCACCATCGTGATCGTCACTCACAATATGCAACAGGCCGCGCGCGCCAGCGACTTCACTGCGTTCCTTCTCGAGGGCCGGCTTGTCGAATATCAGTCCACGCCGAAGCTCTTCACCACGCCTTCGGATCCGCGCACGGAGGCGTACATCACCGGCCGCTTCGGCTAATTCCGATTCAATCCGTGCGGTCGCTGCGCCATTTGCGCGAGGAGCATTCATGGAACGCCATTTCGAACACGATCTTGAAGAATTGAAGGAGCGCCTGCTCTGGATGGCCGGCCTTGCCGAGCGTGCCGTGCATCAAGCGGTGCAGGCCGTCTTCGAAAAGGACGAAGCGCTGGCGGCGCGCGTTCTCGAAGAAGAGAAGGCTATCAATGAAATGCAGATCGAAATCGACGACCGCGTCATGCAGCTCGTCGCCTTGCAGCAGCCCATGGCCGTCGACTTGCGTTTCATTCTTTCCGCCTCGCGCATCAATAATGATCTCGAACGCATCGGAGATCAGGCCGTCAACATCGCGCAGTCTGCTTTGCGCATTCTCCGCCATCCGCAGGTCAAGCCCTATGTCGATTTGCCGCGCATGAGCGAACTCGCCGAAGGAATGGTTCGCGACAGTCTCAATTCTCTCGTTCGCCGCGATGCGGAGCTTGCGAAATCCGTCCTCGTCCGCGACGATCAGGTCGATAATCTTCGCGATCAGATTTTCCGCGAGCTTCTCACCTACATGATGGAGAATTCCGCGGTCATCTATCCGGCGTTTGAACTGGTTCTCGTCACCAAAAATCTCGAGCGCATTGGCGACCACGCCACCAACATCGCCGAAGATGTCATTTACATGGTCGCCGGCCGCGACGTTCGCCATCTCGCCGCCGATCGTCGCTAGCGCCGTCTGGACGAGCGGGTCGATTTGAGAAATGGACACTTCCGGCCGCGAATAGTTTCCGAGTATCCCGTGACACGACCCAGAATCCGGACCCCCCTACTCGTCGTGAGTGCTATCGCCTGTTTTCGTAAACTGGAGCCCCCGGCGAGTCTGCTTGGACCGCAAAGCGTTGGTCGATGGGGTGAAGACGTTGGAGACAAAACTGAGCAGCCAGCCGTAGTCTCTTCCCTTAAAGTGTCGCGCTGCTTGGGGGTGTGCAATGATGATCGATTGCGATAAGAATATGATTGTTCATCTGCTTCGGAATTGGCGTCCGAACAGGCTGCGACCGCAGGGTTTCCGGCTTGCAAACGACCGGCGCAGGCTGATAACGATGCAAAACGGCATCTGTCCGCTCTGTGCAAAGTCGCTAGTAAACGACGGCAAGACCACGCACATTGACCACGTCGTGACGGTGAAAGCGCTCGCCGACAAAGTTCTTCAAGACCAACTGACCTTTGATGAGGCGTATCGCCAGTTGTGGGAAGATTCAAATCTTCGCGCGGTTCACCGCGGATGCAATTACGACCGAAACGTTGGACGGGGTCTGGCGTAAAATCGCCATAACGTCCACAATCCCAGAATCCGCTGTCACTAGCGGGTCGTCGGCTACTCGGAGACTATCCAGAACGTGAGTGAGGGAACTGATCTTGCCAAACCTGTTAACTAATGTTATACTACGCCCGTGACATACTCTCATGACATCTTCGGCTTCGGCACCTTCTCAGGGGAACTACGGTGGAGTTTCCTCTCCGCCTAGCGCCCTTTTCCCCCTCCCAACCGGGCTTCCCGCCCCAATCTATGATTTTTTTAATCGCAAATGAGATGCACAGTCCCGCAAACGCAACTGCCTCAAAACGCCCCACTTATTTTTTCTTGATCGCAAATGAGTTTCGTTTTAGCGCACTCCAGTTTTTTCGCCCCTCCCGATTTCCATACTCACGCCGCAAGGTTCGCCCCAGCGCTTACATCCAGGCCAAACCTACAAGATTCCCAGCCGCACCTGCGAACTCGAATCCAGTCCCCATGCGCGCGCGAATAAAGAAACCCAACGATTCCCCCGCGCGTACTAACATTGAGGCCTTGAAAATGTCATCCAGCAACAACGGTTTTGCAATTCGCGCGGAGAGCGTCTCCCGCCATTATCAAATGGGCGCCGCGCTCATTCGTGCCGTTGACGATGTGAGTCTCGAAGTCCGTGCTGGAGAATTCCTCGCCTTGCTCGGCAGTTCTGGCTCCGGAAAATCCACTCTCTTGAACTTGCTCGCCGGCCTCGATCGTCCCACCTCTGGCGCAATTATTGTTCGCGGGCGCAATCTTGCGGAAATGGATACGCACGAACTCGCCCGGTATCGCAGCCTCACTGTCGGCATGGTGTTTCAGGCGTTCAACTTGCTCCCGCGGATGACGCTCGAGGAAAATGTCGAGCTCCCTTTGCGTTTGGCCGAAGTCGAACGCGCGGATCGCGCCGCGCGCGTGCAGGAGTCTCTCGAGCGCGTCGGTTTACTCAAGCGCCGCGAGCATCGTCCCAGCGAGCTCTCCGGCGGCGAACAGCAGCGCGCCGCTCTGGCGCGCGCGCTGGTCAACCGTCCCGCAATTTTGCTCGCGGACGAACCCACGGGAAATTTGGACAGCGCCACGGGCGAAGAAATCATGCTCCTGCTCAAGAATTTCAATCAATCGATGGGCATGACCATCGTGATGGTTACGCATGAACATCCCCTCGCCGAACGCTTCGCCGATCGCATCGCCACTGTGGCCGACGGCAAATTGGTCAGCGTCACGGAAAAACCCGGTGGCCGAGTGCAATCATGAAAATCACCGACTTGACCGAGCTTGCTCTCCGCAATTTGCGCGAGGCCATTCTGCGGAATTCGCTCACCACCGTCGGCGTCGCCGTCGGAGTCGCTTCGCTTGTCGCGATGCTTTCCCTTGGCGTCGGATTGCAGCAGTTCGCGTCGCAGCGCCTCGAGAGTACCGGCCTGTTCAATGCCGTGTTCGTCGCGTCGCGGTATAACGTGCGCGGCTACGGACGTTCCCCGCGTCAAAATCAAAACGCGGAGACTTCGAAGCCGGCGCGCCCGCTGGACGAGATCGCTCGCCAGGAAATTGCGCGCCTTCCAAACGTCAACGAAGTCTATCCAGAGATTCGCTTCATGACGGAAGTTCGCTACGCTGGCAAGCCATATCCCACGATGGTCGCGGGCGTGCCCGAATCTTCGCACACGGACGGCGCATTCGACGGCATGCAGGGCGCATTTTTTTCCAGTCCCGACGCCGATGAAGCCATTCTTCAAATTCAATTCGCCAAGGATCTCTCCGCCCAGCCTTCCTCGCTGATTGGCAAGGATCTGGTCCTGCGCTATGCCGAGCGGGAAGCTCTTCCGGCGCAAAAAGGCGCGGCGAATGCAGCTTCCACATCTGGCGGCAGTGGAGGTTCCGCCGGCGCGGGCTTCTCCGTTGTTCCGCACGAAAAGAAATTGCGCATTGTCGGCATCGTCTCCACGGAACCCGAAGGCGGCTTTGGCGGTTTCGGCCGCAGCCGCGTGTTCATTCCGCTAGCGATCGCCGAAACTCTCAGCGCCACGGAAGTGAACGATCTCCGCGATGTCCTCAATGGTTCGAACAAGGCTCGCACCTATGGAAGCCTTACGGTTCGCGTAAAAAGCCCCGCGCAAGTACCCCAAGTGGAAGCCGCCATCAAAAATATGGGCTTTGCTACTTTCTCTTTGCTCGACACGACTCGCAATCTTCGTTTGTTTTTCACCGTGATCGATCTGCTCCTTGGAATTTTCGGCAGTCTGGCGCTCGCCGTCGCCACGCTTGGCATCGTCAACACGTTGGTAATGGCGATTCTCGAGCGACGCCGCGAAATTGGAGTTTTCAAGGCGCTGGGCGCCGATGATCGCGACATCAAGCAGTTGTTTTTCGCCGAGGCCGGCGTAATGGGCCTCGCCGGCGGAATCAGCGGCGTAGCATTAGGCTGGCTCATCGGAAGAGGCGTTATGTGGGGGACGAATATCTACCTCAGCCACCGGAATCTTCCCGCCGTGAATATCTCCTCCGTGCCGCTCTGGCTGGCGCTCGGCGCAATTGCATTTGCAATTGTCGTCAGCCTGGTCGCGGGATTGTATCCCGCATCCCGCGCCGCCCATCTCAATCCGGTCGAGGCTCTCCGATATGAATAGCCGGCGCTGGGCCGCTTTGACAGCTACCCTGGTTCTCATTTGCCTCGCCTCTGCCCTGCCCGCCCACGCCGCTTTGGGCCGCATCGAATGCCGTTCGATGCACAGCCAAATTTTGGGCCGCGCGGTACGCTACTGCGCGATCTTGCCGCCGAGTTACGATGCGGCGAAGACGCGGCGCTATCCGGTTCTTTATTTTCTTCACGGCCTCGGCGAAAACGAAGAGATGCTCGTCAGTTCCGGCGGCTGGAATCTCATCGAAGACCTCTGGGAACAGCATAAGATAGGCGAGTTCCTCATCGTCACCCCCGATGCCGACACCAGCTTCTACATCAATTCGCGCAACGGTCACGATCGTTATGAGGATTTTTTCATCCGCGAGTTTCTGCCCTTCATCGAACGAACGTATCGCACGCGGCCGGGCCGCCATTACCGCGGCATCGGCGGAATTTCCATGGGCGGCTACGGCGCTTTGCATCTGGCGTTTCGCCATCCGGAGTTGTTTGCGTCCGTCACCGCGAGCAGCGCCGCTCTGCTTGGCAATCTCCCCAACGTCAAATTCTCGAATCCCCGGCAGTCACGCTTGCTGCGCCTCCTCGCCGCTTTCGGCACGCCACCCGATCCCGCCTTTTGGCGGCGAAATGATCCGATTACCCTGGCGCGCACGGCGCATCTGGCCGGCCTCAAGATTTATTTCGACTGCGGCGAGCAGGACGATTACGGCTTCGAAAAGGGAGCGCAAACCCTCAACAACGTGCTCGCATCCCGCGGAATCCCGCACGAATTCCATCTCTATCCCGGCGGCCACAATTGGCGGTATTTCGCGGCGCACCTGCCTGCGGCCCTCGAATTTCATTCGCGCGCCTTTGGTCTCGGACCTCCGTGATAGCACGCACAGTTAAGCGGGAATTTCGCGGCACGTTCTACAATTTGGGATACCATGCGCCAGTGCCTGCATCTTGGAGATTCTGACGTGGAAATATATGGCAGCAAAACCGCGCCGTCCAATGACGTGCAGCTTTCCCCCTGGAGGTGATTCCATGAAAGAGCAAAACGCCGCAAACCATGCGCGCATCGTGCCTGCGTTTCACATGGTAGTCTTGCCGATTTTGCTTCTGAACTTCGTCTACTCGCTCTACAACCTCGTGCACACCTGGTTTTCATTCGGCGCTCTCGTGTCGTTTCTCGTCTCCATCGCCCTGCTGTTGCTCGCCTTGTACGCGAGAATGTTCGCGCTGACCGTGCAGGATCGCGTGATCCGCCTCGAAATGCGCTTGCGCCTTGAAAAGCTTCTTCCCTCTGACCTGACGCCGCGTCTCCCGGAGTTCACCGTCGACCAGCTGATTGCTCTGCGTTTTGCGGACGATGCGGAATTGCCCGGCCTGGCGCGCCGCGTCCTGAATGAAAACGTGAAGGACAGAAAAGCCATCAAGCAAATGATCAAAGCCTGGAAGCCGGACTATCTCCGCGCCTAGCGGGCGATTCGTAACAGTTTTGTTGGTTCAGCGTGGCTGACGCGAATGGGCGCAAACGAAGGCGAAACTTCGTCCAGCGCCGCGATGCAAGCTCCGGACTATTTCTTGCTTTTCCCACTGTGCCGGATGAAAAATTCCCACTTATTCTCGTCCGCCGGCACGGCAACATCGAAGAACCCAATCATCATTTCGTCGTACGTTTGATCGCCCCATCGCACGGCGACCGTGGGATTAGGATTGTGCGGATTGTCGGGTGAATTGTCGTATCGCGCGATGGCCTGAAGTTCCGTCCCTGCTTTCAAAAATCGCGGGTGCGCCAAGCGATAACTCAACTGCCAGTAAAAATTATAATGCACGCGCAGCAGCGTCTCCACGCGCCCATCATGGTGGACGATGTTGTACTCGAATTCCTTTCCGCGCAGATGCATATGCGGGAAAAAACTGAGCAGCGTGCAATCGTTCGGCAGCGTCCCGTGCACTTCCACGCGATAATCGGGCACGTCCGGCGGAATGATGAAGGTGTCGTTCGTCAATTGCAGAGTGAGCACGCGCTGCTTGGGCGGCCGTTTTGCGAATACCAGCCCGATGCACGTCTGATCCGTCGCCGGATGCCCTTTCGTAATGTAGTGCATTTGGAAAACAAGATCGGACCCCGCCGGAATGAATTTCGCCATGCCTGCGGGCCACTCGTCTGGCGAACTGCCCGGTGCGTAGACGAGAAGAATGTCGCTATCGGTCCATTCCGCGTCTTTCCGATCCTGCGCATTGGTCAGCGTTGACGCCGTGAATGGCGTTCCAATGGGCGCGTGCCGCAGCCACTTCGATCCCGGCGGCCGCACGTACACCACGGCGTGATGCACATTCGCGCGGCTCGACGGGCGAATCTCCGACATTTGCACCCATTTGTCTTTCGTGAATCCCGTGGGCACGATTTCATACGTGTATTCCACAAAGCCGCGCGGGGGGATTGCCACTGGCGTGGGCATTCGCACCACATCATCCGGCCGGGGGATGATCCATCCGGCAGCCCAATGGCGCGGCGGCGGTGCATCGCGCGGATTGCCTGCGGGCGCGCCCGCGTCAACCCATGCCGCGAGCGTCGCGATCTGCGCGGACGAGAGCGAGGGATCATCCGAAAAATGGCCGCAGCACGGATCGGCAAACCACGGCGGCATAATACGCCGCGTGACTTTGTCTTTCATATCTCGCGCGTATCGCCGCGTCTCGTTATATGTCACCAGCGGCATCGGCGCGATTTCGCCCGTTCGGTGGCATGCCTGGCAGTGCTGCTGTAGAATGGGCACAACATCTTTATAAAATGTCGGCAGAGGGGAAACAGCAATCTGGTGGCGATGCGCCGTGGCGCCGCACAGCATTAACACTGCGGCCCACAACATCAGGACCCTTGATGCAGATCTGGGTCGAATTTTAGACCGACGTCCGGTATGGCCCCCCAAAATCATGGAACTTTATCGCCCGCGCGAAGGAATACTATACAGAAGAATGGGGGAAGCCAAACGACATTCGGCGCGGCGCTCGGCAGGTTTGGCAGGTGCCAATCCGTAGGTAAACGAATAACCCTGAGCAGACGTTATGATGGAACGAGGAGGGGAGCGGCATGACAGAAGATTTGCGGAAATACTTTGTTGTTTGTTCCTTACTGGCAGGCTTGGTTTTTCTGGGAAGCGCTTCCGTTCGCGCGTCGATGCCACAAGGACAGGGTGGCCATCGGCGCGGAATGCCCCCTGCTGATCAGCGCATGCAAATGCTGAATAAACGGCTCAATTTAACAACCGGCGAACAAGCGAAAATCAAACCCATTCTGGAAGACGAGCAAAAAAAGATGGAAGACCTACGGAGCAATTCGACTCTGTCCCGTCGGGATCGTTTTCAGAGGATGCGGGAGATTCACCAGGACACCATAAAGCAAATTCGCTCGAATTTGGACGATAGTCAGCAAAAGAAGTTCGATGAGATGCAGAAAGAGCAACAAGAGCGAATGCAGCAGCGGCGAAACCAAGGCCGTGGCCCCGGCCCCGGCCCTGGGACAATTTAGATTCATAGCCGACTTGGCCGAAAACGGCAACGTGCGGCAAATTGACGAGCTACGAAAGCGTCCGTAAGGCCGCGCGCGAAGCATAAGTGGGCTGTTTCCAGATCCCCATCGTAAATTTCGGAGAGGCAGTCCGACCCTGAAAGCGATCACTATATTCGCCTCGGCGATTGGACTTCTATTCGCCATAGCTCACGGCGCGGGCGCGCAACAACCACCCATCGTGCAGCAGGCGATCTCGATTTCTGGCATCGTGCAGACGGATGGCCGCATCGCGATTCCGGGTGCGACTGTACGTATCGAGAACTCGGCCACGCGCCAGCGATGGGTGACCTGGACCGGCGAAGACGGTAAATTCAAATTTCCCAGCCTTCCTCCCGGCTCCTACCGATTGTCCTCGGATGCGCTCGGTTTCGCAGCGGCGGAGCTCGACGTCACGCTCCAATCCGCAACGCCTCCGCCGCCCCCTGTTGTCCTCACGCTCCAGGTTCTTTCACTCGCGGAAATTTCCTCTGTTAATGCTGCTCCCGCGGCGTCCGCAAACTCACCCGCGCAACGGAATGAACCAGCGCTCGCGAGCAAACAAGCGGCCGTCACGCGGAGACGCCGAGGACACATGGCCACGCGAGGCGTGCCTGGCGAAAATCGTCAAGCGTCGGCCACGCTTCCCGCCGGTCTCACCAACGCGATGCGCGAGGGCATGGGTGGCTTTCAGCAAGCGGACGTCAATGTACAAGGCAGTGCTGGCGCGCCCGATCAAAACGCCAGTGCGTCCAATGGTCCGCTTGGCGCGGCATCCTCTTCCGACTCGCTGTTACTGAACGGCTCGGTGGGCATCGGCGCAAATACATTTGGCCCCGCGTTCGGAGCCGGCGGCTTGCCCGGCTCAAATTTGGGCGTCGATCTCGGTCCGGCGCCCGGCCAGAAAAGAATTATGTATGCGGGCCGCGGAGGCCCAATGGCCCGGGGCGGGCCGGGGCGTTTCCGCGGCCGTGGCGGCCCGGGTCCGGGCGCGGCAATATTTTTCATCCAAAGACTCAGACGGCAGGTCAACCGCATCCATTACGGATTCGTCGAAACGTATCAGAGCTCCGCGTTCGATGCGCGTCCCTATTCACTCACGGGCGTTAGCCAGCCGAAGATCAGCCACTACGCCGAACGCCTCGGCTTCAACGCGGGAGGCCCGCTCAAAATTCCGCATATCTACGACGGCAGCGACAAGACATTCTTCTTCGCGAACTACATGCTGGATCGCCAGCAGTCGCCCATCGATGCCTTTTCGACGGTTCCCACGCAAGCGGAGCGCGGCGGGAATTTTTGCGGCGTCGTGACGCAGCTATACAATCCATTTTCGAATCCCGGGGGCCCGCGCCAGCCGCTCGGCTGCTCGATTCCCACTGGGATGCTCGATAATGCCGCGCTGGGTCTCGAGAACTTCATCCCCGCTTCCAATCTGCCGGGAACGGTCGACAATTACCATCTTCAGGCGACCGTGCCGCAGTCGAGCGACTTCGTGAACATCCATATTCTTCACACCATTTCCCAGAAGTTCAGCCTGAATGGCGGTTACAACTTCGATTCGAACCGTGGAAACACTCTCGCGAATTTTCTGACGCTGGGCGGGACGAGCTCGACGCGAAATCAAAACGTGAATCTGGGCTTCATGCAAACGTGGTCGCCACGGCTCACCAACAATTCTTTCCTCAACTGGAGCCGCAGCCGGATTCGCATCCTGAGCGACAATTCCTTTCTCAACAACATTGGCGCGCAGCTCGGAATCACTGGAATCTCGAACTCTCCGATCAATTTCGGCATTCCGCTCATCAATTTCACCGACTTCACCGGACTTTCCGATCCGATCCCTTCCCTCGTCCGCAATCAAACTTTGCGGTTCAACGACACAGTGACCTACGTTTTGCCGAAGCACACCATCACGGTTGGCGGCGAGGTGCGCCGCATGCAGAACAACACGCAATCCGATCCCATTCCGCGCGGCGCGTTCACCTTCACCGGCCTGATGACCAGCCAGTTGGATTCTTCCGGCCAGCCCGTCCCCGGTGAATCCGGCGTCGACTTCGCCGATTTCCTGCTCGGCCTGCCGCAGACCACGCAGGTGCAGTTCGGGAGCACCAGCACATATTTCCGCAACTGGGGTTTCATCGGTTTTACTCAGGACGATTGGCGCGTCCGCCCGCGCTTCACGCTCGAATTCGGCGTGCGCTACGAAGCGGAAACGCCGCCGATCGAGCTTTTCAATAAAATCGCCAATATTGATTTGAATCCGAACCTCACGCAGGCCGCGGTAGTCGTGCCGGGACAGGTCGGCCCGTTCAGCGGCTCGCTGCCGCGTTCGCTGATTCGCGGCGATTACAACAACTGGGCGCCGCGCCTGGGAATGGCTTGGAAGCCGCTTGCAAAGCACGCGTTTATCGTTCGCGCAGGCTACTCGATTTTCTACAACGAATCCGTCTACAACCACCTCGCCACGGAACTCGCCAATCAGCCGCCGTGGGCCCAGGCGCAGTTCACAACCACTTCGGCAAGCCAGTTGCTGACACTGGAAAATGGATTCTCGTCACAGCCTTCGCAGCCGTCATCAACGGCGATCACCAACACTTTCGCCGTGGACCCCAATTACCAGGTTCCCTTGATTCAGATATGGGACCTCGGGCTCGAGCAGCAGTTTCCGCGCGGCTGGATTCTGGACGTCACATACACGGGTACAAACGGCTCGAATCTCGACATACTTCGAGCGCCCAACCGGCTCTTGCAGACGGGCGGCACGGTGCGCCAAATTCCGAACGCCGGCGGCTTCACTCTCGACCAATCCGGCGCCAGCTCAATCTATAACGCGCTGCAAGTGCGCGTGCAGAAACATATGTCGCGCGGCCTTTTGATCTACGGTATCTACACTTTTGGAAAATCTCTCGATGACGCGAGCGCAATCGGCGGCGGAACTCCCGTGGTCGAACAACAGGACGGCAACTTACGCGCGGAGTGGGGGCGTTCGGCGTTTGACGTGCGCCATCAACTGCGTACGTTCGGCATCTATGAGCTGCCGTTCGGCTCGCGGCAGCGCTGGATTCGGCATGGCTGGCTGGCCTCGTTGCTGGGCAATTATCGTGTAAACGCTGGCGCGACGGTGTCGAGCGGACTGCCTTACACCGCGCTTGGCCCTCCGTCCGACAATACCGCCAGCGGCGGAGGTTTTTCCGAGCGTGCCAATCAGGTTGGCGATCCTTGCTTACCCTGGAACCAGCACACGCCGCTTCATTTCTTCAATACCGCTGCGTTCGTGGCTCCGCCCGTGGGGACATTCGGTGATGCTTCGCGCAACACGATCTGTGGCCCCGGAGCATTTAGCATCAATACTGGTCTCTCGAAATCCTTCGTGTTCGGCAAGGATCAGCAGCACCATATGGATTTGCGCTGGGAGGTGCAGAACTTGACGAACACGCCGAATTTTACCGGACTTTCCACTGTGGTGAATTCGACCACTTATGGCCGCGTGACTTCGACGCAATCCATGCGCACCATGGATCTGGTTTTGCGGGTGATGTTTTGATTCGCCGTCTCATGCTGTCGCTTGCCGTGCTCCTGATCGCGGGTACTGCCGCGTTCTCACAGGAACAGAAAATCCCCGCGCCATCGCGGCGGCAACAGAAAAAGCCTCCGGGCGTCATTCATGCCAATGTCAATCTCGTTGTGATTGACGCGGAGGTGACCGACCGCAGCGGCCATCCGATCCGCGGGCTTCGCCCGGATCAATTCAAGCTCTTTGAAGACGGAAAACAGCAGAAAATCCTTTCTTTCGTCTATTCGGATATCGAGGCGCTTGCCACGGCGGGGAAAACGAATGGCCCTCCCATCGTCATTCCTCTTCAGCCCAGCGCAGAAACGCCGGCCAAGGATCTAAGTGCACTGGTTCGCGATCGTCGAATGATTCTTCTTTTCTTCGATCTGTCTTCGTTGCAGAACGACCAGCTTTTGCGCGCCCGCGATGCGGCGCTCCAATTCGTCCGCGAGCAAATGAGCCCCGCCGATCTTGTGTCCGTGGTCGTGCTCGGAAATCAATTGAGCGTCCTTTCGGACTTTACCAACCAGCGGCCCACTCTCGAGAAAGCGATTGCGCGCCTTACACCAGGCATCAGTTCGCAGCTCGCGGACTTGTCTTCGGCTCCGGCGCAAGACGGCGAATACGACATCAGCGAAGATACCGGCGCGGCGTATACACCGGACGATACCGAGTTCAATATCTTCAATACCGACCGCAAGCTTTCCGCGATGCAGGGACTCGCCGATCTCTTGAAGCACATTCCCGGCAAAAAGGTCGTGATGCAATTCACCGGAGGCATCACGCAGACCGGGGAGGAAAATCGCACCGAGCTGGAAGCGGCAACGGATGCGGCGAATCGCGCGAATGTCTCTTTTTATACCGTCGATGCGCGCGGCCTGATGGCCGAAGCTCCTGGTGGCGACGCAACGCAGGGCGCCGCATCGGGCCAGTCGATGTTCACCGGCGCCGCTGTTTTCAAGCAATCGGAGTCACGCCAGGATTCGCGCGACACGCTTTCGACGCTCGCCGAAGATACGGGCGGACGCGCGTTTTTCGACCTCGGCGATTTGTCCAAAGCATTCCGCCAGGTGCAGCAGGATACGGCCGGCTACTATCTGATCGGCTATACTCCCTCCAACAAAAAACCGGATGGAAGCTGGCGCCGCGTCACGCTGAAGGTCGCAATTCCAGGCGCGCGCCTGCGGTATCGCGACGGCTATTTCGCGCCGCGCGATTTCAAACACATGTCGGCGGAAGATCGTGACCAACAATTGGAAGAAGCGCTGCGCTCGGAATCGCCGCGTGTCGAGCTGCCCATTGCGCTCGAAGTCTCGCAATTCCGCCTTCCCGGCGGCGAGGTGTATGTGCCCATCGCGGCCAAGCTTCCTTCCGGCGCTTTGCAATGGGCCGCGAAGCGCGGCAGCCAACAGGACGAATTCGATTTTGCCGCGCAAGTGGAAGACTCCGGCACAAAACGCGTGGTGGCGCAGTTGCGGGATACGATTCGCGTACGCCTTGGAACCGAGCATTTTGAACAGGTACATCGGAATGCCTTGCTCTATCAGGGAGGCATGATCCTTGCGCCGGGCTCGTACCGGCTGAAATTCGTCGTGCGCGAAAATGAAACGGGACGCATCGGCACGTTCGAGCAGAATCTCATCATCGCCGCTCCCGATCCCAAGCAGCTGGTGCTCAGCTCCGTGCTGCTCTCGAGCCAGCTTGCGCCGGTCGCGAAATCTTCCGAGGTGCAAGTGAAAACTCTGGGAATTGCCGCGAGCCTTCGGAACTCGCCGCTGGAATTTTCCGGCGAGCGCCTAATTCCCAGCGTGACAAATGTGTTTCAGACCGCCCAGACTATTTACATATTTTTCCAGGCCTATCTGCCGCGTGGCGCGGATCCGTCGGCCCTGCGCGGCGGTCTGGTGTTTTTCCGCGGAGGCGAGGAAGTCAGCCGGACGCATCTGCTCAAGCCCTTGGACGTGAATGCCAGAACTCATTCGGCTTCGTTCCGCATCAGCCTGCCTCCGGGGAAATTTCCGCCGGGGAACTACGCCGTACAGGCGATCGCCGTCGAAGCCGGACAGCCGCTGGCGGCATTCGGACGCGCCTACATGGCCGTTACCGTGGCTCCGCCACAACCGGCGCCTCAGTAAGTCGATCTGCCACTGCACCGGTAGTAAGAAACGCGGCAATCGAATCGAAAGCGTGTCCTGCTGCGGCGCGCAACGCGTGTACTATCTTTTGCGTGAGCGCCAAGGGCCTGCATCGCACCATCATTCAATCCACGGGCATCGTCATGGCCAGCGTCCTCGCCAGCCGCCTGCTGGGATTTCTGCGCCAGTGGACCGTGGCGCACCAGATCGGCTCAAACGCCATCACGGACTCGTATTACGCGGCTTTCACGCTTCCTGACTTCCTGAATTATCTCGTCGCCGCCGGCTCGCTCAGCATCACGTTCATTCCCGTATTTACGAAATTCGCCGCTGAAAATCGGGAAGAAGAAGCCTGGCGGGTTTTCTCGACGGTCCTGACGTTCATGGGGCTGCTTGTGACCGCGCTCATTTGCGTGGCAGAGATTTTTGCGCCGCAGATTGTATCAGCGATCGCTCCCGGCTTCGGCCCCGCCGAGAAACAGCACGTCGTGTTCCTGACGCGGCTCATGCTTCCCGCGCAGTTCTGCTTCTACGAAGGCGGTATTCTCAGCGCGGTGCAGTATGCCAAGGGAAAGTTCGTGGTGCCGTCGCTGGCGCCGCTGGTCTACAACCTGGCCATCATTCTCGGCGGAGTTTTCCTGTCCGCGCGCATCGGAATCACGGGCTTCGCCGTCGGCGTGCTCGTGGGGGCTTTTCTCGGGAATTTTCTTCTGCAAGCGTATGGCGCGCACCGTGTCGGCGCGAAATTCTCGCTCGCGCTCGATTTGCGCCATTCCGGATTTCGCCTCTTCGTCAAGCTGGCCATACCCATCATGCTCGCGCTTTCTCTTTCGTTCACCGACGACTGGATCATCCGGTGGTTCGGTTCCTATCTTGTCCCCGCGTCGATCACCTGGCTGACATACGCGAAGTCGCTGATGCGCGTCCCGCTCGGAGTCGTCGGGCAGGCGATTGGCGTGGCTTCGTTCCCGGTCCTTTCGCAATTGTATTCGGAGGGGAAATTCTCGGAGCTGAATCGCCTTCTGAACGATACGTTCAAAGCGCTGATTCTCCTGCTCGTGCCGATTTCCGCGTTTACGATTGCGGAAAGCCCCTACGTGGTCCATCTGGTTTTCTCGCACACGCGTCTGGACGCTGTGGACCTGCAAGCCATATCCGCGACGCTCGCGCTTTTTTCCATAGGCATGTTCGCGTGGGGCGCACAAAATCTTATCGCGCGCGGTTTCTATAGCACGCGGGACACGTGGACGCCGGCAATCGTGGGAACCGTTTTCACGTTTCTCGACATTCCCCTCTACTGGTGGCTGTCGAAGCAGGCGCAGCACCTGGGGCTGGCGCTGGCGAGCTCGACCGGCATTAGTTTGTTCACCATCGTGCTGTTCGCTCTTCTGATCCGGCGAACGCAGAACCGCGAGATCGGCGGCGTGATGCGATTCTTCTTGAAGGTTGCGGCCGCGTCGATCCTCTCCGCCGCCGCGGTCTATGAACTGGCGAAATGGCTATCGCGCTGGATTGCCTGGAAGAGAGCGCTTGGCTCCTTCGAAATTCTGCTGATGGCCTCGGCGGCGGGACTTGTCCTGATCGTCGCACTGCTAAAACTCTTCCGGACCAGCGAGCTTGACACGTATCTCGCGCGGCTGCGTACTCGGCTATAATTGGCCTTGTTGCAGCATGTGAGTCGTAATTTCCCGCGTAAATCGAATTTCGGGTGAGACGTTGGCGTCCGCGCGGCGGGACGTTGCGCGGCGTTTACGCGCGGCGGATTTCGATTTTATGTCCGGGCAGATTGGGGATGGCCGGGTATCGCCAGCGCCCCGGCCATTTTCCAAGTAACTGACAAACTGCGGAGCTAAAGGGCTGCGGAGAACCCCGAGCTTTACCTGCGCGGGTGGCCGCCCGAAGGATGCGGTGCCGATGGCCGCCCACCGCCTCCGCCGTGATATCCGCCGCCACTGGGACGCCCACCGCCTCCGCCAAACGACCGAGGTGAGTAACCGCCACTGGGATGCCCACCGCCGAAGGATCGCGGCGAATAACCACCACTGGGCCTGCCTCCGCCTCCACCAAACGACCGCGGTGAGTAGCCGCCACTAGGACGCCCACCGCCTCCGCCAAAGGTTCGCGGCGAATAACCGCCACTGGGCCGTCCATACGTCCTGCCGCCTCCGCCAAACGTTCGCGGCGAATAACCGCCACTGGGCCGTCCATACGTCCTGCCGCCTCCGCCAAACGTTCGCGGCGAGTATGCGCCGCTGGGCCGGTTGTATGCACTGCCGCCGAAGGTACGCCGCGGTCCGCCGCCGTAGTATGACGGCCGCCGTGAAACGACGGGCTGGCGCATATTGAGCGACGGCCTGGAGTTATTAGGACGCGAGGAGGACGGAGTGAATGGATGCCACCCGCCCTGCCTCTGTTGAGGAGATGACGCGAACGGGCGGCTTCGCGCTGGAGCAGACGGCTGATGGAAGCCGGTATTCCCGCGATTGCCGCCGTTTGCAGGCGTGAAGCTATGCCATCCGGGACGCTGCGCTGCAGGCGGCCGCGAGAATGTATTTGGCCGCTGCTGAGTTGGCATCGCTTGGCCTCGCACGGAGCCGCGATTCTGAGCCGGGTTGCGCGTCGCGGGCCCACCCGCTTGGCCAAAACTGTGCCAGCCGGGCCGCACGCCACTCTGCGGTCGAGCCGGAGTGCCGAACCGGTCGTTTTGAGTTGTTGGTGCGCCGCGCACTGAACGTGAATTGCCCCCCGCGAACGACCGTACCGGTTGTGCGTTGCCAATCCGTCGCTGCATCGCTGGAGTGGCTGGCAGTCTCGATCCGTTCATCGCACTGTTCCCTCGATTGTTCAGTGTGCCTGCCGGCATCCGGGAATTCGCGATAATCTGCCGCGCGCGCTGCTGCTGCTGGCTGAACGGCCGCGGAGTAAACGACGGCTTGCTCTGCGAGAAGAATTTCCGATTGTTCAGGCTGGCGGTGCGAGCGATCGCCGGAGGCACGTTCCGCTGCAAACGTCCCAGGCTCTGCTGCGTCGGAACCACCGGAAGGCGTCCCGTCATGAAACTGGCCTGACGCAATTGTGTGCTCCCGATGCCACGTTGGAATTTCACATCGCCGTGCCCGAATTCATTGCCGCGAACCGATGAGATGCCATCTCGTATGCGGGCGTCGTTTTCAACGCGACTGATATTCGAGAATCCATTCCGGCCGCGGAAAAGAGGATCCTCGCGCCGTCCGAAGCCGCGATTTCTGCCGAAGCCGCGGTCACCGATGCCCCGTCGGCCGAAGTCGCCGCGATCCGCAAAGCTGACGAAATTGACTTGCGTCACGCCGTAGCCCCACCATGGATTATAGAAGTCACCTGGGCCGCAGGGCAGCCAACCAATGTCGCCAAAACCAAAGCCGTAGCCATAGCCACCACCGCCGCCCCAGCCGAAGAATGAGACGTATGCGGGCGACCACATGGGGTCGTAACCTCCCCAGCCGCCGTAGACGCCGATGGGACCCGGCCACCATGCCCAGTCACCGCCATAAACGAACCAGCGGCCATAGTGATATGGCGCCCAGCCCCACGGCTCATAGGATTCCCACGTCCAGCCATAGTAAGGCTCCCAAACCCACTGGCCATCGCGATACGGCGCCCATCCCGAATTCTGTGCCGGCACCCACACCTGGCCGTAATCGGGAACGTATTCCCAGTGCCCGTAGGCATCCAGGTCCTGCGCGCCGGTGTAATAGTGGTCCGTATGCTGCCAGCTTTGCGCGTCGAGGATCGCGCGATCCCGGCCCTCATTCCACTTGTCAAAGCTATCCAAATGCGGGGCGTCCATCGTCTGATACTGGGGATTGTTGGTGCCCTGCACGGTGATCAGCTGCCCAGCGTCAACGCGCGTGCTGCCTTGCGGTTCCGAGACTTCGGCTTGTCCGCTGCGCACAATCGCCTGCGATTCGGAATCGCCATCCACTTGAATGCGATAATCCCCTTCGCGCAGCGGGTGCACGGCGGAATTCGGAGTATCAATTTCGGAGTCAGCTTGGGCGTTCTGGAAAACACTGTAATTTACGAGTCCCTGGCCCACTTGGACTTGAATGTGCGAGCTGGTGAGGTCGGTAATTTTAATGGTTGAATTTTCGTCCAGGCGAATCACGTCCGCGTAGTCGAGCTGAATTTCCGCGCGACCGCCATTGCCGGTCGAGACGCGGTCGCCAGCCTCTAGCGGCGTATTGATCGTCGCGGCGATCCAGTCGGTCGAGTCCCCGCGCTGAATTGAGACGTCGCCGTTAATCAGGCTGACACGCGCGACGGCTGGCTGCACTTGTGATTGATCCTGATTTTGATTCTGCGTTTGGTCAGGGGCGCTCTGGAGCTGCGCATTCCCTTGGTCTTGGTACTGCGCATGGGTTATGCCAGCCGCACTCGCCACCAAAAAGAGGGTCGCCGCCACAGCTCCAAGGTACTTTCTCATGATCTTCACCTCCCGCCGGATCGTCCGGTCGAGCGCCAATGACTCTGCAAACGTAAAAGCAAGGGCCATGCCAAACTTAGCCATGGCTGCCAATATCTGCAAATACTCTGGTTTCTACAAGTTATAGCCATACCAACAATAACGTCATCCGCTCGCGCCGATGAAAAACGGTGCTTTTCGGGCGGCAGTGGTGGTTTTCAGCCGGTCGAATTCAGAAGAGCGATGGGGTGGAAGGTGTCCATAAATGCGGCCACAAGCGCGGACTTCCTCCGCGCCCTACGTGTCTTTCTCTGGCGAATCGGGAACACCCATTTGTGACAGCCGATAGCGAAGGGCATTGCGGGAGAGGCCGAGCGCCCGGGCGGCTTGGCTCTTGTTGCCGCCGGCGCGTCGCAAAGCTTCGCGAATGATTTCCTGCTCCCATTTCTCAAGTGTCACGCCTTCCGGCAGCACGGGTGCAGAGCCCGCTGCGGCACGCTGCACGGGCAAATCGAGGTGAATGTCGGCAGCTTCGAGCATCGCACCGGAAGAGAGCGTAACTCCGCGCTCCAAAATGTTCTCGAGCTCGCGCACGTTGCCGGGCCAGTGGAAATCCATAAGCAGTTGCATGGCCGGCGGCGTGATCCCTCTCAAGGGCTTGCCGGACTCGCGCGCGAAGCGTGCCAGAAAAAAATCGGCCAGCGCGGGAATGTCTTCTTTGTGCTCCCGCAGAGGCGGAATATCAATGGCGACCACATTGAGCCGGTAGTACAGATCCTCGCGAAATGTGCCCTCTTCGAGGGCCGCGCGCAGATCACGATTCGTCGCCGCGATCAAGCGCACATCCACTTTCAGCGTTTTCGTGCCGCCCAGGCGTTCGAATTCGCGTTCCTGCAGCACGCGCAGCAGCTTCACCTGAATCGCTGGCGGCACATCGCCAATTTCGTCGAGGAACAGCGTGCCTTTGTCCGCCAGCTCGAACTTGCCGGGCTTGCTCGTGGTTGCGCCGGAGAACGCGCCCTTTTCGTAGCCAAACAGCTCGCTTTCGAGCAAATTTTCTGGAATCGCCGTGCTATTGATTTTGATGAATGGGCCCGAGGAGCGGTTGGAATGTTCGTGGATGGCGCGCGCGATCAGATCTTTTCCCACTCCGCTTTCGCCTCCCAGCAGCACGGTGGAATTCGTGGGAGCCACGCGCTCGATCAGCGCGAGCACGGCTTGCATTTTTTCGCTCTTGGCCACAACGTTTGCATACTCGTACCGCTGACCAAGAGCCTCGCGCAGCGAGCGATTTTCTTCACGCAGTTTGCGCGCGCCAAGCTCTTTGCGAATCACCAGAACCATTTCCGCGAGCGCGAATGGCTTCAAAACGTAATCGCTCGCGCCGATTTTCATCGCTTCCACGGCGGATTCTACCGAGCCGTAAGCCGTCATGATCACCACGGGAAGGGACGCATCGATGCGCTTAATTGCTTGCAGGAATTCGAGGCCGTTCATGCCGGGCAGCTTGAAATCCGTCACCACCAGGTCGATGGTTTCGCGATTCAGCAGCTTCAATCCTGCTTCGGCGTCGGCGGCCGCGTGCGTGGTGAAGCCCTCTTCGCCGAGATTCAGCTCGAGCAGACGGCGCATCTTAGGTTCGTCTTCGACGATCAGAATGGACGCCATGAAACCTGTTTCCCTCTCGCTATTCGGCGGGCGCGGCGGGTAAGAAAACTTGGAAACATGCCCCGCGTCCCGGCACGGACTTCAACTGGATCGATCCTCCGTGATCATCCACGATCTTGGCCACAATCGAAAGCCCCAGCCCCACCCCCGCCTTTTTCGAGGTTACAAACGGATTGAAAATCTGCTCGCGAAGGTTCTCAGGGATTCCCGGCCCCGAGTCTTCCACCTGCGTCATCACTCCGGTGCGCCCACCGCTCGATTCCGGTGCGATGGACACCAATAGTCTGCCTCCCGGTTGTTCTGGCGCGCCCATTTCCCGTTGCGCGCCCAGGGCTTCATAGGCATTCAGAATTAAGTTGACGAAAACTTGCTCGCACAGTGGCTCGTCGGCCAAAACCTGCGGCAGGTTTTCGGCGAAGCGCCGCTCGACAGATATATTTGCGTCCGGGTAGCGAAGGCGGGCCGATTCGAGGGCGCGATCGACAATCGCAGGCAGCTCCACCGGATGCAACTCGAGATGCGCGGGGCGCGCAAAATCGAGAAAGCGCGAGACGAGCGCGTTCAACCGGTTCACTTCGGTCGAGATGTATCCCGCCAGTTCGCTGGCCACGGGCTGCGAGGATTGCAGCTTCTGGTTCAGCAGTTCCGCCGAGCCTTTGATGATGCCCAGCGGATTGCGAATTTCGTGTGCCAAGCCTGCGGTAAGCTGGCCAAGCGCAGCAAGGCGCTCGGCTCGGCGCATTTCGGCTTGCGCGTGTCGCAACTTCTGATTCGATTCCGCGAGCGTCTCGGAAAGCGCCTGATAGCGCTGGACCTGCCGATGATTTTCCGCTACGAATCGGTTCACAAGAATGGCCGCCAAAAAGAAAAACAGAATGCGAATCCCGAGGATTCCGAATCCCGTGGGAGAAATCTCGTAGTCTTCGATCACAATCGCTTGAATCAAATACGAGCAATAGGCAAGTGACGCGAATGCTGTCCATGCCAGTGTGGCCGCCGTTCCAAAGTAAATCGCCGCGGTTACCACCGGTACGAAGAAAATAGGATAGTAGTCGCTATTGATTCCCACCACTCCCGTATGGCCGAGCAGCAACGTGGAGAGAAGAATTTTAATCAGCACGCTGTAGAACCGCCCGCGGCTCGGCTGCCAGGCAATCAATCGCCCTTCGAAAATCTGGAATACGCCGATGGCAAGGAGCGTTAGCTGTTTGTGGATCTCGCGGACCGGCGGCAGCACGGCCAGGCCCACCAGCAGCACCAGCCACAGCACGTCGATCCAGCCGAACTTGGCGGGGCTGGGAGGTTCCCACGCAGCGCTTCGTTGCGCCAGAGCCTTCCCGGTTTGCGCAGTCTCTTGCCACTCGGCCATGCGTGTGTTATCCCTGCTGAATCTAACACGGAGCGGCTGAGTTTAGACGCGGCGCGCAAACATTGGCGCAGGACGGTAAAGCCCGTTTCGCGAACAAAGGATGTGCGATGGCTCGATCCCGGCTGAGCTTTCTATTTCTTCTGACGGCTTCAATTTTCTTCGCCGTGTTCGCGCCGCGGATCGCCTCAGCGCAGAACCCCGCGTCGCCGGGCGCGCGTTTGCCGCTGCAAACAGGCTGGCGATTGCAGTCGTCCTGTAAGTTCGACGCGACCGGCGGCCAAATCTCGACGCCCGGTTTTCCGGCGGCGGCCTGGCATTCCACCAGTGTGCCATCCACCGTCGTCGCCGCGCTTGTCGCCGACGGCACGTATCCCGATCCCGATTTCGGCATGAATCTGCGAAAAATCCCCGGCACCACGTATCCCATCGGCGCCAATTTCGCCAATTTGCCGATGCCGAAGGATAGTCCCTTCGCGTCTTCGTGGTGGTACCGCACGGAGCTCACGATTCCCAAGAATTTCGAGGGTCGCACCGTCTGGCTGCATTTCGACGGCATCAATTACCGCGCCAATATCTGGATCAACGGAAAGAAATTCGCGGATGCGAAGGACGTCGCTGGCTCGTACCGCATCTACGACTTCAACGTCACGCAATTCGTCAAGCCCGGCGCGGCCAACGCCATTGCCGTCGAAACGTTCGCGCCCACGGAAAATGATTTGGCGATGAACTGGGTTGATTGGAATCCCGCGCCGCCGGACAAAGACATGGGCCTCTGGGGCAATGTCTATTTCACGACGAGCGGCGCGGTCGCGCTGCGCCATCCGCAAGTGGTCACGAATTTCCCGGACGCCTCGCTCGATGAAGCGGATCTGACGGTCATGGCGGAAGTCCGCAACGCGTCAAGCACGCCTGTCAGCGCGATTGTGCAAGGCACAATTCCGGGCGCGAACGGAGACGTGCATTTCGAGCAGTCCGTTGCGCTCAACCCCGGCGAGACGCGCAATGTCACGTTCACGCCGCAACAATTTCCGCAACTGCGCATCGCGCACCCCACAATTTGGTGGCCCTATGGCCTGGGCCCGCAAAATCTTCACACGCTCGTGATGCAGACGCGTGTCGGCGGCGCGGTTTCCGACAAGCGGCAAATCCGTTTCGGCATTCGCGAGATCACTTCCCATCTGGACGCGCACAACTATCGCGTCTTCCAGATCAATGGAAAAAATATTTTAATTCGCGGCGGCGGCTGGGCCCCGGACATGCTCTTGCGCCAACCGCACCAGCGGCTCGCGGCGCAATTCGATTACGTGCGGGAAATGGGACTCAATACCATTCGCATGGAAGGCAAGCTCGAGACGAATCAGTTTTTCAAGATGGCGGATGAGCGCGGCGTGCTGGTGATGGCCGGCTGGTGCTGCTGCAGCTTCTGGGAGCAGTGGCAAAAGTGGAAGCCAGCCGACCTTGCGAACGCCACAGCGCAATTGCGCTCGCAAATTCTCCGCCTCCGCAGCCACCCAAGTTTGCTCGTCTGGCTCAACGGCAGCGACAACCCTCCGCCGGCAAACGTCGAGCGCGCCTATATCCATGTTCTTCACCAGGCGCACTGGCCGGATCCGTTTATTTCTTCGGCGTCGCAGCGCGCCACGTCCGTCACCGGCCCTTCGGGCGTGAAAATGAGAGGCCCATACGATTACGTTCCTCCCGACTATTGGCTCGAAGATCATCTCCATGGCGGCGCCTACGGATTCAACACGGAGACCAGCCCGGGCCCCGCGCCTGTAGTCGCCGGCAGTTTGAAAAAAATGATGCCCGCCGGTCAAATCTGGCCGCCGAACGAATACTGGCATTTCCACGCGGGCTCGGGCGCTTTCCAGCGCCTTTCCGCCTTCGACGACGCCATGACGCAGATGTACGGAGCGCCGAAAAGCCTTCAGGATTACGAAGCGAAGGCTCAAGCGATGGCCTATGAAGGCGAGCGCGCCATGTTCGAGGCCTACGCGCGCAACAAATATAATTCGACGGGCGTGATTCAGTGGATGCTGAACAATGCGTGGCCCTCCCTGATTTGGCATCTCTACGATTATTATTTGCAGCCCGCTGGCGGATATTTTGGCGCGAAGAAAGCCAATGAGTTGCTGCACGTCCAGTATTCCTACGACGACCGCAGCGTCGTCGTGGTCAATAGCTTGTACCGCGCGTTTCCGGGGCTTACCGTCTCGGCCGCGCTGTACAACTTCGCGTTGAAGCCGCTTTTTTCGCGCCGCGTGGCCGTGAACGTGGCCGCGGACGCCAGCCAGCGCGTGCTGACGATTCCCGCGTTCCCAAAAACGCCGCGTCCGAGCGTTTATTTTGTGAAGCTCGATCTTCGCGACCGCGCGGGGAAAACGCTCAGCTCGAATTTTTACTGGCTATCCAGCAAGCCGCCTGTTTTCGAATGGAATTGGACCACCTACGTTCGCACCGAAGAGCATTCCTACAGTGATCTGAGGATGCTCGACAGCCTGCCGCGCGTGAAGCTCGACGTTTCCGCAAACCGGAAAAATATCGACGGTAAACCCGGCGTGAGCGTGCAGCTGCGCAATCCCAGCGCGCATTTGGCTTTTCAAGTGCGACTCTCGGTCAGGAATAAAAATGGAGGCGAGGTCTTGCCGGTTTTCTGGAGCGATAATTATATCGAGCTGATGCCCGGCGAAACAAAAACGCTCACCGGGCGCTATCGCGCCGGGACAAAATTGGGCAGCGGCGCAAAACTCGAAATCGGCGGCTGGAACATCCAGCCAGCCGTGCTCGCTCTCTCGTCAGCGCGCGCCCAAGCCGCAAAATCTGCCAGGGTAAGTCCCTAGTGCCCGGCGAGCCTGCACAATCGCGCGGCCCCGGGCTGCGGCGCTCTCTGGACCTGTGGGACCTCATCCTCTACGGCATCATCATTATTCAGCCGGTCGCGCCGATGCCGTCGTTCGGCGTGGTCAGCAACGCGGCGCACGGCCACGTGGTCACGGCCATCCTCATCGCCATGGTGGCCATGCTGTTCACGGCCATCAGCTACGGCCGCATGGCGCGCGTTTATCCCAGCGCCGGTTCGGCCTTCACCTACGTGGGCCGCGAGCTTCATCCCGCATTGGGCTACATCACCGGATGGAGCATGGCTATGGATTACATCCTCAATCCGCTGATCTGCACCATCTGGTGCAGCAAGGCGGCGCAGAATTTTTTCCCGCAGATGCCCTATTTTCTCTGGGCGATTTTTTTCGCGCTGCTCTTCACGTGGCTGAATCTGCGCGGCGTCGAGACCTCCGCGCGCATCAACGCGTTTCTCGCCGCGGGAATGGGAATCGTCATCATAATTTTCGTCGTCGAGGCCATCCGCTACATTTATCATCTCCCCTATTTCGGCCCCGGCTTCTTCACCCATCCGTTCTATGATCCGCGGACGTTTTCGTCTCCGGCGCTGTTTCGCGGCACTTCGATCGCGGTGCTCACCTACATCGGCTTCGACGGCATCTCCACGCTTTCCGAAGAAGTCAAAAATCCGCGGCGCAACGTTTTGCTGGCGACGGTGCTGGTGTGCGTAATCACCGGCATCCTCGCCTCGGTCGAGGTCTATCTCGCGCAGCTCGTCTGGCCCGCGTCTCAGCCGTTTCCGGATGTGGACACGGCGTTCGTTCACATCTCCGGCCGCGTGGGCGGTATTTTCCTTTTCGGCCTGGTGAATTTAACGCTGCTCGTCGCCAATATCGGTTCGGGCATGAGCTCGCAGCTTGGCGCCGCGCGCCTTCTCTACGGCATGGGCCGGAGCAACGCGTTGCCGCGCTCGTTTTTCGGCGCCATCGAGCCAAAGAATCACGTCCCGCGCAACAACGTGCTCCTCATCGGCGCGCTCGCGCTCGCCGGCGCTTTCGCCATCAGTTATACGCTCGGCGCCGAAATGCTCAATTTCGGCGCGCTCATCGCGTTCATGGGCGTGAACGCGGCGGCATTCGCGCGCTACTACCTCCGCGAAGAAAGGAAATTCTGGACCAATCTCGTTCCTCCCCTGCTCGGCTTTTTCATTTGTCTTTTCATCTGGCTGCATCTGGGCTGGCAAGCCAAGCTCGCGGGCGGAATTTGGATGGCGATTGGCATTATCTACGGCGCGGTAAAAACGAAAGGCTTCCAGAGCAAGCTCGTGCAATTCGATTTCCCTGTCGACGAAACCTGATACTGTGCCGCGAAAGATTCCTGACGTCATTCCGAGAGAAGCGTCGTTTTTGCGCTTTGCGCGTTTTGCGGAGCGAGGGTTCGGCATTTCGGCCAGCTCTTAAAATAACGCGGAACCGCCCGCGGGGTTCATACGTCCGTACTGGGTTGGCCGTATTTGACGCAGCCGGTTGCTTTCAGGCGGGAGTATAATGCCGGGCGCAAAGGCGCGAGCTCGACTCCCATCCATGATTTTTGTTTGCGATTCTCGTTGGCGGCGCGACTTCCTTTGCGGGTGCAGCCGAATTTTATTTTTCAAAGGAGATACATGATGGCAAAGTCTCGCATTGTTTGCGCCGGAGTCGCGGCGCTGCTTCTTTCCACCTTCGCGGCGATGCACCTTTTCGCGGCGCAGGATCAGACCACCCCGGCTCAAAAGCCCGCGGATATTTTCGCCCGTTTGAAATTCCGCGACCTTGGCCCCGCGGTCGCGGGCGGGCGCGTGACGTCCGTCGCCGGAGTCCCCGGCAACCCGAACGTCTATTACGTGGGCGCGGCGGGCGGCGGCATTTTCAAGAGCGTCGACGGCGGCTTGACCTGGAAAGCGATTTTCGCCCATGAAAGCACCGCTTCCATTGGCGCGATCGGCGTATCCGCGTCCAACCCGAACGATGTTTGGGTCGGCACCGGAGAGGCCAATATTCGCAACGACCTCATTAGCGGCAACGGCGTTTATTTTTCCTCCGATGCCGGCACTACCTGGAAATTCATGGGCCTCGCCAACACGCAACAAATCTCGGACATCCTTGTCGATCCGAATGACCCCAACACCGTTTTCGTCGGCGCGATGGGTCACGCATGGGGCCCCAACGCCGAACGCGGCGTGTTCAAAACCACCGACGGCGGCAAGACGTGGACAAAAGTTCTCTACGTCAACGATACGACGGGCGTCTCCGACCTCGAAATGGCCGCCGGGAATCCCAATATCCTTTTCGCCTGTATGTGGGAGTTTCGCCGCTATCCCTGGACGCTGATGGACGGCGGTCCGGACAGCGGCATTTACCGCTCCACCGACGGCGGCAACACCTGGACCAAGCTGACCAAGGGCTTGCCCGAAGGCCCGCTCGGCCGCAGCGCCGTGGCCATCGCGCCTTCGAATCCGAACCACATCTATGCCCTGATCGCCGCCAAACACGGCATGCTCTGGCAATCGCTCAACATGGGCGATTCCTGGAAGCCTGTAAGTAACAATCACGCTCTTGACGTCCGCCCATTTTATTTTTCCAAGCTCGTCGTTTCGCCTGACGATCAAAATAAAGTCTATTTCATGTCGTTCGACCTGATGGAATCGACCAACGGCGGCAAGACCGCGTTCGTCGCCGATCGTGGCGTCCACGCCGATCATCACGCCCTTTGGATCGACCCGAAAGATCCCGGCCGCATGATTATGGGCACGGACGGCGGAGCGTTTCTATCAACCGACGGCGCGAAAACGTGGCGCTTCCTCGACGGCATGCCCATCGAGCAGTTCTACATGGTTTCTGCCGACAGCCGCCAGCCGTTCGACGTGTGCGGCGGTTTGCAGGACAACAGTTCTTGGTGCGGCCCATCCTCCGATCTCAGCCGCGGACGCGTCACTGGCCCGGCCTGGTACACAGTGGTCGGCGGCGACGGCCAATATGCCGTGCCCGCTCCCAGTGATCCGAACATTATCTACTCAGATTCGCAGGATGGCTCGATCGCCCGGATCGATCTGAAAAACCACTATAGCCGGTACATTCAGCCGTATCTCAAAGGCGTGGAATCCGTGAAGCCCGCGGATCTGAAGTATCGATTCAATTGGACTGCCCCGATCGCCGTGTCTCCCACCGACGCGAACGAAGTGTACCTCGGCGGAAACGTCGTCTTCAGATCCACCGACGGCGGCAAGACGTGGGCGCCCATCAGCGGCGATCTCACGCGCAATGACAAGAGCAAACAAATGATTGCCGGCGGCCCCGTGCAACACGATATTAGCGGCGCCGAAAGCTATGACACGATTCTCAGCATCACGCTTGCGCCCACTGATCCAAAGGTCATTTGGGTAGGCACCGACGACGGCCTCGTGCAGGTCACGCGCGACGGCGGCAAGACGTGGACCAACGTTGCCAAGAATATTCCCGGCGCGCCGGAATGGGCGCGCGTCTATCAGGTGGGCGTCTCACCGTTCAACGCGGGCACGGCGTATGTCACCTACGACGCGCACGAACTCGATAATCCCGGCGTGTACGTCTATCGCACATCCGACTACGGCAAGACGTGGCAGAAAATCACCGACGGCCTGCCCGATACTTCACCCGCGCACGTGGTTCGTGAAGATCCGAACCAGCGCGGCTTTCTGGTTGCCGGAACGGATACGGGCCTTTTTTACTCCTCCGATCGCGGCGACCACTGGCAGCCGCTCAAATCGAATTTCCCCACCGCGGCGGTATATGACGTGCAATTCGTAAAAAGCGCGGACGACTTGATTGTCGCCACTCACGGACGCGGAATTTTCGTTCTGGACGACATTCGTCCGCTCGAGGAGCTGACGCCGCAAATTCAGTCCAGCGCATTCCATCTCTTCACTCCGGCGCCGGGTGTGATGTTCCACATGTGGCGCGCCGACGAAGGCCAGGGCGTGGGCTACTTCGCGCCCAACGCACCGAACGGCGCGATCATCGACTATTATTTGAAATCCGGAATCAAGCCAACGCCCGAACAACGTAAAGAGCACCAGGGACCGGTGAAGATCGTCATCACGGACGCAAGCGGCAATCCCGTGGTCACCGATTACGGCCCGGGTAAACCCGGCATCAACCGGTTCGTTTGGACCATGCAGTACGCAGGGCCGGTCGGCCTCAAGTACGAGTTTATGCCGAAGCCAAACGCGTTCTTCAACCCGAACCGGGGGCCGCGCGTCGCGCCCGGCACATACAAAGTCTCCATCACCGCGGACGGGCAAACCCAGTCTCAAACCGTCACCGTGATGCCTGATCCAAACCTGCCTGTCGATCCAGCCGCTTTCCGCGCGGAGACGCAGGCAGGCCTGCAAGCACGCAACGAGTTGAGCGCCCTCAACGAAGTCATCAACCGCATCGATGGAATCGATAGGGAGCTCACGGGCTTCCGCTCCATGGTGCAGGGCAGTGACGATACGCAGGAACAGGCCAAGTACCAACCCATCCTCACGCGCGGCAGCGATCTCCAGAAGACGCTGAACGCGATTAAAAACTCCGTCTACGCGAAGGACATTCAGCACAACGTTCCCGAGGACGACATCCACGGCCTGGCGGACTTTCACGGCCAGCTCAATCGCTTGGTCTTCGAGGTCGGAGGCGCCTACGGTCAGGCGCCCAACGAATTGATGCGCCGGGAGATGACGCAGCTCTTCGCGAAAGCGGATCAAACAATTAAACAGTTCAACGAGACGCTCAAGACAGACGTCTCCGGCTACAACAAATCGGCGGAATCCGCGGGCGCGCCCACGGTCTTCGCCGGCAGCCCCATCACGGTGAAACCACTAAAGTAGTCGGATCAAACATCCTGCCTCACGTCTGTCCGGCAAAAATGCCGGGCGGACGTGAGGTTTTTTCTTGCGTCAGGCAGTGTTCAGTTGTTTGCGGAACGAATTGCAGCGTTGTCATTCCGAATCCCGGCCCCATTTTGACCGGGTGAGGAACTTGCATTTGATTTCGTACCCCAAGCGAAACGCGGATAATCGCTACGCTCGCCACTCCACGAAAATCTGGAAGTAGCGGTTCAGCTCGCCCGCGACAGCACGACGATTGCCAGGATCAGCATGGCCACGCCACCGTACATAATCTGCAGCGGCCGTTTTCCTGAGCCTTTCCATTCCCCCGTCACCACGCCCCAGATGCTTGCCGTGATGACGATCAACGACATGAATAGCGGCCAGCCTAAAACCGTCCCCAACGATCCCAAATTTCCCGCCGCGATGCCGTAGATCAGCGTGCTGCCAAACCAAAACACGGCCATGACTCCCGCGAGGATGTAGTAGCTGCCTGTCGCCGGCTTGGCGAAACGATTCGCTGTGCGATTTTTGCGAATCAGGTAAAGGCAATAAATTAAATTGGGAATCCCGCCCGCAAGCATCAACGGAAGCCAAATCGCGTTGGGAGCCCATTGCCTTGCCGCGCCCGCTCTTTCCGCGGCTTCGCGCAGCGCCGGTCCCGACGTGAACCCGATATTCACGAGCGCCGACCCCACGCCGCTAATCACGCAGTAAAGCAGCCCGCGCATCACGGATGCTTTGTTGGGATCGACCGATTGCCCGAGCGCCGCTTCGCGCCGCCGGCCGGCAATAGCACAAATCCCTACGCCCACGATGACCAGCGCCACTCCGCCGAGCACTTCGAGGCCGCCTCTGGTAAACACTTGCTCCGCGTGCAAGCGGATCAATGGAAACAAACTCCCCACCGCCGCCGAAATCCCGAGGATCACCGAAAACGCCAGCGCGATGCCCACCGATTCCACCGCGAGCCCGAAAAACACCTGCGAAATCCCCCAACCCGCGCCGCACGCGGCCACTGTGGCAATCACGCCGCCCGCAACGCTCGAATACACCGCGCGCAGATCAGGAATCGTCGCGAGCGTCATCACCGGCGGAAAAATCACCAGCGCCCAGATGGTCCACACGAGCCAAGTATTTTCCCACGCCCATTGCCGCGTGAACTTCATCGGAAGCGTAAAACTTCCGTTCATCATTCCGGCAAGGACCAGCAGGAAAATTCCCGCGATGGCGCTGTTCATAAAGTTTCTCTCCGCACAAGAATTGAGGCCGCGTCAGACGTGCAAGCGGCGAAAGTATACACGCATTCACGGACGTCCGCGTTATCATGTGCATCCAAGGAAGGCCGGAGAATCATAATGCCAGCGACAAAAAAAGCGGAAGCTCCACTTTATCTGGGAGTCGACATCGGCGGAACAAAAGTTGCCGCGGGAATGGTGACGCCGCGCGGAAAAATCCTCTCGAAAGTTCGCGTCCCCATGACATGCCGCGGCGATGCCGCTGAAGGTTTGGGCGCCATCGAGCGCGCCATTGCGGCCGCATTGGAGAAAGAGCCAAAACGCCGTGCGTCCGTCGCGGCAATCGGAATCAGCAGTCCCGGCCCGCTTGATCCGCGAAAAGGCGTCATCATTAATCCGCCAAATCTTCCCTGCTGGCACAATTTTCCGCTCGCAAAACAAATTCAACACGCGTACCGCCTGCCCACAAAGCTCGACAACGACGCGAACGCAGCCGCTCTCGCGGAAGCCATCTGGGGCGCGGGCCGGGGATATGATTCCGTTTTTTACGCGACGCTCGGAACGGGAATCGGAACGGGCGTCATTCTGGACGGCCAAATTTATCACGGACGCACCGGCGCCGCCGCCGAAGGAGGGCACCTGTCGATCGATTATCACGGCCCGAAATGCGCGTGCGGAAAATTCGGATGCATCGAAGTCCTGGCGGCCGGTCCGGCGGTGGCGAAGCGCGCGCGCGAACGCCTGGCAAGCGGCGGCGCAGGCCGCGAAACACTCCTGGCGCTTGCCGGCGGAGACGCGGATGCCGTGACCGCCGAGATGGTCGGCGTCGCTTGGCACGCGCGCGACAATATGGCCGCGTCGATTTTGCGGGAGACCGCCGATCTCGTGGCCATCTGGCTCGGCAACATCGTCGATCTTTTCGAGCCTGATGTAATCATCTTCGGCGGCGGCATGGGCGAGCTCTTCTCCGAATGGTTTGCTCACATTCGTGAACAGCTCCCCGCGTGGACCATCAATTCGCGTTGCAAGGAAATTCCGCTGGTGCGCGCGCGCTACGGAGAAGACTCCGGAATTGCCGGCGCCGCGGCTCTTTGCCTTTCGGTGGATCATTCGGCGGCCCGCTTCGCAGGCGATAGGGCGCCGCGCGCAAACGGTCGCCGCGCGAAAAGGAAGCGCGCGTAGGTTCTCGCGCGCCGCTGAAATCGCCACCGCGCTATCAGGCGGCTCCTGAGTTGTCGCAAACGCGCATCCGCGCTTTTTCTTCTGGCTCGTTCGCGCGGACATATTAGAATAATGATGTTGCGCGCATCGGAATCTCCATGAAGCCCCATCAACGACTGATCTTCGCCGCTCTGTTGGTTTTGCTCATCTCGGCCGCCGTTGGCTTGCTGCTGACCCGCTCCTGGACGAACGGCCCTGCCACTCTCGCCGCCAAACAGGCCTCCTCGGCAGCTAAGCTGGTTGATCAGAGCCCGCTGCAAACCGCCCAGCAATTGACCAAACTCGCGGTGACTTCCGACGAGCAGCAATACGCCGCGGAAGCCTTGCGGCTCTCTGACCATGAAGTGGACATGGCGTTCGATTACGCGCTGCGCGAAGCCTCGCGCCAGTCCGTTCCTCTGACGAGCGAAGCGAAAGCGCTCGCCGCCCGCATCCAGCGCCGACAAACCCGCGTCGACGCGGAGCATGCGAATATCGCGCGGCTCACCGCGCTCATCGCCAAAGCCCCGTCCGCCAGAAAGGAAGCCCTGCAGCAGGAATTGACATTGGCTCAAGCGCAAGAATCGCTCGACGCAGACGAGCTGGGAGACGCGCAACAGGATTTCATTCGCGCCGGCGGCGACCCGCGAAGCAAGGTTCAGGAGGCGCTGCAGGAGCACGAGCAATCGGTGGCGGATCTCGACAAGGGAATCATCACGTTTGCAACGAACACCTATGAAGCTTCCGTGGAACAGACCACCGCGCGCAACATCCTGTCGGAATTCCGCGCGTGGAAATCGCTGCACGCAAAGCAATTGCAAATTGATGCGGCGCGTCAGGACGCTCTGAAACGCGCCTCCGCACTCGCCCAGGACCACGAGGCGCTCGACAAGAAAATCGATGCGGCGCAGGAATCTCCGTCCAACGGGCACGTCCAGAGTTCTTCGCCAGCGGGAACTTCTCCCGCATCCGCCGCCAGCGGGCAAACCCCTTCCGCAACTCTCGCGCGCCTGCGCCAGCTCGCCGACGACCAAAAAACGCTCTCGGAATATGATCTGCGCGTCGAAGATGAACAAGGCCTCGCGGCCATTTACGCGAAATGGAGCGCGCTGGTCGTCAGCCGCGAGCGCATGCTTCTTCACGAACTGCTCGAATCGGGATTCTGGATCCTCCTGGTTGCCTTTCTCGTTTCTCTTTCTGATCAGGTGATCCGCCACATGCTGTTCCGGATGAATCCTGACCGAAAGCGGCTTCTGACGCTGCGCTCCATCATCATCGGCGCGGCGCGCGTTGTCGGCGTGGTCCTGATCTTGCTGATTATTTTCGGCGTGCCGAATCAATTCGCCACTGTGCTGGCTCTGGCGGGCGCCGGACTTACCGTGGCGTGCAAGGATTTCATCGTTGGGTTCTTCGGCTGGTTCGTTTTGATGGGCAGCAACGGAATCCGGCCCGGCGACTGGGTGGAAATCAACGGCGTAAGCGGCGAAGTGTTCGAGGTCGGGTTGTTGCGCACCGTGCTGCTCGAGACGGGCAACTGGTCCGATGCGGGCCACCCCACGGGCCGGAAAGTAACTTTCGTGAACAGTTTCGCCATCGAAGGCCATTACTTCAATTTCTCCACTTCGGGCCAATGGATGTGGGACGAGATCGAAATCGTCATCCCCGCGGGCCAGGACCCATATCCGATCGCCGAAGAAATCAAAAAAATCATTGCCAAAGAAACGGGCGCCAATGCGCGTCTGGCCGAGCAGGAATGGGAACGCGTGACCCTCTCGCACGGCGCGAGCGCCTTTGACGCCGAACCCGCCATGAATCTCCGCCCCAGCGACGGAGGAGTCAGCGTCGCCGTTCGTTACATCACGCGCGCCAATGAACGCTACGAATTCCGTTCGCGCGTCTTCCGCGCGGTTCTCGAACTTCTCCACGGCAAAGCAATTCCCCGGCCCGCTGAAACCCTTTCGACGCAGCCCCTGCCCGAAGCAAAATAAACCCGCGCTTTCGCGGACGCTCGGGTGCGGCGCGCGCCGCAATAGGCTGCGATCATTTGCAGTACGCGGCGTGTGCGTGAAATGCGCTTGCGAATTTTGGCGATTAGAAATGGCGAAACGCGCAGCGGACGAAACCCGCATTTTGTACCGATTAGAAATGGGGTCGGTTGTTTGTTGTGTGTAAGTTACGGGCGTTTCTAATAATTTGTTGTACCGATTAGAAATTGGCGTTTTTGGTTCGGAATCTGGGGTGTGACTGAGGGGTTCCTGCTGCGGGCCGTTGTACTGCTTTGCCGCTTGCATCTGCTTCTGGCCTCGAAATGCGGTAGCACAAACGCGGGCAGTTGTCAGGAGCTGCGGGTGTGAAGAAGATTGAGCGGCGGAGGAAAAAAAATCGACGATCGTACGGGAGGAACACGCCAGAAATACAAAACGTTCGCCGCGTACGAAGCCTCAGCGGGTGAGCCAGGAGCGGGCGCGGATGGTGAAAAACGCGTAGGGGAAAATCCAGAACAGAGTGAAAAATCCGAAGTACGCATAGACGATGCCGTAGAGAAAATCCATGGAACGTTCACTGCGCAGAAAATAGAGCATATTGAAGAGCGACATGACGCCCATGACCGTCAGCAAGCGCAGCACCATAAACGGCTTTCCGAGCGCCAGATAACCCAACAGGAACAGCGCCGCGTAATTCACGGGATAGCGAAGATTCGTAATCAGGCGGTCGCAGAGCGCGATGCAGCGCGCGCCGAGCGGCCGTTTCCATACAATCGACTGGAAGCGGATCTCTTCGCGGATGTAGCTGCGATCCCAGCGCAAAAACATCTTGCACAATTTGCCATACGTCTCCGGCGCAATGGTATGCACCACCGCGGAGCGCTGGTAGACCGTGTCGAAGCCCGCCTCGAGAATGAAATTCGTGAGCGCGCGATCCTCGCCATAGGTGCACTGCACGCCCCAGAATCGCTGCGCCGACCAGCGCTCGAGGACGCTCCGCACAGCGGAAGTTCGATACGCCGTGAGCGCGCCGGGACAGCAGTACACCGTGCGATAGGAGGATTCCACGGCTCGCAGCAAATCGAACGACAGGATGTAGCGGACGTGCAGCATGCGTGGAATCAAACCGCGCCGGCGGTTGTAAACGGCCACTTTGCCTGCGACGGCGCCGACCGAGGGGTCACGAAAAGGCCCGGCGATCGCGAGCAGCGCGCGAGGCTCGATGGCGCTGTCGGAATCGATGGTGACGACAATTTCCCCGCGCGCCTTGGCAAATCCTTCCGCCAGAGCCTCTCTTTTCCCGCGATTTTTGGCGAAGCGGATGGGCGTGATTCTGCCCGGAAACCGCGCGGCCGCGCTCTCGATATAGCTCCATGTGTCGTCCGCACTGCCGTCGTCGACCACCATGATTTCCAGGCGCTCCGGCGGGTAATCCGCGAGCGCGACCGACGCAATCGATTTCATCACCATCGCGCCTTCGTTATAAGCGGGGATGATTACGGTGAGGTGCGGAGCCTTGTCAAACGAAGCCGCAGGGAACGGGCGGTAGCGCATCCAGAAAATCGTCCGGAAGCCGAGCAGCAGCGTGCCCATGATGGTCCAGAGGAGCGTGGGACGCACAATGAACCGCATCCAGTGATGTTCCTCGGCGGCGGCCACCAGAGGATTGAAAGCGGCGTAGTGATAAACTTCATAGACGAGCAGCGCGAAGCCTGCAACGATGGCCGCGCTCAAGATCCAGTCCCAATGGTCGCGCGCTTCCTCCTGCGCGATTGCGTGCGAAAAAACCTCGGCGTTTTCAGACGGCCCCGGGTCGAGCGTCCCCAGGAGAATCGGATTCCCCACGATCTCGGGTTCGGCAGCGAGTTTCGACGGCGATCCAGTAATAGATTTCGTCATCTATTTATCAGCGGCTGATGCATCAGAGTTTCGATCTCCGGGCGAGAATACGACTCAAAATCAGAGGGTTCGCCGGCGTGACCAGAAGCGGCCATGCTGATTCGCGTTCGACGCCAACTATTCGATTCCGCCGATAGCCCCCCGGTTGCACCGCCGTGATCCGCGTAGCAAAGACGTCGCCGGAGCTGCCGGCCGCGCCGCCGATGTGCTAGTCTGCCATTGTCCTCATGCAGCGCTTCAAAGAAACCACCCTGCTTGACCGCGCCTTTCACGTGAGCATCGCGCTCAAAGGCCTTGATGGCATTCTCGAAATTCTCGGAGGATTCTTGCTGTTGGTCATGAGCGCGGGCCGCTGGAAAGCGCTGGTTACCAAAATCGCACAAAATACGCTGGCGAAGGATCCTCGCGACTTTGTCGCGACGCTCTTGCTGCACACTTCCCAACGATTCACGAGCGGCACAGAGTATTTCATGTTTTTTTATCTGGTCTCGCACGGGCTGGCGAAAGTGGTTCTGGTTATTGCGCTGTGGCTGAATCGCATGTGGGCTTATCCGGCGATGATCGTCATGCTGTTTGCGTTCGTTGGGTATCAACTGTACCGCATGACGTTCGCACCGTCGTGGTGGCTGGTTGCGCTGACGCTCTTTGACGCCGTCATTATCTTGCTCACATGGGCGGAATACAGAGTTCAACGCAGGTTGAAAATGGAAAGGGCGGGGAACAAGCCGCGCGCGTCGTAAGGATGCGCCACTCCCCCCGCCCCGAATTCCTCGAAGCGCCCTACCAGATCCGGCATACTTGATTCGGCGGCCGCACCATGGGTTCGCCCGCCTTGCAATCGAACGCTTGCGCAAACGCCGCCATGTTCGACGGCGGCGCAATAGCGCGAAAGCGGCCGAGCGGGTGCGGATTCGTTTTTGCCAGCAACAGCTCCAATTGCGGACGTTCGCTGCCGGCCCAGGTGCGCGCCCAGGCGAGGTAAAAGCGCTGGATGGGCGTGAAGCCGCCGATTTTCTGGTCCGACCGGCCTTCCGGCGTTTTTTCAAACGCCTTGAGCGCGATCGTCAAACCACCCAAGTCCGCGATGCTTTCACCGAGCACCAATTTTCCGTTTTCGTGCACGCCGGGCTGCACATGGTAGCCATCGAATTGGTGTTCGACGCATTCGGCGCGCGCTTCAAAGTTTTTCTGGTCTTGCGGCGTCCACCAATTGCGCAAGTTACCGTTGGCGTCGAATTTTCTGCCTTCATCGTCGAAGCCGTGGGTCATTTCATGTCCGATGACGGCGCCAATTCCGCCGTAATTCAAAGCATCGTCCGCCTTGGGATCGAAAAATGGCGGCTGCAGGATGCCCGCCGGAAAAACGATTTCGTTCATCGACGGATTGTAATAGGCGTTCACCGTTGGCGGCGTCATGCCCCACTCCGCGCGGTTCACCGGCTTGCCGATCTTCGCAAGCTCATAGTGAAACTGGAACTCGCGGCCGTGCAGAACATTTTCGACATACGAAGTGCGCTCGACTTTGTATGCGGAGTAATCGCGCCACTTATCCGGGTAGCCGACTTTGAGCATGAGGTGGCTCAATTTGTCGAGTGCCTGCTTCTTCGTCGCGGGACTCATCCACGGAAGAGTCTCAATGTCGTCGTGCAGGGCGTTCACAAGATTGTGGACCATCTTGAGCGCGGCGGCTTTGGCTTCGGGCGGAAAAACTTGCGCGACGTACTGCTGGCCGAGGGCTTCGCCGAGCTGGCGGTCGGTGGCTTGCACGCAGCGCTTCCACCGCGGCTGCAATACTTTCGCGCCGGTCAGCGTCTTGCCATAGAAATTAAAATCTTCGTCGACGAATTTGGAGGAAAGAGCCGGCGCGGCGGCGGTTATCAGGTGCCAGCGCAGGTAGGTCTTCCAATCGGTGAGGGGGATTGCCGTCAATTGTGTATTGAGGCTCTTGAAAAATTCCGGCTGGCCGACATTGATTTCTTTCACATCCGGGTAGCCGACATCCTCCAGATAGGCTTTCCAGGAAAACGCCGGGGTAAGCGCCTGAACTTGGGCGACATCCATCTTGTGATACCGGGCTTCCGGATTACGCATCTCGACGGGGCTCATCGAGGATTTCGCGAGATTGGTCTCGATGGTCATCACGGTTTGCGCTTCGCGCGCCGCAACCGCCGGTTCATCGCCCATCAGCTTGAACATATTGGCGACGTGGGCGACGTACTCGGAACGAAGCTTCTGGGAACGCGCATCGGAATTGAGATAATAGCCGCGCTCGGGCAGACCCAGGCCGCCTTGAAATGCCAGGGCAATTTCCTCTGTGCTGTTTTTGTAATCCTGCGTCGAGCCGAAACGGAATAGGACGCCGACGCCCTCGCTCTGCAATCGGGCGACTTCGGCTTGGAGTTCCTGGATTGTGGCAATGTTGTTGATGCGCCTGAGCTCCGGCTCAAGGGGCTGAATTCCCGCCTGTTCGATTGCAGCGGTGTTCATGCAGCTCGCGTAGTAGTCGCCGATTTTCTGTTCGTTCGAGCCGGATGCAGCGCTGCGGTCGGCCGCCGCTTTTTCGAGGATCTGGTGAAGCACATCTTGATTTCGATTGGCGAGGTAGTTAAACGTGCCCCAGCTCGAGTACGCGGGAGGGATCGGATGCCTAGCGACCCAGCCGCCATCGGCGAACTGGAAGAAATTCACGCACGCGTTCGCTGAGCGGTCAAGATTGGCTGGATTGAGGCCGTGAGCTTCGGCCTGCGAAGAAACTCCCGCGCCCGACGCGGCGCCTTGCGCGGCAAAGGCACGCACAGGACAATATGGCCGCGTTTGAGCCATCAATGACGCTGGCAGAAGCAGAAAAATCGCGGCAAAACTCAGATTACGCAGAACACGCATAAGACATTCCACCCCCGACTTTAATGTGAACTTCCTAGTCTGAACTTCGCGGCAAAGCATATTCCAGCGTGAATGCCAAGTCAAACGCGCCAGTGGCTAGGACGCGGCGCGCGCGCAACCAGTTTCAGGCAATGCGGACTGACCGCTCCAGCGGCAGGAATTGAGATGGCAACGAACCGATAGACGTAATACAAACCGACAGCGACTGAAAAGAATCCTTGGAGAGGCGGTATCTTGCGTCAGATAAAACTCGAAAGGGCGTTCTTCCGCGAAAATAAATATCGGAGAGAACGCATAAGAAAAGAACGAAAACAGTACGCCGCGGAAAAAAGTGTTGCCTTCCTCAGGCACGGTGGCCGGAAACGCGCGAGATATGCTATCGTTAAAGAACTTTATCGGTTGTTTTCGTTTTTGCCGTAAACGGTCGGGGCGTAGCGCAGCCTGGCTAGCGCGCCTGGTTCGGGACCAGGAGGTCGAAGGTTCAAATCCTTTCGCCCCGACCA
>Ga0307372_10000721_pt1 | contig 57908 bp, 58 predicted proteins | sample OX1MG_FD_202533 | JGI IMG/M metagenome (GOLD analysis project Ga0307372, IMG submission 202533) | Soil microbial communities from Risofladan, Vaasa, Finland - OX-1 | ecosystem: Environmental > Terrestrial > Soil > Coastal area > Acid sulfate soil | place: Finland: Risofladan, Vaasa | collected...
CGAAAACGGATGGATCGTCACGTCGGGCTCGATCTTCACGGTCGGTTCGATCCAGGTTGTCTGCGGATCGACGATCGTCACCCCTGCGAGCATGTGGGCCTCGTTGATCCGCTCGCGCAGCACGCCTGCGGCGCGGGCCAGCTCGACCCGGGTGTTGACACCGTCCGCCTGCCGCGAGTCGGCAGCGATGTGCGCGGCCACCTTGCCGCCGCTCGCGACGAGGATCTCGATCACGTCGGTGAGGTACAGCTCGCCCTGCACGTTGTGAGGCTGGATCCGCTCGAGGGCGGGCCAGAGCGCATCCGAGCGGAAGACGTAGATCGACGAGTTGATCTCGCGGATCCGCTGCTCCTCCTCGTTCGCGTCGGTGCCTTCGACGATGCGCAGCACCGATCCATCCGGGCCGCGGACGATCCGTCCGTAGACGCGTGGATCGGGTGGCTCAGCGCTCAGGATGGTGGCCACCGCGTCCTCGCGATGATGGGTCTCGACGAGCTCCGCCAGCAGGGCGGCGGTCAAGAGCGGCGTATCGCCCGACAACACGAGCACGTCGCCGTCGTGCCCCGCAAGCGCAGCCTGAGCGCAGCGGACGGCGTCGCCGGTGCCGCGCGGCGTCTCCTGGATCGCGACCGCGACGGCGCTCGCCGCGAACTCGTCGCGCGCAGCCGGCGAGGCGACGACGACCACGGGGTCGGCGCCGGTCTCGCGGCCGGTCTCGATGATCCAGTCGACCATGCGGCGACCGAGGAGCTCGTGGAAGTGCTTCGGCACAGCCGAACGCATCCGGGTGCCGAGGCCTCCGGCCATGACGAGAGCTGCGAGCGGCGTATCTGGCATGGGCGGCGTCAGTGAGATGGCTGGGGCGCCAGGATTCGAACCTGGGATCGCGGGACCAAAACCCGCTGCCTTACCGCTTGGCTACGCCCCACTACGGCTGCAGTTTACGGGCGCTCGGTGATGAGGAAGACGAGCGCGGCAATCGCGATCAGCACGATCACGACTATCGCAACCGCCTTGACGAGCGCGAGCGCAATCGGCACGCAGAGGACGAGCAGCTGCGACGCCGCGAAGATCCACGCGAACTGGCGCACCAGGTCGGAGCGGCTGCTGCGGCCCGCGAACCACCAGAATCCGACGGCGATCGCGGCGATCGCGACGGCGGCCCACCAGTGCAGCGCGCCGAACAGGTAGAGCAGGCCCTCGATGGCCGCGATCCAGAGCGTGAGGCGAAAGCGCCGCCCGCGCAACCAGCGGCCTGACCGGGTTGAACCGTGTTCGATCGCGTGCGACTCGAACATGCCGGTCAACCGTACCACGCTGGAACGGTGATCCAGATACGCCCGAGGCGGCGAAGCGCCCGGGCTGCGCGCTCGGCGTCGGCGGTGCGGTGATAGAGGCCGTAGAGGGCCGGTCCGGCACCGCTGACGTCGGCGCGGAACGCACCTCCTGCGGTGAGCTCGTCAACGAGCGGTGATGAGACAAGGTCGTTCGGCGGCAGCGCCACAAGATCGCGCGGCCTGCGCACGGCGGCCAGCGCCGCTCGCAGCGCGGCGACGCGCTCGTCGTAGCCCTGCTCACCGCCGCGTTCCTCGAAGGCCGCGTAGACCTCGGCGGTCGACAGCTTCGTCGCACCCTTCGGCAAGAGCAACAGCACGACGAAGTCCTGCGGTAGGTCGATTGGCTCGAGCACGGTGCCGTCGCCCGTGCCGAGCTGCGGGCCGTCGCGCAGGAAGAACGGCACGTCGGCGCCGAGGTGCGCTGCGAGCTGGTGCAGTTCCTCCGGCGTCCGCGGTTGCGCGAGCTGGGCGTTCGCGAGCCGCAACGCGGTCGCCGCGTCGGAGCTGCCGCCGCCGAGGCCCGCCGCGACCGGCGTGTGCTTCTCGATCCGCACGTGCCAGCCGTGCGGAGCGGCCAGCGCGGCCAGCGCAGAGCGGACGATCGTGTCCTCCGCAAACCCCTCGACCACCGTCCGACCGGCCGGCTTCACCGTGACGCGGTCGCCGAGGTCGACCCGCTGGTAGACCGTCTCGACCTCATGCTTGCCGTCGTGACGACACGGCCCCACAACCAGTGCGAGGTTGATCTTCGCCGGCGCGGCCCCGATCACCCGAGTGCTCCCGCGAGCTCGACGAACTCCTGGGGCTCGAGCTCTTCGGCGCGCACAGCCGGCTCACGACCGATCGCAGAGAGCGCGTCGACCGCCCGCTCGCGCGGGAAGAGGCCCGACAGTGCGATCGAGTTCGCGAGCGTCTTTCGCCGGTGGCCGAACGCGGCCTCGACGATCCGCTTGACGGACATCGGCGCGCCGGGGGCGATCCTGCGAAACCCGACGAGCGCCGATTCCACATTCGGCCTCGGCCTGAACACCTCTCTCGAGACGGGATGGAAACCGGTGCGCTCGGTGGCGAGCTGCACGAGCACCGAGACCGCGCCGTACGCTTTCGTCGAGGGTCGTGCGAAGAAGCGGTCTGCAACCTCGCGCTGAACCATCACGCACCAGCGGTCGATCTGCTCGAGCGTGAGGCTCTCGGCGACGAAGGGCGTCGCGACGTTGTAGGGCAGGTTCGCGACGATCTTGTGCGGGGACGGATCGAGGCGTGGGATGTCCAGGCGCATTGCGTCGCCCCAGTGCACCGTCGTGCGCACAATGCCGTCGAGGCTCGGAGCGAGCCGCTGGTCGACTTCGACCGCGTGCACCCAGGCGACGCGCTCGGCGAGGAACCGTGTGAGGACGCCGAGCCCGGGCCCGACCTCGAGGACGACGTCGGCGGCATCGAGCTCCGCCAGACGTTCGATGACGCCGAGGATGTTGTCGTCGACGAGGAAGTGCTGGCCGAGTGACTTGCGCGGGCTCACGCTCACAGCCCGAACACCGCCTCGGCGTTGCGCATGATCTGGTCGCGGATCGAATTGCCGTGCAGCTCGGCGAGCAGGTCGTAGGTGTGCGCGACGTACGCCGGCTCGTTGCGCCTGCCGCGCACGGGCTGCGGCGCGAGATACGGACAGTCGGTCTCCGCCAGCAGGCGGTCGGCGGGCACGCGGCGGGCGGCGGCGCGCAGGTCGCCGGCGTTCTTGTAGGTGACGTTGCCGGCGAACGAGACGTACCAGCCGCGCTCGATTGCAGCGTCGAGCAGGGCCGGCGACGAGAAGCAGTGCAGGATCACCGTCCCGTCGTGCGCGAGCAGCCGTTCGCGGGTGTCGTCGTCGGCCGCCCGCGTGTGGATCACGACCGGCTTCTCTAGCTCGCGCGCAAGCGCGAGCTGCTGCTCGAACAACAGTGCTTGTGCGTTCCGAGGTGCGTAGTCGCGGTAGTAGTCGAGCCCCGTCTCCCCCACTGCCACCGCCCTCGGGTGCGCGAGCAGGTCGCGCAACTCGTCGATCTCACCTGCGTCGCCCGCCTCGTGCGGGTGCACCCCGAGGCACGCGTAGACGCCCTCGTGCTGCTCGGCCCGCGCGAGCGTCGCTCGGGCGGCGGCGATCGTGGTGGCGACGTCGATCACGCGCGTGACCCCAGCGGCCCGGGCGCGCGCGAGCACCTCGGGCGCGTCGTCGCCGAGGTGCGCGTGCGTGTCGATCACGGCGAGGTCGGCTCGAGCCGCGGGAAGAGCGGCGGGGACGCCGCGATTCCGGTCGCCGGCGAGAGCTTGCCGTACTCGACCAGCTCCCAGTCGTACGCAAGCGGCTGGCCGAGCGCCTCGAGGATCTTCGGCGACGTCTCCGGCAGGTACGCCCACAGGGCAACGGCGCAGACTCGGAGGCCGTCGGCGAGGTCGTACAGCACCTGGTCGAGCTCGGCCGCTTTCGACTCGTCCTTGGCAAGCGTCCACGGGACGTGGTCGGTCACGTAGCGGTTCAGGTCGCGCACGAGCAGCCAGATGCGATCGATCGCCCCGGTGATGTCGAAGCCGTCGAGATCGGCGGGAACCTGCCCGCGGATCGAAGCGATCGTCGCCGCGAGCTCGCTCGAGCCGTGCGGGCCGCCGGGAATGGCACCGTCGCGGTAGCGCGCGATCATCGCCGTCGTGCGCGAGAGCAGGTTGCCGAGGTCGTTGCCGAGCTCGCGCTCGTAGCGCTCGGCGATGCCCGAGAGCGACGCGCTGCCGTCCTGCCCGAAGGTGACCGCGCGGGCGCACCAGAAGCGCAGCGCGTCGGCGCCGTAGATATCGATCAGCTCGAGCGGGTCGATCGCGTTCCCGAGCGACTTCGAGATCTTCAGCTCGTCGAGCAGCAGGTAGCCGTGGATGAAGATCTGCTTCGGCACCTCGTACCCGGCCGACAGGAGCATCGCCGGCCAGTAGACGCAATGAAAGCGGAGGATGTCCTGCGCCATCAAGTGGTGGACCTCGGGCCAGAACGCCTCGCGGAGGTCCTCGCCCGGCCGCGCGTACGTGAGCGCACTCAGATAGTTGACGAGCGCGTCCGCCCAGACGTAGGCGACCTGCCCCTCGTCCCACGGCAGCGGAATGCCCCACGGCTGGCCGGCGCGGCTGATCGAGAAGTCCCGAAGGCCACCGGAGACGAAGCTCTTCACCTCGTTGAAGCGAAACGGCGGCTGGACGAAGTCGGGACGGGCCTCGAAGAGGTCGAGCAGCCTGTCCTCGTAGGCGGACAGGCGGAAGAAGTAGTTCTTCTCCTCGATCCACTCGGGCACCGTGTCGTGCAGCGGGCACTTGCCGTCGACGAGCTCGTCCTCGGTCTTGAAGGCTTCGCAGCCGACGCAGTAGAGGCCCGCGTAGATGTCCTCGTAGACATCGCCGTTGTCGTAGATGCGCTGGAGGAACTCGCGCACGAAGACCTTGTGGCCCTCGTCGCTCGTGCGCATGAAGAAGTCGGTGTCCGCGTTCAGCCTCGGCGGCAGGCCGCGCCACGCCTCGGCGATCCGGTCCACGTACTCCTGAGCCGACAGTCCCTGTTCCTCCGCGACGCGCCAGACCTTGGTGGCGTGCTCGTCCACACCGGTGAGGAAGAAGGTCTCCTCGCCGCGCTGACGATGGTGCCGCGCGAGGATGTCGGCGGCGATCGTCGTGTACGCATGCCCGATGTGCGGCTTGTCGTTCACGTAGTAGATCGGTGTGGTGACGTAGAAACGCATCGGCGCCCATGATAGGCGCGGCCTTTCGCCGGACCGCGAACGCCCCTGCTGCGCACAGCCCGCAGGCGAGGACGAGCGCGAGACCCACGGCGTAGCCGCCACCGTTCGAGCTGTCGGCCGTTGCAGCGGGTCGAGGCGGCGGCGTCGCGTGCGGCGACCGGTGCAGAGCTGCAACCCGCCGCACGCCGCCTTCCCGCGGTTCGGACGCGACGGCGACCACGCGGGCCGGGAGCGCCGGCCGATGCAGGGCAACGGCCCGCGCCGCGGCGGCGCTCAGCGGCGACGCCCCGGCGAACTCCGGTCGGCTACCCGGATGCGTCGCCTCGCGCGTCGGCAGCCCCACCGCCGTGCCCGCGACGACACGCCGGAGTGCGCCCGCACCCGCCACCGACGCCGGCGCGGGCTCGACGTGGGCAACGGACACGTCGATCTCCCGATCACGTGCGCTCGCCGGCGGCGCGACCGGCCCGGGCGGCGCGTCAGGAACCGTGGTCGGGTTCTCCTCGACAGGCACCGTCGCCGCCGTCGCCGGCCCGGGAGCGGCTGCGATCGCCGGACCGGACGCAGCGACCGGAACGGGCTCGGGCACAGCGACAGGGTCGGGCGCAGGATCGGGCGCACCGACCGGCACGGGACCGGGCGCAGCGACAGGGTCGGGCACAGGACCGGCTGCCGGCTCGGGCACGGGGGCGGACGCAGGTGCGTGTGCCGGCACAGTCGCACCCACGGGCGCGGGCGCCGGGTCGGCCGCGGGCGGAGCCGGAGCCGGCTCGGGCGCCGGGTCTGCGGGCGGTGCAACGGGAGCCGCAGCCGGCGGCGCAGGATCGACGATCGCGCCGGGCAGCAGCGTGAGCGGGTCGACGTAACCCTGCGCCTCGGCGGTGCGGCGCACGCCGAGGTGCACATAGGGCTCGGCGACTTCCGGATTGCCGCTCGGGCCGATCGTGCCGACGGCGGCGCCCTCGGCGACCGCGGCCCCCTTCGTGACGTCGACCGTCCCGAGATGAGTGAGCGTCACCGAGTAGCCGTCGGCGGTCTCGATCGTGACGGTGCGCCCCGAGGACGGCACCGAGCCGGCAAAGGTCACGGTGCCGGAGCCCGGCGCGAGGACAGGCGAGCCCGGGTCGCCGCCGATGTCGATGCCGCGATGCTGGCCGGCCGCATACGGATGTGCCGGGTCGAAGACGAACGCCTGCAGAACGGCGCCGTGCGCGGGCCATGTCCACGCTTGCGCAGCGGAGACGAGAACGAGAGCGGCCAGCACGGCCGCGACGAGCGATCGGAGCATCGATCCCACCTTTGTTGTCTGGACGGAGAACGTTCAGACAACGGTAGGGGCGGCGACTCGCTGTTGTCAAACGAGATTACAGAGTTGTTACAGAGAGGCTCGGTAGAGTTCGTTGCGCGGCGTGTCAGTCAGCCGCGCGACGACATCCGCGGCAACGCGCCGTGGCGTCCCGGCGGCGACAAGGTCGGCCACGGCCTCACGCGCGACGGCCGGATCGGAGACCGCGTCGCCCGGGCCGAGCACGAGCGTGATCTCGCCCTTCGGCGGCTCGGCGAAGCGCGCGGCGACCTCGGCGGCCGACCCCCGCACGACCTCCTCGAAGCGCTTCGTCAGCTCGCGGCACACCGCAACCTCGCGCTCCGGGTCGAACGCGGCGAGCGAGCGCAACGACGCGGGCAAGCGCCGGGGCGACTCGAAGGCCACCACCGTGGCGCACCAGGCCGCCGTCTCGCGCCAGAGTGCATCGCGCTCCCCCGCCTTCCGCGGCAGGAAACCGACGAAGGCGTAGCGCCCACAGGCAAGCCCGCTGGCAACGAGCGCCGTCTCGACCGCCGAAGGCCCCGGCAGCACCGTCACCTCGACGCCTGCGTCGAGCGCGGCGCACACGATTCGCGCGCCGGGATCGGAGACCGCCGGCATCCCCGCATCGGTGACGAGTGCGATCCGCTCGCCTGCCTCGAGCCGCGGCAGAAACTCCGCGACGCGTGCCGCCTCGTTGTGCTCGTGGTAGGACACGAGCCGCGCCCGGATCCCGTGCCGCTCGAGCAGGCCGCGCGTGTGGCGCGTGTCCTCGGCGAGCACGACGTCGGCATCGCGGAGCTCGGCGAGCACCCGCAGCGTGATGTCGTCGAGATTCCCGATCGGCGTCGCGCAGATCGAGAGCACTAGCGAGCCTCGAGCGCCACGAGGCCGGCGCCGATCATCCCGGCCGCCTCACCGAGCTCGGCACACTCGATCTGGAGGTCTCGCCCGCCGTCTCCGAGCACCTCGCGCAGAACCGCCATGCGCGCCGCCGGCAGCAGCTGTTCGAACGCCGCGACGCCGAACCCGCCGCCGATTGCAATCCGCTCGAGCCCGAAGATGTTGACGAGCGAGCCGATCGCGACGCCGAGATAGTGACCGATGGACGCGAGAGCGGGATGGTGGGACTCGACGAGGTCGTGCGCTGTCGCCTGCGGCCCGATCGCTTCGCGCGCGAGCTTGGTCGCTGCTGTGCCCGAGCAGTAGGCCTCGACGTGGCCCCGCCCTGAGCATGCGCCCTGGCACGGCTCGCCGTCGGCGACGATCACCATGTGCCCGAGCTCGGTCCACGCATGGAGCAGCTTTCCCGCGAAGATGATCCCCCCGCCGACTCCGGTGCCGAGCGTGAGCGTGCCGAAGTACGAGGTGCCCCGCCCCGCTCCGTGCACGTGCTCGCCGTAGGCGGCACAACTGGCGTCGTTCTCGACCCCGACCGGCAGGCCGAGGCGGCGCTCCAGCTCGCCGGCGAAGTCGACCTGCCCCAGCGGAATGTTGACGGCTCCGAGCGCCTGGCCGGTCCGGTAGTCGAAACGGGATGGGATGCCGAATCCCACCGCCGAGACGCCCTCGAGTGGCAGCTCGCGCACCGCCGCGGCGACGCCGTCGAGCAGCGCCTCCTGCGACGTGGTGGGCGTCGGCTGCTCGACCGTTTCGAGCACGCGACCACCGTCGATCACCCCCGCGAGGATCTTGGTCCCGCCGAGGTCGACGCCGATGACACGCGTGGTGCTCATCTCCCGTGGGTAACGTAACCCGCGCAGTGGCGCCGGACGAGAAGCCGTACCGCATCTATCGAGGCGGCCGCGCCAAGGGGAGCGTCCCGGCGGCACCCCCGGCCGGGCGCAAGGGACGCGCCGGCGGCGGCGGGAAGGCCCCCGGGAGTCGCGTCTATCGCGGGCCGGGCGCGCGCCGCAGCGGCCGCCGGCCCCGCTGGCGGCGGCGTACCGCGCTCGGCGCGGCGGCCCTCCTTGTGCTCTTCGTCGTGTGGGCGGTCGCCAGCTACAGCTCGTTCTCGAACGGCGTCTCGGACGCGAACAAGCGGCTCGACCCGGGCGCGAAGGCTGCGCTTACCCCGCAGAGCGGCCTGCTGCTCTCGCACTCGACGATCGTCCTCATGCTCGGCACCGACAACGCGAACATCGCGGGCCGCCTGGGCGATCGCCACTCCGACTCGATCATGCTCCTGCGCACCGATCCGGCGCATCAGCGTCTCTACTATCTGTCGATCCCGCGCGACCTGCAGGTGCCGATCCCCGGCTACCCGACGCAGAAGATCAACGCCGCGTTCCAGATCGGCGGCCCGGCGCTCGCGATCAAGACCATCGCCCAGTTCACAGGCCTCGACATCAATCACGTGGTGGTCGTCAACTTCGGCGACTTCAGGGACCTGATCGACGCACTCGGCGGGATCACGATCAATGTCCCCAAGCCGATCCGTTCGAACCGGTTCGACTGCCCGTACGCAACGCAGACGCAGTGCGACAAGTGGCCGGGCTGGCGCTTTGCGAAGGGCCCCCAGCACATGAGCGGCGAGCGGGCGCTGATCTACTCGCGGATCCGCGAGAACATGCTCAACCCGGCCGAGAACGACATCACGCGCGGAGCGCGCCAGCAGGCGGTGATCGACGCGGTGGCCGCGAAGTTCACGTCGATCGGAACGCTCGCCAGCCTCCCCTTCGACGGCGCCGGTCTGGCGAAGCCTCTGACGACCGACCTCACGGCGAGCCAGCTCGTGCAGCTCGGCTGGCTGAAGTTCCGCTCGTCGGCCGGCAGCACGCTGCACTGCCGGCTCGGCGGGGATCTCGGCGGCAACGGCACGGGCAGCCCGAGCGAGGACAACCCGGCGACGATTGCCATGTTCCTCGGCAAGTCCGCGCCGCAGCTTCCGGCCGGGCCGTTCGCCCCCGGCTGCGTCGCCGGTCACCCCCTGCAGTAACCTCGCCCGGTGGGGCTCTTCTCGTTCCTGTGCTTCGGGCTCGTCGCGGGGATCGTCGCCCGCGCCGTGACGCCCGGGAGGCAGGCGATCGGCTGCCTCCCGACGATCGCGGTCGGCATGGTCGGCGCCTTTCTCGGCGGCCTGATCGGCGATGCGGCGCTCGGTCACAAGGTTCGGCTCGGCTGGCACCTGGGGCCGTTCCTGCTCTCGGTCGCGGGCGCGGTCGTCCTGCTGGTCGCGCTCGAGCTCCTGCAGGGCCGCAGGCGCGTGCGCCGCCCCTGGTAAAGCGGCTGCGCGCGCTACTCGGCGAACGGCGGCAGCTCGAGCTCCTGCTCGTCCACCATCCTGCGCACGCCCGGCAACGCGAGCGCCCGCAGGAAGTGCGCGCGCAGGTTCGGGCGGTCCCACGCAGGCGGCTCGAGGCGCCGGCCCCAGCGCGTGACCATGAACAGGAAGAGGTCGGCCACCGACCGGCGGTCGCCGGCGAGCCAGCTTCGGCCCTCGAGTCGCGCGTCGAGTCGCGCGAAGTGCTCCTGCGCCGCCGCGACGGCGATCTCCTGTACGCCTGCGGTGCCGTAGCGCTCGGGGTAGAACATGTGCAGCAGACAGGGCTGCAGCGTGTTCGTGAGGAAGATCAGGGAGCGGTAGACCTCGGATCGCTCCGCCGTCCCGACCTCGGGCACGAGCGCGGCGTCGGGAAAGCGGTCTGCGAGGTGGAGCAGGATCGCCGCCGACTCGGTCAGTACGAGATCGCCGTCCTCGAGCGTCGGGACGAGGCCCGACGGATTGAGCGCGAGGTAGTCGTCCGAGCTCTTGCCCGTCTCGTCGCGGACGACACGCACGAGCTCGTAGGGCACGCCGATCTCGGCGAGCGCGGCGTGCGGGGCCATCGACGCGGTCCCCGGCAGGTAGTGGAGGCGGAGACGAGACACGGCCGGGCACCATACCGCGGCCACGACGGCCGGCCGCGCCGCCTGGACTCAGCGACTCACGCGGAAGCGGCGCGCACCGCGCGTACGGTGCCTGCCGAGGCGAGTGCGGTCGCCACGACCATCGCGAGCGTCAACCCAAGGAGCCGCAGCGGCAAAGCGCTGCCGAAGAAGGCGGGCGCCGCAGCGGCGACGGCCACCCACCAGGTCGTCGCTGCCACGGTCATCGCGCCCATCGTCAGCGTCACCCCGCCCGCGAGGAACGTCTCGCCGCGGAGCGTCGCGCGGGCGAGTGCGAGCCGCCACGCCGTCACGACGGCGGCCTGCGTCCAGAGTGCGATCGAGCCGGCGATGCCGGCGGCGACGAGCAGGAAGACGTACATGTAGAGACGGTCGCCGCCGTTTCGCTGCGCCGCCGTCAGGTGGCGCGCCCAGAAGGTGACGACGGCGGACAAGGCGGCAGCGGTCGCGCCGCTGCTGGCAAGCGCGCGCAGAACGGGCCGGCGGATCTGCCGCCAGCCGCCCGCCTGCATGAACGCAACGAGCGGCCGCGCCGCAAGCAGGATGCCGGCAAGGACGGCGAGGCTCCCGAGCCCGGCGGCCAGCACGACAGCGTCGTAGGCGACGGCCGCCAGCCCCTGGTCGCGACGGGGTGTCACGGCCTGCCAGTGCTCGGCGGTCTTCGCGAAGGCGAGGCCGGCGACGACGAACGCAGCCCACGCCGAGAGGACGAGCAGTACACCGGCCCGCACACGCGACTCGGGCGGAAGCTCGTCGCCGGCCAGCCCGGCGCTCCGAACGCGTTGGGCGAGCCCTGCCGAGACGACGTTCACCTTGGCCCGCCACGGCAGCCGGCCGCCCTCCGCTTCCGCCTCGAGCACGGCGAGCAGCTCGGCACCGTAGCGCTTCCGCCACGCCGGCGGATAGCAGCGCAGGAGCCTGCTCACGCCCTCGCCGCCCGTAGCCGCGAGCTGCCTTCGTCGACGATGCGCCGCAGACCGGCGAGCGAGGAGGCGAGCGACTCGGAGCCCGCCGCGGTGATGCGATAGGGCCGGCGCCGCTCGTCGGGACCGAGCGGCTCGATCAGCCCTCGTTGCTCGAGCCGCGTGATCGCCCCGTACAGCGTTCCCGGCCCGAGCCGCACGCCCGCGAACGACGCGATGTCCTTGAGGAGCGCATGACCGTGCTTGGGCCCGGACGCGAGGCTCGTCAGGATCAGGAGCGGCGGGTCGCTGGCCATGCTCCCATCATACTACGTCGCACGTAGTGAATCTACGCTTCAGCGGCCTTCTTGGAGTCGCCGCTCGAGGCGCTGTCCGACCCCGACGACGAGCCGGACGAGGAGTCCGAGGAGGATGAGTCCGAGCCGGACGAGCCCTCCTTGGGCGGCTGCTTCGACTTGCGGCCGTAGTCGGTCGAGTAGAAGCCGGAGCCCTTGTAGTGCACGGCGACCGGGTGGAGGACGACCTGCAACGGGCCCGCCGCGCACACCTGGCACTCGGTCGGCCCCGGCTCCGTCATGCCGTGGAAAACCTCGAACAGATGCCCGTTCGGGCACTTGTACTCGTAGATCGGCATGAGAGCGGCAAGGCTAGCAGCGAGGCCTCCCGGCGACCCCGGCGGGTAGCCTCGCCGCACGTGAAGCGCGCGGTCGCAGCTCTCGCGTTCCTCGCGCTCGCCCTGCCGGCGGGCGCCGCCGCGCACGCGACGCTCCTGCGCAGCGTTCCGGCAAACGGCGCGGTGCTCACGCACGCGCCGCATGTGGTGCGGGTCGTGTTCGACGACACCGTCCGCGTCGACTCGGGAAACGCCGCCGTCGCCAACGGCACGGGCAGGTCGGTGCTGGCCGGCCCCGCCGTTGCCCACGGCGACGTGCTGACGCTGCCGCTTGCGCGGCGGTTACCCGCCGGCGCCTACAGCGTGCGCTGGAGCATCGTCTCCGACGACGGCCACCGCGAGCAGGGCGTGCTGGCGTTCGCCGTCGGCGCCGGCAGCCCGTCGCCTCACTCCGTGCTCGGTGCGTCGGTACCGCTGACGTGGAGCGACATCGTGCTGCGCACGCTCTACTATCTCGGGCTGCTCGCCGGTGGCGGAGCCGCGATCTTCGGCCTCCTGACCCGCACGCTGCTCGGAGAGCGCCTGCACCGGCCGCTTGCCCAGTTGTTGTTCTTCTCGCTGCTCGCGGTCTTCGTCGGCGCAAGCGGCATCGCCCAGGCGGCGCCGCCGGGAACGCGGTTCGCACTGGTGGTGAAGATCGTCCTCGCCGTCTCGCTCGCCGGCGGCGCGGCAGCCGCGCTCGCCCCCACCCTGCGCCGCGCGCTGCCGGTCGCGTGGGCGAGCTCGCTCGCGCTGCTCGCGGCTCCCACGTTCTCGGGCCACGCGCTCGACCGAAACCAGCCGCATCTCCTGTCCGTCCCGGCCGACCTCCTGCACATGGGATCGGCGGCCGTGTGGCTCGGAGGCCTGCTCGCCCTCGCCTACGTCGTGCCGCGCGCAACGACCGACGACGTCGTGCGGGCGGCAGCCGCCCGTCGTTTCTCCACCGCCGCGCTGGTGGCGGTGGCACTGCTCGCCCTCTCCGGGCTGGCGCGCGCGCTGACCGAGCTGTCCGCACTCGATCAGGTGTGGTCGACGTCCTACGGCCGCACGCTCCTCGTGAAGACGGCGCTCCTCGTGCCACTCGCAGGCGTCGGCGCCGTCAACCGCTCGCTCCTGCTCACTGCGTTCACCCGCCTGCGCCGCTCTGCGCGAATCGAGCTCGCGCTCCTGCTCGCGGTCGTGGTGGCGGTCGCCGTCCTGACCGAGCTGCGGCCGGGCCGCTGAGCGCTCCTACGTGGGACTCGATGGTCCCGCCGAGGTGTCGCCGCCGCCTTCGCGGTAGCGGAGCGCCTCCTCGCCGACGAGCTCCAAGAAGCACGGCGCATCCTCGAACGCGGCGAGACCTCCGGGCGAGGTGCGCGAGCCGTGCGGGCGGCGGGTCGAACGGCGCACGGTCGCGATCGCTCCCGCGGCGCCTACCAGCCCTCCGATCGCGAACGATCGGAGCTTGCTGCCGCGCCCCACGCCGTCCATGCGACGATCCTACTCGTGCGGTTGACCACACTGGGAGATCTCCTCCTCGACGTGATCGTGCGCCTCGACGCGCCGCTCGTGCCGGGCGACGACCGGTCGGCGAAGACGCGTGCCGTCGCGGGCGGCCAGGCGGCGAACGTCGCCGCCTGGGCCTGCGCCCTCGGCGCCGACGCGCGCTTTGTGGGCCGGCGTGGCGACGACACGGCGGGCGAGCTCGTCGACCGTGAGCTGCGCGCCCGCGGCGTCGACGTGGTCGGGCCCGTCGCCGGGCGCACCGGCGTCGTCGTCTCGATCGCGACGGACGGCGACCGCACCATGGCCTCGGACCGCGGCAGCGCACCCGACCTCGAACCGGCGGATCTCGACGCAGCGTGGTTCGATTGCGACGTGCTGCATCTCTCCGGCTACTCGCTCCTGTGCGAGCCGATCGCCTCGGCGGCGGCCGAGGCTGCGCGCGCGGCCCGGGTGCACGGCGCGACCGTTGCCGTCGACGTCTCGACCTGGACCCTCCTCGACGATGCCTTCCGTACGCGGCTGCGCGTCCTCGCCCCTGAGCTCGTCTTCGCGACCGAGCGGGAGCGGGACGCGGTCGGCGGGCTCGACACACGCTGGGTCCTGAAGCGCGGGGCCGACGGCCTGGAGGTCGACGGACGTTCCTATCCGGCTGCGGCGACGGCCGTCATCGACACGACGGGCGCCGGCGACGCCCTCGCGGCCGGCTTCCTGATCGGCGGCCCCGAGCTCGGCCTCGAAGCCGCCGCGCGCTGCTGCGCGCAGATGGGAGCGATGCCGCAGGGGGCGATGCGGTGATCGTTGTCTCCGACGAGGTGGGGCAGGCGCTGCGCGAGGGCCGTGGTGTCGTGGCGCTCGAGACGACACTCGTCGCCCACGGCTTCCCGCCCGGCGAGGGCGTCGAGGTCGGGCTCGCCTCCGAACGGGCGGTGCGCGACGGCGGATCGGTGCCGGCGACCGTGGGCGTGCTCGACGGCGAGATCCGCGTCGGTCTCACCGACGGCGACCTCGAGCGCTTCGACGCTTCCGCGCACAAGCTCGGTCCTCGCGACCTGGCCGTCGCGGTCGTGCAACGCACCCTCGGCGCGACGACGGTCGGCGCGACGCTCGCGGTGTGCAAGGTGGTGGGCGTCCGGTTCATGGCGACGGGCGGGCTCGGCGGTGTGCATCGCGGCTGGCCGGATCCGCCGGATGTCTCGGCCGACCTGCAGGTACTCGCCGCGACTCCGGCGCTCGTCGTCTCCGCCGGCGTCAAGTCGCTGCTCGACGTTCCGGCGACTTCGGAGCTCCTGGAGACGCTCTGCGTCCCGGTGCTGGGCTACGGCACCGACACGTTGCCGCTCTTCTACTCGGCCGCAGGCGGCCCACCGGTTTCCGCTCGGGTCGAGTCGGCAGCCGAGGCGGCGCAGGTCGCGCGTGCGCACTGGCAGCTCGGCGGAGGCGGCCTGCTGCTCGGGCGCCCGCCCGACGACAGCCTCGACGACGTCGAGCCGCTGATCGAGGATGCGCTCGCGGCCGCAGCTGCCAAGGGCGTGCGCGGTCAGGCGGTGACCCCGTTCGTGCTCTCGTTCCTGCACCGCGAGAGCGGTGGGCGCACCCTGGCGGCGAACCGCGACCTGATCGTCGGCAATGCCCGGCTCGCGGGCGCGATCGCCGCCGGCTGACCGCCGGCTCATCCGGCCTATTCGAGCGTGCGGAGGAAGTCTTCGATCTCCAGCGCCGGCAGGGTCTCGATCCTGGTCGATCCCCGGGCGCCGAGCGCCACCGACACCTTCGCCACGGTCGCGATGTCCGGCGCCTCGACGACGTTCACGAAGTCGAACTCCCCGAGCGTCGCCCACTGGTGCAACACCCGGGCGCCGAGCTCCTCGACGTCGTGGTTGACCTGCCGCAGCCGTTCAGGATTCGACTTGAGCGTCTGGACGCCCTGCTGCGTCAAGGTCGACAGGAGGATGAAGATCGGCATCTCGGCTGCTCCTTCGCTGTGGTCCTCGAGAGCCTACTCGCGCAGCCTGATCGAGATAGAGGAGCGCGCCACCGAGGAAGAGCATGGGGCTCAGCACGAGGTCGGCCACGAACACGGCGGCACGCTGCCCGTTGTCGCCCTGCGAGCGCAGCAGCGCGCCGAGCGTGCTGTCGGCGACCCCGACGACGAGCACGAGCGCCGCGAGCGAGCCGAGCGAATGGGCGTAGTCGGCCTGGCCGAGCCGGCGGCCGCGCACGAGCGCCTCGCGGAAGCCGAGCCGCTCGACCATCGCCGCAGGCACCGCCAGCCCGATCAAGGCGAACCAGGCGATCCCCGGCAGGATGAAGAACGCACGCAACGCCGGGAACGGCAGGTAGACGAGGATGGCGACCCCCAGCGCCGTCCGGGTCGGCTTGGCGTCGTGCAAGATCGTGCAGGCGCGCATGTATGCCGCAGCGAACAGCGGCGTGGCCGCCCAGTAGACGTACATCTGCGCGCCGGCCGCCTGCCGCACGCTCAGCTGGTCGACGATCGCGAGCGGCACCCCGAGCGGCAGCACCCGCCAGAAGTTCGCCCCGTACGCGCGGATCGTCTCCGCGACGACCTGCCCGACAGTGCGCTCGCCCGGCGGCAGCGGCGCCGGAAGCTCAGGCATGCGCAACCCCTGCGCTGAGCGCGGGCAGGGCCTCTGCAAGCGCCGCCAGCGCCTCGTCGATCGCCCACCGGGCCCGGTCCGGCTCGCCGATGGCGTTCGAGAGGACCCGCACCTCGACGGCCGGAATCCCGGCGAGCGCAGCCGCGCGCAGCACCCCGTAGCCCTCCATCGCCTCGACCTCGCAGCCGCTCGACCCGCCGACGCGGGCCGACGTGCCGATCGGCTCGACGCGCGCGCCCGGGACGGCGCGGCGCGCCGCCTCGACGAGCGCCGGGTCGGCTCGGGCGACGAGCTCGATCCAGGCCGGGTCGTCGGCGTCGCAGTAGCGCGCCTCGCTCCCGACCACGAACGCCGGGCGATCGAAGGACCGCGCGCCGGCGATCCCCACGTGCAGCACCCGCCCCGGCCGCAGCTCCGTCAGGGCCGCCGCGGTACGAGCGGCGGCCTCGACCGGGCCGATGCCGCAGACGAGCGTCGTCGCACCGTTTGCGCCGGCGAGCTCCTCCGGAGTGGCTGCGACGACCAGGATCACCGGCGCACCGTAGCCGCCGGGCGCACGTAAGATCGGCGCATGGGCTACCACTGGGTCAACGCCGACGGCCTCACCTACGAGGAACGTCCCGCGAACGAGGGTCAGGAGCCGCGGCGCGCCGCGGACATCACCACCGCAGTCGAGCTGAAGGAATCACGCGCACGCATCTGGCGGTATCCGGCACACTCGACCGGGCGGCGCCACCAGGATCACGCGCAGGAAGAGGTGTTCGTCGTCCTCTCCGGCACCCTGACGATGCTGCTCGGCGACGAGCCCGAGCGCGTCGACCTCGGCCCCGGCAGCGTCGTCGCCGTCGAGCCGATGACACCGCTCCAGGTGCGAAACGAGACCGACGGCGAGACCGTCGTCTTCGTCTACGGCGCCCCGCCGCTGCAAGAGGGCGCCGACATGCTCGACGACGTCGAGCTGCCGCCGAAGTAGCGTCGGCTAGACCGCGACCGCCGCCTCGACGCGCTCGAACACGACGTCGCCGTTCTGCGCGTCGACGCGAATCGTGTCGCCGTCGCCGAAGTCTCCTTCGAGCAGGCGCAGCGCGAGCCGGTTCTCGAGCAGGCGTTGAATCGCACGCTTCAGCGGGCGGGCGCCGTAGGCCGGGTCCCAGCCCGCTTCGGCGATCGCCTCCTTCGCGGCCTGCGTCAGCTCGAGTGAGAGCCCGCGCTCGGCGAGCCGCTCGCGCAGCCGCACGAGCTGCAGCTCGACGATCTCGGCCAGCTGCTCTCGCGAGAGTGCCTTGAACTCGACGATCTCGTCGATGCGGTTCAGGAACTCGGGCCGGAAGTGCTCGGTCAGCGCACCGGTGCTCCGGATGTTCGACGTCATGATCAGCACGGCGTTGCGAAAGTCGACCGTGCGCCCCTGGCCGTCGGTGAGCCGGCCTTCGTCGAGCACCTGCAGGAGCACGTCGAAGACCTCGGCGTGCGCCTTCTCGATCTCGTCGAGCAGGATCACGCAGTAGGGCCTGCGGCGCACCGCCTCGGTCAGCTGACCGCCCTCGTCGTAGCCGACGTACCCCGGCGGCGCACCGATCAGGCGCGACACGCTGTGCCGCTCCTGGTACTCGCTCATGTCGATGCGCACCATCGCCTTCTCGTCGTCGAACATGAACTCGGCGAGCGCGCGCGCAAGCTCGGTCTTGCCGACGCCGGTGGGCCCGAGGAACACGAACGAGCCGATCGGCCGGTCGGGATCCTGCAGCCCGGTGCGCGCGCGCCGCAGTGCGTTCGCGATCGCCGCAACCGCGTCGGCCTGGCCGACGACGCGCTGGTGCAACCGGCCCTCCATGTGGATCAGCTTCTCGGTCTCGCCCTCGAGCAGCCGGTCGACCGGGATTCCGGTCCACTTCGAGACGGTGGAGGCGATGTCGTCCTCGTCGACCTCCTCCTTGACCAGCAGATCGTCCCGCGGACGATCCGCCAGCAGCTTCTCGAGCTCCGGGATCTCTCCGTAGCGAATCTCCGCGACGCGTTGGAGGTTCCCCTCACGCTCCGCGCGCTCGGCCTCCATGCGCAGCTCGTCGATCTTGCGCGTCGCGTCCTTGACCCGCTCGAGCCCAGCCTTCTCCTTGGCCCATCGTGCCGCCAGCGTGTCACGAACTTCCTTCACGTCCGCGAGCTCTCTCTCGAGCGGAACCCGCGCGGCGGGCTCCGCGGCTGTGGCAGCGAGTTCGATCTCGAGCTGCATCGCGCGGCGGTTCGCCGCGTCGAGCTCCTGCGGGCTCGAGTCGATCTCGATCCGAAGGCGCGCGGCGGCTTCGTCGACGAGGTCGATCGCCTTGTCCGGGAGGAAACGGTCGGCCACGTAGCGCTGGCTGAGCACGGCGGCCGCGACGAGCGCGGCGTCGCGGATGCGCACGCCGTGGTGCGCCTCGTAGCGCTCCTTGAGCCCGCGCAGGATTGCGATCGTGCCGGCGACGGACGGCTCGCCCACGTACACCGGCGCAAAGCGCCGTTCAAGCGCCGCGTCCTTCTCGATGTGCTTGCGATACTCGTCGAGCGTCGTCGCGCCGACGCAGCGCAGCTCGCCGCGCGCGAGCAGCGGCTTGAGCAGGTTGGCGGCGTCGACGGCGCCCTCGGCGGCACCCGCGCCGACGATCGTGTGCAGCTCGTCGATGAAGAGGACGATGCGCCCCTCCGAGTTCTTGATCTCGGTCAGCACGGCCTTCAGCCGCTCCTCGAAGTCGCCGCGGTACTTCGCACCGGCGAGCAATGCGCCCAGGTCGAGGCCCCACACGCGGCGGTCCTTCAGCCCCTCGGGAACGTCGCCGGCCACGATGCGCTGCGCGAGCCCCTCGGCGATCGCCGTCTTGCCGACGCCGGGCTCGCCGATCAACACCGGATTGTTCTTCGTGCGGCGCGAGAGCACCTGGATCACCCGGCGGATCTCCTCGTCGCGCCCGATCACCGGATCGAGCTTGCCGGCCTCGGCGGCCTCTGTGAGATCGCGACCGAACTTCTCGAGCGCCTGGTAGCTGCCCTCCGGGTCCTGCGATGTGACGTGCCGGCCGCCCCGCACCGTGTCGATCCACGCGACGATCTCGTCCCGCGGCACCGGCTCGAGCGCAAGAAACAGGTGCTCGGTCGAGATGTAGTCGTCCTCGAGCGAGCGCCGTTCGTCGTCGGCGTGGTCCAGCACACGCGAGAACGCCGCCGGCACGGTCGGCTGCTGCTGTCCGCCCTGGATGGTCGGCAGCGCAGCGAGCTTGCGCTCGGCCTCGGCACGCAGCGCGCGCCAGTCGGCGAACAGGTCCTGGTCGAGCAGCGCGAGCAGCAAGTGGTCCGGCGTGAGCTCCGGGTTGCTGCGCCGGCGCGCCGCCTCCTGGGCGGCGGCAACCGCCTCCTGCGCCTTGATCGTCAGCTTGTTGAAATCCATGATCAGTGTGTCCTCTGGTGCGATGGGAGTTGCGTCGGGCGATACAGCACGAGATCGCGCCGGTACTGGCGGTGCACGTCGTCGAGCGCGCGGCGCATCTCCAGCTCCATCCGCTCGAGCCGGCGGCGCATCCGGTGCAACTCGTCCTCCATCGCGAGCACCCGCTCCACACCCGCGAGGTTGAGGCCGAGCTCGGAGGTCAGCCGCTGGATCAAGCGCAGCCGCTCGACGTCGGCGTCGGAGTACAGGCGCGTGTTGCCGGCCGTGCGCTGTGGGCGCACAAGACCGCGCTGCTCGTAGATGCGCAGCGTCTGCGGGTGCATACCGACGAGGTCGGCGGCGACCGAGATCATGTAACGCGGGCGGTCGGGCATCAGCTCGACGCCTTCTTCAACTCTTCGAGCAGCTCGCGCTGCTTCTTCGAGACGCGCTTCGGCACCTCGATCTTCACGCGGGCGAGCACATCGCCCTGGCCGGATCCCTTGAGGCGCGGGGCACCGCGGCCCTTGATGCGCAGAAGCTTTCCGTCCTCGGCGCCGGCCGGCACCTTCAGCGACACCGGGCCCTCGGGGGTCGGCACCTCGACGGTGCCGCCGAGCGCCGCCGTCGGGTAGGGAACGGGGACGTTGACGACGAGGTCGTCTCCGCGCCGCTCGTACACCTTCGACGGCTCGACGCGCGTGACGACGTACAGGTCGCCCGCCGGCGCGCCGCCGTAGCCGGCCTCGCCCTTGCCCTTCAGCTTGATGCGTGTGCCGTCCTTGACCCCGGCGGGCACCTTGACCGTGTAGCGCTTCGTGCGCCGCTCGCGGCCGGCGCCGCGACAGGTCGCGCACGGCGTCTCGACGATCGATCCCATCCCGCGGCAGCGAGAGCACGGCTGCTGCAGTGCAAAGAGGCCCTGCGACGTGGCGACGACGCCGGAGCCGTTGCACTGCGGGCACACCGTGGGGACGGTGCCGGGCGCGGCGCCGGTCCCGTGGCAGGTGTGGCAGGCGAGCTCCAGCTGCACCGGCACGGTCACCTGAACACCACGAAGCGCGTCCTCGAACGACGCGTGGACGTCCACCTCGACGTCGTTTCCGCGCTGCCCGCGCTGCTGCGGCTGCTGCCGGCCACGGCCGCCGAACATGCCGCCGAAGATGTCGCCCAGATCGAACTCACCGAAGTCGAACGTCGTCCCGCCCGGCGCGGCGCGGCCGTTCGTCGACCCGAGCAGGTCGTACTGCTTGCGCTTCCCGGGGTCGGAGAGCACGTCGTACGCGCCTTGAACCTCCTTGAACCGCTCCTCGCTGCCGGGGTTCGTGTCCGGGTGCACCTCGCGCACGAGCTTGCGATACGCCTTCTTGATCTCGTCCTGCGACGCGTTCTTGGAGACGCCCAGCGCTTCGTAGAGCGACTTAGCCATCCGCCCCTGCGCTGATCACGACTCGGGCGGGTCGCAGCACGCGGTCGCCGAGCCGGTAGCCCTTCTGCAGCACCTGGATGACCGTGCCCTCCTCCGCATCGGAGGGCTGTGAGAGGAGCGCCTCCTGCGTATGGGGGTCGAACTTCCCGTCCGTCTCCACGAGGGTCAGGCCTTCCTTCGCGAGCGCGGCCGAGAATTGCCGGTGGATCAGCCGCAGTCCTTCGTCGAGGTCGCCCTCGTCGGCGCCGGCTCGACGGAGCCGATCAGGAGCGGAGGGGTCAGCTTCGCCGACCCCGGAGCGGAAGCCGTGCGCCAGTGCGCGTTCGAGGTCGTCGAGAACCGGCACGAGCTCGGCGACCAGCCGCTCGTGGGCGCGCGCGGCCAGCTCCTGCTGGTCGCGCGCCACCCGCTTGCGGTAGTTGTCGAACTCGGCCTTCAGGCGCTGGAGCGCGTCGAGGTACTCGTCGCGCTCGGCGCGGACGGCCGCGAGCGGATCGATGACTTCCTCCACCTGCTCGGCCTGGAGGTTGTCGTCGTTCACTCGTCGACCACCTCGTACTCCGCGTCCTCGACGACCTCGTCGTCCGAGGGCGGCGCGGAGCCGTCGGCGCCGTTTCCGGCCTGCGCCGAGGACGCCTGCGCGTACAGCGCCTGGGCTGCCTCCGTCCACGCCTGCTGCAGCGCGTCCGACTTCGCCTTCAGCTCCGTGACGTCGCTCGACTCGAGCACACCGCGCAGCTCCATGATCCGGCCCTCGACCGTCGACGCGAGCGCCTCGTCGAGCTTCTCGCGGTTCTCGGCCAGCGACTTCTCGATCTGGTAGGCGAGCGACTCGGCGTTGTTGCGGGCGTCGACGAGCTCCCGGAGGCGATGGGCCTCTTCGCGATGCGCCTCGGCCTCCTTGATCATGCGGTCGACCTCGGCGGAGTCGAGCCCCGAGCCGCCCTCGATCCGGATCTGCTGCTCGTTGGACGTGCCGAGGTCCTTCGCCGACACGTTGATGATGCCGTTCGCGTCGATGTCGAAGGCGACCTCGATCTGCGGCATGCCGCGCGGCGCCGGTGGGATGCCGACGAGCTCGAACTTGCCGAGGGTCTTGTTGTAGGTCGCCATCTCCGACTCACCCTGGAGGACGTGCACGAGCACGGACGGCTGGTTGTCCTCGGCGGTCGAAAAGACCTCGGTCTTCCTCGTCGGGATGGTCGTGTTGCGGTCGATGAGCTTGGTCATCACACCGCCCTTCGTCTCGATGCCGAGCGAGAGCGGAGTGACGTCGAGGAGCAGCACGTCCTTGACCTCGCCCTTCAGCACGCCGCCCTGGACGGCCGCCCCGATCGCGACGACCTCGTCCGGATTGACGCCCTTGTGGGGGTCCTTGCCGATCAGCTGCTTCACCTTCGCCTGCGCCGCGGGCATGCGGGTCATGCCGCCGACGAGGATCACGTGGTCGATATCCGAGGCCGAGAGGCCGGCGTCGGACAACGCCTGCTTCGTGGGGCCGACGGTCCGCTCGAGCAGCGCATGCGTGAGCTCCTCGAGCTTCGCGCGCGTCAGCTGCAGGTCGAGGTGCTTCGGGCCGTCCTGGGTCGCTGTGATGAACGGCAGGTTGATCTGCGTCGTCATCGTCGAGGAGAGCTCGATCTTCGCCTTCTCACCCGCCTCGTAGAGCCGCTGCAGCGCCATCGGGTCGGCGCCCAGGTCGATGCCCTGGTCGCGCTTGAACTCGGCGATCATCCAGTCGACGACCGCCTTGTCGAAGTTGTCGCCACCGAGGTGGTTGTCGCCGTTCGTCGACTTCACCTCGAAGACGCCGTCGCCGAGCTCGAGCACCGACACGTCGAACGTGCCGCCACCGAGGTCGAAGACGAGGATCGTCTGGTCGGCGCCTTCCTTGTCGAGCCCGTAGGCGAGTGCGGCCGCCGTGGGCTCGTTGATGATGCGCAGCACGTTGAGGCCGGCGATCTTGCCGGCGTCCTTCGTCGCCTCGCGCTGGGCGTTGTTGAAGTACGCCGGGACGGTGATCACTGCGTCGCCGACCGGCTCGCCCAGATACGCCTCGGCGTCCGCCTTCAGCTTCTGGAGGATCATCGCGCTGATCTCGGGCGGCGCCCATTCCTTGCCGCCGGCCTCGACGCGCACGTCGTCGTTTCCGCCCTTCACGACCTTGTAGGGGACGATGGTCATCTCTTCGTTGACCTCGTCGAACTTGCGGCCCATGAAGCGCTTGATCGAGAACACGGTGTTCTCGGGGTTCGTCACCTGCTGCCGCCGCGCCGGAGCGCCGACGAGCCGCTGGCCGTCCTTCGTGAACGCGACGACCGACGGCGTGGTGCGCCCGCCCTCCGCGTTCGGGATCACCGTCGGCTCGCCGCCCTCGAGGGTGGCGATGCACGAGTTTGTGGTGCCCAGGTCGATTCCGATCATCTTTGCCACGTTGGTTCGCTCCTTCTGGTGATACTGAGAGAAAATCTAAGCGCGAGCCTATCAGATTCTTGCTGAGCTAGCGGGTGGCGCCGATCAGGGCGCCGCCGGCGACGACGAGGAGGGCACCGAAGGCGAGGCGCCGCCCCATTCCCTCGGTGTGGCGCAGCAGCAGCGCCGAGAGCACGACCCCCCAGAGCGACTCCGTGGCGACGAGCGGCGAGACGACCGTCACCCCGCCCCGCCAGTACGCCTCGAAGAGGCAGATGTAGGAAGCCCCGAAGAGCGCCCCGGCCGGGGCGAGCCGCTTGAGCTCCCGCGTGGTCGGCGCGCGTCTCGTCCACAGGGCCGCGACGATCGTGCCCGCGACCAGGGTCGCGGCAGCGGCCGTCTCGGGACTCGCGTGGGCATGCAAGCCCCGCACCACGTTGTCGCGCGTCGCAAAGAGGGTCGCCGCTCCGGCCGCGTAGAGGAGGCCGCGCGCACGCAGGTGCCCCGGCCGGCCCCGCTCGGCGGCGAGCAGGACGCCGCCCCCGACGACGGCCAGTGCACCGGCGAGGAGCGGCACGCGCAGCGGCTCGCCCAGGAAGACGAGCGCGATCGCAACGGCGACGAGCGGCGCCGCGCCGACGGCAACAGACGTGCGCGAGGCGCCGATCTCGCGGACAGCGAGTGTGAAGAGCACCTGCGAGCCGCCCGGCGCGAGCAGCCCTGCGAGGAGGAACGGCCAGATGTGGTGAACGTCATGGCGGACCGTCGCCGCCACGAGCACGACGCCGAGCGCGGGCAGCACCGTCGCGAGGGCGGCGCCGCCGGCGTCACCGCCGCCGCGCAGGCCGATCCGCACGGCGACCGTCATCCCGCCGAAGAGCGCGGCCGAGACAAGCGCAAGCAGGACCGCCGTCATGCCGCGCGAGGCCTGCGAACGAGCCACTGCAGTGCGTTCGCCGCAGCCGGCTCCGCGATGACGATGCCGGACATGATCACCAGGCAACCGGTCCAGGCGACGCCGCCGAGCCGGTCGCCGGCGAGCGTGAACCCGAAGAACGCGGCCCACACGGGCTCGAGCGAGAAGGCGAGCGCCGTCTGCGTCGCGCTGGCCCGGCGCTGCGCCCACGTCTGGGCCAGGAAGGCGAGCGCACTCGCGAAGACGCCGGTGACGAGCAGCGCGCCCCACACCGTCCACCCGCGCGGCATGGAGATCTGCCCCGCCCCGGCAGCGACCGCGACCAGCCCGGCGAACGCGGCCAGCATCTCGACGAGCGTGAAGGCGACAGCGTCGTAGCGCGGCGCAAACCGCTCCATCAGCACGATCTGCAGCGAGTAGACCGCCGCTCCCCCGAGCACGAACAGATCGCCCGCCGCCGCGCCCGCGTGCACACCCGTGAGCAGCCCGAGCCCGGCGGCCGCGAGCAGGACACCGATCCAGGCCGCCCGGCCGGCGCGGACGCGGAAGAGCACGAGGGCGAGTAGCGGCGTGAGCACCACGTACATCCCGGTGATGAACCCCGTCGAGGAAACCGAGGTTCGCTCCAGCCCGGCGGTCTGCAACGCGTAGCCGCCGCCGAGCAGCGCCCCCGCAAACGCCGCGGCGGCAAAGCCTCCACGTCCCAGCGTCCGCAGCCGCCGCGCCCCGACCGGAGCGAGCGTGCAGCTTGCGATCGCAAACCGCACCGCGAGGAAGGCAAACAGCGGATACAGCACGAGGGCGTCCTTCACCTGCACGAAGGTGACGCCCCAGACGGCGGTCACGACCACGAGGACGAGCAGGGCACGCACCCGCGAGAGGCTACGGTTTGCAGGATGGACGCGCTCGATACCTTCGGACGGCCGCTGCGCGACCTGCGCATCTCGGTCACGGACCGCTGCAACTTCCGCTGCGTCTACTGCATGCCGAGGGAGCTCTACGGCGCCGACCACCGCTTTCTGGAGCGGCGCGAGCTACTGACCTTCGAGGAGATCGCGCGCGTCGCAAAGGTCTTCGTGACCGCCGGGGTGGGAAAGATCCGCATCACGGGCGGCGAGCCGCTCGTGCGGCGCGACCTCGAACGGCTGGTCGCGATGCTCGCCGAGCTCGACGTCGACCTGACGCTGACCACGAACGGCTCGCTGCTGCCGCAGAAGGCGGAGGCGCTCGCCGCCGCCGGGCTCCGGAGGATCACGGTCAGCCTCGACTCGCTCGACGACGCGCAGTTCCGCGCGCTGAACGACGCCGACTTCCCAGTCGCCCGCGTGCTCGACGGGATCGACGCGGCGAGCGCCGCCGGCCTGCCGGTGAAGGTGAACGCCGTGATCAAGCGCGGGGCGAACGAGGACCAGATCGTGCCGATGGCGGCCTTCTTCCGCGAGCGCGGCCACACGCTGCGCTTCATCGAGTACATGGACGTCGGCCACACGAACGGCTGGCGCCTCGACGACGTCGTCTCCGCCGGCGAGATCGTGGCCGCCCTGGACGAGGCGTTCGGCGTCGAACCGGTCGAGGCCGGCTACCGCGGCGAGGTCGCAAACCGCCTTCGCTACAAGGACGGCAAGGGCGAGGTCGGCGTGATCGCGTCGGTCACGCAGCCCTTCTGCGGCGACTGCACCCGGGCCCGCCTCTCGGCCGAGGGAAAGCTCTTCACCTGCCTGTTCGCGCTCCGCGGGCACGATCTCCGTGCGCTGGTTCGCGGCGGAGGCTCGGATTCCGACCTCGAAACCGCCCTGCGGGCCCTCTGGGCGGGCCGCGCCGACCGCTACTCGGATCTCCGCTCGCAGCAAACACAATCGTTGCCGAAAGTGGAGATGAGCTACATCGGGGGGTAGCCGGGCACCCCGGCCCTCCGTCTAGAATGTCTGTTGGGTGTCCACGATGGTCGCAGCGGGACGGCGGCATCTGCCGCGCGGATGGTCCGACCTCGGTCGTCAGCTGGCGATCTGGTTCGGCTTCGCGGTCCTCTACCAGATTGCCCGCGGGATCGCCGACCGCAACCCGGCGAAGGCGTTTGCGAACGGCAAGGCCGTCCTCGACTTCGAGACGCACCTCACCCACCGGCTATACGAGCTGACGTTCCAGAACTTCGTCGACCAGCGACACCTGCTGGAGACGCTCGTCCTCTGGACGTACTGGAACTCCGAGTTCACCGTGGTCGGCCTCGCGGTGCTGTGGGTCTACGTGCGCCGGCACGACGCGTTCGCCGGCTTCCGCAACTCGATCCTGCTCGCGAACATGATCGGGCTCCTCGGCTACGTGCTCGTGCCCACCGCCCCGCCTCGCCTGCTCGGCGTCGGCTTCGTCAACAACCATCGCGACGGTCTCGTGACCCTGGCGGCGAATCCCTACGCCGCGATGCCGAGCCTCCACTCCGCGGACGCGCTGATCGTCGGGGTCGTTCTCTTCTGCGTCTGCCGCAGCCTGTGGGCGAAGGCGTTGTGGGCGGTCTGGCCCGCCTGGGTCTGGTTCGCGGTGATGGCGACGGGCAACCATTTCTGGCTCGACTGCATCGCCGGCATCGGCGTTGCGATCGTCGCCATGCTGGCGGTGTACAGCGAGCGCATCCGGCGCACGTTTGCCGCTCAACGAGCGTAACCGACCGCCTGCCGACCCACGGCGGAGTGTCGGCACGAACGCTGGTACGGTCCGGGAAGTGACCAGAGCCGAGGCGATCAAGCAGGGCTACACGTCCGGCGCCCGGACGCTGGCTTCCCGCTCGGTCACCGGTCTGACTCGTACCCGGGTCACCCCGAATGCGCTGACCACGAGCGGCGTCCTGCTCTGTGCGGCGGCGTCGGTCCTCGTGCTCTTCGAGGGCCGCGACGAGTACCTCTTCTACTGGCTCGGGGCTCTCGTCTTCGTCGTGGGATCGCTCCTCGACATACTCGACGGCGCGCTCGCCCGCGCGGGCGGCAAGACCACGCCGTTCGGCGCGTTCCTCGACTCCACGACCGACCGCGTCAGCGAGGGCTTCATGCTCACCGCGATCGCGTACGTCCTGGCATCGCACCACGACCCGGTGTTCGCGGCCGTCGCCATGGCGGCGATCGCAGGGTCGTTCCTCGTTTCGTACACGCGCGCGAAGGCCGAGGCGCTCGGCCTGCGCGGCGACGTCGGAATCGGCTCGCGCGCGGAGCGCGTCGTGGTGATCAGCGCCGGTCTCGTTCTCGCACCGTGGGGCGTGCTCCCCTGGTCGCTCGTGCTGCTCGCGTCGACGGCGTGGGTCACGGTCGTCCAACGGGTCCTGCACGTCCGCAAGCAACTGATGGAGGCACCCAGTGAGTGAATCGAACGGCAATGCCGCTGAAAACACGGGTCGCGGACGGCAGCAGGACAAGGTCCGTGTAGCGATCATCGGTGTCGGCAACTGCGCGAACTCGTTCATGCAGGGTCTGACCTATTACAAGGACGCGAAGCCGGAAGAGTTCGTTCCCGGCCTGATGCACGTCGATCTCGGCGGGTACCACATCCGCGACGTCGAGGTCGTTGCCGCCTTCGACGTCGTCAAGGGCAAGGTCGGCGTCGACATCGCCGAGGCGATGTGGGCACATCCGAACGACACGATCAAGTTCGCGGAGGTGGCGACCACCGGCATCACGGTGAACCGTGGGATGACACTCGACGGCATCGGCAAGTACCTGTCGCAGATCGTGGAGAAGGACGAGCGTCCGACCGACGACATCGTCGGCATCCTCAAGGAGCGCAAGGTCGACGTCGTCGTCAACTACCTGCCGGTCGGCTCGGAAGACGCCGTCCGCTGGTACGCCGAGCAGATCATGGCCGCGAGCTGCGCGATGGTGAACTGCATGCCGGTGTTCATCGCCCGCGAGGACTACTGGAACAAGCGCTTCCAGGATGCGGGCGTGCCTGTGATCGGCGACGACATCAAGTCGCAGGTCGGCGCGACGATCACGCACCGCGTGCTCACGTCGCTGTTCCGTGAGCGCGGCGTGCACCTCGACAAGACGATGCAGCTGAACGTCGGCGGCAACTCGGACTTCCTCAACATGCTCGAGCGCGAGCGGCTCGAGTCGAAAAAGATCTCGAAGACCAACGCCGTCACGTCGATGCTCGACTACGACCTCGGCGAGAAGAACGTCCACGTCGGCCCGTCCGACTACGTGCCGTGGCTGACCGACCGCAAGTGGGCGTACATCCGCCTCGAGGGGTCGGCCTTCGGCGACGTGCCCCTGAACGTGGAGCTGAAGCTCGAGGTGTGGGACTCGCCGAACTCGGCCGGCATCGTGATCGACGCCGTCCGCCTCGCGAAGCTCGCCCTGAACAACGGGATCTCCGGTTCGCTCGAGGGGCCGAGCTCGTACCTGATGAAGTCGCCGCCACGGCAGATTCAGGATGACGACGCGGCCGAGCTCGTCGAGGAGTTCATCGAGCGGAACCGCCGCGAGATCTCGGCTCCGGCTCCCGCGCAGGTCTAGGAAGGCCTCAGGTCGCATCGTCCCCGGGCTAAGCTCGGGGACGATGCGCATCTGTCTGGTCACACCGTTCGCGTGGTCGCAGCCGCACGACGTGAACGACCATGTGGCCGGTGTGGCTGCCGCGCTCCGGTCGGCGGGGCACGAAGTGACGGTGCTCGCCCCTTCGACGCGCGCCGCCGACCTGCTGGCGGGCCGCCGCGCGCTCAACCGCAGCGAGCGGCCCGAGGTGATCGCGCTCGGGCCGGCGGTCCCGGTGTCGAGGCGGTCGCAGCTCGGCGTTCCCGTGGGCGTTCAGGCGAACCTCCGCCAGGCTCTCGCCCAGGGCGGCTACGACGTCGTTCACGGCTTCGATCCAGGCGTGCCGTCGCTCTCGTACCTCGCACTGCGCGACACCGACGCGCTCGCCGTGGCGACGTTCGCGTCGGTCGACCGGCTCGGCTACCCGCCCGCGCGCTCGCAGCGGGAGAAGCTGCTGGCGCGCCTCGACGCGCTGATCGCGCTCTCGGACGACGTGCGCACCGCCGCCGAGGAGCGGTTCCCCGGGGACTATCGAGTGATGTCACCGGGTGTCGACACCACGCTGTTCGCGCCCGCGAAGAAGCAGAAGACGATCGTCGTCGAACTGCGCCCGAACGAGCGCGTCGTGGCACGCGGTGTCGTACACGCCCTGCGCGAGCTCCCCGGCTGGAACGCCGTGCTGCTGCGCACACGCTCGCTGATCGGCCGGCCGGCGATTCCCCGCGACCTCGCCGGGCGTGTGCACATCCGTACCGAGCGCGACGCAGCGAGCCGCGCGGCCGTCCTCAACCCGGCTTCGATCTTCGTCCCGGGCGTCGAGGGGCTGCGGCGCGTGACGCTCGAAGCGGCGGCGGCCGGCTGCGCGATCGCGCGACCTCGCGGAATCGAGCTGCAGCCGGAGCTCGCCGCTGCTGCCGCTGCACGCCTCGCAGAAGACGACGCGCTGCGGGAGCATGACGCCGGCGCTGCGCGCACCGAGGCGGAGCACCACACCTTCGAGCAGGTTGCGTACGAGCTCGAGGAGATCTATGCAACCGTCGGGACGCGGCGCCGCAAGCGCCGGCACGCGGATCCGCTTGAGGACCGGCCGTGGATCGTCGCCGACCTGCACATGCACACCTCCTGGTCGCACGACTGCAGCATCGATGCCGCCGAGTTGGTCGACCACGCGGAAGCGGAGGGCCTGGGTGCGATCGCGGTCACCGACCACAACGTGTTCGGCGGCGCGCTCGAAGCCGCCGACTACGCACGCAAGCGCGAGCTGGTCGTGATCCCGGGAGAGGAGGTGAAGACCGCGGAGCAGGGCGAGGTGATCGGCCTCTTCCTGCAACGGGAGATCCCGCGCGGAATGAGCTTTGCCGAGACGATCGAGGCGATCCGAGAGCAGGACGGCCTCGTCTACGTGCCGCACCCCTTCGACCGCATGCACGCGATCCCGGACCCGCGGACGCTGCACCGGCATCTCTCCGACATCGACGTGCTCGAGGTCTACAACGCGCGGCTGCTCTTCGAGGGCTACAACGACGAGGCACTCCGCTTCGCCCGCAAGTACAACCTGACGATGGGCGCCGGCTCCGACGCGCACGTCCTGCAGGGGGTCGGCACCGGGGCGCTCCGGATGCGGGCCTTCCGGGACCAGGAAGAGTTCCTCCTGTCGCTGCGGACGGCGGAGATCCTGCGCCGGCCGAAGTCGCTCGCCTACCTCCAGTCGCTGAAGTGGGTCGCGCAGGCCAAAGAGAAGGTCCGCTAGATGGTTGATCGGTAATTGCCGTTGTTGCGGGGAGGGTCTGTACCAAGCAGTGTGGTCGACGCGACCGGGGTCAAGGCCGGTGGGCCTTGGCGGCGGGCGCGGCGGGCGCAATGCGCCGTGTGCAGGCCCCCAGCCGCGACGGCGCTGAATTACCGATCAACCATCTAGGAGAAGGTCCGGAGAGGACGAAAGGTCCCTCTGCCGCGTGGCCTCCACCGTGACGACAGACGAGATCTACGAGCGCTACCTGCAGAAGGCGATCACCGAGATCAATCGCCTTTCGCACGAGATCGCGCAGGCCGCCGACGGTGCGCCGACGGCATTGCCGACCGGTCATCCGCTCGCCAACATCTTCCTGCTCAAGTACGGCCCGCAGGCCCAGGAGCTGCAGGAGGGCGTCGCCTTTCACGGCCGGGCCGGGAACGCCCTGATCAAGTCGCTGCAGCGCCTGCACGTCGACCCGATGGAGGTCTACGGCTCCAACTGCGTCAAGTTCGCGGGCTGCGACCTGACGCTCGCGGCGGAATGGCTGCGCCGCGAGCTGCGGATCGTCGAGCCGAAGCTCGTCGTCGTGATGGGCGAGGACGCGCTCGAATTCCTGAACGGCGCCGGCTTCCAACTCGCTCAGCCTGTTCTGAGTAAGGTGGGCGAGCTGCAGCGCTTCACGCCGACGATCGAGGCGCTGATCGTCCCCGACATCGACTCCTCCCTCGACGAGTCTCCCGCGAAGGAAGCGTTTTGGAACGCCTTCAAATCCGTTGGCCCCTGGTGGGCCGCTTTGCCGCCCTACTAGGCATTCTCGTTCTGTACTACGAGGTCTCCGCCGACCTCTGGCGGGCGAGCCTCTGGTGGGACATCGCCTGGATCGCGCTCGTGCTGATGCCGGCCGTCTTCGGCCTCGTGCTCGCGGGACTGCCGCTCCAATCCTCGCGCGGCCTCCTGCCCGTGGGGCTCGGCTTCGTACTGCTCGCTGCGGTGCTCACCGTGGCGCACTTCAACGTGTCCGCGAACTTCGCGCGCCTCGGGGCGACGGCGCTGCTCGGTTGGTGGTTCCTGGGCTTCTTCGAGACGGTCGGCCTGGTCGTGATCGTTGCGGGAATCATCCCGTGGGTCGACGCGTACTCGGTCTGGCGTGGGCCGACCAAGGAGATCGTCGCGCATCACGCGCACGTCTTCAGCGTGCTCTCGTTTGCCTTTCCGGTGCCGGGCGAGCATGCGGCCGCGAACCTCGGCGTTCCCGACCTGCTGTTCTTTGCGCTCTTCCTCGGTGCAGCCCATCGCTTCGGGTTGCGCGTCCTCTGGACCTGGGCGGCGCTCGTCGCCGCGCTCGGCGCGACGATCTCGCTCACCGTCTGGCTCAACCTGAGCGGGCTGCCGGCACTGCCCGGAATCGCACTGGGGTTCTTGCTCCCGAACGCCGACCTGCTCTGGAAGCAGCTGCGACCGCGTCGCGGCGACGCGCTGGGCTAGCTGCTAGCGCTCGAGCAGCGCGACGCACTCGACGTGCGGCGTGTGCGGGAACATGTCGACGGGGCGCGCGCGCACCAGGCGGTAGCCGTAGTCGTCGCCGAGGCGCTTCAGGTCGCCGGCGAGCGTCGTCGGGTTGCACGAGACGTACACGATGCGCGGCGACTCGAGCTCGCCGAGGCGCTTGAGCGCCTTGCCCGCCAGCCCGGCTCGCGGCGGGTCGACGACGACAACGTCCGGGTCGCCGGCACGGTCGCGCAGCTCCTGCAGCACCTCGCCGACGTTGCCGGCGAAGAACGCCGCGTTGCCGATCGCGTTCAGCTCCTGATTCTCGATTGCACAGGCGACCGACTCCTCGGAGATCTCGATCCCCCAAACGGTCATCGCGTCGGCCGCCAGCGCGAGGCCGATCGTCCCGATGCCGCAATAAAGGTCGTAGACCGTCTCGCCGCCGCTGAGGCCCGCGAACTCGCGCGCGATCCCGTACAGCTCGGCGGCCATCTCCGTGTTCGTCTGGAGGAACGCGTTCGGCCGCACGCGAAACCGCAGCCCGCCGATCTCCTCTTCGATCGCATCCTCACCGAACAGCAGCTCGGTCGGCAGGTTCGTCACCTCGGCGACACCGGAGTTCACCGACCAGTGGATCGACTGCACCTGCGGAAACTCGGTCAGCACCTCGATCAGCCGCTCGCGGTCGAAGCGCTCGCCGCTCGCGGTCACGAGCTGCACGAGCGCCTGGCCCGTGTTGCGGCCTTCGCGCACCACCAGGTGGCGCAGGTAGCCCTCATGCGTCTCCTGGTCGTAGGCCGGCAGCTTCTCCTCACGTGCCCACTCGCGGATGCGGTTGCGGATCGCGTTGCCGAGCTCGGTGGTCAGGCGGCAATCGTCGATCCGGAGCACCTCGTCCCACCTGCCCGCCCGGTGGAGGCCGAGCGAGGGGCCGTCCTCGGCCTGCGCGAAGGAGTACTCCATCTTGTTGCGGTAGCGAAACTGGGACGCCGCCGGCACGATCGGCTCGAGCGGCAGCTCCGCGAGCCCTGCCAGGCGCTGCAGCGAGTCGCGCACCCACTGCTCCTTCGTCGCAACCTGGACGGCGTAGTCGAGATCCTGGAACCGGCAACCGCCGCAGGACGGGTAATGCACGCACGGCGCGGCGACGCGCTGCGGGCCGGAGGCGAGCACGTCCGTCGCAAGCGCCTCCGCATGGCGACGCTGCACCTTCGTGACGCGCGCGCGCACCGTGTCGCCCGGCAGAGCGCCCCGGACGAAGACAACAAAGCCGTCGAGGCGCGCGACACCGTTGCCGCCGTAGGCGAGCGAGTCGATCGTGAGCTCGAGCTCCTGGTCTCGCTGGACGGGGGCAGCCACGTCCAGCGAGGGTAGCGACATCGCCGTCAGCGAACGGTGACGACGGCGGTCGCGATCAACCGCACGACAGCTCCGGTGAACGGCTCCTCGTCGACGATCAGGAGCACGCGGTAGGTTCCGGGCTTCGAGAACGTATGGCCCCCAAAGCGCGGCGGCGTGCCCGTCCCCTGGTTCGAGAGACCGTCGCCGAACACGAGCTGCCACGTTCGCACTGCCCTGGGAAGGTGTGTCTGGATGCGGAACGACACGGCGAGTGGCGCCTTGCCCGAGGCCGGTGTCGGCGTGAAGACAACCGGCGCGTTGCCCGCCCCGACCGTCACGCTCGCCGTCGTCAGGAAGCGGATCGCCGTGCCGGTGAACGGCGGGGCCTGGTAGACGATCAGCACCGCCTGGTAGACGCCGTCACCGGCATAGGTATGCGAGACGGTGCCCGGCGGCGCTCCCTTGCCCGACTGGACGGCGCCGTCCCCATACAGGACCTGCCACTCGACGATCGGCACCGACAGCTTCGCGCCGATGGAGAAGTTGACGGCCAGGGGAGCGGCACCCGAAGCCTGGTCGGGCGTCAAGCTGAGCGTGAGCTGCTTCGCGCTGCCCGGCCCGCCCCTGGCCCACGACGGCAGCGCCGCCGCCATCGGCGTGATGCACTTCGTGTACACCGCCCGGCTCAGGGGCTTGCCGCCGAGATCGAAGATCGACCCGGGCTTGCTCTCGAAGAACTCCTCGTTCTCGGTTGCGTGGGACTTGAGGAAATCGCACATCTGCTGCACGAACGCCGGGTCGTCAACGCTGAAGAGGCCCCATTCGGGGACGGAGAACGGCTTGCCGTGCGCCTTCACGAACGCGTTGAGCGACTCGAACTCCGTCCAGGGCGGCGCAGAGCCGGCCTCCTTGTAGATGTCGGCGCCGCCGACGTCGACGTACGCGTTGCCGGGCCAGTACGGCTGCGGGTTGTCGCCGCCCGCCAGCGGGCTCCAGAGGACGCGCACCCGCGGGAACGGGTTCGCCGCGAGTGCCGGGCCACGGTAGGCGGCCTGCCCGAGCGCCCGGAGCTTCGCCGCCACGCTCGACCCGCCGTGGACGATCAGGAAGATCCGCGCGAAGGCCCGGCGATACGTCACCGGAGAGCCCGACCACGGGTTGCCGCGGTTGTTCATCTCGGCCATCGGCCGGATGTAGATCGCCCGGCCCCACGCGGAGATCGCCTGGTTCAGCGCGCCCAGGTAGCCGTCGCCCTGGCCCGCGGCGATCTGGGCGAGTGTGATCGCCTGTTTCGTGCTGCTGCCTTTCGCATTCGTGCCGAGATGCAGCATCGGGATCGGAGCGAGCGAGCTGAGCAGCACGCCGAACGGCGCGCCGAACGTCTGCCCCTGCCCCCAGGCGAGGAACGCCTGCACGACCTGCGAGTCCTGGGTGGTCTGCGCCTTGAAGCGGGCGACGTTGCCCGTGACTCCGAGAATCGGCTTGGCGAGGGCGCCGGGCGTCGCGGCCAGGAGGGCGGTGGTCAGGGCGGCGACAACGAGGCGGCGCATGCTGCCCGAAGTATTGCCCTACTGGAGCACGGTCACAAGAACCGAACGGGTGCGCGGCCCGTCGAGCTCGCAGAAGAAGATGCCCTGCCAGGTGCCGAGGGCGAGCTCACCGTCCCGCAGCGGGATCACGACCTGGGGGCTCATCAGGGCGGCCCGGATGTGCGAGGGCGCGTTCTCCTCGCCCTCCTCGATGTGCTGCCAGCCCCACCCCTCGGGAACGATCTGCTCGAGCGCCAGCTCGAAGTCGCGCGCGACGAGCGGATCGGCGTGCTCGTTGATCGTGACCCCCGCCGTCGTGTGCGGGACGTACACGAGAATCGCAGCGCCGGAGGCTCCGCGGACCGCCTCTCGCACCTGCGCGGTGATGTCGAGGAGCTGCGTGCGCCGCTCGGTGGTGATCGTCAGCTCCTGCACGGAGCCGTATCCTAGGCAACCGTGACTCCGACGCCGCGCGAGATCGATGCATTCAGGGACCGGGCCGACCGGTTCATCGCCGACCTGGACGAGGAGTACTACCTCCACTTCGCGGGGCTGAAGGACACGCTCGACATCGAGCCGGTGTACGAGCGTTACGAGGAGCTCACCCGCGTCGAGACCGCGCACCAGATCGAGGGCGGCCCCGTCGAGTTGTGGCGCTTCGCGTGCGAGGGCTTCCTCGGCAACTTGACGCGCGACCACCAGTCGCGGATCGCAAAGGTGGAGGCCGAGCTCGAGGCGACGGTGGACGGCGAGACCGCGCCCTACCGGATGCTCCGGGTCGTGATGTCGAACGAGCCCGACCGCGCCACGCGGCAACGTCTCGAAGCAGAACGGGTGCGCCTGCTGGACGAGCACCTGAACCCCGTCTATCTCGATGCCGTCGAGATCGACCGCGAGGCCGTCCACGCGCTCGGCGCCCCGAACTACTACGAGCTCTACAAGGGTTTTGGCTTCCGTCTCGACGAGCTGCGAGACGAGTGCGCCGCGCTGCTCGACGACACGGAAAAGCTGTGGGAGCGCGAGGGCGACCGCCTCTTCCGCGCGCGCCTCGGGATCGGCCTCGCGGACGCACGCCCCTGGGACGTGACGCGACTCTTTCGCGCCCCGGAGCTCGACCGGCTGTACCCGTCCGACCGGATGCTGCCGGCGCTCGAGGCGACGCTCAATGACCTCGGCGTCGACCTGCGCTCGCAGAGCAACGTGCACCTCGACCTGGAATCGCGCCCGTCGAAGACGCCGCGGGCGTTCTGCGCGCCGATCGAGGTGCCGGGGAGGGTGATGCTCGTGATCCAGCCGATCGGCGGCAAGGACGACTGGGAGGCGCTCTTCCACGAGGCGGGGCACACGGAGCACTACGCGCACACGAGCGAGTCCCTGCCGGTAGAAGCGCGCCGGCTCGGCGACATGGCGGTGACCGAGGGCTGGGCGATGCTGATGCAGCACCTCGTCACGGAGCCCGCCTGGCTGAACCGCCGGCTCGATGTCCCGCGGCCCGGCGACCTCGCGCACGACGGCGCAGTCTCGCTCCTGTACTTCGTCCGCCGCTACGCCGCGAAGCTCCTCTACGAGCTCGAGTTCTTCCAGGCCGAAGACGTGAGGCCCATGCGGGCCCGGTATGCGGAAATCTTGGGTGACGCGCTCAAGCTGCCGGTCAACCCGGAGAGCTACCTCGACGACATCGACGGCAGCTTCTACGTGACGGGCTACCTGCGCTCCTGGGCGTTCGAGGCTCAGCTCCGCGAGTTTCTGCGCAGCGAGTTCGGCAACGAGTGGTTCGCCCGCGGCGACGCCGGCGACCTGCTGCGCGAGCTCTGGTCGCTCGGGCAGGGACCGGCCGCCGACGACTTGTTGAAGGACGTGACCGGGGCGACGCTCGAGATGGCGGCGGTCGCGGAGCGGATTCGCGAGGGCCTCGCCGCCTGAGGCCGCAACCGGCATGAAGTTCGAGGAGCACGTTCAACGGGCGCTCGACTCGCTGCCGGCCGAGCTCGCTCGTGCTCTCGAGAACGTCGCCGTCGTCGTCGAGGACGAGGATCCCGACGACCCCGACCTCTTCGGCCTCTGGCAGTCGCACCCGTATCTGCCCGACAAGATCTCGATCTTCCGCAAGCCGCTCGCGGCCTCGTTCACCGACCCACGCGAGCTCGAGGAGGAGATCCGGATCACCGTCCTGCACGAGCTCGCCCACTATTTCGGGATCGACGAGGACCGGCTCGACGAGCTCGGATACTCGTAGGAATATCCGGGTCGGGCCGAGCGTTGAGCGGGGTATGCGAATGCTGACCGAGATCACACACGAGATCGACGACCTGTCCGCCCGGCGCATCGAGGTGATGCGGGCGCTCTCCGAGGAGTTCGACGCGACGCTCAAGGCCGAGCACCTCGAGCTCGAGGAGCGGATTGCGCAACTCTGGGAGGAGCAGCGCCATGCGCGTGCGGTGCTGCGCCACGGCGACCGCGATCTGATCATCCAGAGGGCCCGCCAGGACGAGCGGCTCTCCCGCGCCGCCTGAGCTCGAGCCTGCGACGACTGCTGAACCTGGTTCTCGCCGAAGGCGAAACCAGGTTCAGCAGTCTCGATGGTTAGCGAACGGTGACGGTCAGCCGGAGCACGTTGTCGGGGCCGAGCGTCTGCAGACCAACCTCGGCCGAGGTCTGCAGGTTCGTCGCCGAGATGACGTAGACGCCGTTCCGGGGGAACGTGACCGACCGCTGCGTGCCCGTGTGCAGCACGGGGTTGCCGAGCACGAGCTTCGGGCCGCGCAGCTGCGCGAGTTTGAAGTCCATCGGGCAGCTGACCCGCAGGGTGATCCTGCCGCCGCGCTTCAGTGTCAGAGTCGTCGCCGCGCCAAGGTTTCGCGTCGTCTGCCAGATGTGGCAGCCGTGCACGGTGTGCACGATCGCGAGCTCCACGGCCTTGACCGGAGCCGCAGTGGTGAAGAGCACGGCAGCGAGGGCGAGGAGCTTCATGCGGCCACCGTAGAACGCCGCAACGCCGCCAGAATCGGTAAGAACCCGCTGTGCTAGAGCGTTGGGCCCGGATCGTCGTGCGCTTCCGCGCGCTCGTCCTCGTCGCGTGGTTCGCGGTGCTCGTTGCGGGCATCCTCGCCTCGACCCGCCTCCAGCCGCTCCTCGCGAACACGTTCTCGGTGCCGGGCACGAGCTCGGACGAGGCCCGGCAGCTCCTGCAGGCGCACTTCGACGAGCGGCCCGACGGGACGTTCACCGTCGTCTTCGACACCCGCTCGAAACGCGGCCTCGCAGCTCGCGTCGAGCGCGCCGCCCGCGCCGTGCCGACGGGCCGCGCCGGCCCGCTCGAAGCGCAGGGCGGCATCGTCTTCGCCGACATCACGACGTCGCTCGACCTGCAGCACGCCAAGCGCTCCACGGGTGCGTTGCGGCGCGCCCTCGCCGGCAGCCCACCCGCGCTCGTCACGGGCCAGCCGGCGGTCCAGGCCGACCTCGACCCGATCTTCGCCTCCGACCTGCACCGCGGCGAGGCTGTCGCGATCCCGCTGACGCTGCTCGTGCTGCTCGCCCTGTTCGGGGTCTCGCTTGCGGTCGTGATCCCGTTTCTCGTCGCGGGCTGCACGATTGCCGCGACGCTCGGCCTCGTGTTCCTGGTCGCGCACGACATCTCGATGGTGTCGTACGTGCGCAACCTGGTCGAGCTGATCGGGCTCGGGCTCGCCGTCGACTACTCGCTGCTCGTCGTGCACCGCTACCGCGAGGAGCTGGCGCAGGGCGGAACACCGGATGACGCCGTCGTGCGCACCGTCTCGACGGCCGGGCGGGCGGTGGCGTTCTCGGGTGGCGCGGTCGCAGTCGGCCTCGGCCTGTTGCTCATCGTGCCGGTCCCGTTCATCCGTTCGATGGGCATCGGCGGCCTGCTGGTCCCGCTCGTTTCCGTCGCCGCGGCCCTGACGCTGCAACCGGCGCTGCTCTCGCTCTTTGCCAGGCGCATCGCAGGCGCACCCCGGGACGGGGTCTTCTGGAGCGCGTTCGCGCGCACGATCATGCGCAGGCCGCGGACGTTCCTCGCCGCGGGCTCGCTCGTGCTCGTCGCCCTCGCCGCTCCGGCCGTGACGCTGCGGCTGACGCCGGGCTCGCTGACCGGCATCCCGTCGTCCGCCGAATCGGTGCGTGGCTACGACCTGTTGCGAAACGCCGTGGGCGCCGGGCTCGTGACCCCCACCCACGTCGTGATCGTCGACGGGGGCGCAGCGGCGACCAAGCGTCTTTCCGATGCGATCTTCCACGACCCGGAGACGCTCGTCGTGGCCGACGGCACGAAGGCGCCCTACATCGCAGACGGCGGGCGCTACCGGCAGGTGATCGTCGCCAACCGCCACCAGTGGGGCGACGCCGCGACGCGACGGTTCGTGGAACGGCTGCGCACGACGCTGATCCCGCAGGCGCACTTCCCCCTGGGGTCACGAGTGGTCGTAGGCGGAGCGCCCGCGCAGGGCGTCGACTTCGTCACGCGAACGTACGCAGCCTTCCCCTGGCTCGTCCTGCTCGTGCTCGGCTTCACGTACCTGGTGCTGCTGCGCGCGTTCCGGTCGGCCGTGATCCCGCTGAAGGCAATCGTCCTGAACGTGCTCTCGGTCGGCGCGAGCTACGGCGTGCTCGCGGCGGTCTTCAACCATCCGATCGAGGCGTGGATACCCGTGTTCCTGTTCGCCACGCTCTTCGGGCTCTCGATGGACTACGAGGTGTTCATGGTCTCGCGCATCCGCGAGGCGCACGACGCGGGCGAAGACGACACAGCCGCCGTCGCCCACGGGCTCGAGCAGACCGGGCGCATCGTCACGGCAGCCGCCGCGATCATGGTCTTCGCATTCCTCGGCTTCGCCGTCGGGCGAATCGAAGGGCTGCGGGAGTTCGGCCTCGGGCTCGCGGTGGCGGTCACGCTCGACGCGACGATCGTGCGTGCGATCCTCGTCCCATCCGTGATGGCCGTGCTCGGCCGCTGGAACTGGTGGCTGCCGACAAAGGCGTGGGGGAAGAGCGGAAGACCGCCCCTCCCCCACGTGCCGGGACCACCTACCTGACGACCGTGATCGCCAAGCGCATCGCCGGCAGCTTGTACCCGAGCGCGAGCCCGGGCAGATCCGATGCATACGAGAGCATCGGGATCATTCCGTAGGGCGTGTTCGCGTACGACGGCTGCTGGGTGTAGAGCAACGGGTACAGGTCGATCAGGTGCGTGCCGGGCGCACCGGTCGCGACGAGATCGAGCACCACGTCACCCTGACTGTTGAAGCCGCAGCCGTACCCGATGTAGGCGTTGTCGTAGTCGACCGCGATCGTGTTGTCGAGCTGCGTCCAGCCGAGCCCCTTCAGATGGATCGTGAAGTGCTGGCCCGCGCGGAGCGTCAGGTCGGATACGGGCTGAGCCGACGCGAAGCTGCGCTTCACGAAGAACGGCACCTGCGCCATCGTGGTGGAGCCCTGGACGAGCTGCACCGCGTGCCAGCCGCCGAGCCCGTCGGGCACGGTGATCTTCGTCGTCAGCGTGCCGTCGGCCGCGGCTGTCGCGGTGCCGAGCGGTGTGGTCGTGAAGGTCCAGCAGGTGCCGGTGCAGTTGACGCGGTTGCCGACGACGGACGCCCACTGCAGGGTGACCGGAGCGTTCGGGGTGAGCCCACCGGCCGTGACGTCGACCTTCGTCAGGATCTGGCCACTCGTGGCGCTCAACGACGCGGTTCCCGTGGTAAGGCCCGTGGCCGACTTGACGGCGTCGAGTGTCGTGGTCGGGGACATCGTCGGCGCGATGTTCAGCGGCCAGTCGATGCGGGCGGGCGGCCGGCCGGCATCCTTGGTCACGGTGAAGATGAACTTCTTGCTGACCGCCCACGGGTTGGGCGACTGCGGAATGTTCATGTAGCCGAACGTGACGGAGTCGTCGAGGTAGATGACGTGCTTGCCGACCGGGCCGGAAGCACGGATGTGTGCGACGGCAACCCCGCGCGACCAGTTCGCGGTCAACTGCCCCGCGAACTTGTTGTCGTAGTTCAGCGCCACCGAGCCCTCGTAGAGCGACGAGCCGAGGCCGGAGTACGTGATCGTGATCGGCGTCCCGATCGGGCCCTGCTTCGGTGTCATCGTCGCGTGACGGGCGATCAGGAAGCCACCCTTCGCGACCTGGAGGCCGTCGACGACGGCGTAGATGTCATGCAGGCCGCCCCAGTCCTGAGGAGCGTTGAGCGTGATGCTGAACGCTCCGGCCGCGTCGGTGTGCGCCTTGGCCAGCAGGACGGTGAACTTCGTCGTCTTGCGGCCGAGGTAGTCGACGCTGTCGGGGCGTGCGTCGAGCACCCAGTCGACGTTTGCAGTGCTCCACGTGAGGGTGACGTCCTTGTTCGCAGGAAGCCCGGCCCCGGAGATCGTCGTCTTCGTGCCCGCGACTGCGATATCCGGGGACGTCTTGAGGATGCTCATCGTCGCCGCAGGCTTGCCGGGATCGACGAGCGGACCGGGCAGGCCCGCGACTCCCGGGATTGCCGGTGCCTTCACCGGGCCCGTGGTTGCGAGGGCGGACGACGGCACAAGGAGCGCTGCAGCTGCCACAGCGATGCCGGCGACGCGCTTGAGGGTGATGGTCATGAGTAGGTGGTCCCTTCTTGCTTTGGATCCCTTACGGGATGATCGTGATCGGGAAGTCGAAGGTCCCCGTCTTGCCGGCAACGGTCTTGAACTCGACGTGAATCGTCACGTCACCGAGCGGGAAGGCGGCCGGAACGATCCACGGCGCGGACCAGAAGAACACCTTGTTGCCGACGGAGCCGTGTGCGCCATAGTTCAAGGCAGCGGTCGGCTGACCGGGGATCGTGTAGGTAGCGGTGTCGACGTTGTCGGTCGAGAGCGTCGTGCTCGCTGCGAGGTCGAAGCCCCACACACGGATCACGACCTGCTCGCCGCGCTTGTAGACGTTCGCCTGCGAGCAGCCGACGGCGCGCTTGGGCGCTCCGACGGGCGAGGTGCCGTTGACGGTGTCCATGTAGAGGGAGATGGACGTGTCTGACACTGTCGGCACAGGCGCCGCGGCGGGGCCGTTCCCGAGCGTCGTTTGCGGCGTGGCCGCGATCGTCAACTGCGACGATACGACCGGCAACTGGACGAACTGGCCGATCCGCTTGAACTGCGTCTTGACCAGCACCTTGAAGTTGACGAGCCCGGCGGGATAGCTAGCCGGGACCGTCCAAGTCCCGGTCCACACCATCCGGCCGCTCGCACCGGGTGCGCTCGGGTTGTAGGTCATCTTGACGGTCGGCTGGTTCGGGATCGAGACGTAGAAGTACTTCACGTCTTTTGCCGCGAGCACCTTGTGCGCCTTCGAGTCGACCGCGTAGGCGCGAAAGATGACACTCGAGCCGGGCGCGAACTGGTTCTGAAGCGCGCCGGTTGCCGTCACCGTCTGCGCCGCGATGAACACGGCACCGGACGTCGCGGCCGGGAACGGCTTGGCGATCGGGGCGGGATCGGCGGCGAACGCCGCCTGGGTGAAGGCAACGGACGCCACCAGTGCGACGCCGAGCGCCAGGAACTTTCTCATTGCTCCTCCTTGGAGACGCATGGGACTCGACGGCGGTTACGCCGGCACGGTTCCCGTGAACTTGACAGTGAAGGCGCCACTTGTCCGGTCAAACGTGCCCGTCATCCTCAGGAGCCCCTTCGCTTTCGCGAGCTTGCCGGTCCCCTTGACGATGGTTGCCTTGCCCGAGACGCTGAACAGCTGTCCGGCCTGGTCGCCGCAGCCGCTCGATCCCGGATTGACCTTGAACGTGAGCGTTCCCTTGGCACCGCTCATCACGCCCGTACCGGTGAACGGCACGCACGGCTGCTTCGAACTGTCGCCGGTTCCGTTGCCGGTGATCTTCCCGGCGCCGAGCACGGCGGCAGTCCCGGCCCCGGCGCCGTTCGCGACGATCGTCACGACGTTGCCGGATGACTGAGTGGTCGCCGTTCCCTTGTACGTGGCAAGAAACGCGATCGGCTTTTTCACGACGGGCTTCTTCTTGGCGGCCGACGCGGTCATGGCGCTCGCAGGCAACGCGATGGCCAAGAGCGCAACGGTTGCGATCATGAGCTTTCTCACAGGTGCCCCCTTCAGGTGGTCCATGGCTGTGATCGATGGTCGTTTCGCTGCAGGAAACGAGCATCGGGGCGACCGCTGTGCACCGCTACGGCAAAGGACTGATCGTGAAAGGGGCGAGCTACGGGTTGGCCCTACGCGTCGGCTGCGGAGCTAGACTGCGATTGCTTCGGGGCGTTAGCTCAGCTGGGAGAGCGCCGCCTTTGCAAGGCGGAGGTCACCGGTTCGATCCCGGTACGCTCCACTTGTCGACTTCGCGATATGTCTCGATTAAATCGGGACGTCGAAGTCAAACGACGCGGTCGCCGCGTTCACGACAGCCGCGTCGTTAGTTTTTCCGCTCGCTCGCCCGATTATGAGAGACATGTCCGACCTCGGCCGGGCCGACGCAGCCGATCCGGCCGTAATCGAGCTGGCGCTGACCGACATGGACGTCGACGTCGATTTCAGCCGACACGCGACGAGCCCGACATCGACCTGCAAGCCCGACGTCCGTGTCCCGGTGCGTGAGAGAGCTGGGCCTCGATCACGATCAAGTATAGCCAGTCTATACCCTCGGGTATGAACACACTATACTTTACGGTGAGCCTGCCCGAGAGGGCTCTGGAGAAGTATAACCTCGCCATACTTCCAGGTATGACAGGACTATACTCGCTTGCTACGCTGTGCCGGTGATCACCGACGTCAACCCCTTCGTCTACTCCCACCCTCTTGCCCCGGAGGACATCATCGACAGGGATCAGGAGACCCACGACCTGCTCACAAAGGCAATCGGCGGCCACTACGTGCGGCTGTACGCGCCCAGGAAGTACGGAAAGACGAGCCTCCTGAAGCGCGCCCTCCAGGAGGGCGGAACGCACGAGGGCCTAATCCCGATCCTGGTCGACCTCTATCGCGTCGTCTCGATCGCCGATGTGACGATCCGTGTCGAGCGGGCGTACGCCGCGGCGCTCAAGGGCTCCATGCACGGGAAGATCGAGGCCTGGCTGCAGCAGACTGGCCTCGGCCTGTCACTGGGGGCCTTTGGGATCAGCGCGAAGATTCAGCTCAACCCAAAAGACGTCGAGCCGCTTGCTGCCCTACATGCGTTGCTCGACCTGCCGCAGCGGTTGGACGAGCAGGGCGGATACCGCGCGTTCATCGCGCTGGACGAGTTCCAGGACGTGAACAACATCCCCAACCTCGACGGGATCATGAGGAGCCACTTCCAGCATCAGGCAGCGTTCGCGTCCTACGTGTTCGCAGGGAGCGAGCCCGGACTGATGAAGCAGCTGTTCGAGGACAGGTCCAGGCCGCTCTACGGATCGGCTGTACCGATGCGGCTCGGCCGCCTCCCGTATGAAGATCTCGCGGCGTACATCGCAGAGCGGTTCGCACAGACCGACAGGAACGTCGGCGAGGCACTAAATCCTCTGCTCAGCGCTGCGGATGGCCATCCGCAGCGGTCGATGCTGCTCGCCTATCACCTCTGGGAACAGGTCGAGCAGGGCGACACGGCGACGCTCGACAGCTGGAGACGCGCTTACGCGACGGCGCTCGACGAGCTCGAACCAGAGTTCGATGCAGCATGGAGGAAGCTGTCCGTCAACCATCAGAAGACCATGCGGGCTGTGATCGCCGGTCACGGTTCTCCGTACAAGGCAAGCGTCCTTGCCCGTCTGGACCTCGAAAAGCCCAACGCCCAGTGGTCTGTCAAGCAGCTGGTCGCAACGGCGGACCTGGAGGCCGAAGGACGCAAACAGCGGGTTGTCGATCCACTGTTTGCCGCGTGGATTCGCCGCATCAACTTCGCGGGCATGCCCAGGGAGATGGAAGACGCCGCGCCTGCTTGAGGTGGGCGCGTCGTCAAGAGCGAATCAACCGCTGAGCAACCGAATTAAGAGCGAACCCGCTTAGAAGCTCCGATTCCGATTCCATTCCCTGCTCGACGACTACGAATTCGAACCGATAGTCACTGAACAGCTGACCGGTCTTAACTAACGTCGTCTCTCCCACGGCCGGGGGAAGCCGCGATCGTGCGATGACCCACCGAGCGGCCCGACAAACATCGTCGGGCCGCTCGGCAGTAGCCTCAGCCGCCGGGCTCGACGCTCAGCCTTGCGCTTTGGCCGTCGCTGTTCCCTTGGTGTACTTGTACGGGTTCTCGATCTCGGCCGCGGGCTCGAGCACCGGGTGCATGCCCTCCTCCCAGGCCTGCTCACCGAGCTGCGAGCGCACGTACTCGACCGACTTCGCCACGGCATCCCGCGCCGGCGCGATGTCGAGGCCGATGCGGGTGCCGTCGTACTTGAGCACACGGCCGTTGACGACGACGGTGTGCACATCGGCGGTGCCTGCCTGGTACGCCACATGGGCGTAGGGGTGGAGGATCGGCGTCATGGCCGGCGACTGGTCGTTCTTGATCAGCAACAGGTCGGCCTTCTTGCCCGGGGCGATCGAGCCGATGCTGTCCTCCATGCCGAGCGACTTCGCGCCGCCCATGGTCGCCATCCAGACGACGTCTTCGGCGCGGAGCCGGTTGGCCGTGATGGTCTCGTTCTTGGCGTGAGCCTCGAGGTGGTCGCGGGAGCGGTCGGCGCTCAGCGTGGCGCGCATGGCCGAGAAGAAGTCCGCGCTCCACCAGACACTGGTGTCCATCGACAGCGAGGCCGGGATGCCGTATTTGCGCAGCTCCCAGGTCGACGGATACCCCTGACCCGCGCTCTGCTCGCTCTCGCACGCCACCGACACGGTGCCTCCGGTCGCCGCGATCTTCTGGTAGCTCTCGGGCTTGAGGGTCGCACAGTGCACGTAGGTGATCTCCGGCGTCATGAACCCGGCGTCGTACATCTGATCGATGCCGATGTCGGTCGTCGCGCCCCACACCCCGGCGTGGGTCGTGACGCGTAGGCCCATGTCCCGAGCCTTCTGGAAGGCCGCCTTTTCGGGAAAGTCCTCGGCACCGGTCACGTCGAAGGCGATCTGCAGGCCGAGCATGTCGGTCGGGCTCGAGAAGTGCTGCGTCACGAAGCGATCGAACTCGGGGGTGTTCATCCAGTCCCAAGCGCCTCCGAGGTAGTTGCCGTAACCGAGCACGAAACGGCCCGGGATCTCGTCGAAGGCCTGCAACGCCGCCTCGGCGTAGTCCGGCGTTCGCAGCGCGTGCGACCAGTCGAGCGTCGTCGTGACTCCGGTGTCGACCGACTCGAGCGCGCTGAGCAGGTTGCCCGCATAGATGTCCTCGGGGCGGAAGACTTGCCCGTGCTGCAGGTAGTAGAAGACGAAATACTGGCTGAGCGCCCAGTCGCCGCCGTAGCCGCGCAGAGCGGTCTGCCACATGTGGCGGTGGGTGTCGACCATGCCGGGCATCAGGATGCCGGCGCTCGCATCGATCTCGACGGTGCCATCCGGCACCGGCAGGGCCTTGCCCACTGCGGTGATGGTGTCGCCCGTGATCAGCACGTCGCCGCCGAGGATCACGCCGGGGGTGTCGACGGTGATCACGATGCCGTTGCGAAATACGATCGGCCGGCCCGGAACGAAGTCCTCGGCGTGCGGGCTTGTGTCGGTCATCTTGCATCCTCCTCGTAGAGAATTTCAGCGTTGGTGGAGACGGGCTACCCCAGGGGGACGCGGCTCACGTTTTGCGCCAACCAGGCGTCCAGCGTTTGCATCTCGGGGTTGAGCTGCCGCGAGAACTCGAGGCTGCGCGCCCCGCAGTAGTCGTCGTTGCAGTCCCGCTTGAACTGGAACATGTTCCCGACATCGTCGGCGCCCGGGAAGCCGAAGCCCCGGTACACGTCGGCCGGGACGTCGTTGTACCGCACCTCCTCGCCAAGCGCCTTCGTGAACGCGGCGGCGATCTCGGCCCCGGTCGGATGGTCGCCTGCGATCCCCACCGTCTTGCCGATGTATTCCGCGCCGGCCTTGAAGATCGCATACGCGCACTTGCCGATGTCCTCGACCGCGAGCGTCGGGAGCTTCTTGTCGCCCATCGGATAGGTGACGGCGAGCACGCCGTCCTCACCGCGCGCCGGTCCCCAGCCGAAGTAGATGAAGTTCTCCCAGTAGCCCGAGGTCAAGAGGAACGTCGTCGGCACGTCCAGGTCGGCGAAGAAGTGGTTGGCCTCCGCTTTGGCGTCGAAGTGCGCGACCTTGTAGTGCCCCTGCAGCGTCGGCATGCGGTCGTCGTCGAGCGGGATCCACTTGCGCGTGTCCTCGAACGTCGACCAGATCGCGTGTTTGATGCCGGTGGCCTTGGCCGCGCGGGCCAGGTTGCCGGCCTGCTCGATCTCCTTGTCTCCCGAGAAGTGCTCCCAGAAGTTCGTGACGCAATACGCGCCGTAGGCTCCTTCGAATGCTGCTGTGAGGCTGGCCTCGTCGTCGAGGTCCGCCTGCACGACCTCCGCCCCCCGGTCGGCGAGCGCCCTCGCGGCGTCCTTCGACGGGTCACGCGTCAACGCGCGCACCGCGAACCCGCCGTCGGGATCAGCCAAGATGGCGCGGGCGAGGCCGCCGCCCTGGGCGCCGGTGGCCCCGGCGACCGCGATGATCTTCTTGTCCGACATCTGTTCCTCCTGTTGTGTCTCTACGTTGGTGCGAGAACGTCGGCTGCGATCCGCTCGAGACCGGATGGTCCCGTCACACGCACGTCCAACCGCCGTCCACGACAAGGTTGATGCCGTTGATCGCCTGGTTTTCGAGCAAAAAACGCGACGCGGTCACGACCTCCGCCATCGTCACGAGACGCCCGATCGGCGTCCGCTCCACAAGCGCCTGTAGGCGCTCCGCCGGCATGTCGCGCCACTGCGGGCTATCGCCGACGATCGCCGGGTGCAGCGCGTTGACGCGGGTGGGCGCGAGTTCGGTCACGAGTGTGCGCACGAGGCTCGTCACGCCACCGTTCACAGTTGTGACCGTTGTCGAGCCGGGATAGGGACGGTCTCGCGCAAGACCTCCGTAGATCAGGATTGCCGAGTCGTTGCCAAGGCGCGGGATCAGTGTGTGGATCACCTCGGTGTAGCCGACGAGCTTGAGCGTGACGAGCCGCAGAGCGCTGGCGATGTCGTACTCGCGCACCGTGTTCGTGTCACGCTCGATCGCGGCGAGCACGAGGTAGTCGACGGTTCCCAGGTCCGCCAGGCGATCCGCGATCGCGTGTGGTTCGGCGAGATCGAAGGCGATGCCGCCGGTGTGGCCGCCGATCTCGTTCGCGGCCGCCTCGGCACGGGCGAGGTCTCGTCCGGTCACGACCACGTCGCGGCCGTCGTCGGCATAGGACTGTGCGAGCTCGCGGCCGAGCCCCTGCGTGCCGCCGACGATGACGACGTTCCCTGTTGCCATTCGCTTTCTCCTTTTCGCGCGTAGTCGTAGACAAGGTCGGCCCGCAGAGGCGCGGGCCGAGCCCGAGGGGTAACGACCTAGGCGGCTGCCATTGGCTCGGCTGCACTAAACCGCTGTTTGCGCTGCCTCACTGTCCAGCAAGCATAAACGGCGCGATCGCGACGCGTCAACGCACTCCCTTGAGAACGTCCGCGCTATCGAGGTCGATCTGGCCCAGACTTGCGTTCAGCTGGGATGTACAGAAGGCGGGCAATTCGCGAACTCCGTACGGCCACTATTGACACTGCTGGCCGCAACTGCAAACAATGGGCCCCTGGCCGCGGCTAGCCCATCACCGTCGCCCTACCCCGAAGGGAGGGTGTTGACCGCCCCCGGTCGAGCGTTCGTCGCGAGCGCCGTCGTCGCGGCCCGTTTTCTACCCGTGTGGCTCGCCACCGGCGCGCTCGTCGTGATCGCCGCGTTCGTCGCGCCCGCGGCTCTGCAGAGCACCTCGTGGTCGTACGTCCTCCCCCTGGCGACCGTCCTCGCCATCGCGGCGCTCGGCCAGATGCTCGTGGTCATGCACGCGGGCATCGACCTCTCGACCCCCGGGGTGATCTCCTTCGGCGGCAACCTGATCGCAGGCGTCGGAGCGGGCTCGGACCACAGGCTCCCCGTTGCGATCCTCGCCTGCCTCGGCGTCGGCGTGCTCGTGGGACTCGTCAACGGCGTGCTGGTCGGGATCCTGCGGCTGAACCCGCTCCTCGTCACGCTCGCGGTGGGCCAGATCGTCCTCGCGTGGAGCAGCAAGTACTCGCGCGACGTGGTGACGAACCAGCCGAACGTGCCGGGCGGGCTGTCGTCCTGGGCGACCGCGAAACCGCTCGGGATCAGCAGCGTCTTCTGGACCGGCGCCGCGATCACGCTCGCGGTCGCGCTCACCCTGCGCTACACGGCGGCCGGGCGGCGCTTCCAGGCAGTGGGCGCGAACCCGAGAGCGGCGTGGATGGCGGGGCTGCACGTCCGCACGCACATCGTGCTCGCCTACACCGCGGCGGGCACGCTCTACGCTGTCGCCGCTGTCCTGCTCGCAGGCGTGAGCATCGGCATCGATCCCGCCTTCGGCTCGGCGTACCTGCTCGCGCCGATCGCGGCGGTGGTGATCGCCGGCGCCTCGCTCTCGGGCGGGCTCGCGAGCGCGACGTCGACGTGGATCGCTGCGCTCGCGCTCACGCTCCTGACGCAGATGCTCGTGATCATGGGTCTGTCGACGGCGATGCAGTACATCGTCTTCGGCGCCGCGATCATCGCGGGGATGGTCGTGTCAGGCGACCGCGTCGCCGCGGTGCTCAGCCGCGGGCTGCGACCGGCCAAGCCGCCTCCACGGGAGGCACAGGCCGGCGGGTAAGGGCAGGCACGAGAGCCGAAGGTTGGTCGAAGAACGGTCAATGATGCACCGACGTAAGGAGGAACAGATGAGACGGAATCGCCGGTTTTTCACGGTGATGATGGTCGTGGCTGCGACGGCGATCGGTCTGGTCGTGGCCGCGAGCGGCACCGCAGGCGCCAAGCACTCTGCAGTGTCCGGCCCCTCGGGCTACGTGGGGCACGGAGGCACGACGGTGGGGAGCGGCGGGGGCTTCGGCGAGAGCTACACGGCGCCGTCTACCACCCTCGCGCACACGCTCTTCCACGCAAACCTGCTTCCGGCGAACAAGACGGCCCGCAACATCACGCTGGCTGCCCTCGGACGTTCGACGAAGACCGTCAACTACGCACTCGCCCTCAAGTGCTGGCAGAACAACGGCTGTAGCACCGGCACGGGCGGCAAGCTCACCGTCGCATACGTCGAAGGCTTCGGCGAGAACACCTACCGCCAGATGTCGAAGATGGAGTTCATCCTCCAGGCGCTCACGTATCCGAAGATCGGGAAGATCATCTACAGGAGCGCGCACTCCGACCTGAACCAGGCGATCGCGGACTTCAAGTCGATGATCGCGCAGCACGTGAGCGCGATCGTCACCTACCCCGACTTCGGCGACGCGATGCTCCCGGTGTTCCAGCAGGCGACGAAGGCCGGCATCCCGGTCTCCACGTACGCCTGGGGCTACGTGTCCGGGCCCGGCCAGAACTACACAACGGTGGTCGGTGAGGACACGTGCAAGCTCGGCAAGGTCTTCGCCTACGTGATGAACACGCAGGTCAAGTCGGGCAACATCGCCTTCCTCGGCGGCTTCCCCGGCAACCCGCTGTCGCTGGGCTGGCAGACCTGCGAGCAGAAGGCGCTCGCCCCGTCGATCAAGGTCGTGGCGAACGACCCGACGAACTGGGATCCCTCGAAGGTCCAGGGCATCGTCTCCGGCATCCTCGCGAAGTACCCCGACCTGGCCGGCCTGAGCTACGAGGACGCGCTGTTCATGTCGCAGGGCGGCTACGCGGCGTACCAGGCCGCGAACATCCCCTACCAGGGCGTGTTCACCTACAGGACCGACGAGTCCGGAATGGGCTGCCTCGCCGACAAGCTGAAGAACCCGAAGCTCAAGGTCTTCTACTACACGGCGGGCAACTCGCAGATCCGCGAGGCCCTGACCGCCGACATGATGAAGCTCGCCGGGGCGAAGATCCCGCCGACGATCGTCCTCCCGATCCAGCTCCAGAACCAGGCCAAGCGGGACATGTGCACGAAGGGGTATCCAGACACGGCCTCCCCGACGTCGCTGATCCCGCTGAGCCTGCTCCACCAGATGTATCCGTAGGACGATCCAGAACCAGAAGCTGATTCCTGCAATGTCGAGTCCCGGTCCCGTTCGCCCCGGCGTGCTGTCCATTCGTGGGGTGTCGAAGGCATTCGGAGCGGTCCAAGCGCTCTCTGATGTCAGCATCGACTGCCGCGCAGGCGAGATCCACGCCCTCGTCGGGGAGAACGGGTCCGGGAAGTCGACCTTGCTCGGGATCGCGAGCGGCTTCCTCGCACCGGACGAGGGAACCGTGGAGATCGGGGGGAGCCGCCTCCAGCGCCACTCTCCCGCCGCGGCCCGGCGGCTCGGGCTCGGCATCGCCTACCAGGACTACTCGCACGTGCTCGGCCTGTCGGTGGCCGAGAACATCTATCTCGCCCTGCCGGCCGACGCCAGGCCGACGTACGGGCGCATGCAGAACTGGGCGGAGGAGACGCTGGCGGCGTTCAAGCTCGACATCTCCGTCACGGCGGTCACGGGCTCGCTCTCGCTCGCCGAGCGGCAGCTCCTCGAGGTCGCAAAGGCCCTGCTGACTCGGCCGAAGGTGCTGCTCCTCGACGAACCGACGACCGCGCTCGGGCCGGAGGAGATCGAGCAGTTCCACACGCTCGTGCTCGAGCAGGCGCGGGAGGGCGTCGGCATCGTGTACGTGAGCCACCGCCTGCCCGAGGTGCTCGCGATCACCGACCGCGTCACGGTGCTCCGTGACGGCGTCGCCCAGGGAACATTCGACGACGCCTCCGTCTCCGAGGAGGGGCTCGTCGCCCTCATGATCGGCCGGCCGCTGCAGGTCGCCTTCCCGGAGCGGATCGCGCTGCCCAAGGAGGCCGAGGTCGTGCTCGCGGTGTCGGGGCTGCGCGGCGAGCGCTTCGGCCCAATCGACCTCGTCGTGCGGAAGGGGGAGATCCTCGGGATCGCGGGCGCCGAGGGCAACGGGCAGGTGCAGTTCCTGCGCGCGCTCGCGGGCGTCGAACACGCGGCCGGCAGCGCGTCGTGCAACGGTGTGGCGTACGACATGCACTCGCCGCTCGGGCCGCTGCGCGCCGGTGTCGTTCTGCTCAGCGGCGACCGTCGCGGCGAGGCCCTGTTCCCCATCCTGAGCGTGCGCGCCAACGCGACCGTCCAGGTACTGGGGCGGCTCGCGCGCTGGGGCGTCGTCGGGCGCGCCAGCGAGCGAAGCGCGATCGCCGAGCTCGTCCAGCGCCTGCGCGTCCGCATGGGGTCGACGGAGCAGCCCGTCCAGTCGCTCTCCGGCGGCAACCAGCAGAAGGTATCGCTCATCCGGCCGTTCCTGCGCGGAGACGTCCAGGTGATCCTCGCCGAGGAGCCGACGCAAGGCGTTGACGTCGGATCCCGCTTCGATATCTACGAGGCGCTGCGCGCGAAGGCGGACGAGGGCCTCGCCGCCATCGTCAAGTCGAGCGACCCGCTCGAGCTCGCCGGTCTGTGCGACCGCGTCGTGGTCATGTCGCGCGGGCGCATCGTGCAGGAGATCCCCGGACACGAGCTCGGGGAGCGGCGGATCGTCGAGGCGATCGTCGGCTCGCGCGCGGGCGTCAAGTCGCCTGCCCGCGACGGCGAAGGAGCGCACCTGTGAAGCGGGGCTGGCTGCCACTCGCGCTGATGACGACACTGATCGTCGCCCTCGGCGCGTATTCGGAGGTGAATCAGTCCACGTTCCTGGGCAAGGCGAACCTCAACAATCTGCTGCTCGCGGCGATGCCCCTCGTCCTCGTCTCGATGGGACAGGCGACTGCGCTCCTCGTCGGCGGCTTCGACATCTCGGTCGCGGCGCTCATGACCCTTTGCGTCGTCACAGCGTCGTTCACGATGACGCCCAGCACGTCGGGCCCCGCCCTGGTTCTCGGCGCACTCGCGCTCGTCGGCGTCGGGCTCGCCACCGGCATCTTCAACACGCTGCTCATCCGGGTGCTGCGCCTGCCCTCGATCGTCGCGACGCTCGGGACGCTCAGCGTCCTCGAGGGTGTGTCGCTGCTGCTTCGCGGCTACCCGCAGGGCGCGATCTCGACCGACGCGACCAACGCCCTCACCACCACCGTCGGCTTCCTCCCGCTCGCATTCGTCGGCGTCGTCGTTCTCGCCGCGCTCGCCGACCTCTGGCTGTACCGGACGCGGTCCGGCCTCGCGCTCCGCGCGGTCGGCCTCGACGTCACGTCCTCGCGGCGGCTCGGGATGTCGACCGGACGCACCGTCCTCCTCGCGTTCGTCGTGTGCTCGGTGATGGCGTCGTTCGCCGGCTTCTTCCTCGCGGCCGAGGTGCAGGTCGGCTCGCCGATCATCGGCAACCAGGCGCTCGAGAGCATCGCGGCGGCTGTCCTCGGCGGCGCGAGCCTCGCCGGCGGGAAAGGATCGTATTTCGGGACGATGCTCGCGGCGCTCTTCCTCACGGAGATCAACAATGTCCTCCCGCTCTTCCAGCAGCCCACCGAATACGCCGACATGACGATCGGGGTACTGATCCTGCTCGCGCTCGTGCTTTACCAGGCTCCCGAGCTGATCGCGCGCTTCCGGGCCGCGCGGCAGCGGCTCGACCGCGAAGCCGCCGCGGCGTAGCGCTCGGCTCAGTCCGTGTCGGTGCGCGGATCGGCCACACGGCCGATCACGATCCAGACCGCGTGCACGGGCTCGCTGCCGATCGCCCAGAGCCGGTGCGGTGAGGAGGAGTCGAAGGCGATCGACGCGCCGGGACCGAGCTCGTACTCGTCGAAACCGACCCGGACGCCGAGCATCCCGCTCGTCACGTAGCCGTACTCACGGCCGCCGTGAGTGACGAGGGCGTCTTCCGGGCACGACTCCGCGCCGACCGGGTACACGACGTAGAGGAACTCGATGTTGGGGTCGCTGTGCGGTGTGAGCCGCTCCCAGCGCACGCCCGAGGCGAGGTTGATCACGAGCCGCGTGTCGGGATCCGTCACGATGCCGTCGCTGTCGGCGCGCGTGCGGGGAACGCGGGGCGCCGACTCCTGGGCGCCGTCGCTGAACACCTCGCTCATCGTCATCCCGAGCTCGGTGACGAGCGCATAGAGCGTGCTCACCGACGGGTTGACCCGGTCGAGCTCGATCTGCGAGACGAGGCTCGGCGAGACACCGACGCGTCGCGCCAGCTCGCGCAGGCTGATCCCTCGCCGCTCCCGCCCCCCGCGCAGCCGGCTGCCGACCTTCGACGACTCGGAACTGCGATCGGTGACGGCCACGCCTTTACCGTAACCGATGCTGGATCTCCGCCACGATGCGATCTGCCCCTGGCAAGAACGCGTCCTCGAGCGGAGGGCTGTAGGGAATCGGCGTGTTCGGCGTCGCAATCCGCCACGCGTCGTCGAGGTGCCCGAGCGCCTGCTCGGTGACGCAGGCGAGGACCTCCCCAGCCCAGCCGCCGGTGAGCGGGCCCTCCTCGACCACGACGAGGCGATTCGTCTTGCGCACCGAGGCGAGCACGGTGTCGACGTCGATCGGGCGCAGCGTGCGCAGGTCGATCACCTCGACCGACACACCGTCGTGCGCGAGCCGCTCCGCCGCCTCGAGTGCGTCGAGGACGCTCTTCATCGCGGTGACGAGCGTGACGTCGCTGCCCTCGCGCACGACGGCGGCTTCGCCGAGCTTCCCGGCCGCGCCGTCCACGTTTCCCTCGAGCGCATACAGGCGCTTGTGCTCGAGGAAGAGCACGGGGTTGTCGTCGCGGATCGCGGCCTTGAGGAGCGCCTTCGCATCCGCAGGGGTCGAGGGCGCCACGATCTTCAGGCCGGGGACGCCCATGAACCAGGAGGCCGGCATCTGCGAGTGGATCGCGCCGAAGCGGCCGCCTGCTCCGACGACCGAGCGGATGACGAGCGGCACGCTCACCTGCTCCTGGGTCAGGAACCGGTACTTCGTCGCCTGGTTGACGAGCATGTCCATGGCGAGCGTGAGGAAGTCGCCGAACATGATCTCGATGACAGGGCGCAGCCCAGTCACTGCGGAGCCGAAGGCGGCGCCCGCGAGCGCGAGCTCCGAGATCGGCGTGTCGAACACACGCTGCGGGCCGTACTTCTCGTAGAGGCCGGACGTCGCTGCGAAGACACCGCCGGCGACGGCGACGTCCTCCCCGAAGAGGATCACGCGCTCGTCGGCCGCGAGCTCCTCGTCGAGCGCGTCCCGGACCGCGGTGCGGAAGGCAACCGGCGGCATCAGAGGGTGAGGACAAGCGGCCGCTCGAGCAGCTCGCAGAGGCGGGACAGGAAGCGGGCGCCGTCGGCGCCGTACACGACTCGGTGGTCGCAGGTGAGCGTGAGGGTCATCACGTCGCGGAAGACGACGCCACCGCCATCCTCGACGGGTGCGCGACGCACGGAGCCGACGGCGAGGATCGCGGTCTGCGGCAGGTCGACGATCGCGGTGAACGAGCGCACGCCGAACATGCCGAGGTTCGAGACGGTGAACGTGCCACCCTGCAGCTCGTCGGGCCCGAGCGAGCGACTCCGGGCGCCCTCGGCCAGCCGCCGCGTCTCGGCTGCGATCTCGGCGAGGGCTCTGCGGTCCGCGTCCGCGACGACGGGGACGAGCAGCGCCTCGTCGGCGGCGACCGCGACGCCGACGTTGACACGGGAGTAGCACTCGATCCTGCCGTCGAGGTACGACGCGTTTAAGCGCGGGAACTCCCGCAGCGCGAGAGCGGCCGCCTTGACTATGAAGTCGTTGAGGGAGGGAGCCTCCGCCGACTCCTTGCGTACGCCGCGACGGAGCGCGACGATCTCCGACACGTCGGCGTCGGCGGAGACGGTGAAGCTCGGGATCTCCGCCGCCGACTGCGCCATCCGGCGCGCGATCGTCGCTTGCGTCGGTGTCAGCTCGATAACGCGGACGTCGCCGCGAACGTCCGTCGTCCGCGCCGGCGCCGGCCCAGGCGCGCCCGCCCCCGCGCGCCGCACGTCCTCGCGCGTGATCCTGCCGCCGGGGCCGGTCCCGGCCACGTGGTGCAGCGAGACGCCGAGCTCGACCGCCGTCCGCCGCGCCACCGGCGTCGCGTTGGGGTGCACGCCCGCAGCAGCCGCGCCGGTCGTCGCGGCGGGTGCAGGCAAGGGCTCCGCCGCCTCCGCTCCTCGGCCGGCGAGCCTGGCGATGGGCTGGCCGACCGCCACCGTCTCGCCCTCGGCGACGAGGATCGCGTCGATCGTGCCGTCCTCCTCGGCCTCGTAGACGACGGTCGCCTTGTCCGTCTCGACCTCCAGCAGCCCCTCGCCGCGCCGGAACCCCTCGCCGGGCGCCTTCAGCCAGCGGAGGACGACGGCGTCGGCCTCGGAGTCGGACAGCTTGGGCATCGCGAGCTCAGCGGGCACGGCGCCTCAGTCCTCGAACTCGCTGGTGGCGAGAGCAGACGGGAACGGAGCGGCGAGGCCGCGCTCACGCATGCGCTCGAGCTCGCCGCCCACCTCGTGCTCGAGCTCGTCGAGCGCGGCAGGAGCCGCGCCGTCGGCCTCGAGCCGCGCACGCAGCACGACGATCGGGTCGCGCGCTCTCCACTCGTCGAGCTCGCCTGCGGGGCGGTAGGCGCCGGGGTCGCTGCGCGAGTGCCCGACGAAGCGGTACGTGAGGGCTTCGATGAACGCCGGGCCGTCGCCCGCCCGCGCATGCGCAAGCGCGCGCGCCGCGGCCTCGCGAACGGTCCACACGCTCATCCCGTCGATCGTCTCGGCGGGCACCTCCATCACCTCGGCGCGGGCGCGAATCTCGCCGGCCGTAACCGAGCGGAACGCCGTGTACTCGCCGTACCCGTTGTTCTCGCACACCAGGACGAGCGGCAGCCTCTGCACCTGCGCGAAGTTGAGGCACTCGTAGACGTAGCCCTGGTTCATGGCGCCGTCGCCGAAGTACGCGACCGCAACGCCGCCGGTGGTGCGCGAGAGCGCGAGCGCAGCGCCGGTGGCGGCAGCGATGCTGCCGCCGACGATCCCGAACGAGCCGATCAGCCTGTCGGCCGGCGAGTTCACGTTCATCGAGCCGGCGCGGCCGCCGTTCACGCCGGTCGCGCGCCCGAGCATCTCGTCGAGGAGCGCCTGCGGGTCGACGCCGAGCGCGAGCGCGTGACCGTGCCCGCGATAGGTCGCCGCGACCCGGTCCCGGTCCTCGAGAAGGCTGGCGACGCCGGTCGCCACCGCCTCCTGCCCCGAGTACAGGTGCGTCGTGCCGTACACCTCACTCTTCAGGAAGAGCGCCTGCACGAGCTCCTCGAAACCCCGGATCAGGAGCATCTGGCGGTAGAGCCGCGTGTACAGCTCGAGGTCCTCGCGCACGGGCGCGCTCGCGCGGCTCACGCGGAACCCTCCGAGCCGAGCCGCGCCGCGAGGTACTCCCAGTCGCGCTCGAACCGGTACGAGTGCCGCGACGGCGGCCCGGGCGCTGACGTCTCGAGCCAGCGCACGCGCCCTCCCTGCACCTCGTAGAACGCGTGGACACAGCCGGCCGCGGTCCAGAAGAAGTCGCCCGGCCGCAACGTGTGGCGGTCGCCGTCCGCGACGACGTCGACCTCTCCCTCGAACATGTAGTACGACTCCTCGAAGGGGTGGTCGTGCGGATGCGCGACCGCGCCGGGCTGGTAGTCGACCATGAACATCGTGTGCAGCTGCGCGTCGAGACGCTGGTCGACGAGCATCTTCACGGCGATGCCGCTATAGGCGAGCACGGCGGTCGCCATGCTCGACGAGACGGTCGGCGCGCCGACCGCGGCGCCGTGCTTGAGAACGTCGAGGTCCATCTGACCCTCGCCGAGGAGGAACAGATTGCGGTTGCGTGGATCGCGGACGTCGAGCGGCTCCGGACGGGTGTCCGGCGCCGGGCCGAGGAAGAACGTGTCGCTCCCGTCCGTCCGGGGCCGGGGCGCAACCATCTCGATCCAGAGCGCACGCCCGGTTGAGCGGAATGCATGCGGCGCGCCGACCGGTACGACGCCGCAGGCGCCCGGCTCGAGGCGCACGCCGCGCCCGTCGAGGAAGAGGACGGGCTCCCCCTCGAGCACGTAGAAACCCGTCTCGTACGAG
>Ga0307372_10000726_pt1 | contig 57776 bp, 57 predicted proteins | sample OX1MG_FD_202533 | JGI IMG/M metagenome (GOLD analysis project Ga0307372, IMG submission 202533) | Soil microbial communities from Risofladan, Vaasa, Finland - OX-1 | ecosystem: Environmental > Terrestrial > Soil > Coastal area > Acid sulfate soil | place: Finland: Risofladan, Vaasa | collected...
AATCTCCGCCGAGATGGTTGCGCCCGATACGCTCCCCGATGGACCGTCTCGTGCAGGTCCTCGATCCTGCGATCGAGGTCTGCCCCGTCGTCCTGCCACGTCAGCCCGTCCGCTCCGGGTGCGGCGTCCCGCCTGAGCTCGACATTCCGCAATGTCCCCAGGCGGCTTGACAACAGGATACCGGGCGGGTCACGCTTGTGCGAGCGAACGACTGGCCGGCCACGCGCCGTCCAGCGAACAGGGAGGCTGTATCACGATGCGATTCCGTCACATTCTGGCGGCGACGGTGTTTGGGTTCGTCCTGCCGGTGGCCGCGCTCGCCAAGGAGCCGATCAAGATCGGCTTCCCCATCCCGCTCTCCGGTCCCACCGCCGTCTATGGCGTGCCGGTGCTGAAGGGCGCCGAGCTCGCGGTCGCCGACATCAATGCCGCGGGCGGCGTGCTCGGCCGCAAGCTCGTGCTGCTGTCGCGCGACAGCAAGGCCAACCCGGCCGAGGCCGTCCGCCTCGCGCGCGAACTGATCGTGCGCAACGGCGTCGAGTTCCTTGCCGGCACGCTGACCTCAGCGGAAGCGCCGGCGGTGTCCACCATCGCTAAGGAGAACCACATCGTCTTCGTCGCCCCCTCGGCGAAGACCTACGAGCTGACCGACCCGCAGAGCATCCACCCCTACATCTTCCGCGCCGCCTCCAACACCACCATCGAGGGCCAGGCCGGCGCCATCGTCATGGCCAGGTGGAAGGACGTGAAGACCGTCGCGACCATCGCCCCCGACTACGCCTATGGCCACGACGCCATCGCCGCCTTCGTCGCCAAGCTGAAGCAACTGCGGCCCGACATCACCATTGTCGATCAGCAATGGCCGCGGCTTGGCCAGTCGAACTTCACGCCGTTCATCACCGCGCAGATGAGCAAGCATCCGGACGCCGTCTATTGCGACGAGTTCGCCGGGGACTTCATCAGCTTCGTCAAACAGGCCGCCCCGCTCGGCTATTTCAAGGCAATCCACAACCGCCTCGCGGACGGCGGCGAGGTGGGCTCGGTCGATGAAACCATCGCGCTCGGCAGCTCCTTCCCGCTCGGCATCTGGACCGACACCTATGATCCGGTGGTCTGGGACGGGCCGAACCAGCCGCCAGCCGAAATCGCCTTCGACAAGAAGGTCGAGAAGGAGCTGCATACCAAGTACGGCTCGAGCTGGGCGATCCAGGGCTACGTCACGATCGAATCCATCGCCGACGGCATTCGCAAGGCCGGCACCGTCAACGACGCCGCGGTGGCCAAGGCGATGCTGGGCATGACCTACCAGACGCCGCTCGGCCCGCGCACCTTCAGCGCGACAAACCATGACGCCGATGCCGGCGAGTACTGGGGCAAGATGGTGAAGGTGGCCGCCTATCCGTTCGCCGTCATCAAGGACCCGACGTACTACAACCCCGAACCGGCCGCGCATTGAGCGCGCCACGACAGCACAGGGAGATCGCGCCCACGCCATGACGATGCCATGACGGTCTCCCTGATCGCCGCGCAGTTCCTCAGCGGGCTGACCACGGCGATGTTCCTCTTCCTGATCGCCTCCGGCCTGTCGCTCGTGTTCGGCGTCATGCGCGTGCTCAACTTCGCGCACGGGTCGTTCTACATGATCGGCGCCTACATGACCTGGCAGGTGATGCAGTGGCTGCAGCCGGCGGGCGCATCGTTCTGGCTCGCCGCGCTCGCCGCCGGGGCCACCGTCGCACTGCTCGGCGGCGTGGTGGAGCGGCTGCTGCTCCGCCATCTCTACGGCCAGGAGGAACTCTACCAGCTCCTGTTCACCTACGCGCTGGTGCTGATCCTCGGCGACGCGGCCAAGTATATCTGGGGCACCGGGCAACTCTCGGTGCACCGCCCGCCGGTGCTGGACGGCGGGTTCCACCTGCTCGGCACCACCCTGCCGTTCTACAACCTGTTCATCATGCTGGTGGGCCCGGCGATCGCCATCGGCGGCGGCCTGCTGCTGAGCCGCAGCTCGGCCGGCCGGCTGCTGCGCGCCGCTGCCTATGACCGGGAGATGCTCGGCGCGCTCGGCGGCAATGTCGGCATGCTCTATACCGGAATGTTCGTCGTCAGCTCCTTCCTCGCCGGCCTCGCCGGAGCGCTGATCACGCCGATCGTCAGCGTGGTGCCGGGAATGGACGTGCAGGTGATCGTGCAGGCCTTCATCGTCGTGGTGATCGGCGGCCTCGGGTCGTTCTGGGGCACCTTCTGGGGCGCGGTGATCTATGGCCTGACGCTGTCGTTCGGCATCCTGGCGTTCCCCGAGTTCTCGCTGTTCTCGGTGTTCGCCCTGATGGCGGTGGTCTTGATGGTACGCCCCTGGGGCCTGTTCGGACGGCCGATCCGATGAGCATACAACTCAGCCGCCCCCCGGCCGCTCGTCCCCCGGCCAGTCGTCCCCCGGCCGGTCCCCCGTTAGCCCGCCCCGCCCTCCCGGCGATCCGCCGGGTGCCCTGGACCCTGCTGGTCTTCCTGCTGCTGCTGCCGCTGCCCTGGATTGGTTCGCGTTACAACACCTTCCTCGGCACCGAGATCGTCATCGACGCGCTGTTCGCCGTCAGCCTCAACCTGCTGCTGGGGACCACCGGCCTGGTGTCGTTCGGCCACGTCGCGTATTTCGGCATCGGCGCCTATGTCTGCGGCATCCTGATGAAGACCTACGGGGTGTCGTTCGCGATCGCCTTCCCCGCCGCCGGTCTGGGAGCGGCGGCGTTCTCCGTGGTGTTCGGCTATTTCTGCGTGCGGCTGACGAAGATCTATTTCGCCATGCTGACCCTGGCGTTCTCGCAGATCATCTGGGCGGTCTGTTTCAAGTGGAACGCGGTCACCGGCGGCGACCAGGGCATCGCCGACGTGCCGTTCCCGAACATGCACTGGATGGCCGCGATCCCGGGCGCGGAGCAACTCTCCGAGAATGGCCGGTTCTACCTGCTGACCCTGACGCTGGTCGCCCTGTCGGTCGCCGCGATCGGACAGATCACCCGCTCCCCGTTCGGCCGCATGCTCACCGCGATCCGCGACAACCGCGAGCGCGCCGCCTTCATCGGCCTCAACGTGCGCGCCTACGAGCTCGCGGTGTTCGTCGTGGCGGGCGGCTTCGCCGGCCTGTCCGGCGCGCTGTACGGCATCTTCACCCGCGGCGTGTTCCCCGACTACGTGTTCTGGCCGAAATCGGCCGAGGTCATGATCATGACCATCCTGGGCGGGATGAGCTTTTTCTGGGGGCCGCCGGTCGGCGCGTTGGTCCTGGTCTGGCTGAACCAGGAGATCACCAACTACACCCAGTACTGGCCGTTCGTGCTCGGCACCATGCTACTGGTCCTGCTGTTCGCCCTGCCCGGCGGCGTGCTGGGCGGCATTGCGCGCCTCGCCGGCGCGCTGCAGCGGCGCGTGGCACGCCGCGATGCTTGAAATCCACGGCCTGCACAAATCCTTCGCCGGCTTCCGCGCGGTGAACGATGTCAGCCTGACGGTCGAATCCCGCCAGATCGTCGCGGTGATCGGCCCCAACGGCGCCGGCAAATCGACCTTCTTCAACCTGATCACCGGCCATCTGCGCCCCGATGGCGGGCGCGTCGTGCTCGGCGGGCGGGATATCACCGGCCTGCCGCCGCACCGTATCTGCGGCCTCGGCATGGGGCGATCCTTCCAACTGACAAACATCTTCCCCCGCCTCACCGTGCTGCAGAACGTGCAGGCGGCCCTGCTCGCCCATCGCAAGCGAGGCCGCGACTTCTGGTCGCGCTCCGAACTGCTGTTCCGTGACGACGCGGAGGCGCTGCTCCGCTCCATCGGCCTCGCCGCGGTCGCCGGCGCAATCGCCGGCACGCTCGCCTACGGCAACCAGAAGCAGCTCGAACTCGGCATCGCGCTCGCCTCCGACCCGAGCGTGCTGCTGCTGGACGAGCCGACCGCCGGGATGTCGGCCGGCGAAACCCACGAAACTATCTCTCTTTTGCAACGCATCGCCGAGGAACGCAGCCTGACGCTGCTGTTCACCGAGCACGACATGGCGGTGGTGTTCCGCGTCGCGCAGAAGATCGCCGTGCTCTACCAGGGCCGCAAACTGGCCGAGGGCCCGCCCGAAGCGGTGCGCGCCAACCCAGAAGTGCGCCGCGTCTATCTCGGGGAACACGCCTGATGCCCCTGCTGTCAGTCGAGGACATCCGCACCGCCTATGGCCTGAGCCAGGTGCTGTTCGGCATCTCGCTCGAGGTGGCGCAGGGAGAATGCGTCTGCTTGCTCGGCCGCAACGGGGTCGGCAAATCGACCACCATGCGCTCCATCATGGGCCTCACGCCGCCCCGCGCGGGAAGGGTGATGTGGCGCGGGCAGGACGTGGCCGGCTGGCCGCCCTACCGCATCGCCCGCGCCGGCATCGGCTTCGTGCCGGAGGACCGGCGCATCTTCGCCGAACTCAGCGTGTGGGAGAATCTCGACGTCGCCTCTCGCGCCGCGCGCCGCCCAGGGCGCTGGACCATCCCGGGCGTCTGCGAACTGTTCCCCGTGCTGTCCGAGCGGCGCAACCAGCGCGGCGGATTCCTGTCAGGCGGCGAACAGCAGATGCTGACCATCGCCCGCGCCCTGGTGGGCAATCCGGAACTCCTGCTGCTCGACGAACCCTCGGAAGGGCTCGCGCCGCTGGTGGTCGATCTGCTGCGCGAGAAGATCGCCGAACTGAAGGCCGAGGGCCTCACCATCCTGCTGGCCGAACAAGGGGTGGCGTTCTCGCTGGCGCTTGCCGACCGGGTCTATGTGCTGGAGAAGGGCACCGTGCGCCACGCCGGCCCGGCCGCCGAATTGCGCAACGATCCGGCGCTGCTGGATCGGCTGCTCGCACTGTAGCCGGAGATTGCGCGGGAACCGGACGGCGGGTCGAGGAACGCCTGGCAATCTTTTGCATCCGCCAGTCCCGGTGCCGCACGCATCGCGCGTCGCGTCGATCCGCTGCACGGCTCGACCCCGCTTCGTGGGCGAGGCTTACGACCGGACCAGTCCGCCCATCGGCCCCACCGCTCCGCTGTCCGGGAACACCACGCTCAACGCGCCGCCGGGGACGCCGAGATGCTGCGCCAACAGACCCTTCGCCACTGACCGCAAATCGGTGGTCGGCGCCAGGTCGCGGTTCTCGTACAGCTTGCCCGGTCCCAGGCCCGGCCATTCTCCGGCCACCCGGCCCCCGGCCACCGCCCCGCCCAGCACGAACGCCACCGTGGCGGTGCCGTGGTCGGTGCCTTTGGTGCCGTTCACCCTGGCCGTGCGGCCAAACTCGGTCATCACCAGCACGGCGGTCTGCCGCCACGCCGGACCCAGCCCCCGCTTCAGCGCCGCCAGCCCGCCATCGAGCTGCCTGAGCATGCCGGCCAGCCGCGGCACCTGAGCCTGGTGCGTGTCCCAGCCGTCGAGCTCCAGCGCGGCGACGCGCGGACCATCGGGAGCGCGCAGCATCTCGCCGGCGGCGCCCGCCAGCGCCGGGAAGCCGTAGCGGTTCTGCATCGGCTGCGCTGGGTCGTCACCGGCCATCACCGCGGCGGTGAAGCCGCGTTCGCGCAGCCCTTCGGCGATCGCCGGGCCGGTGATGCGATCGGCGTGGTTCAGCGCGGCGATTTGCGCGTAGAGGCCGGCCGGAGGCGTCATGACGCCATGCGGCGCCCAGCTTCCCACCGTGGCCGGCCCGCGCAACAGCAACGGTACCGACACGCCGATGGCCAGCGCGTCGCCCTCCGGCCGGCCGTGCGCGGCATTGGGCAGCGCGGCGACCGCGCGGTTCAGCCAGCCGCTGGTCATGCGGTGATCGGCGCCGCTCTCCAGGCAGTCCTGCGCCTCGAAATGGCTGCGCACCCGGGTCGGCCCGGCGACCGCATGCACCGGCAGCAGCTCGCCGGCCTTGAACATCCCGTGCAGGTTCGCCAGCGACGGGTGCAGGGCGTAGAAGCCGCCGAGCTCCAGCAGCCCGTTCGCCTGGCCCGGGCCGGGCGGCACCAGCGCGGCGCGCAGAGCCGCCAACCCCGGATCGCCATACGGCACCACCGCCGCCATGCCGTCCAGCGCCCCGCGCAGGATGACCACGACGAACCGGCGATCGGTCGGCGCGGCGGCGACGGCGAGCGAGGCACGGCCCAGGGTGACGGCGCCGGCAAGGCCGAGCAGGGCGGAGCGGCGGGTCAGCGTTACTCCGGTCAGCGTAACCATGATCAACGCCTCTGGAATTCGGGTGCGGCGAGCAACAGGGTCATCGCGTCGCGCCGCGAGCCGGCGCGGCGCACCGCTTGCAGCGTGTCGGCGCTCAGCAGCGGCCCGAGATTGGCCTCGGCAAGAGCCGCGGCGTCGCGCCCGCTTTGCGGCGCCGCCACCCGGCCAGAGACGCCATACGCCCAGTCGATCCGCCGCATCATCGCCTCCGGCGCGGCCCAGGTGCTGGCGCGGTCGGACCAGCCGTTCGGTTGCGGCGCGTTCCAGAACGGCTGGCCCAGGCTGCCGACAATGCCGGGCAGGTTCATCCCGGCGCGTTGCTCCGGTGCCAGGTCCAGCATGCGCAGGCAGGCGATCACGTAATCCTGCGGGGTCCGCAGCTTGGTGGCAGGCTGCCAGGCGGCCTCCAGCGTGATCAGCGATCCCGCCGCGGCACCAAGGTCGCCGCCGGTGTCGCGCAACGCGCCTTCGATATGGCGCACCGCGTCCGGCGGCGGGGTGTCGGCGACGAAATGCCGCACCAGCTTGGTGGCGAGGAAGCGGTGGGTCGCCGGATGATTGGCGAGGAACCGCAGCGCCGCGACGCCGCCGGCCTCGCCTGGCGGGAAGCGGTGACCCATCACGACCTGCGCGCCCGGTTCGTGCGCGAACGGGCGAAACCGGAAGCCGGGCGGGTCGGAACGGAGATCGATCGACCAGCCCGTGAGGATCCGGGCGAAGCTGGTCACGTCCGCCTGGGTGTACCCGGCGGCCGGGCTGACCGTGTGCAACTCCATGCATTCGCGGGCGAGGTTCTCGTTCAGGCCGCGATGGAGGCGCCGGCCGGCCGGGCTGTCCGGCCCGACCGACTGAGCATTGTTGAGGTAAATCAGCATGGCCGGGTGGTGCATGACCGCCAGCAGCATGGTCTCGAAGCGGCCAGTGACGTGCGGCCGGATCGCCTCCTCCACGAACGCACCGGCCACCGCGGCCGCGCCGCCGCGCGCCGAGACGGTGAAATGGTTGGTCCAGAACCACACCAGCCGCTCGCGGAACGGCGCCGGTGTGGTCAGGGCGTTCTCCAGCTCGGCGCGGGCCTGCGCCTGGAACAGCGGGCGCACCACCCCCTGGCCGGGCGGCGGTTTCACCTGACGGTCGAACCGCAGGGCTTCCAGACCCGTCGCCGTGCTGGGAAGCGGGTCGATGCCGGCCGGATCGGGCTGGCGCAATTGCTCGCCCAGCCAGGCCGCCGGGTCGGCCGGCACAGACTCTTCGCCCCGGCGGCCCAGCCCGAAGCGGATCAGCGCCTGTGCGGTGCGTGCGTCCATGGCGGCGAAACTACCCCGGGTTGGTGTGTCGGACAGTGACAAAGAGTGAACGCATCGGGAGCATGTGTGCCCTGCAACCCCATTTCGCGCTTGCAAAACGTCCCTGGGTGCCGCATCTCCCCGCGTGACATAGCCGGCCGGCGCCCCTGCTCTCCGCTTTCGCTGCAACCAGCGTCCTGGGGGTGACGTCCCGGCCGGATCAGGACACGGGCGCGCCAGGGAAATTCCCGGGGATCTGAACAGGATCGCGCGCCCGGTGCCGCTTTAGGAGGTTCATCGTGCCCGCCACGCCGCTCGACAAGATTCGCAACATCGGCATTACCGCGCACATCGATGCCGGCAAGACGACGACGACCGAGCGCATTCTGTACTACACCGGAATGTCCCACAAGATCGGCGAGGTGCATGACGGCAACACCACGACCGACTACATGGAGCAGGAGCGGGAGCGCGGGATCACCATCACGTCGGCGGCGGTGACGTGCGAGTGGAAGGACCACCGCATCAACATCATCGACACGCCGGGCCACATCGACTTCAATATCGAGGTGAACCGCAGCTTGCGCGTGCTGGATGGCGCGATTTTCATCATCGAGGGCGTCGCCGGCGTGCAGCCTCAGTCGGAGACCAACTGGCGCCTGGCCGACCGCTACAACGTTCCCCGCATCATCTTCATCAACAAGCTGGACCGCACCGGCGCCGACTTCTTCCGTGCGTTCGCCACCCTGAAGGAAAAGCTGGACATCGTCGCCCTGCCGCTGCAACTGCCGATCGGTATCGAGGACAAGTTCCTCGGCGTGGTCGATCTGATCGAGATGCACGCGGTGATCTGGGACGGCAGCGAACTGGGCGCGTCGTTCCACATCGAGCCGATCCCGTCCGACCTTGAAGCGCAGGCGAAGGAGTATCGCCAGGTCCTGCTGGATACCGCGCTGTCGGTCGATGACGCGGGCATGGAGGAGTATTTCGACAAAGGCGACGTCGCGGCCGCCACGCTGCGGCGCTGCATCAAGACGGGCACCATCTCCGGCGCATTCCGCCCGGTGCTGTGCGGCACCGCGTTCAAGAACAAGGGCGTGCAGCCGCTGCTGGATGCGGTGGTGGACTACCTGCCGTCGCCGATCGACGTGCCCGGCATCAGCGTCGCCGCCGGCGAGGGCGAGGAGGATGGCGAGTATTCCGAGCGCCGACGCATCAAGGCCGACCCGAGCGCGCCCTTCGCCGGCCTGGCGTTCAAGATCATCAACGACAAATACGGCACGCTGACCTTCGTGCGCGTCTATTCCGGCACGCTGAAATCGGGCGACATGGTGATGAACACCACGCGCGACCACCGCGAGCGCATCGGGCGGATGTTCCAGATGCATGCCGACAAGCGCGCCGAAATCAAGGAAGTGTTCGCCGGCGACATCGCCGCCTTCGTCGGGCTGAAAGACACCGGCACCGGCGACACGCTGGCCTCGTCGCAGGACCCGGTGGTGCTGGAGCGCATGGCCTTCCCGGTGCCGGTGATCGACATATCGGTCGAGCCGCGCACCAAGGAATCGGTCGAGAAGATGTCGCTCGGCCTGCAGAAGCTGGCCGGCGAGGATCCCAGCCTGCGGCTGCGCACCGACCAGGAATCCGGGCAGACCATCCTGTCCGGCATGGGCGAACTGCACCTGGAGATCATCATCGACCGGCTGCGCCGCGAATACGGGGTGGAGGCCAATATCGGCGCGCCGCAGGTGGCCTATCGCGAGACGATCACCCGGCCGCACACCGAGACCTACACGCACAAGAAGCAGACCGGCGGGTCAGGCCAGTACGCCGAGGTGAAGATCGTGTTCGAGCCTGTGGCGCGGAACGAGGGCGTGCAGTTCGTCAACAAGGTGGTCGGCGGTACCGTGCCGAAGGAATACATCCCCGCGGTGGAGAAGGGCATCAAGGTCCAGGCGGATACCGGCGTGCTGGCCGGCTTCCCGACGGTGGATTTCAAATACACCCTGATCGACGGCAAATACCACGACGTCGACTCATCCGCGCTGGCGTTCGAGATTGCCGCCAAGGCCTGCTTCCGCGACGGCATGAAGAAGGCCGGCCCGATCATCCTGGAACCGATCATGGACGTGGAGGTCACCACGCCGCAGGATCACGTGGGCGACGTGGTGGGCGACCTGAACCGGCGGCGCGGGATGATCCAGAACCAGGAAAGCTCGGGGTCCACGATCATCGTCCGGGCGCATGTTCCCCTTAAGGAAATGTTCGGATATATTTCGGATCTTCGCAGCATGACCAAGGGGCGCGCCTCGTTCACCATGCAGTTCCATCACTACGACCCGGTGCCGCGGAACATCGCGGACGAGATCATGGCCAAGAGCGCATGATCGCCGTCCCGATGCCCTGGGAGTGCGCCTGATGGAGTGCGCGTAGGATGCAGCCCCGCCTCCGATGGATGCGGGGCCGGCGTGAGGAGGGTGTCGGGGCTTCCCGCACCCTCGAGTGGATCGGATGCGACGACGCGGGCGAGGCCATCGCCCGCGTCGTTCGCGTTCAGGGGCCGTTATGCACCGGCTGGCGGCGGTTTCAGGCGGTCGCGCTGGACGCGGAGGCCAAGGTCGTGGAGCTGCGGCCGGCCGAACCGCCGGACGGGGCAGGGTGGCTGGCTTGCGTCGGCGGCCAGGTGGTCGGACGCGGCGCCGTGCCGCTGGCGGCGGTGCGGGCCGTGGAGGCGGCGCTGGACGGGGAGTGATGTCATCTCTCCGGCTTCGCGGGCGAGGTAAGCCCGAAGCCGATGCCAGGCGAGCGTTACCAGAGCATTGCGATGCTCGCTGTCGCGGAGCAGCGATGCCTTCGGCGGCGATCCCGCCTTGGTAAATATGGCCGTGGCAAATTCGGTGAAAGCCGGTGTGGGCGGGTAGCCGGCAGCGGTGGCGACGGCCCAACATTCGGCGAGCAGACGCAAGATCGGCTCGCGCCCGCTTGGTACCGCGAGAGTATCGCCGATACTGGGACGCATCAGGCAGGTCATGCCAGCGCCGATTCCCGGTTGCGCCCATTTCTCCCACATGTCCGGCAGGAGCCCATGCACCAATGCCGCCGATTTGCGAGCAGGCGGGCCCGGGCGACACGGGGGCAAGCGACAGCGCCGATGCGGTGTAAAATCCCCATGCATCAGAACGCCCGCCTCCAGCGGCACCGCCGGCCCGGCCGCGCCACCTGTCGCCCCGGCGAACCCGCAAGCAAAACCCCTGTGCACCAGAAAATCGGCGGGCCGGCTGTTCAGGATGTCCCGTCGCGACACCGACAGAGCAACCGGCCCAGGTCTCGAGCCATCGCGGTCGGCCGAGCGCGAGGCACCAAGACCTCATGCACCGTGGCGCCACCCGGTGGTCATGCAGGGCAAGGTCGTGCGGTCCGCGGTAGAGCAAGCAAGGTGGAACCGCAGATCCGGCGACGTCGGCCGGCGGCGGTCGGCCGGCTCGACGGTCGCATCGTTCCCACCGATTGCCCCGCTCCCCCCCTTGGCAGCCCCCGCCACCCGGACCCACATTCCCCGTCATGAACGACCAGCCGCTCCGCCCCAACCGCCCGGTCTATCTGGACAACCAGGCCACCACCCGGTGCGACCCGCGCGTGCTGGACGCCATGCTGCCGTTCTTCACCGAGCGCTACGGTAATCCGCACAGCGCGGAGCATGCGATGGGCAACGACGCGGAAGCAGCGGTGGAGGCCGCCCGCGTCCAGGTCGCCGCCCTGGTCGGCGCCGACACCAGGGAAATCGTGTTCACCTCGGGCGCCACGGAATCCAACAACATCGCCATCAAGGGCGCCGCCCGCTTCGCCGCGCGCATGGGCAACCAGCGCCGCCGCGTCGTCACCGTCGCCACCGAGCACAAATGTGTCCTCGAATCGGTGGCCGACCTCGCGGACGAGGGTTTCGTGCCCGTCTTCCTGCCGGTTCGCCCCGACGGCCTGCTGGACCCCGACGCCCTGCGCGACGCACTGGCCGAGCCCACCCTGCTGGTCAGCGTCATGGCGGTGAACAACGAGATCGGCGTAATCCAGGACATCCCCAAGCTGGCCGCCATCGCCAAGGAAGCCGGCGCGCTGTTCCATACCGACATCGCCCAGGCAACGGGGAAGATCCTGCTCCATCTGGACGCTTGGCGCGTGGACCTCGCCTCGATCAGCGGCCACAAGCTGTACGGCCCCAAGGGCGTCGGCGCGCTGTTCGTCCGCCGCCGGCCGCGCGTCCGCCTGGCGCCGCTGTTCTCCGGCGGCGGGCAGGAGCGCGGGTTGCGCTCCGGCACGCTGCCGGCACCGCTGATCGTCGGGCTGGGCGAGGCGTGCCGGCTGGCGCAAGCGGAAATGGCCGGCGAAACCGTGCGCATCGCCGCCCTGCGCGCCCGCCTGCTCCAGCGGTTGCAGCGGGACATCCCGGGCATCGCGGTCAATGGCACCACGGAAGCCCGCATCGCCGGCAACCTGAACCTGACTTTTCCCTCCGTCGCCGCCGCCGACCTGATGGCCCGCGCCCCGGATCTCTGCGTCTCGACCGGCTCCGCTTGCTCGTCCGCCGCGGTCGAACCGTCCTATGTGCTGCGCGCCCTCGGCCTGTCCGACGCGGCCGCCGCGCGCACCTTGCGCATCGGGATCGGACGCTTTACCTCGCCGGCCGACATCGACTTCGCGGCGGCCGCGCTGGCCGCGGCGCATGCCCGGACAGCAGCCCCGGCGGAACGATCGGCCCAACCCTGAATGGATGCTTTCGCCGCATGCCCAGGATGATCTTCATCGAGCGGGACGGCACGCGCCGCGAAGTGGATGCGCCGCTCGGCCTGTCGGTGCTGGAGATCGCCCACCAGCACGACGTCGATATCGAAGGCGCCTGCGAGGGCTCGCTCGCCTGTTCCACCTGCCACGTCATCGTGGACTCCGCCTGGTTCCGCAAGCTCGCCGACCCGACCGAGGACGAGGAGGACATGCTCGACCTGGCGTTCGGCCTGACCGAGACCTCCCGCCTCGGCTGCCAGATCGTTATGACCGAGGCGCTGGATGGGCTGGTGGTGAAGCTGCCGGCGGGCACGCGCAACCTGCTGAACGACTGACCGGCATGCGCGTCGTGGTCGCCATGTCGGGCGGGGTGGACAGTTCCACGGTCGCCGGCCTGCTGCACGAAGCCGGTCACGAGGTGATCGGCATCACCCTGCAGCTCTACGACCACGGCGCGGCCACCGGGCGGAAGGGCGCCTGCTGCGCCGGGCAGGACATCCACGACGCGTGCCGGGTGGCCGACCGGCTGGGCATCCCGCATTACGTGATCGACGCCGAGGACCGCTTCGCCCGCGCGGTGATCGCCGACTTCGCCGACAGCTATGCCGCCGGCGAGACCCCGGTGCCCTGCGTCCGCTGCAACCAGACGGTCAAGTTCACCGACCTCACCTTGCTGGCCCAGGGCCTCGGCGCCGAGCGGCTGGCCACCGGCCACTATGTGCGCCGGATCGACGGGCCGGACGGACCGGAACTGCACCGCGCGGCGGACCCGGCGCGCGACCAAAGCTGGTTCCTGTTCGCCACCACCCGCGCCCAACTCGCGTTCTGCGACTTCCCGCTCGGGGGAATGCCGGACAAGCGCGCAGTGCGCGCGATGGCCGAACGGCTGGGCTTGGCGGTCGCCGCCAAGCCGGACAGCCAGGACATCTGCTTCGTTCCGTCCGGAGGCTATGCCGACCTGGTGGCGCGGCTACGGCCGGATGCCGCGACAGCGGGGGAAATCATCAGCCGCGACGGGCGGGTGCTCGGGCGGCACGAGGGCATCGCGCACTACACGGTGGGGCAGGGGAAGCGGCTGGGCAGCGCTGCCCAGGACCGCGGCCGGCGCCAGGTGGTGGTGGCGACCGAGCCGGGCACCCGGCGCGTGGTAGTCGGCCCGCGCGATACCGGCACCGACACGGTGCGCCTGCGCGAGGTGAACTGGCTGGTGCCGCCGCCCGCCGCCGCCCTGCGTTGCCAGGTGAAGCTGCGCGCCCGTGAGGCGCCGCACGGCGCGATGGTGTGCACAACCGCGGACGGCGCCGAGGTGCGGCTGGACGCACCGGCCTTGCCCGCCCCGGGCCAGGCCTGCGTGTTCTACGACGGCGAGCGCGTGCTGGGCGGCGGGTTCATCCGCCGACCGGACCCGGGACGGGCATAGGTTGACGCCACCCGGCGGTACCGACGGGCACCCGGAATGAGCGGTTTAGTCGGCAGGTACCGGCTCTCTCCACCGTGATCCGGAGAAATTGGCACTGTTGCCTGCCTTGCGAATGGGCGGCTCAGCAAGCTGAACATCGCGAATGGCGACTGCATGCCGGTTGAAGGCCGCGTATCGATAATGCAGCCCACGCGATTCCACGAATTCAGCCCAGGCCCTGAACTGACCCTCCTGAAAGCCCCGAAACCCGTGGTAGTCATCCATGATGATCGTGGTCTCGGCGGTCAACAGATCGACGACCTCATTGAGCACGTAGCTGGTTGCCTCATAGGTGTCGCAGTCCAGGTGCAGCAGCGAAATCGTCATTTTCTCAGCAGCAAGAAAGGCTGGAAGTGTCTCGTTGAACCAGCCTTTAACCAAATGGACGTTTTTGCGGACCCTCGGCAGCTTTCCTCCAAGATCGAAGCTGCCCCTGGCAAGACCGGTTCCCTTCCAATCTTCCCGCAAACCTTCGAATGAATCAAAGCCATAAATCGTTCGTGGCGTCATTTTGGCAAGGAAGTTGATCGAATATCCGCCGAACACACCGAATTCCAGCCAAAGGCCCGGCGCGTTCGCGTTATTCGCGGCGTATATCCACAAGTCTTCCCGCGACCGCATGGCCAAGGCATTCGCCATGTGGGACGAGATATAGTCAACGGATTGCTCGACCGGGTAGTGGGTCAGTATCAAAGTAAAGACTTGCGAGACGTGCCGGCTCTAGGAGTAGTTTCCGAAGTGGTTTGCCATTCGTTAACCTAGGCTGCCGTATAACCAGAAGGCACGCGGCGCTCAGTTTGGCTTTGACGGTGCGGCGTCATCGTGCCGCGGCGGCGGAGGGGCAGCAAGCAGTAATGCGCCTTCGAGTGCAGCCTTCAGGGCGTGGGCCGCTGTGATGTTCATCCTGAGATGGGCGACAATTACGCTGTCGCTGCCGACCGAGGTAGGCGGAAGGGGAATGTCTCTGGACGCTGCCAGAGTTACTCTTATGATGCCGTTCACATGGCCGAAGGCCGGGGCAGTCTCGAAGTAGAGGAATGGAGCATGAGCACTAGCAATCGCGGAAATTCCCCTTTGGACACTGGGGATGGTCTCGACTGGCGTGTTAATGTCGGGTTTCTCGGCCATGACAATGTCCCCCATCTATGGAATCCAGCGCAACAGTGCTGGCTTCCTGTCGGGGAGTCGAGCCGGAATGGTGACACGCCGGCCGAAAACTCGCCGCCGGCAGATGATGATACGCGGTAGTTAGGAAGCCGAGCCGCCTTGGCGCGCCTCCCAAGCCTCCAGCACCTTCACCATGTCGGCCATTTCCCACAGCTTCGTGGTGACGCCGGCCGCCATGGCCGGGGTGCAGCGCAGCGACCCGTGGATTTTCACGAAGTTGTAGTGCATGAAGTAGATTGCCACGCCGTGAGCATGGTTCTCAGCCTTCTTGCTGAACCCGTTGGTTAGGCGGGTGAAGCGACGGATACCCATCCGCATTGAGAGATTGGCGCGCTCGGCATAGCTGGTGCTGATATGGTCCGCATCGGGGCGGCCTTCTATCCGGCGCGTCTCTGCGCCGACGCATACGCCAGGGCTGTAGCGGCCAGGGGAGGTCGGCCCTTCGCCGTAAATCTTGATCAGCATGGCGTAGTCGATATCGGCGCCAAAAGCTTCCTCTACCGCCTCAAGATAGGGCCTGTGGCCATCGGTGGTGAGTTGCACCCGATTGGCCAGCCGCCCAGCCAGATCGGATATGAACACCTTGGCTGCGTCGCCGTCCCGACTGCTGACCAGCCAAGAGGGGATCAGCTTGGTATCCGCGTCGATCGCGGTCCAGGTCCAGAGGTCGCCAGCTTGGGCTGGTGCAGCCTTTGCCGTGGCAACGTTGCGCTGCTTACAGTGAACGAAGGACCAAATCTCGTCCACCTGGAGCCGCTTGCACGTCAGGTTGCGGAACGCCTTGTCCTGATACTCTGAGAACGCCTCTCCGGCATCCTCCAGCAGCTTGGCGATCGTGTTCTTGCTGGCGCCAGTCAGGCGAGCGATTGCACGGAGGGAGACGCCCTCGGCCATCATTCCGAGGATGTCGGCACGTTTGGCGGGGGAAAGCTTGTTCATGGTTTCTGTATATGACCCATATGCTTGAGGGTCAAGGGTAAATCTGCCTCATATTGCATTTTTTCGTGGTTTCGTGCAATTCGATCTGGCGAATTGCACGGTTCAGGAGTCGCTGCACATGAATCCCAAGGATTTCGAGGACCCTCGCACAGGAAAACTGGTGCCCACTACCAATGGGTGCATGGCTTTCATCCCTGCGCCCTTACCGCCCGAGAACCTAGACCTGGAATCCCTCGTTCCCCTGATCGCTCGCGCCACTCGGGCGCTAGGCGAGTTAAGCGGCGTCGGTCGCACGCTACCAAATCCGTACCTTTTAATCCGACCCTTCATGCGCAAAGAGGCGGCGGCATCTTCAAAGATCGAGGGGACTGTTACGACATTATCGGAGCTTCTACTGTTCGAGGCAGATGAGCAGACCAGCCGGGCGCCGTCAGACGCTAGAGAGGTGCTCAATTACGTCCGAGCTTTGGAGCATGCCCTGAAAAGACTCGATGAGCTCCCGATATCACGTCGTCTAATACAAGAGGCCCACAGCATACTAATGCTAAGGGTCGCTTCGCACCGAGGGGCTAGGATAACACCAGGGGAGTTCAGGCGGGACCAGAACTGGATCGGCGCTCGGCTAATCGAGAATGCCAGATTCGTTCCGCCACCCACGCAAGAGGTTGATGGCGCCATCAGTGATTTGGAAAAGTACATAAACAACAAGGACGACCTCCTGCCGATGGTAATTAAGATGGCACTCGTGCACTATCAGTTCGAGACAATCCATCCGTTCCCCGACGGTAATGGCCGCGTCGGAAGAATGCTTATGCCTCTTATGCTGTGCGAATCGAAGGAACTATCACAGCCTCTTCTGTATCTTAGCTCGTATTTAGAAAAGAACTACGACACCTATATCGACAGGATGTTTGCGGTTAGCACGCGAGGTAGGTGGGAAGAATGGATAGGGTTCTTCTTGTCGGGGCTTGCCGAAACTTGTATGGATGCCATCGCGAAAGCTCAAGCCCTCCAGGATTTGCAGAATCAGTATCTCGGCAGGATACAGCAAGCAAGGTCTTCGGCATTGCTGGCTAAAATTATTGGCATGATCTTTGAGTCTCCAGCGGTAACCATTCCCTCTATATCTAGTGGACTTGGAATCTCCTATAACTCTGCGAAGAAACACGTTGCAAGGCTTGAGGAACACGAGATTCTGTTCGATTCTGCATACGGCCGCCCGAAAATATGGTTCGCACGCGAAGTAGTTGATCTGGTCAATAAATGACTATCCCGCTTTCTTCTCCCATCGTTTGGCGGCGGCGGCAGTAGCAATAGAGCGTCGCTGCTGAGGGGTAAGAGTCTTGGCGCGGGCGTTCCCTCCCCTCAAGCCGCCTCTGCGTCCGGACTCTGCCGCCGCCGCATCTTTCCCATCCTCGACCGCGTCCACCACCTGACCGGTGGCGATATCCCCGATCAGCTTCGCGAGCGCGATCGGGTCGCGGGGACGAGGGATACGCTTGGTGGTCATCAAACGGCGCTCGGCAAAGAACCGCCGTGCCTCACGATGATATCGGGGCGATAGACCCAGAAACCGTCACGCCGGAGTCTCTCGGCTCCCTCGGGCTGGAGCGTCTCGTCTCCGACAGGGTCGCCAGCGCCATACAGTGGCGCCCACGGCCCAAGGTCACTAGGGAGACTCGCCCCGGACTTGTCCAAAGCGAAACCGTGAAGGGTAGCGTCCTTATCGGACTTGAAGTGGAATACCTGCATGCCGCCAATATGGCACGAGGCAGCCTGCGTTGCACGCCCGACCTATAGGAACATAATCTAGGGCATTTCAAACTGACCCACTACCCTCGACCGCCCGCTTGTCGAGGATGTCGATGACATTGTGCTCGAGCGACGTAAAGCGCGCCAGCAATCCGACCGGGCCCTCGATAAGGCGGCGCGTCAGTCTCCCGAGTGAACCGAGCGCAATGGAAGTCGCTGCAAATGGCATGGTCGTTGTTCACCAAGGCCGCTGGAGGAGCCAGGCTGAAGTCGCGTGGTTCGCATGACTCTCGGGGCGCAGGATGCCAGACAACGGGTATCGGCAAGGTTTCAGGTCCTGCCTGCCGGAGGCACCGGATGACGGCCCGGAACGCAACCAGTTTGCAGGTTTCTCCGTCGTAGTTTGAGTTCGGATGTAGCTATCCACATGGGCGGGCGCATGGATGACCGCGAGTCGGACGGCATACTGGGGCTGGGGGTCCGGAACCGTGCGGAAGGTATCCGGCGGTCATGGCGAGCACTTGCCACCATCATGCTCAACGGAGCAATCACGGCGGTGGTCCTTGGCGTCTGCGTCAGCAAGGCTGACCTGAACGCCGTGGTGCGCAACATCGCAGTGGCCTCGCCGGCCGGTGTGGTTCTGGCCTCCGGTTGGTTTCTGCGAATGCCGGCCCCGGGCGGCTTGCGCTGGTGGATTGCTCCGCGGGCCATTGGCCCACCAGCCCCGTTCGGCATGTTCCCTTGCCTGTTTTCCGTCGTGATGATCTTCGGTCTGGTCGTGCCGTCGCTGGCAGGCGATGGGTTCCACACGGACGGCGGTTCCGCGAGCAATTCACTCGCGCTGTCGCTGATGGTGGGCGTGTTCGCCGCTTCGGCGGGCCTGCTCGGGCGGTGGGCACAGCAACGACCTGAATTCATCCGTCGAGCCGGCGTATTCGCCGGAGGAGCGTAACATGCATACCGCCAGACTCCCGGCCGGCCCTGCCGGCAACGTCGCAGCCGCCACCCCGATCGCGATCTGGTGCCCCGCCTGTGGCGACCCGGCGGCTTCGATCGACCGGGCGGCTCGCCGCCGCTGTGCCGCTTGCGGCACGATTTGGCTGCCGCAGCGCCGTGGCTACGCCTACGACGACACCTATCCGGCCGAGCGCGGACATCATGATCCGATGGTTGCGCACTGCAAGCAAGTGACGCTGCAAGCATGGTTGCGCCGGCTCGCCATGAAGCTGGCCGAGCGGCATGTGCTGGAGGTTGGCTTTGGCGGCGGTGCGACGCTGGGCTGGATGCAGGCGCGTGGCGCGCAGGTGTTCGGCCAGGAACCGGTTGCCGCCAACCGCGCCGCCGCCGTCGCGGCCGGCATTCGTGCCGATCGCATCAAGCCCGATCTGGCGGACTTCGCTGGCCAACATGTCGATCTGGTGCTCTACCTGGATTCGTTCGAACATCTGCTCGACGCGGAGGCTCATCTGCGCTGCCTCGATGCGCTGACCGCACCTGGATCGCGGGCCCTGCTGGTGCTGCCGGTCGCCGACAGCCTCTCGCGGCGTTTGCTCGGGCGGTTCTGGCCGCACGACATCGACGACCACTGGGTATTTTATTCCACGCACGGACTAACACGCCTGTGGCGGCGCTTCGGCTGGCGACCTGTCACCAGCTTCTACCCATGGAAATTCGTCAGCCTCATGACGATTGCGCGGCACGTGCGGATAATGACAGGGATCGCCCTGCCGCTCGGGCCGCTGGAAGAGCTTGGCGTCTGGTTGAACTTCGGCGAGCGCGCCTTGGTGTTCGAAAAATTGCCCGCCGACCTGACGCTGTCAGCATGAGCTTCCAGACAAAACGCCGGATCGACTATTGGCTCGGCGGGTTCCTGCTGCTGCTGCTGTTTCCGCTGGTGCGCCTGCTGGCACTGGCTCTGCGCCGCGACCATTCTCTGACGCGGCGGCGGGGTTGCGTCGTCATCAAGCTAGTCGGCGCGGGCAGCCTTTTCCTCGCCATGCCATCGATGCAGGCTATTCGTGAGAAGTTCCCTCCTGGCTGCTTTTTCCTCGTCGGCATGCGCGGTGTCGCCAGCCTTGCGGAACCCTATGGCTGGTTCGATTCCTGCTGGGTCATCGACGATTCCAGCCTGATCCGCCTGATCTGCTCGACGACGCGGGTGGTCTGGAACGTTGTCCGCCACACCGACCATGTGATCGATCTCGAAGTGCATTCCCGGCTGACCACGGTGCTCAGCTTGCTGACGATGGTGCGTAATCGTATCGGATTCGTCGATGAGATCGTCTTCTGGCGCCGTGGCTTCTACACCCATATGACCTGGTTCAATACGCAAGGGCCCGCCTACGCATTTTATGACCTACTGGCAAAGTGGTTCGACATACAGCAGATCCAGGTGAGCCGGTTCCATGCCGGGTTCCGCGACCGGGTGCAGACGACGGCGTTGCCCGACGGCGTTGCTTCGCCGGCACGCTACATGGCGATTGGCCATGGGTGTTCCGATTTCGCCAAGGAACGTCAGTTGCGGCCTGATGAATGGGCGCGCGTGTTGCGGCCGCTGTCGCTCGTGGGCTACCAGTTCGTGCTTCTTGGCGCCGACGCCGACGCCGCATTGGCCGACCAGATCATTGTGGCCCTGGGCTGCGGCCAAAATCTTTGCGGCCGGCTGACGCTCGCACAATCGGCCAGGGTGATTGCCGGCGCAGCGGGGTTTTACGGGATTGATTCGTTGCTGCTGCACGTGGCCCGCGCGCTGGGGATAGTAACGACCAGCTTCTGGGGCCCCACCGACCCGGCCACACGCCTGCGGCCCGTCGAGGCAGTCGAGCGGGTTGTCTTCGCGCGCATGGCCTGCGCGCCCTGCATTCATGTCAACGAAGCCCCGCCATGCCGGGGCAGGCGCGAGTGCATGGCACAAGCCGTCAACGCCCTCACCACCGGGCTGGCCACACCGGATCGGCCGGCGACGACGATCGCCGGCTGGCGCTTGGAGCAGGGCGTGCCTGCGGTCCAATCCGTGTCCATTACCTATGCCTGAAGCCGTGCGCCGCTGCCTTGTCCTGGGCGGATTCGTGCTGCTGTGCAGCCTGGGCAGCCTGTCCGCAGCCTGGCAGGCGCGCGACTGGGGCAACGCATTGTCTCCGGTCGATGCCTTTTCCGAGGCGAACGCGATACGCGAGGCGCGCAATTTCCTGGATACCGGGATTGCCGCGAACGATGGCCTCGGCAACGTGCTGCGCCCTGGCCTGTACCCCGACCAGGGCTTCGAGGCCTATCCAGACCTGCGCGCGCAGAGCGTTACGCCATCCGGGGTTTACACGCACTATCCGCCCGGTCCCGAGTATCTGCTTTACGTTGCCATGCGATTGCTCGGACCGCACCCGATTTCCCGGCTGCGCATCCTGCCGCTGGCGATCTCCTGGGGCGCCGCGGTATTTTTTGGCCTAAGCCTGCGGCGCCGATTCGGAACGCCGGTCGCCGGCCTGGTGATGCTGGCCTGCGCGGCACTGCCGATGTTCAGCGACGCCGATTCGTTTTTGCACTATGACGGCTATGCCTTCGCCCTGCTGCTGGTCGAGATCGGTATCTGCGTTGGCCGCAATGAGCCGAGACCCGCCTCCGGTGCGTCATTTGGTACGGTGGTGGGTATGATCCTGCCGTTGCTGTTGCTCGGATTTCTTCAGGGATGGCTCTCCTTCGATTACGTATTCCTGGTGACGCTGGTGCCGGCGGCGACCGAATTGGCAACGGGGCGTCTCGGTGTCGATCACACCGCATGCCTGCGCCCTGCGCTATGGCGCTGCATGGCGGCCGGAGGAGGCTTTGCTCTTGCGCATCTGCTGCATTTTATCGAAGTCTGGGCGTTCTTTGGCTCGTTCCACGCGGCGGCGCGCGATCTGGGCGACGCGGCGGCGTTTCGTTCCGGGGCCGCTGGGTCGCTTCACCGGCTCGCTATGACGTTTGCCATCCTCAAGTATTACCTCGTCGGTCAATACCCGATCAGCACGTTCTTCTGGCGGCCGGACGCCGGCATTCCGGGCAATTGGCGGGTCTTCCGTTTCGCCGGCCTCACTGTGGGCATCTGGTGGATTGTGCTGACGCACGTGTTCATCGTCGGGCGGCTGTTGCGCCAGAGACGCGCGCGATCGGCCGGACCGGGCCGGCCGATTGACAATGACTGGTTGGCGGTGAGCCTGTACGGACTGGTGCCTTGCGTGCTTTGGTATATCGTTATGCTCGACCATGCGCTTGAACATACGCATTTTCTGTATCGGCACCTGTTCTTCGGATTCTTCCTGGGTACGCTTTTCTGTGCCACCGCTCTGGTGAAGCTGTTGGAGCCCGTCCGACTCCGCGCGCTTTTTGTCTTTCCCCGCCCGCTTGCCCTGATCTCCGGCACGTTGAAGAAGAACGGCCCATAGGCGATCCGGAACGCGAGGACCCTCGCGGTGTCAAGCTGGATCGCCAGGCGCAGCACCGCATTCGGCGGGAGATTGCCGAAAGCCACATTGCCTCATCGCGTCAGTGCCGGAACGCCGGGAAGGAGGCCGATCGCCGGCAACACCGTGGACTGTCCGGCGACGCCATCTCTTTGCGCGTGGCGTACAGCCTGGCGAACAACCGGAAAACCATCGCACCGGAAACCCACCCCCGCGGCCAACGAGGCACAGTACCGCGCGTGGACCGGGGCGGCGGCACTGAATAACCGGCTGGTGCGTTTCGGCGAAGAACCGCGAACGAACACCTCGCGGTGCCGCCAGCAGCCCGCATAACTACGAGTCCATCTTCAACGCCGCCAGGAAGGCGGACTGCGGAATCTCCACCTTGCCGAACTGGCGCATCCGCTTCTTGCCCTCTTTCTGCTTCTCCAGCAGTTTCCGCTTCCGCGTGATGTCGCCGCCGTAGCATTTCGCCGTCACGTCCTTCGACAGCGCGCTGATCGTCTCGCGCGCGATCACCCGCCCGCCGATCGCCGCCTGCACCGCAATCTTGAACAACTGCCGTGGGATCAGGTCCTTCAACTTGCCGCAGATTGCCCGCCCGCGCGCCTCCGCCACGTTGCGGTGCGCGATGAACGACAGTGCGTCCACCGGATCGCCGTTCACCAAAATGGAGATGCGCACCAGGTCGCCCTCGGCATAGCCGTCCATCTGGTAGTCGAAGCTGGCATAGCCGCGCGACACCGATTTCAGTCGGTCATAGAAATCGAACACCACCTCGTTCAGCGGCAGCCGGTACACCATCATCGCCCGGTTGCCGACATAGGTCAGGTCCACCTGCTCGCCGCGCCGCTCGGTGCACAAATGCAGCACCACGCCGAGATAGTCGTCCGGCAACATGATGGTGGCGCGGATCCACGGCTCCTCGATGTGGTCGATCACGCTGCCGTCCGGCATATCGACCGGGTTGTGCAGTTCGATCACCTCGCCGTTGGTGCGGTGCACGCGGTACACCACGGACGGCGCGGTGGCGATCAGGTCGAGGTCGAACTCGCGGGTCAGCCGCTCCTGGATGATCTCCAGGTGCAGCAGCCCCAGGAAGCCGCAGCGGAAGCCGAAGCCCAGCGCGGCGGAGGTCTCCGGGTCGTAGTGGAAGCTGGCGTCGTTCAGCCGCAGTTTTCCGAGTGACTCGCGCAGCTTTTCGAAGTCGTCGGCATCCACCGGATAGAGGCCGCACCACACCACCGGGATCGACGGCTTGAACCCCGGCAGCGCCGCGGCGGCGGGGTTGCGGTCGTCGGTGATGGTGTCGCCGACCGAGCAATCAGCCACGGTCTTGATCGAGGCGGTAATAAACCCGATCTCCCCCGGCCCCAGATCGTCGGTCGGGATCATCTTCGGGCTGAATATCCCCACCTGCTCCACCGAGTGCACCGCGCCGTTCGACATCATGCGGATCTTCTGGGCCCGCTTCAGGCGGCCGTCCTTCACCCGCACCAGGATCACCACGCCGAGATACTGGTCGTACCAGCTATCCACCAGCAGCGCCTTCAGCGGCGCGGCGCCGTCGCCCTTCGGCGGGGGCAGGCGGTGCACCAGCGCCTCCAGCACGCCCTCGATGTTCAGCCCGGTCTTGGCACTGATCTCGATGGCGTCGGAGGCGTCCAGGCCGATCACGTCCTCGATCTGCTGCTTCACCCGCTCCGGCTCGGCGGCGGGCAGATCAATCTTGTTCAGGACCGGGACGATCTCGTGGTTGGCCTCGATCGCCTGATAGACGTTGGCGAGCGTCTGCGCCTCCACCCCCTGGCTGGCGTCCACAACGAGCAAGGACCCCTCGCAGGCGGCCAGACTGCGGCTGACCTCGTAGGCGAAGTCCACGTGGCCGGGGGTGTCCATCAGGTTCAGCTCGTAGGTCTGGCCGTTTTTCGCCTGGTAGGACAGGCGGACGGTCTGCGCCTTGATGGTGATGCCGCGCTCGCGCTCCAGGTCCATGCTGTCGAGCACCTGGTTGGTCATCTCCCGGTCCGTGAGCGCGCCGGTGGTCTGGATCAGCCGGTCGGCCAGGGTGGATTTCCCGTGGTCGATATGGGCGATGATCGCGAAATTGCGGATGTGGTCGATCGGGGTGTCGGTCATTTACCAGGGGTCAGTTGTCGGAGGGCAGGCGCCCGGGCAGGGGCGGGCGCGTCGCAGCAGCAGATAGAGGGTCCGGGGGCCGGTGTCATCCGGAGTCGGGGCGGGAGGGCGGTGCGTCGGCGGAATGGCGGGCGCCGGCGCCGCTGGGCGGCGCACAGATGCTGCCGTTCTTCCACAAGCAGCCCGCCACCGTGGTTGCCATGGAGGCGTGCACCGGCTCGCATCACTGGGCGCGGAAGCTGACCGCGCCTGGCCACGGCATGCGCCTGATCCCGCGGCAATGCGTGAAGCCCTTCGTGAAGCGCGCCAGGAACGACAGCAACGCCGCCGCGGCGATCTGCGAGGCCGCCGGCGGCCCCGACATGGGCTTCATGCCGGCCGACGCCGGGTGTGCGATCAGGGTGGAGCGGGCCGCGCGGCAATGGGCTGGTTTGCCCCGCCGCAAGCCCAAAGTCCGGCCAGGACCTATGCGGGGGCCAGGGCGCGCTCGGCCTTTTCCCGGTCGTACGCAGTCGGGAGATTCATCCAGAAGCGTGGCGTGGTCCGGAAACTGCGGCCGAGCAGGATTGCGGTCTTGGCTGTGATGGCACGCTTGCCGTTGACGATCTCCGTTACGCGGTCGGGGGCTACGTCCATATCCCGTGCCAGGGCGCGCGCGGACAGCTTCAACGGCGCCATGAAGTCCAGGCGCAGCAAGTCGCCCGGGGTGACGGCGGGAATCGTCTCGCCGGTGGATACGTCGGAGAAATCCATGCTGTCCAATTCGTCGCGGCGGATCATCTTTGGCAATCTCTTAATGGTAGTCGGTAATCTCGATGTTGAGGGCTTGGCCGTCACGCCAAAGGAAGCAGAGGCGCCACGGGTCATTCACCCGGATGCGATGCTGTCCGGAGCGGTCATCCTTGAGGGCCTCGAGTTGATTTCCGGGAGGCTCAAGCAGGTCGTCCAGGGCAGCAGCCGCGTCCAGGGCCGCCAGCTTTCGGCGGGAGGCCGAGCCAAGGTCGGAGGGGAAGCCGTTCGGCATCTTGCCCCGGAAGACCGCAGCCGTCCTTTTGTCCGGGAAGCTGACGATCATGGATGGGAGATAGGTCTGCGGGGGTTGTGTCAAGCACAACGCCTTTATCGCGTTCCAAGAGATGGAGCCCGGGGTGCGATCAACCAGGGTGCCGCGGGCTGACGCGATCGGGCAGCGGATGCACCGGGGCAACGGTCTGGCCGCGGCGGCTCGGCATGGTGTCCACAGGTAGGTGCACGGCCCTGGCGCTGCGCCGCCAGGTCACGCGGTGCTTGTCAGGTTGGGATCTTCCGCGGCACGGACCCGCGTCAGTCCCGCAGCATCGCCGCGACCTGGTCGAGACGCCGGATGCGCGCGTACATCTTCATCGCCTTGTCGAGGCTGTAGGTGTGGGCGGCGGCATCGCTGCCCCAGCAGCACTCGCGCACCACGACGGAGGCGAGGTCGCGGTTGAAGGCCTCGCGGACGCTGGTCTCGACGCCGCGATTGGTGGCGCCGCCGCCGATGATGACGGTGTCGCGCCGCAGCATGTGCAGGAGCTCGGCGACGCCGGTCCCGTAGAAGGCGCTCGGCCGGCGTTTGAGGAAGACGTAGTCCTCGGGCCGTGGGGCGATTTCGTCAGGGAAGCCGGCGCCCGGAGTGCCCTCGATGCCGTTGGTGAGAGGCGGGACGCCGGTCTCGGCCGAAAGGTCGGTGGGGAGCATGACGACGTCGGCGCCGTCGGCGCGGCTGACCGGCGTGGTGTAGATCACCGGCACGCCGGCCGCCCGCGCGATGGCGATCATCTGGACCCAGGCATCGAGCACGGGGCGCATCGCGGTGTTGCGCGCGGGGTCTGGGGGGGTCAGCGCGCGGCGGCAGACGTCGTAGGCGATCAGGGCCGTGCGGCGTGGTTCGATGCGTTCGGGTTCGGGCATCGTTGCGTCCTCGGGTGCGAAGGGGGGGTGGCGCTTTTTTGTGGGCGCCATCGAGGCTGGGGGTGGAAAGAGCGTGCGGGCCTTTTCGCACGGGGGTGAGCGTAGCCCTGGGGCCGGTGAAATCAATCGGGTCGGGGAAGTTGAGCATCTCCGAGTGCTGATGGAAGCGCGACGGTGCGGGTTGCCGTCTGTGATATAAAGCGGGTCCGGAGAACGCCGAACGGACTCCACGCGCCGCCTCGACATCCTGCCGCCGCCACAGCGCCACCTGTGGCACAAGCTGGCGGCCGTCCCGGCGGAATCCGTGCTGCATGGCGGCGCCGCCCTGGCGCTTCACCTGGGGCACCGCCAATCGGCGGACTTTGACATCTTCGGCAACCGGCCGCTCGACGCGGCGCTGCTGGTCCCTGCCATTCCCTTGCTTACCGGTGCGATCGTGAAGCAGCCGCCGGCATCACCCACGCCGGGACCATCTCACCCCCGAGTCCCCTTCCATGGGAACGAATCTCGCTTGCGCCACCAGAAGCCCATGCACCTGTACGGGGGCAAGCCGCCGTATCGCGGCGAAACGAGACGCCGCTGAGACGCCACCAGCCATCAACCATGCCGCGGCAGGACCATGGCGCTTCCGGTCAGGGCGAAACCGCCTCCACCCGGCCCTACGTCCCGCTCTCAATCCCCCAGCCGGATCGCTGAGATCTGGTGGCCGATCGGCCCGCCACCGCGGAGCACCCGGCGCCGGTGGCTGAAGAAGCGTGCCTCGTCCTCGACCGTGTCCGCCGCGACGCTGGCGACCGCCGCGCCGGCGGCGGCCAGCCGCACGGCGCAATAGCCCGGAAGATCGAACTGCCAGTGCGCCTCGCGCCGGCCAGGCCCGAAAAAGCGGAGATCGGCCGGGTCGCGCGCCAGCACCGCGTCGCGCAGGTCGGCGCCAACCTCGTAAGACGCCTGCCGGATGCACGGGCCGATGGCCGCGGCGATCCGCTGCGCACCAAGCGCCAACATGGCGGCGACCGTCGCCTCCAGCACCCCCGCCACCGCGCCGCGCCATCCCGCATGTGCGGCGCCCACCACTCCGGCTTCGGCATCGCAGAACAACACCGGCACGCAGTCGGCAGTGATGATACCGAGGGCAATGCCGGGGCGGGCGGTCACCATGGCGTCCGCGCGCGGCCCTTCGCCGGCGGCCCAGGCGACTGTGGCATGCACCACCCGGGCGCCATGCACCTGGGTCAGGCCGAGCAGCGCACAAGGTTCGGCGCCGATCGCCCGCGCGGCGCGGGCGCGGTTCTCCAGCACGGCGTCACGCGAGTCCGAGCCGGACAGGCTGCAATTCAGGCTGGCATACGGACCAGCGGACACGCCGCCGAGGCGGGTGAAAAACCCATGCGGCGTGCGCAGCGCGGCGGAGCGGAGCGGGTCGATCGGCATGGGGGGTCAGTCCGCGAATCCGGGAAGCGGCGGACACGCAGGGTGGCAAAGCGCCAGCGCCTTGAACAGCCGGCCCATGCGGTTCGGCTCGGCCAGGCGTTGCGCCGCGGCGACCAGGGCCGCGGCGCGCCGCGGCGGCTGCCCGCGCGCCAGCCGCCCGGTGCGCTGGAACAGGCCGAGCCGGGCCAGGAACGGGCCTTGCGGCACCGGCCCGAACGTCCCGGCTCCGGCGTCGCGCGCCGTCGCGACGAGCGCGGCGAAGTCCACATGGGCAGTGAGGTCGGCGCTACCGGGCGGGGAAAGCGGGTCGGCAGGCCGGCCATCGGCGATGGCCTGCAACGAGTCGCCGGCAGTGCCATGCTCCGGGCCGTAATCCAGGAACAGCGCCGCGCCCGGATGCGCGATGCAGCGCGCGGCGACGTCGGCTACGAAGGCGCGGGCGGGCTCGCAGAGCTCGAGGACATGGGGTTCAGGGGCGATCGCGGCATCCTCACCCTCGGCACTTCGCGCCTCGACCCCTCCCGCGAAGCGCTGGAGGTTTTCCGACGCCAGCTCCACGAACCCCTCCGGGCCGACATGGCGCTCGGTCCAGTCGCCGCCCCGGCGAACGAACTGGCGGATCGGCAGCGCATCGAGGAACTCGTTGGCCAGCAGCAGCAGCGGCGCGTGCGGCACGGTGTCAAGCCGCTCGTGCCAGGTCGCCTCCGGCAGGCGCGCGGCCTGCAACGCGCGCAGCCGGGGGGACGTCTCGATCAGGTGCAGCGACAGGGCGGCGTGGAACTCGGGCGCCACCTGCGCCACCGCCCGCAGCGCGTCCGCCATCAGCGTGCCGCGGCCCGGCCCCGCCTCGACCAGCACCACGGGGCGAGGCCGCCCCAGCAATCCCCAGGTCACCGCCGCCCACAGGCCGAGCAATTCACCGAACACCTGGCTGATCTCCGGCGCGGTGGTAAAGTCGGCGAACGGGTCGTGCGTCGCGTAATAGGCGGCGTTGGCCCGCGCCATGAACGCGTCCAACCGCTCGGTCACGGCGCCGGGCTGCGCGCCGGCTGCGGCACCGGATCGGGCGCGGGACGGGCGCGCCAGATCAGCCAGGCGCCGGCGAACAGCATCGGGATGCACAGCAACTGCCCCATCGTGGTGCCGAACGGGAGAAAACCCAGGAACGCGTCCGGCTCGCGGAAGCACTCGCCGGTGATGCGGGCGATGCCGTAGCCGACCAGGAAGGCGCCGGTCAGCCAGCCGAGCCGCGCGCGCAGCCGCGCGCTGCGGGCCAGGGCGAACATCACGCAGAACAGCACCAGCCCCTCCAGTGTCGCCTCGTAGAGCTCGCTGGGGTATCGCGGCACGCAGCTTGAAGGATCGAGGCCGGCGCATACCGTCTGCCGAAGAGCGTCATAGACCTGCATCGAGGGGTGGGCCGCCGGCGTGGCGTTCGGAAACACCATCGCCCCCGGCCACCACAGCGGCGCGGGCCGCCCCCACAGCTCGCCGTTGATGAAATTGGCGATGCGGCCCAGGCCCAGCCCGATCGGCGCGCACACCGCGATCCGGTCGGCGAAGCCGAGCAACGGGATTCGGTTGCGCCGGCAGAAGATGACGATCGCCACCGCCACGCCGAGCATGCCGCCGTGGAAGCTCATGCCGCCTTCCCAGACGGCGAAGATCAGTGCCGGATGGGCGAAATAGAGCTGCGGCTGGTAGAACAGCACGTAGCCGAGCCGGCCGCCCAGCACCACGCCCAGCGTGGCCCAGGTCAGGAAGTCGTCCACCTGCACCGGCGTCGCCACCGGCGGCGAGCGAAGCACCAGCCGGCGCATCAGACGCCAGCCGAGCACCAGCCCGGTGATGTAGGCCAGCGCATACCAGCGGATGCCGAACGGCCCGAGTTGGACGATGACCGGGTCGAACCGCGGATACAGCAGGACCGAGGTCATACGTACCGGTCGGCGGTTGCCAGGTGGTCCTGCACGTAGCGGCGCACGCCTTCCTCCAGCGGGGTGAACTGGCCCGCGTAGCCGGCCGCGCGCAGACGGTCCATGGGTGCCTCGGTGAACGACTGGTACTGGCCGCGCAGGGCCGCCGGCATGTCGATGAACTCGACCTGCCGCGGCCGACCGGCGGCGTCGCACACGGCGTGCGCCAGGTCGAGGTAGCTGCGTGCCCGCCCGGTGCCCAGGTTGAACAGCCCGTTCACCGCCGGCGTATCCAGCAGCCACAGCATTGCGTCCACCACATCCCCCACCCAGATGAAGTCCCGCTTCTGTTCTCCATCCGGCAGGCCGGGGACATCGGAGCGGAACAGCTTCACCTTGCCGCCGCCGGCGACCTCGTCGTGCTTGACCTTCACCACCGAGATCATCGGCCCCTTGTGGTACTCGTTCGGCCCATAGACGTTGAAGAATTTCAGGCCGACGCATTGCGGCGGCCGTTCCGAGCGGGTTGCCATCGCGCGTGCCACGCGCAGGTCGAAGGCGTGCTTGGTCCAGCCGTACAGGTTGAGCGGCCGCAGCTTTTCCAGGGCGGCCAGGCTGGGGTCGTCGTCGAAGCCGGCCGCGCCGTTGCCATAGGTCGCCGCCGACGACGCATAGACCATCCGGACTCCGCGGCCGGCGCACCAATGCCAGATGCGGCGGCTCAGCTCGACATTGGTGGCCCAGGTGAGGTCGCCGTCCCGCGCGGTGGTCTCGCTGACGGCGCCGAGGTGGAACACCATTTCCAGCGGTGGCCTGGCGTCGAGGAAGGTTTCCAGCTCCGGCGGCGGGATGATGTTGGCCGGAGGGTGCTTGGCGAGGTTGCGCCACTTGTCCTCCTGGCCGAGCCAGTCCACCACGATCGTTTCGTGCCCGCGGGCGGCGAGCGCCGCCTGCAGGTTGGAGCCGATGAAGCCGGCGCCGCCGGTGACCAGGATCATGGCGGCGGGTTATACGGAGGTCTGGCCGGCGGCGAAAGCCGGCGCGGCCGCAAGGAGCAGCGACCATGAGCGATCGTCCGAAGTTCTTCGACGACCTGGCCGGGGTGGCGGGCGGTGCCTTGTCGGCGCTGGCCGGGTTGCGCGAGGAGGCGGAGGCGATGGTTCGTGCCCGAATCGACGAGGCGATCCGCAAGCTGGAGCTGGTGCGGCGGGAGGAGCTGGACGCAATGACCGAGCTCGCCGCCAACGCGCGGGCGGGGCAGGAGGCGGCCGAGGCCACGCTGCGCGCGCTGGCCGACCGCGTGGCCGTGCTGGAAGCGCGGATGGCGACGCTGGAGACTCCGCCGAAACCGCTTGAGTGATTGGTGCGGCGCCATCCCGCCGGCCAGGGCGCGCGAACCGAATTCGTGGCCTCGCCCAAACCGAGCTGCGCATCGGTCGCATGTTCCGCCGCCACCATGACGGCAAGCCGCCAGCAGCAATGCGATCGATCCGGTTGACTGGCGCCGGACTCCCTCTTTATTCCCAACCATGCCAGCGGCCCGGGATGCCGCTGCCGCGCCGGCAGGCGCCTGGGGAAAGGGCCACTTGATGCGCTTGCGCGTGCCGGCTTGCCTGCTTGCCGCCCTGATCGGGCTGAGCCTCGGCCATGCCTGGGCGCAGCAGAGGCCCGGCGGGCCACCGCCGGCTGTCGGCGTGGTGCGGGCGCGGATGCGGCCGATCACCGAGACCTCGGAATTCGTCGGCCGCATCCAAGCCGTCGAGCGTGTCGCCCTGGTGGCCCGCGTCACCGCCTTCCTGGAGCAGCGCCTGTTCACCGAAGGCGCCGAGGTGAACAAGGGCGACCTCCTGTATGTGCTGGAGCAACCGCCGTTCCAGGCGGACCTCGCGGCAAAACAGGCCACGGTGCAGCAGTTGCAAGCCAATCTGACGGACGCCAGCATTGCCTACAACCGCGCGGTGTCGCTGCTGCGCACACCGGCCGGCCAGCAATCCACCGTGGACGACGCCCGTGCGGCCATGCTGGCCGACGTCGCCCAGGTGCAGAACGCCGAGGCGCTGGCGCGCCAGTCGCAGATTAACCTCGACTACACGCGCATCCGCGCGCCGATCAGCGGCAAGATCGGCCGCAGCTCGGTCACCGCCGGCAACGTCGTCTCGCCCAGTTCGGGCGTGCTGGCGACGATCGTCAGCCAGGACCCGATGTACGTGGTGTTCCCCATCGCGGTGCGCACCGCGATCGAGCTGCGCGAGCGCTACGCCGGCAAGGGTGGCTTCAACGCCGTGGCGATCAGGATTCGCCTGCCGGACGGCCGCACGTACGGCCAGACCGGCAAGCTCGATTTCATCGACAACACCGTTTCGTCCAGCACCGATACGCTCATCCTGCGCGGCACCATTGGCAACCCGCTGCTGAACGAGGGCAAGATCGGCCAGGAGCCGATCCGCGAGCTGGTGGACGGCGAGTTCGTCACCGTCATCGTCGAAGGCGTGCAGCCGGTGGAATTGCTCTCCGTGCCGCGCGCCGCGGTGCTGTCCGAGCAGCAGGGAGACTACGTCTATACGGTCGATGCGCAGAACAAGGTACACCAGTCACCGATCCTGCTCGGGCAGTCCACGCCGACCCTCGCCACGGTGCTCAGCGGGCTGACCGAGGGCGAGAGGGTGATCGTGGACGGCGTGCAGAAGGTGCGTCCGGGCCAACTCGTCTCGCCCGGTCCCGCCAGCCCTCCGGTCGCCGCCAGCCCGGCAACGCTGCAAGGCTCCACAGTGCCGCTCAGCGCCGGCACCTCCGCGGCGGCCCGGGCCGGCACAACCGGTGGCGGCACCACGGGCGGGAACGCCACCGGCAAGAGCGCCACCGGTAAGAGCGCCCCTGGGAAGAGCGCCACCGGACAATGATCTCTTCCGTCTTCATCGACCGGCCGCGGCTGGCGATCGTCATCGCCATCGTGCTCACCATCGCCGGAGCGCTGGCGATGCTGCGCATCCCGGTCGCGCAGTTGCCCGACATCGTGCCGCCGCAGGTCACCGTGACCGCCAACTATCCGGGCGCCTCGGCCAGCGTGGTGGAAAGCGCCGTCGCCCAGCCGATCGAGGCGCAGGTGGTCGGCGTTGACAAGATGATCTACATGAAGTCGACCAGCGGCAACGACGGCAGCTACACGCTGACCGTCAGCTTCGACCTCAGTTCCAACCCGGACATCGACGTGGTCAACGTCAACAACCGGGTGCAGACGGCGCTGTCGCAACTGCCGCCCCAGGTGCAGCTCGAGGGGCTTACGGTCGCCAAGCGCTCCTCCGCGATCCTGGAATTCGTGGCGCTCTACAGTGACGATGCGAAGATGAATCCGCTGTTCATCAGCAACTACGTGCTGATCAACGTGCTGGACCAGTTGTCGCGCACGCCCGGCGTCGGCCAGGCCAACCTGTTTTCCAAGCTGAACTACTCGATGCGGGTGTGGTTCGACATCGACCGGCTCACCGCGCTCAGCCTCACGCCCGGCGACATCGTTGCGGCGATCCAGCAGCAGAACGTGGTGGCACCGATCGGTCGGATCGGCGCACGGCCGATCGGCAGCGACCAGCAGTTCCAGTTCAATTTGCAGACGCAGGGCCGGCTGGTCACGCCGCGGCAATTCGGCGCCATCGTGATCCGCGCCAACCCGGACGGCTCGGTGCTGCGCCTGCGCGACGTCGCGCGCGTCGAACTCGGCGCGCAAAACATGGACAGCGAGGCGCAGTTGAACGGGCGCCCCGCCGTGCCGATCGGCATCTACCTCTCCCCCGGCGCCAACGCGGTGGATACCGCGGCGGCGGTTTCCCAAACGTTGGCCGGGCTGGAGAAGCACTTTCCTCCGGGTCTGCACGCCCGGGTGATGTACGACTCCACCGCCTTCGTGCGCGATACCAGGACCGAAGTGATGCGCACCCTGGCCATCGCCTTCGTCCTGGTGGTGGGTGTCGTCTTCCTGTTCCTCGGCAGTGTGCGCGCCACCATTATTCCCACCGTTGCCGTCCCGGTCAGTCTTATCGGCACGTTCGCCGCCCTGCTCGCGCTCGGCTATACCGAGAACACCGTGTCGCTGCTTGCCCTGGTCCTGGCGGTGGGGATCGTGGTCGATGACGCCATTGTCGTGGTGGAGAACGTCGAACGCGTGATGGCGGAAGAGCCGGACCTGCCGCCGGCCGAAGCCACGCGCAAGGCCATGCGCCAGATCACCGGCCCGATCATTGCGATCTCCCTGGTGTTGCTGTCGGTGTTCGTGCCGGTCGGTTTCATCCCCGGCCTGTCCGGCACGCTGTTCCGGCAGTTCGCCGTGACGATCAGTTGCGCCATGCTGATCTCCGCGATCAACGCGCTGACGTTGTCGCCCGCGCTGTGCGCCGTGTTCCTGCGCCATCACGGGCAGCGGCGCGGCGTCATGGGCCGGGTGCTCCGCGGCATCGACAAGGCGCGCGACGGCTACGCATGGGTGGTGCAGCGCCTGGTGCGCGTGGCCGCGGTGTCACTGGTGGCGATCGCGGTCTTCGCCGCCGGCATCTACGCCGCCGCGCGCACCACGCCCACCGGATTCCTGCCGGAGGAGGACCAGGGAGCGTTCTTCGTCGCCATTCAATTGCCGGACGCCGCCTCGGTGTCGCGCTCTGCCGCTGTGGTGGCCAGGGTGGAGCACATCCTGCACAGCATGCCGCAAATCCAGGACACGCTGGCGATCATCGGGTTCTCCCTGCTGGATGGCGGCGTGGCGGAGCCGAACGCCGCCTTCATGGTGGCGCGGTTGAAGCCGTTCGCCGATCGCGTCGGCGTGGCGAATTCGGTGCAGGCGCTGGTCGGCCGCACCTTCGGCGCCGTGCAGCGGATACGGTCCGCGGTGATATTCCCGTTCAACCTGCCGCCAATCATCGGGCTGGGAACCGGCGGCGGATTCGAATACCAGCTTGAAGCGCTGCAAGGACAGGATCCGACGGACAGCGGCGCGGTGATGCGGGGACTGATTGCCGCCGCCAACCAGGATAAGCGGCTGACCCGGGTATTCTCCACCTTCACCGCCACCAATCCATCGCTGTATCTCGACATAGACCGCGACAAGGCGCAGGCGCTGGGCCTGTCGATCAGCGACGTGTTCACCGCATTGGGCGCCACGCTCGGCGGCATCTACGTAAACAACTTCAACCTGTACGGCCGCACCTGGCAGGTGAACATCGAGGGCGAGCCAGCCGACCGCGGCGACATCCCGGCGATATGGCGTATTTTCATCCGGAACAAGACTGGCGACATGGTGCCCCTGCGGGCGATCGCCAGCCTGCGGATCGTCACCGGGCCGCAGGTGGTGACGCGCTACAACAACTACCGCTCGATCACCATCGACGGCGGCCCGGCGCCGGGCGTTTCCTCCGGCACCGCGCTGGCGGCGATGGCGCAGGTGTCGGAGCAGACGCTGCCGCCGGGTTATGGGTTTGAATGGACCGGCACGGCATACCAGGAGCAGCTTGCGGCGGGACAGACGGGCTTGATCCTGAGCCTGTCGGTGCTGTTCGCCTATCTGTTCCTGGTCGGCCTGTACGAAAGCTGGACGATCCCGCTGCCGGTGCTGTTTTCCGTGGTGGTCGGCGTCCTGGGCGCCTATGCCGGCATCCGCATCGCCGGGCTGTCGGTCGATCTCTATGCCCAGATCGGCCTGGTGGTGCTGATCGCGCTGGCGGCGAAGAACGGTATCCTGATCGTCGAGTTCGCCAAGGAACAGCGCGAGGCAGGGATGCCGATTCGCGAGGCCGCAGTGCTCGGCTCGCGCATGCGGTTCCGTGCCGTGATGATGACGTCGGTGTCGTTCGTGCTCGGGCTGGTGCCGCTGGTCTGGGCCACCGGCGCGGCGCAATTGAGCCGTCGCGGCGTGGGGACCGCAGTGTTCGCCGGGATGATCGTGGCGAGTTCGATCGGGATTTTCATGATCCCGATGCTGTACGTGACGTTCCAGACGATGCGCGAGAGCGTGAAGGCACGGTTCCACCGGCAGCCGCGTGCGGCGGACCAGGCCGGCGGGCACGACGACTGACGGGCTGCGCGACGCTGTTCCGACTACTGGCGGATCACGCCGCGGGCGGGAATATTGTTGCGGCGCCAGGAGAAATGCAGTATCATTTTATTCTGAGACTGGCGCAAGAATAATAATCGTATCGGGTTAGCCGGATCGTCATAAGGGGAACACCATGCCTGGCCATGGTCGGTTGTTCGTCTTCGGTGTGGTTTGCGTCGCGGCGGCGCTCGCCGGTTCGCGTGGCGCGTGTGCGCAGGTGGTCAGCGCCAACGCGAACGTGCAAGGCAACGTCACTGTCACGATCCCGGCCAAGGCAGCGGCACCGGCGGCGACCGGCTCGACGGTTGCGGGTGCCTACATCGGCGATGCCGTAGCACCCACGCCGACAGAGATTTACCAGGTCAACGGTGCTCAGGTGAACGTGGCCGCGCCGAATGCCGTCCAGACGGCGGAAACCGGCGCTTTGCAGGCACTAACCAGCGCCGCGCGCTCGGTTGCCAAGGCGGGCAACATCCTGAACCGGAAACCCTATATCGAGGGCGCTCCGAAAGCGGCGATACCCATCCCAGGCCTGAAACCACAGTTGTCGAACTGCACCGCGCCGGACGCGGGCGCGAACGCGAGCAGCCCGTGTAAGGTCGTGGCGGATACCGGCAGCTTTCCCCTGGTGGCGAAAGCAGCCGGGGCCCCGCTGAGCTCCACGGCCAGCACTCAGCAAACCACAGGCCCGGCCATCCCCCCGGTGAACCTTGAACTGGCCTCGGGGTCGGCCACTCAGACGATCAACGCGGCCGGCAAGCTGATACTGAACAGCAACGCCGTCACTCAGGTCGATGCTTCCAAGGCCGTGCCGAAGCCCCTCGCGGTCGGTTTCGGCGTCAACCGCGACCCGGTTGCAATCAGCGGTCTGTCCAGCACGGGACGCGGCATCACCACCGACCTGTCAAGCGTGACGTTCACGCTGTCGTCGACCGGACCAGCAACGGCGAGCGGGGTCTTCGATACGACGCTCGCATCGATCGACGGCAGCAGCGATGTGACCCAGCCCGAAAGCCTGGCCACCCCGTTCTTCGATCTGCTGATTTCCGCGGAGTCCGACTCGGGTGGGGCGCCGGTGGTCAATCCGTACGCGTCTTCGCTGACCGCGTCCGGTTCGATCAGCGATAACCTGGGCGATGTCGGTCTGGCCGCCGTCACGGCGGGCCTGTTTGGCGACCTGACATCCGTGGGCAGCAATGAACTCGGCTTCGCGGCGCCTTACGTCATCACGGTGGGATTGCCGGGCACCTCGCCAAACGCTCTTTTGTACGTCGATTCCGAAACCTATGCGGGCGCCGCCGCTCTGCCCGCGCCGGGTGGACTGGGCACGATGCTGGTTGGCTTGCTTGCGCTTGCGGCCGTCGCCGCCCGCCGGGGCAGTGTTTGCTAGCAGGTCAAACCAAGCGGCGTATTTGATGCGTAACGACTTACGCCGCGTCGAGCAGCGCCAGCGTGTGCCGCGCAATAACGATCTCCTCGTCGGTCGGAATCACATAAGCCTGTCGCGACGAATCCGCCCGCGTCAGCCGCGGGCCGGCCGCCTGGTTCGCCGCCTCGTCCAGCACGAACCCCAGCCATCTCAGTCGGCGCAGCACGCGCTCGCGAATTTCCGGGCTGTGCTCGCCGATGCCGGCGGTGAACACCATGCCGTCGATGCCCCCCATGCTCGCCGCCAGCGACCCCGCCGTGCGCACCACGTGATAGACGAAATACGCCACGGCCAGCTTTGCCAACGGCGCCTCGCTCGCCAGCAGCGTTCGCATGTCGTTGGACACGCCCGACAGGCCCTGCAACCCGCATTCCTCGTAAAGGAACCGTTCCACCCGATCGACGCTCCAGCCTTTCTGCTGTTGCAGCCACAGGATCACGCCGGCATCCAGCGAGCCGGATCGCGTGCCCATCGGCAGCCCGTCCAGCGCGGTGAACCCCATCGAGGAATCGACGCTGCGCCCGCCGGCCAGCGCGCACATCGACGCGCCCGAGCCCAGATGCGCCACCACCACCCGCCCCAGCGCGATCTCCGGCACCTGCGCTGCCAACGCACCGGCGATGTATTCGTAGGACAGCCCATGGAAGCCGTAGCGCCGCACGCCTTCGTGATACAGCGCATCGGGGATGGCGAAACGATCGGCCACCGCCGGATGCCCGCGATGAAACGCGGTGTCGAAGCACGCCACCTGCATCACCCCCGCAAACCGCTCGCCCAGCGCGCGCAGCACCGTCGCCGCCGGCGGATTGTGCAGCGGCGCGAGCGGACTGAGCGCCTCGATCCGCGCCAGCGTCGCCGCGTTCACCACCACCGGCGCGCTCATGTCCGAGCCGCCATGCACCACGCGATGGCCGAACGCGACAAGACCCTCGCGCGCCAGTGGGCCGTCGGGGACCGCTGCCAGCGCATCCAGTGCCGCCGCATGGTCGGGCGCATCGAGTGCCGCCTCATGCACCGGCTTGCCGTCCGCCGTGGCCACCCGCAGGCGGGCCCTGCCGCCGATGCCGTCCACCGCACCGGCCTGAATCTGGTGCAATCCACCACCGATGCCGTAAACGCCGAATTTCAGGCTGGAGGAGCCGGCATTCAGCACGCACAGGCGACGATTTGTCTCGTTGGCGTTCATGACCTCTTGGCCTTTCATCTTCCATGCGGGCATGCTCCGATCACACCATGACGAGCCTCGGAGAGACAGGACCATGACGGCGACAAAGTTCGGCCTCGCGCAACCGGTCCGCCGCGTGGAGGACCCGCGCCTGCTGATCGGCGCGGGCCGCTACACCGACGACATCGTTTTGCCCGGCCTGCTGCACGGCATCGTCCTGCGCAGCCCGCACGCCGCGGCGCGGATCGGCCGGATCGACACCGCGGCGGCGGCATCGCTCGGCGGGGTCAAGGCAATCTATACCGCGGCGGACACGCGCGCTGACGGCATCGCGCCGCTGCCTTGCGCCGCGCCGGTACAGAACCGCGACGGGACGCCGCAGGCGACGCCGCCGCATCCGGTGCTGGCGGACGGCATGGTGCGGCATGTCGGCGACCCGGTGGCGTTCATCGTCGCCGACACCGCCAAGGCCGCGCGCGACGCCGCGGAACAGATCGAGGTGGATTACGAAATTCTGCCGTCGATCACCGATACGGCCAGGGCGATCGACCGCGGCGCCCCGTTGGTCTGGCCCGAGGTCGCTCACAACATCGCGTTCGACTGGGAAATCGGCGACAAGGCGGCGACCGAGCAGCACTTCGCCAAGGCCGCGCATGTCACGAAGCTGACGGTGGTGAACAACCGCATCGTCGTGTCGTCGATGGAAGCGCGCGCCGCGATGGCCGACTACGATGGCGCAACCGGGCGCTGGACGCTGTATGCCAACACCCAGGGCGGCTGGCTGGTGAAGAACCTGATCGGCCCGGTGTTCAACGTCGAGCCGGACAGGTTCCGCGTCATCACCCCCGATGTCGGCGGCGGCTTCGGCATGAAGCTTTTTCTCTACGCCGAGCATGTGCTCACCTGCTACGCGGCGCGCAAGCTGGGGCGGCCGGTGAAGTGGGTTTCCGATCGCAGCGAGGCGTTCCTCGCCGATACGCAGGGCCGCGACAACGTCACGCTGGGCGAACTGGCGATCGACGCGGAGGGAAAATTCCTGGCGTTGCGGACGCGCAACATCTCCAGCATGGGCGCCTATCTTTCCAACTTCGCGCCGTTCATCCCGACTTTTGCCGGCACCAGCGTGCTGTCCAGCATCTACGGGTTCCAGGCGATCCACGCCAACGTGCTCGGCGTGTTCACCAACACCGTGCCGGTGGACGCCTATCGCGGCGCCGGCCGGCCGGAGGCCAACTATCTGGTCGAGCGTCTGGTGGACGCCGCCGCGCGCGAATTGAAGATCGACCGCGCCGAGCTGCGCCGCCGCAACATGGTGCCGCCGAGCGCGATGCCGCACGCGACTCCGGTTGGCAAGACGTACGACAGCGGCGATTTCCGCAAGGTGTTCGACATCGCGCTGGACAAGGTGGACTACGCCGGCTTCGCGGGGCGCCGCGCGGACGCGGCGAAGCGCGGCAAGCGGCGCGGCATCGGTTTCGCCTATTACCTGGAGGCCACCGGCGGCGATCCGACCGAACGCGCGGAAATCCGTTTTTCCGACGATGGGTTCGTCGATGTCTATGTCGGCACGCAATCCACCGGCCAGGGCCACGAAACCGCCTATGTGCAGCTCACCGCCACGCGGTTGGGCATCGACGGCGAGAAAATCCGCATCCGCCAGGGCGACACCGATACGATCCCGGTGGGCGGCGGCACCGGCGGCGCTCGCAGCCTGTATTCCGAGGGCCAGGCGATCGTGCTCACCACCGATACGATCATCTCCAGGGGCAAGCAGGCGGCGGGCGAAATGCTGGAGGCGTCGGCTGCGGACATCACGTTCGCCGCGGGGCGGTTTTCCATCGTCGGCACCGATCGCGGCGTCGATATCCTCACGCTCGCCGCGACGCAACGACAAAAGGCGGCGGCGGGGGGCCAGGCGACCACGTTGGATGCGGCGGAGGTCGCGAATATCGATTTCCACACCTTCCCCAACGGCTGCCATCTGGCCGAGGTGGAAGTGGACCCGGAAACCGGCGTGGTCAGCGTGGTGCGCTATGCCGTGTTCGACGATGTCGGCAAGGCGGTGAACCCGATGATCGTGCGCGGCCAGGTGCAGGGTGGCGTGGCACAAGGCACCGGCCAGGCGCTGTTCGAGCGCACGGCCTACGACGCGGCGTCGGGCCAGCTCCTGTCCGGCAGTTTCATGGACTACGCCCTGCCGCGCGCCGGCGACCTGCCGGAGATTTATGTCGAGCTGGTGGAGATCCCCTGCACCACCAACCCACTCGGCGTGAAGGGCGCGGGTGAGGCGGGCGCCGTCGGCAGCCCTCCGGCAGTGATCAACGCCTTGCTCGACGCGCTGGGCGGCGACGGCGTGACGCATATCGACATGCCCGCAACGCCCGAGACGGTGTGGAAGGCGATGACGCTCGCGCGTGTGGCGTAGCAACGCCGTTCCGTCATCCCCATGGTCTCCGTCATTCCCGCGAAAGCGGCGACCCAACCCCGGATCTGGTCCGCGAGCGATTTTGGTCCGCGCTTTCGCAGGGATGACGGAGAGCACGGGGATGACGCTCAACCTGGAATGACGGCTGTGCGGCCAGCTTCAGAACGTTTATTCCGCGGCGGACGATAACCGCATCACTTGAGGAGTTGCCCCGATGCCCGGACGGGTCGAAGCAAAGCTGGCGGAAATCGGCATCACCCTGCCGCGGCCGATGGCGCCGATTGCCAACTACGTGCCCTATGTCGTCACCGGCAATCTGGTCGTGGTGTCAGGCCAGGTTCCCGCGCGCGACGGCGTGGTTGCCGTCACCGGCCGGGTGGGGATCAGCCTGTCGATCGACCAGGGCAAGGCGGCGGCCCGGCTGTGTTTCATCAACGTGCTGGGGCATTTGAAGGCGGCGTGCGACGGCGACCTGGATCGGGTCAGGCGTGTGGTGCGGCTGGGCGGGTTCATCGCCTCGCCGCCGGAATTTACCCAGCATGCGTTGGTGATGAACGGCGCGTCGGACCTCGCGGTGGCGGTGTTCGGCGACGCGGGCCGCCACGCGCGCACCACGATCGGCGTCCCTGCCCTTCCCGCCGACGCCGCGGTCGAGGTGGAAGGGATGTTCGAGATCGGCTGGGCGTAACCTCGCCCACGCAGTGGGAGAGGTCGAGACGCGCAAGCGGCGAGGGTGATCGGGTCGGCACCGAGCACCCCTCGCCCAGCCAACCCCACTCAACAAACCCCTGACAAACGCCGCGAACCTCCGTAATCTGGCGCCATGCCCGACGGATCTGCCACACTCACGCTGACACTGCACCGCACGATCGGCGAGATTTCCGCCGCCGACTGGGATGCCTGCGCCGGGGGCGAGAATCCGTTCGTCAGTTATGCCTTCCTGAGCGCGCTGGAAGACAGCGGCTCGGCGTCCGCCCGCACCGGCTGGCTGCCGCAGCACGCGGCGCTGCGCGGCGAGGACGGCACCGTGGTGGCGGTGGCGCCGATGTACGCCAAGTCGCACAGCTACGGCGAATACGTGTTCGACCACGGCTGGGCGCACGCGCTGGAGCGCGCCGGCGGCGACTATTATCCGAAGCTGCAGGTGGCCGCGCCGTTCAGCCCGGTGCCCGGTCCGCGGCTGCTGCGCCGTCCCGGCAGCGGTGTCCCGACCGGCGCGCTGGCCAGCGCGTTCGAACAGGCGTGCCGTTCGCTGGACCTGTCCTCGGTGCACGTGACGTTCTGCACGCAGGACGAATGGACCGAGCTGGGCCAGGCGGGCTGGCTGCAACGGGTCGGCATGCAATTCCATTGGGAGAACGTCGGCTACGGCAGCTTCGACGATTTCCTCGGCGCGCTGTCGTCGCGCAAGCGCAAGGTGTTGCGGCGCGAGCGGCGCGACGCCAACGCCGCCGGGCTGACGTTCCACGCGCTGACCGGCGACGCGCTGACCGAGGCGCGCTGGGATGCCTTCTATCGCTTCTACCGCTCGACGGTGGATCGCAAATGGGGATCGGCCTACCTGACCCGCGAGTTCTTTTCATTGCTCGGCGAGCGGCTGGGCGATCGTGTGGTGCTGATGTTGGCCGAGAGCAACGGCAAGCCGGTGGCGGGCGCGTTGAACCTGGCGGGCAGTGAGGCGCTGTATGGCCGCAATTGGGGCTGTCGCGGCGACTGGCCGTTCCTGCATTTCGAACTCTGCTACTATCGGGCGATCGACTGGGCGATCGAGCACGGCCTGCAACGCGTCGAAGCCGGCGCGCAGGGGCGGCACAAGATTCAGCGCGGCTACCTGCCGAAGCCGACCTACTCGGCGCATTGGATCGCACATGCCGGGCTGCGGCGGGCGATCGCCAATTTCGTGGAGGAGGAGCGGCGTGGCATCCGCGTCGAAATGGAGGCGCTGGCAGAACAATCGCCGTTCCGCCGGGCGGGCGAGGCCGACGGATGATTCAGCAATCGTTGACGTCCGCGCGGCATGCGGTGTGGCGCCAGGCGTTCGGGCAGCGGCGGCGCGGGCATTCGCCGATAGGCCGGCAGCGGCCAGCCGCGTGAAGCCGGCTGGTCAGGCGCCGCTTCGCCACGCATGCCGATATTCCGCCGGCCTTTGCGCGGCAAAGCCGTCGCCTTGGGTGGCCGGCCCTTGCCTTCGCGCGCCCGCTGCGCAACCCTGACGACCAGCCAGTTAATCCCGGACAGGCAGACGTGGGGGAGCAGAGCCGTGAACGATGCAGTGGTGACCGAGTCGTTGAAGCGTTTCAAGTGGGTCGGAACGCGCCCCATCCGCCCGGATGGCGTGCCCAAGGTGACCGGCCGCGCGCTGTATGGCGCGGACATGAAGATGGCGGGCATGCTGCATGGTCGCATCCTGCGCTCGCCGCACGCCCACGCGCTGATCAAGTCGATCGACACGTCGAAGGCGGAAAAGCTGCCCGGCGTGAAGGCGGTGGTCACCGCGGCCGACTTCCCCAACCAGAAGTTCGAGTATATCGGCCCGGAGCGGGTGGCAGTGAATTTCTGGCACGTCACGCGCAACATCATGGCGCGCGAGAAGGTGCTGTATGAGGGCCATGCGGTCGCCGGCGTGGCGGCGATCAACCCGCGCATCGCCGAAGAGGCGCTGGCGCTGATCGACGTCGAGTACGAGGTGCTGCCGCACGTCATCGACGTCGATGCGGCGATGGCGCCCGACGCGCCCCTGCTGTTCGACGACATGATCACCCGTGGCGTCGAGCCGGCACCCACGAAACCGTCCAACGTCTCCAAGCGGCTGGAGTTCAAGATCGGCGACCTGGACGCCGGCTTCGCCTCGGCCGACGTGGTGATCGAGAAGGAGTTCAAGACCGCCGCGGTGCACCAGGCCTATATCGAGCCGCATGCCTGCGTCGCCCGCATCGAGGCCGACGGCCAGGGCGAAGTGTGGTCGAGCAGCCAGGGCCACTTCCAGATGCGCGCGCTGACCGCGCAGATCCTCGGTATCAAGATCGGCGATTTGCGGTTCTATCCGGCCGAGATCGGCGGCGGCTTCGGCGGCAAGACGGTGACCTACCTGGAACCCGTCGCCGTGCTGCTGTCGAAGAAGTCCGGCCTGCCGGTGCGGCTGATGATGAGCCGCGAGGAAGTGTTCAAGGGCTCGGGCCCGACCTCCGGCTCGTCCATGTGGGTGAAGATCGGCGTCAAGCGGGACGGCACGCTGGTGGCCGCCGATGGCATCTTCAAGTTCCAGGCTGGCGCGTTTCCGGGGTCGCCGGTGATGAACGGCTGCCTGTGCGCGTTCGCGCCATACGACATCCCGAACCAGCGCACGGTCGGCTACGACGTGGTGTCCAACCGGCCGAAAGCGGCGGCGTATCGCGCGCCCGGCTCGCCGATCTCCGCCTTCGCGGTGGAGAGCGTGCTGGACATGTGCGCGCGGAAGATCGGCATGGACCCGCTGGAGATGCGGCTGAAGAACGCCGCCAAGCCCGGGACGCCGACCATCTTCGGGCCGAAGCACGCGCATGGCGGCTACGCCGAGACCATCCAGGCGCTGCTGAACCACCCGGCGTACAAGACGAAGCTGGGGCCGAACCAGGGGCGCGGCGTGGCCTCCGGCTACTGGTTCAACGGCGGCGGCGAATCCAGCGCCACGCTGCAGGTGAACGCCGACGGCACCGTGCTGGTGGCGACCGGCAGTCCGGACATCGGCGGCTCGCGCGCCTCGATGGCGCTGATGGCGGCGGAGACGCTGGGCGTGGACTACAATCAGGTGCGGGCGATCGTCGCCGATACCGGGTCGATCGGTTACACGCACGTGACCGGCGGCTCGCGCGTCACCTTCGCGACCGGCACCGCGGTGGTGAACGCCACCAAGACGGTGGTGAAGGACCTGATCAGGCGCGCCGCGCTGATCTGGGACGTCGATCCGGAAGGCGTGATCTGGGAAGACGGCCATGCCAAGCCGGCCGGCGCCAACGTGGGAGAATTCAAGCCGTTGTCGCTGCGCGAGATCGCGGCGAAGTCGGCCGCCACCGGCGGGCCGATCACCGCGGCGGCGTCGGTGAATGCCGGGGGCCAGGCGCCCGGTTTCACGACTCAGTTCTGTGATGTGGAAGTGGACCCGGAAACCGGCAAGGTGACCATCCTGCGCTTTGTCGCGGCGCAGGACGTGGGCCGCGCGATCCACCCGAGCTACGTCGAGGGGCAGATCCAGGGTGGCGTGGTGCAGGGCATCGGCTGGGCGCTGAACGAGGAATACATCTACAACGCCAAGGGGCTGCTCGATAACGCCGGGTTCCTGGACTACCGCTGCCCGGTGGCGTCCGACCTGCCGATGATCGAGGCGGTGCTGGTGGAGGTGCCGAACCCGGCGCATCCGTATGGTGCGAAGGGCGTGGGCGAGGTGAACATCTGCGCACCGATGGCCGCGATCGCCAACGCGATCGAACGCGCCGTGGGCGTGCGGATGCCGGAGCTGCCGATGTCGCCGCCGCGGGTGCTCGCCGCGCTGGATGCGGCGAAAGCGGCGTAGCGGGGGGAGTCGCGTGGGATGACCGCTGGTGCGGCACCGGCCCGGGTGGTGTTCACCAGCGGCTTCAGCGCACGCTATACCGGCGGCGTGCGGGAGTTCGCGATCGAGGCGAAGAACCTGCGCGGCGTGATCAAGGTGATGGACGCGAAGTTTCCCGGCCTGGGCCAGACGCTGGAGGACGAGACCACGGTCGCGATCGACGGAGAGTTGTTCGAGATCGATTTTCTTGCCCCGGTGAAGCCGGGGGCGGAGGTGTTCTTCATTCCGAAGATCGAGGGGGGGTAAGGGGCGCGACGCCAGCGACGTGTGAACGATCCGCGTGCGAAATCCCACGACACTCTGGACGCCGCCTCACCAATGATTTCGACGGCCCGGACCAGGGCAAAGAACAGCATGCGGTCGCCTTCCAGCTCGGGGCGGTTGGGGGAAGGTCGGCGCCGAAGGCATCGACCCTCTCCGCGGCGCCGATCATGTGCGGTATGCGGATCCGATCTTCAGGCGGCATACTGAATTTCGGCGCTGGGGACGATCTCGCCACGAAAGTGGCGGCTGGGGTCTTGCGCCGTGCGCAGATCAACGCGCCGTCCGCCAGGCAGCGACGAGAGCTCGGCCTCGATCCCCGCCAGCCCCACCGGCGCTGAAAGCGACCCGGAACCGAACTTCACCAGCAGGTCAACGTCGCTGTCCGGCCGGGCAGTCCCTTTCAGGACCGATCCGAACAGTGACAGCCTCCGGATGTGGTGCTGCCGGCAGAGTGCGGCCAGTGCGGCGCGATCAGCAAAAAGACTTTCGGTCATCATCTCTCCGCTCTCCGCCTGTCGCGCGAACACGTTGGTCGATGCCGTTGCGACCGGACTACAGCGTGCGCGTGCGTGCGCGGCGCCGGCGGCGAAGTGCGGGATGACGTCGCCGGAAATCTTGACGCGCGCTCTACAGCCAGTCCGCCGGCCCGACACGCACTCGGCTTTGACCGCGCTGAGCAGGGTTTCGTGGTGTTGGTGCCAAGCAGAAATGGCCCCTTCAGGGGCATGTCAGGTGCTTGTGAGAGAGCCCGTGCCGGCTCTGCACACGCCGGTTCCCGCAAAAAGCGGTCTGACCATGTGCGGTCGGCCCTGGAGTTTCCCACGCGCCAAAGGCGCCGGCTCAGGTATCACCCGGCCCCCGGAAGGGCTGCCGCTGGATGCAACCGGCTGCCGGGCCGGCGGCTATGGGGGCGGCCGAACGACGGGCGCAGGTCTCAGCCCATGGCCTGCGCCGCCAGCGGCTCGATCTCGTACATGATCCGCACCTCGCCGGGCTGGGAAAACGGGTATTTGTCCTTCCCAAGATATTTCTTCGCCAGTGAATCGATGTGCGCCGACGCACCTTCCTCGGTCGCGCGCACCACCCGCCCGCGAATTTGCAGGTAACGATAGGCATTGTCGGGGTCCAGGATCGACAGCGCGACGCGCGATCCCTCTTGCATGTTGCGCGCCTTCGTCCTCCCCTTGGCGGTGTTCACCCGCACATGCCCGTCGGTGTAATCGAACCACACCGGCGTCACTTGCGGCGATCCGTCCTTCATCACGGTGGCGAGATGCGCGAAGGTCTTCTTCTGTTGCAGCAGGTCCATATAGGCGGCGGGTATCTCGGTCATCGCACGCGGTCTCCTTTGCCGACGGCACGTATATGGGGGGCGGACGGCGCCGTGCCAGCCACATCAGGCCGCCCGACCCGGTCCTGACCCGGCGGGCGGCGCAGGTCCAGCCACGCGCGGACCGCCGGGTGCGCCTCGGCCGCGCTCTCAGTCCGGGCGGGGCACGCGATCCTGCCGGCGCCCCAATTCCGGCCGCACGCCGGCAAGCTCAGAACGCGACTCAATCGCATTCAGAGCCGCCGGCAGCATGGCGCGGGAATTACCGCCTTCGTCGTCTATCTCATGGATTATCGGTTTGCGCCGGAGGATCGCCTGGCCCTGCTGACGGCTGAACGGTTCGGCGTGAGCCTGTCCCGCGCGACCAGCGGGCAAATGAGCCGTCGCGCGGCCGGGCGCCTGCAAGGTTTTGCCGAGGCGGTGCGCGAGCGGATCGTCAGCGCAACCGTCAAGCATGTTGACCAGACCGGATCTCGCATCGGCGGGCGCACGAACAGGCCGAACGGGACGCCCGCATGAGGAGCTTCGGCGGAAAATCTCTGGCGGATTCCGATCGGTCCCTGGCTGCCAGCGATTTCGCCATCAGCCGGACCATGATCGGAACCGCGAGGAAGCAGGGCTGGGAGGTCATTCACAGCCTCCTCCGAGTCCCACGACATCTCGTCGCCGACCTCTCCTCGGCCTGGGCCGCCACCAGCTACCTGGGCAGCAACGTCGCGGCAAACCCTGACGCCGCCGCCGACCGCGTTGCGCCGCCTTCGCCTGGCTCGCGATCCGCGTGCTGCACTCGTCATTTCGCCGTTGCCTGCAGGCCCGCGGAAGGCGCCTCAGGCCAGGTCATCGACAGCGCCTTGCCGTTGGCCGAGGTGTTGATCCGCCCCGGTTCGGTCGCCCTCCGCCGGGATACCGAACGCGACCGCCGTTTGCCGGTCCGGCCATGCCTGGAGTGACGGGTCGCGCGTTGCTGCTTGTGCCAGGCGTTGAGGTCGTCCACGGTCACGTAGCCCTTTTTGCCGGCGTCGATCTTCTTGAAATGGCGCGCCACCGTGACGTAGCCGGCGCGGGCTTCCCGCAACGTCAGATGGCCGTCATGGGCGACGTTCGCCTCGGCAAAACGCTGCTGCCACGTCATGTGACGGTATCGCGGGGCGGCCCGGGCGGGCGCGAGCGGAGCGGACGCGATCGCGGCAGGTGCGGCAGGGCGCGGCGGGGCGGTCTGCGCGTGCGCCTGGAGCGCGAGCAATGGCAGGACGAGCAGCATGGGCAGCAGACGCATCGGGGTGGCTCCTATGCGAGGAATGACACCGCCGATTTTCGGCTACAGGTGCTAATGCTTGGTGAATGGGGGCGCAGGTTGGTGCCCCTCTGCGCGGCAGCCGCCATCGCAGGGCGGCACGACAGAAGAACCCTCGTGCCGGGGCGGGTTATTCCGCTGCCTGCGCCACGCCGGCAACCCGCGTGCGGGTGCGCAGCGTCACGAATTCCTCCGCCGCCGTCGGGTGTATGCCGATGGTCCGATCGAAATCCGCCTTGGTCGCGCCCATCGCCACCGCGATCGCCAGGCCCTGCATGATCTCCGGCGAATCCTCGCCCAGCATGTGTGCGCCCAGCACGCGCTGCGTTGCCTGATCCACCACCAGCTTCATCAGCGACCGGCGCGACCGGCCCGACAGCGTGTGCCGCATCGGCGTGAACATCGACACGTAAACATCCACCGGCCCGTGCGCCGCCGCCTGCGCTTCGGTCAGCCCGACGGTGGCGATCGGCGGTGTGGAGAACACCGCCGATGGCACATTGGCCAGCGAGATGCTGCGCGGATGCGCGCCGAACAGGGAGTCGGCCAGCGCGTGACCCTCGGCGGTGGCGACCGGCGTCAGGTTGACGCGGTCGGTCACGTCGCCCATGGCATAGATATGTGGCTGGGTGGCACGCAGGTGCGCATCCACGATCACCGCGCCCTTGTCGTCGAGGCACACCCCGGCCTTGTCCAGCCCGAGATGTTGCGTCGCCGGGCGGCGGCCGGTGGCGAAGAACACCAGGTCGGCGCGCAGGGTGTGGTTCTCGCCGAAGGTCAGCACACGGCGGTCGCCGTCGGCTTCCAGCTTCAGCGGCCGGCAGCCGGGATGCAGCGCCACGCCCTGCGTGCCGAGCGCCTCGGCCAGGCCCTCGCGCAGGTCGTGGTCAAAGCCGCGCAGCGGCAGCGGCTGGCGGTAGATGAGGTGCACCTCGGCACCGAGTGCCTGGAAGATGCCGGCGAACTCCACCGCGATGTAGCCCGAGCCGACAATGGCGACGCGCTCCGGCATGCGCGGAAGAAAGAACGCGTCATCGGAGATGATGCCGAGTTCGGCGCCAGGGATGGGGGCGCGTTCCGGATGACCGCCGGTGGCGATCACGATGCGCTCGGCGGTGACCTGCTTGCCGCCGACATCAAGCGTGTGCGGATCGAGGAACACCGCACGCGCGTCGAATATCGTCGCACCGGCGGTGTCGAGCAATCTGCGGTAGGTGGCGTTGAGGCGGCCGATCTCCTGGTCCTTGGCGGCGATCAGCTTGTGCCAGTCATGCGGGCCCTTCTTGATGGTCCAGCCGAAGCCGGCGGCGTCGTCCGCCCAGGCGCCGTATTCGCCTGCCTGCACCAGCAGCTTTTTCGGCACGCAGCCGACATTGACACAAGTTCCGCCCCAGAAGCGCTCCTCGGCGATGCCGACGCGCGCGCCATGGCCCGCGGCAATGCGGGCGCAGCGCACCCCGGCCGAGCCGCCGCCGATGACAAACAGGTCGAAGTCCATCTTGTCTGCACCTTCTGTGGCAGCTTGCGCCGGGAGGTTCGCCCGCCACCGAATTTTGTGCCAGCCCCGGCGGCATGGCAACACCCGGCCATGCCTCTTCCGTGCCGCGCGGGATTGTGCCGCGAAGCGGATCGACGCGGCGACCGACCGGGTTCGGTTGCGGCCGGTTGCGGCCGCGGCTATAACGCCCGGCGCGGCCGGCCGACCCATCCGATCGGCCGGCGCCACGCATGGAGAGGTGCCGGAGCGGTCGATCGGGGCGGTCTCGAAAACCGTTGTACCCTTCTGGGGTACCGTGGGTTCGAATCCCACCCTCTCCGCCAGATCAGAACAGAACTGCGAACACCGGGCGCAGCCGATTCTATGCCCGAGGCGGCGGCGAGCGTTCTGAGCAGATCACCCTTTCATCCCACTATGCGGCCGTCGCCGTCGGCGGCCTCGACATGCTGGGCCAGCGCACGCGGGTGCTCGCGTCGATAGCCGCCGTCGATTCGTATCCGGTCGCGGACGGCGTTAGCTTGCGCGTGATCGCGGATAGCTTTGAGGCCGACGGCGCGCTCCTCCAACGCCGGGTCGTCAAGATCGGTGACGCCGGTCTCGATGGCGTCATAGAGTCGCTTGAGCCGTAGGTCCGTCTCAGCCGCGCATTTGTTGAGTTCCGCGATTCTTTCTCTGCCTCCGGCTTGGGTTTCTCGGGCTTTGCCTCGGCAGGCCGGGCAACGGCAGGTTTCCTGGCGTCCCGCTCGGCACGCTGGCGCGCCCGCTCCTGCTGCTGGGCGCGCAAGGTTTCGGCCACTGCCAGCGCCTGCTTGACGCGCCGTGCGCCGTCCTCCGCCACCCGCTGGCGCGCCGCCGGCGCACCCGTTCTTCCGCCTCCTGCCGGCCGACCTCCAGCATACTGTGCCGGCGGAACGATGCCGCTCCCGCTCCCGCGGCCGCCCGCACCCGCACGCCATCCTGTGCCACACGGTCGAGCTTCGCCGCGTCGATCGTCAGCAACGCGGTGAAGCTGGAGACCAGCACTTGCTCCAGCACCGCGCCGTGCGTCACCTGGAAGTCCGCCAGCGTCTTGGCGTTCATCCCGACACCGCCGCACCGCCACCGGAAGGCGATGTGCACCGCGCACAGCCGTGCCGGTTCGCGGGCGCCGCCGATCCCTTGCACGGTGGCGTAAAGCCACAGCGCCGGCAGGATGCGCGGGTCTGCCGGCGGATGCCCGGGCCGGCTCTCCACCGGCTTGATCGGCCGATCTGCTTCCAGGGCGGTGTTGCTGCCGAGGCCGCTTCCGTCCGGCGCACGCCGCCGAAACCGCGAGCGGCCGATCCACCACGACCGCGCGCGCAGTCGTCATGGCGCCGGGGGACGCCGCGGCTCAGGGCACCGGCATCGCCCCGGTCAACGCCAGGGCCGGTTCGTAATAAAGCCCCAAGGGCTGGTCCGGCAGCGCGCGGACCGCCACCGGCACGCCGCCGTGCAGCCCCGGTAACGGCGGAGCAACGCCCGCCGCGCCGATCGCGAGCGCCATCATCGTCAGTGCGACCAGGGCGAATCCCAGCCCCGTGGCGATCGCGCGCCACAACCTGCCGTCGCCGCACCACAGGCGGGAAGCGTCCTGACAAGACGCGGAACGGAACGCCCGACGCGGGCGCCATGCGAGGCTCCGCACGGGATGAACAAGCTGAGCAACGGTCACGGAACTTCTCCCCCGCCGGGCGGTTGTCGCCCGGCTGCCGTTGCGACACATGGTTTTCGTGGAAGGCGGCGGTTACCCGGGCCAAGCGCACAGGAGCTTTGCGCTGGCCGCACGGATGGCTAAACCAGCCAGGCGGTGTCGTTCTCGCCCCAGACCCGCGCGTCCGCCAGCCGAGCCTCCTCCGCCCGGCCCATCGCGACGACGAAGTCGATCATCACCCGGGTTCGCGGCGCCAGGTGCCGCCGCGACGGATACACGACGAACATCTGCTCTCGGCCGGACGGATAGTCGGCCAGCAGCCGGTAGAGCCGGGCGGCGCGGATATCGTCCACCACCTGCGACTCCGGCAGCTTGGCGATGCCGTAACCGGCCAGCGCGGCGCGGTGCACCACCTCGCCGTTGTCGGCGCGGAGGGCGCCGGCGACCAGCACCTCCACCGGCCCATCCGGCCCGGTGAAGCGCCAGTGGGCGCTGTCCGGTCCAGTGTCGTGGATGATGCAATTGTGTTGCGTCAGCTCGCTCGGGTGGCGCGGCGCGCCGCGCTGCTCGAGATAAGCCGGCCCGGCCACGATGACCCGGCCGAACGTGCCGATGGCGCGAGCCACCACCGAGGTGTCGCCCGGCTGCCCGCGTTGCAACGCCAGATCAAGCCGTTCCTCCACCAGGTCGCCGAACCGGTCGGCAACCACCAGCTCGACGGACAGGGCCGGATAGCGCTGGAACATCACCGGCAGCCGCGGAACGATCAGCGTCGCCACGGCGGGCGGGACGCCGATCCGCACCAGGCCGCTCGGCGAGCTGCGCTGGCGCCCCAGCGTCTCTTCCATTTCCTGCGTCGTCTCGATCAGGTGCCGGGCGTGGTTGACCAGGTCCTGGCCGTCTTCCGTCAGGCTGAGCCGGCGGGTGGTGCGGTGGAACAGCCGCACCCCGAAATGCGCCTCCAACTGGCCGATCAGCCTCGTCGCAGCCGAGTGGCTCGTGCCCGCCTCGCGCGCGACGGCGGAGAACGAGCCGGTCTCCACCACGCGCACGAAGGTCCCGAGGGCTCGGAGCAGGTCCATGATTTATCCGATTTGGGCACAGATCATGTGCAGGATCGTCGGATTATAGCTGGCGGTTGGCAAGCCCATCTCCCGGTGCGTCGGCAGCCAAGGGCAAACGAACCGGCGGCCAGACCGATCGAACAAGGCCCGCCATTGCGACGGGACTTTGCAACAGGAGACCACGATGAAGAAATTCCTTTTCGCCGCGATCGCGGCGGTTACCCTCAGCCTCAGCCTCGGATCGGCTTACGCGGCCCAGACGACGAACTCGAGCCTGAGTTCCGGCGCCTGGATCAACAATCAGCCTCCGGCCTTTGTTTACAGCGCGCCCGGCGGCTGACCGGGTCACGGTTAAGCCTGTGGGGAGGGGCCGGCCCAGTGCCGGCCCTTCCTGATTCTGCGGTCATTCCCGTGTCGCCGCCGCGGCCAGCAACCGTCTCGCCTCCGTCGCGTCCGCCGCGATCTGCGCCTTCAGCGCGTCCAGCCCGGGGAACTTCCGCTCCTCGCGGATATAGGCGTGCAGCGCCACCGCCAGTTCCGCGCCATACAGGTCGCCCTCGAAATCGAAGATGTTGACTTCCAGCCGGCTCTCGGTGCCGGCGTTCACCGTCGGCCGCCGGCCGATATTCGCGACACCGTCGCGGATCGTCCCATCCGGCAGCCGCACCGTCACCGCGTACACCCCACGCGCCGGCTCCAGGTGCCGGCCCAGCGCGATGTTCGCGGTGGGGAACCCAATGGTCCGGCCGCGCTTGTCGCCGTGCGCCACCTCGCCGCGGATCGCCCAGGGGCGGCCAAGTTCCGCCGTCGCCCGCTCGGGATAGCCGTCCTGCAGTTCGCGCCGGATGCGGCTGGAGGACAGCGGTCCCTGCGCGTCGCTCACCAGCGGCACCAGCGTGACGCCGATGCCCAGCGCCGCGGCGCGCGCGGTGAGGAACACGGTGTCGCCGCCGCGGCGGTGTCCGAACGCGAAATCCGGCCCGCACACCACGTGGCGCGCGCCGATCCCCTGGTGCAGCACCTCGGCCACGAACGCCTCGGCCGGCATCAGGCTGAACGCGTGGCCGAACGGCATCTCGTACACCAGGCTCACGCCTTGCGGCGCCAGCAGGTCGGCGCGCTCGGCTGAGAGCGTCAGGCGGAATGGCGGATCGTCGGGCCGGAACATCTCGCGCGGATGCGGCTCGAAGGTCAGCACCGCCAGCGGCGCCTTGGGCCGCGCGGCGTGGGCGGCCCGGAGCAACTGCACGTGGCCCAGATGCACGCCGTCGAAATTGCCCAGCGCCACCGTGGCGCCGCGCGCGTCCGGCGGCAGGTCCCGCCAGTGATGGAAGATCCGCATAACGCGCTCTTGCTTCTAATTCTCCCCCTCCCCTTGCAGGAGGGGGGAGGAGGAGGGGTGCCTACCGCCAGGGATCATGGCTGTACGCACCCCTCCCCACCCCGCTTCCCACAAGGGGAGGGGGAGAACGCCGGCCGCCGTGCAAAAAACAACGCTCATCGCCATCAACCCCGCGACGGAACCTGCACATACGCCTCGCCGTCGATCACCACCTCGTCGCCGACGGTGCAGACGGTGCTGAGCGTGGCGCGCTTCTTCTCCGGGTTCAGTGCGGTGACGGTCACCGTCGCCCGCACCGTGGCGCCGATCTTCACCGGCGCGGCGAAGCGCAGCGACTGCCGCATATACAGCGTGCCCGGTCCGGGCAGTTGCGTGCCCAGCACGCCGGAAATCACGCCGGCGGCGAGCATGCCATGGGCGATGCGCTCGCCGAAGATCGAGGTTTTTGCCGATTCGGCGTCCATGTGCGCCGGGTTGGTGTCCATGCTGACCGCCGCGTACATCAGGATGTCGGCCTCGGTGATGGTCTTGGCCAGGCTGGCCGTCTGGCCGACCCGCAGGTCCTCGAAGAAGTGGCCGGTGGTCATGCGCGAGGTCCGCCTGTGCTGCCCGAGCGGCTTTCTGGGCGAAATGGCCGGGCGAAGCAACCAGCCGGGGCGGCTGCCGGCCGGAGCGAACGTCACGCTGTGTCGCATGGCGGCAATGTGCGACGGCGGGTCGTCGCGGCGCCAGGCTCCTGCAGACGAAGCGAAGCGGCATCCAAAGAGCGGAGTTGGCGCGTTGATGGCTGGCGTGCCGCCGATGCCGGCGCCGACGGCGCCTTTCGGGCACGGCCAGGCACCGCGGGTGCAGGGCACAAGGCGGGCGCCAGAGGTGTTCCCCAGCCCGTTTCGGAAACCGCCCCGGCGCATCCCGGGCGCCGGGGCCGATCAGAACGGATCTTGCCAGGACGAGCAGGGTGGCACGCGATTGTGGGACGGTGGCGAAAGGAAGCCGGCGCGCCTTTGCCAGCATGATCAGCCCCGCAGCGGACCGAGCCTGGTCAGCACTTCCGGGCGCCGCGTCGCCAGCTCCAGGGCGATCATGTCAAACTTGGCGCACAGTCCCTTCGACGCACGTCCAGGCACGCCGTTCCCCGGTTCGTCCAAACGGGGAAACCAGATCGTCGTGACCGGCAGGTAGGCCGTCCGCGGCAAGTCCAGCACGAACCCGCGGACTTGCCCAAGCTGCGCCGCTTCCGCCGCGGTGAACGCGATGACACCGGGCGGTTTCGCGCCCGTCCAGGGCTGGCTGGTGGTCTAGGCGACCATCACCATGGCACGCGTCGGGGTACCGCCGATGCCCGTCTTCGCGAAGCAGCGCAGGGTCGGCTTGCACGGTCAGGCGTCCTTCCGTCTCCTCGACCCGAGCTTTTTCGCGCAGCGGCAACGTCTCGATATAGTTCGTGACGCTACGATTCTCGGCATGCGCTCGTGTCTGCACGAATTCGGCCACGTCAGCCTGGAATCGCATCGCAAAAGCGCCGCGCATTGGTCCCATCCTCCAGGGCGAGACGTACTACCGCTGCACGGCGGCCTTCACCTCTATCCGCACGTGGCCGGTGCGGAGTGATGCGACGGTTCAGTCCCGGCTTTACCCCCCAACCTGCCGAGTCGCTCGCCGCCGCGAACGGCACCGTACGGTTGCGCCTGGAAGCGCCAAATGCCCCCAAGGAAGCCGTCACCCTGCCAGCCGTGGTGCTGCGACTTCTGTTGACCATCCTCAATGAAATGGGAAACACCAACACGGTGCGCGTGATACCTGGCCATGCCGAGCTGACTACGGGGGAGGTCGCCGAACTGCTGAATCGCTCCCGCCCCTATGCGATCAAGCCGCACGATGACAAACAGATCCCCTCACATCGCGTCGGCACGCACCGGCGAGCACGCCTGAAGGACATACCGGCCTACCGGGAAGAACATTATCAGGCCCGCACGGCGATCCTCGATCGGATGCCGGCGATCGATCAGGAGCTCGGGCTGATTTGACTGCCGGAGACGCTCCGCGCCTTCCGTGACGACAGCGTCCTTTACCCGGCCTCGCTCCGAGCCTGGCTGATGCGTCAGGCCAGCGTGACCAATCGGCTGATTGCGATGCCCGATCCGCTGACCCTCCTTGAGCGTCGCGATCTGCCCGAAGCGGTTGCCGGACGCGGCCGCCTGCTCGCCCAGTGACCGCGGCTTTCCTGCATTGCCGTCGCGCGGCACGAAGATCGTGGAGGGCCGTCACGCCACCGCCATCCGACCCGGCAGCACGGCATTGACCTCGCCGGCAAATATTCTCTTGCTTAGTTGCTCAAACTAACATATAATCCACCAATGAGCACCTCCACCCAACCGCCGCATCCCGGTCCCACCGACCAACTCTCCCATCACGCCTACTACCAGCTTATCCACACACTCTACACCCTCCTCCCCCCGCCGCTCGCCGACACCCTCGAATCCCTGCTCGTCCGCAACCAGGCGGCCGTCGCCAAGATCGCCGCCCTGGCGCCGGTCAACGCCGACGAGGCCGACATCGCCGCCCACTGCGTCTGCGCCCGCGCCCAGGCCGAGGACGTGATGCGCCTGCTCCGCGGCAACGCCGGCGACATCCCGCTCGTCATGAAGCTCAACGCCCAGTATGCCCTCATGGAGCGCACCGCCATCTCCCTGCGCACCCATTTGCTGCGCGTGCAGGCGGCGCGGCACAAGCGGGAGACGAGCAGTACCGCGGCCAATGCCGACGAATGGACGAGCTATATCGCCACCCAGCGGATGCAGCAGGCGCTGGGCCAGGCCGCGGCGCCCGCAATGCCGGCCACAAGCCAACCGGTCCATCCGGCGCTGTCCGGCGCGTCGCCGCCGCCGCCCGAACCGGAGCCCGCGCCGGATGCGCCGCCGCCGCCCGAAGCGCTGCCCGCGCAACCGGCTCCCGCGCCGGCGGTGCAATCGCCCTCGGCCCAGTCACCGCCACGGCGCCACCCCGCCCGCACCGCAACAAAGACCGAAGAGCCACCGCGCGACCTCGCCGCCGAGGCCGACTACTATGCGCGCGTTTACCCCTATCGCGCCCGGGCGATCCGCCACCACGGCGGCCTGCCGCCCGATTGCGATTTCGGTCCTCCCGACGATGACCTGGTGCGCGCCATCGTCACCGGCACCAGCCCGGCCCTGCGCGCCCTCGACGATCCGGCCGGCGTCGCCGCGGCCTGAAACGATCGCTGCAGCCGGATGGCCCCCGCGTAATGCGGCGGCGGCCTCTCGGCACGGAGCAAGCAACGAGGGCCGCGGAGCGCCACGGGAGCCCCGGGTGGTGACGCATTTTGAATTTTGGGGTTAGGGAAAATTAGCACAGCCTGCTGATCGGGTTATCCAACGCCGCAAGGACGATGCTGCGTGCGTGGAGCAGGACAGATTTGAGCTCGTCTGCGGAAACCTCTGCAAACCCGAGTCCCCGGAGCAGAAAAATACCTTCAACAGCCAGCAGTGCGTGACGGACTTTAACAACCTCACCATGTTCCGATCGGAGCGGATCGAGCAATGCGCTGTAAAAGCGTCGTACCGGTCCCAGCATGTCAGGGGCATGCACCAGTGCGGTTATGAGAAAAGCCGCCATTTGCGTCGAGGCGTCGTCCTCGGCCAGGGCTTCCTCGATGTGCGCGAGGACCAATTCGACCGGCCCAGTTGGCCCACTGCCGAGTCGCCGACGTACAGCCTCCTGAAAACGAGCCATTTCTCGTTCTAGCGCCGCGTGTACCAATCCATCCTTAGTCGCAAAGGTATAGACGAGACCGCCCTTGCTGATCCCCGCACGCTCGGCCACGGCATCGAGGGTGAAATTTCGGCCACCAGAGTCGAGGATGACGGCCTCGGCAGCATCCAAGACCTTGTCCCTGTCGATTTCCTTCTTTCGTGTCACAACGCCCCTTGCTTTTTCGACTGATCAGTCGCATATCATTTCCGACTGGCTAGTCAGATTAGCGCGGCGGCGCTTGCTCGGCAAGACTGCTCCTCAGCTAACCCTCTAGCCCATCTTATTCACCGCATAGCAGGGATTCGCTGACGGGCATGGTACAAGTGTCTGGAATCGCCTAGAGATTGGGTGCTGACACCAACCCAGGCACCCGGACAGAATCTGCCATGCCCGC